>Ga0210405_10000646_pt1 | contig 44580 bp, 36 predicted proteins | sample IncBWH11MmetaG_FD_155492 | JGI IMG/M metagenome (GOLD analysis project Ga0210405, IMG submission 155492) | Forest soil microbial communities from Barre Woods Harvard Forest LTER site, Petersham, Massachusetts, United States - Inc-BW-H-11-M | ecosystem: Environmental > Terrestrial > Soil >... | reverse complement strand
CTTTCGCTCAATCCGAACCACTTCGCGAAACAGAACAGCTCGGTGTTTATGCAGTTGAAGAACTCGACCTGGACCGCCGACGATTTCAAGCATTGGTCGCCCGCGCTTTCGATTACCAAAAGGTCTTGCAGGAAAACCGCGATTTTCGCGAAATGTCAGGAACGATGACTAATCGCCCGCCGAGAGTCGAATCGACACAGTCATCTGGGAATCCAGGACGGACTTTGCCTTTTTCGCGCTTTCCTCGCATCCTTCGTCGACCGACTGACGCGGCATCGTTGCTGGCATCGATGCCTGAAGGAGTGGCCGAAACCGCTGGTGTCAGCCGGGTGGGAATCTTTGCGCAGACGCGGAAAGGTCAACCGTATCGGCTTCGCGGGGGAATTCATTGTTTGCCTGAAACTGATCAGCTGACGTTCAGCGAGCGGGACGCCCTCGTCCGGTGGTTTGAGCTCAATGCGCATCTAATTTCGCGCGCCTATCTCGATCAAGCACACGACCCAAGACAACGTTCCATGATGCGCCGGGCCCTCGACATGTTTGGCGCGGAAGCGATTGCGCCACTTTACGCGCGCGGAAAGATCACCGGGTGGATTTTCTTTGGGCACCGCGTAACCGGTCAGATGCTCGACGATCGGGATCTCGAACACTTAACGATTCTTGCCGAGCACGTCTCGATAGTTCTCGAAAACGCTCTTCTGTTCGAAGAGACGGCGATTGAAAAGACTCTTGCCGAAACGCTGCTGAAGTCGATTCCTCCCGGCATTGTGGCCGTCGATACCAACGCGACGATTCGCTGGTTCAATCCTCGAGCTGAGAAAATTCTAGGCATTTCAAGTGCCGAAGCGCTCAACAAACCGGTTGAAAGAGTCGGCAACAAATTGGCCGGCTTGCTCCGTGAGGCGCTTGAGTCCAAAACTCCACCGGAACCTCAAAATTGGATCGAGGCCAACGGCCGGCGATCGCTTTCAGTAGAGGCGCGGCCACTGGCAAGCAACGGAGCCTCGCTTGGAGCAGTCGCAGTTATTAACGATCTGACCGCCGAAGAAACGTTGCGCGAAAAGCAGGCATTGGTCGATCGAGCCGCGTTTTGGACCGATCTCGCCGCCAGCATGTCTCACGAAATCCGAAACCCGCTAGTCGCGATCAAAACGTTTGCCCAACTTTTGCCGGAACGCTTCGACGACGCGGATTTCCGCAAGGAGTTCAACCAGATTGTTGTCCAGGAAATCGATCGACTGGACCGGATCATCACCCAAATCAATAATTTCGCGCACCCGCCCGAGCTGGTATTGAAGTCGATTGATGTTCGCGCGCCGGTGAAAAAAGGGTTGGAAATTGCGCGTTCTCGATTTGGGATCAACGGCAAGGTCGAAATTGAAACGGCCCTGCCTAACGACCTGCCTCGCGTTTTTGGGGATGAGAGCGCGCTTGCGGAAGCGTTCGCTCACCTTGTCGCCAACGCGGCCGAGGCCAGCGCCGAACGCAACAAGCCTCGGATCATGCTTTCAGCAAAGCCGGTCAAAGAAGGCCAAAAACGTTCTGCGGTTGTTGTTACCGTGCGAGATAACGGCCATGGCATTTCGCCGGACATTAAGGAGAAGATTTTCTCGCCATTCTGCACCACTAAACCGCGCGGGATGGGTCTCGGTCTGCCGATTGTGAAACGAACAGTGTTCGATCATCACGGACGAGTGGAAGTCGATTCGACGACCAAGGGAACGCTCGTTAGCGTCGTGTTACCGGCAACGGGCGCTGCGACGAATTAACGAAATTTCGAGTTGCGATTTACGCATTGAGATTTGAGGCTTCGGTCAACCACCAACTTTTCCTCGCGTTATTATCGTTACGACCAACGGCTTTACCAATTAGCTTATAAGAAGGTTACCGTTGGGGCGGAGCGAATAACTTGGGTAAAGTAATTACGACCGGCAATTGAAGGAGACATCATGAAATCTATCGCCGTTGACCAACAACAATTACAAAAGATTAAGGCCAGTCCGGGTTTTGTTGCGGCGCTGGATCAAAGCGGTGGCAGCACGCCGAATGCCCTGCGTCTTTATGGAATTCAAGAAAATGCGTGGTCCAGCGATGAAGAGATGTTCGCCATCGTGCATCAGATGCGGACCCGTATCATGACCAGTCCCGCTTTCAACGGGGAGCGAATTATCGGGGCAATCCTGTTCGAGAACACAATGGACAGGGAAATCGAAGCGCAACCCACCGCGGACTATCTTTGGAACGTGAAGCGGGTCGTACCATTTCTAAAAGTGGATAAAGGCGTTGCCGCTGAGAAAGACGGGGTTCAGTTGATGAAGCCCATGCCAACGCTTGGCGCGCTCCTCGATAAAGCCAGGACGAAACGCATCTTCGGAACCAAAATGCGCTCAGTTATCAAACAAGCCAACGAAGCAGGTATCAAGGATATCGTGATGCAGCAGTTCGAAATCGGTCAGCAAATTATCTCTGCTGATTTCGTGCCGATCCTCGAACCGGAAATTGATATTCGCTGCCCGGAAAAGGCGAAAGCGGAGCAGTTACTCAAAACAGCCATCCTTGAAAAGCTTAACGAGTTGCCACCTAGTCAGTTCCTCATGCTTAAGCTAACGCTGCCGGAACAGGACGACTTTTACGCCGATTTTGTTAAACATCCCAGGGTTGTGAGGGTGGTTGCACTCTCCGGCGGCTATTCGCTAGAAGAAGCGAACAATCGTCTGCGCAAACAGCACGGGGTGGTCGCTAGCTTTTCCCGCGCGCTCGTTGAAGGGCTGACGGCCCAGCAATCTGACGCTGAGTTTAACGCCGTGCTGGATAAATCCATCCAGAGCATTTTCGACGCATCGACTACTTAAGCCGACTATTGTCAATTCAGAGAGTGTCCAGCAGGCGCTTGGCACAAACGCCTCTACAATTTAGAAAGAAAACGTGACGTTCACGCTTCATGACCTTGCGCAGACTTGCGGTGGAAAACTGATCGGCGATCCGAATGCCGAAGTTACCGGCGTTGCTTCCCTTTCTGAAGCCGGTCCGAACGATATCACGTTCTTTGCCGATCCTCGTTACGCGGCACAACTCCGAAAAACGCGTGCTGCTGCCGTGTTCGTGCCACTGGATTTCGCCGGTTCAATTCAGCCCGCCCAGATTTACGTTTCGAATCCGTCGCGCGCCTTCGAACAAGTTGTGCTAAAGCTGGCACCGAAACCGGTTGTGTTTGCGGCGGGCATTCATCCGACGGCGGTTGTGGACCCTAAGGCAAAGCTTGGACGCGGCCTATCGATTCAGCCGCACGCGGTCATCGAAGCGGGCGCGAGGATCGGCGATAACAGTGTGATCGGGGCTGGAAGTTATATCGGTCACGAGAGCGTAATCGGCGAATCCTGCCTGATCTCTCCAAACGTGACGATTCGTGAACGAACAAAGATTGGCGCACGCGTAATCATTCACAGCGGAGCTGTCATCGGCGCCGACGGTTTCGGATTTGAAACGGTCGAAGGCCGATATCAAAAAATCCCTCAAATCGGGATCGTTCAGATTGATGACGACGTTGAAATCGGCGCGAACACGACGATCGACCGGGCCCGGTTTGGTCGAACTTGGATTCAGAACGGAGTCAAAATCGACAATCTCGTCCAGATCGCGCACAACGTGACCGTTGGAAAAAATTCCATCATCGCCGCGCAAACGGGGATTTCCGGCAGCACACGGATCGGCGAAAACGTCAAAATGGCAGGCCAGGTCGGCGTCATTGGCCACCTGACAATCGAAGACAATACGGTAATCGCCGCCCAAAGCGGTATTTCGAGAGACCTTCCGGGCGGCGCATGGTTTGGTTCGCCAGCGGTTCCATTGCCGGAGGCAAAACGCCAAATCGCCTTGATCCATCGGCTCGAAAAGCTTCTTGACCGGATCAAAGCAATCGAGCGGAAGGTGGGTTTGTAGGTTGACCCCGGGGCTATCCGATTGGCCCCAAGGCGGATGGAAATCCCCGGGGGCGGGGAAGTTGGCAAGGGAGGTGCTTTAGTCATTATGGAAATTATAAAGCATGAGCACTTCCAACCGCGAATATTCCCAATTCTTGATCATCGATGACGACCCCGGCATCGCTAAATTCCTCGTCACCTACCTTCGCCAGCGCGGCCACACCTGCCACGCTCTGACTGACGGATTTCAAACCGCGTCCTGGCTCTCGGAGCACGACTGCGAAGTCGCCATCGTTGACCTCAGGATGCCCAAAGTAGACGGCATTTCTCTAATTTCGTTCATGCGCGAAATGAATCCCTCTTTGCCGATCGTGGTATTCACAGGTATCGGCTACGACGAGGAGCAGATGCACGCCGCGCTTCACGCCGGTGCAAACGGTTACGTCAGCAAAAACCTTCCGATCGAACAACTTTACTGCGTTCTGGCCCGCGTTCTTGCCACCTGTCAGCAACGCAAACGCAGCGGAGTGTCGACTGCTCAGCCCGCTTTGGCCGGCGCGGCTTAATCATGATTTTCGCGCTGTCTGGAGCAGTTGACGCAAGGCTTCAGGCGAAACGCAGGCCGCACCGCAAGCGTTGGCCGTTTCCATTTCGAGTAGGTCCGAAGTCGCGACCGTAATTGGGAATCGCTGCGCGTATTTGCAGGCCAGACGTTCGATAATCGCGTCAGCCGATTGGCCACGGCGCGCGTAAAAGATTTGAACATCGCGCGGATCGGCGATTGAGCTTACGCGCGCCCCTTGACCGTCAAAGACAACGACGACGTTATCGCCGCTCCAGTCTTGATAATCACGGAGTTGCTTGATTAGCGCGTCGCGGGCGAGCACAGGGCGCCGGTTGTGAAGTTTGCGTAGCTCCGGCCACGCAAAAATGATGCTGTGGCCGTCGACAATGAGATACCGCACAGGAGACCTTAGCCATCATTGGGCGATCAGCGAGACGACAGCTTGAAAGATATCAATCTATCGAGCTGGCGCGGCTTCTTTCTTGCCGCGAGACTTGGCGGATTCGCGGCGCTTCGAACGCGTCGCGGCTTTCTTGCGTTTTACATACGCGTTCCGCCGTTTGCGCTTCGATCGAACTCGATGCTGTTGTCCCACGCTTACTTGTTATAGGCGGGAAGTTACCGCGCGCAAGCCTTCAGCGTTGCCAAGAATCACGAAATCCAGCGTTGCATTTCCGGTAGCGCTCCAATTAAACATTAGCCTGTGTCCTCTACCCCCGGGACCTTCGCTCCGACTCCAAGAACATTAATTAACGGTTCGCTGTTGCTCCTGGCCTTCGCCGCGGTTTTTGGCGCGCTCAACTTGTCCAAGGTAAAAGCCCTGCGCTCGACCGCGGCCCAAGCTGTTAACGCCAGCAAAAGTGCCGAACAAGCTCGCACCCAAAAAGAAAATGAGCTCAAAGCCCGAGAATCAGCTATCGCCGCGCAAAAGGCCACCCTCGCGGAACGCGACGGTAAGACGGTCGCCTCAGAGGAGCGGCTCGCTCAAATCTTAAACGAAAAGAAACAACTCGAAACGAAGCTTCGGGACAAGGAAACCGAAATTACAACGCTTCAACAGCAGATCGAAGAGAACCAGCCGGTGACGGCCAATCCGGGGGCGGCGTCGACGGTTGAATTACAAGCCCAACTCGACGATGCCCGGCAACAGCTCGACAACGCCGAACGCGAGAAGAATCTTCTCGCCGAAAAAATGCAGGCCGCGCGGGAGCGCTCGTCGCAGTTGGAGGACGAAAAGAAACGGCGCGCGGTTGTGCGCAGCAAAGTCGGTGTTCGCGGAACCATCCTCGTCGTTAATCAGGCTTACAACTTTGTCGTGCTTAATCTCGGGGGCCGTAATGGGGTGGAAGCGCACTCGGAAATGTTGATCGTGCGAGACGGCACCTTCATTGGCAAAATCCGCATTTCTTCAGTTGAACCGGCGACCGCAATCGGCGATATCATTACCGGCACGCTGGCGCGTGGCGTCCAGGTGCAACCGGGGGACATAGTTATTTATGCTGGCTCAAATTCGTAAACAAAACGGAAAGATTGCAGCTTTATTGTTATTCGCGGCGGCGAGCATGCTGATTTCGTGCGCCAGCCAGAAAGACCGTACTGCGTTGGTCAACGATCCCGACGCTAAACCGGAAGGCGTCATGCCCTGGAATAAACAGGAAAAATGGGAAACTGGCGGCCAATTCGCCAATATGACCGATCACCGCTGATCGGCACTCGCAAGATCGACGCTTCTCAGATCCAAACGCCGGCGGGAATCACCGCGTTTTTCGGCACCACGACGATTCCGTCGCGAATATAGTAATTGTTCGCGTCCAGATTTGCGGCTTTTCCTTCCGGAGTAATCACGGCGCCGTCGGCTATTCGCGCATTCTTGTCGATGATCGCCCGATCGATCACGCAATTGCGGCCGATGCCGATCGGTGGAACATCCCCGCCTGATTGTCGATCCTCTTCGAAGTAATCGGCGCCCATGATAATACTGTTTCGAATCGTGGCGCCGCTTTCAATGATGCTCCGGATCCCGATCACGCTTCGTTCAATGTGCGCATCGGAGATGATGCAACCGTCTGAGATAAGGGCCTGTCTCAGAGTCGCGCCGTTCACTTTGCTGCCGGGCAGGAATCGCGGGTGTGTGTAAATCGGCGAATCGGCTTCGAAAAAGCTGTACTCGGGCAGGATGTCCGTCAGGTCGAGATTCGCTTCGTAAAATGCGCGAATCGTTCCGATATCTTCCCAGTAACCGTTGAAAATAAACGCGCTGACGTGCTGGTCCTTGATCGAATGCGGAATCACATCCCGGCCGAAATCGACCAACTGGTTGTCGAGACAGCGCACGAGGATTTCACGATTGAACAGGTAAATCCCCATGGACGCCTGATAAAGCTCGCCATCCCGCTGAGACCCGGTCGCCTCAATCAATTCGGCGCTCATTTCCATGCTGGTTAACAGATTTTCGTCTTTGGGCTTCTCCACGAAATGAGTGATGCGCCGATCGACCCCGCATTGCATGATTCCGAACTCCGAGACCTGATCGCGCGTCACCGGTTTGGTCGCGAGGGTGATGTCTGCGCCGGTTTGAATGTGTTGATGCAACAAGGTGCGGAAGTCCATCCGGTAAAGTTGGTCCCCGCTCAGGATGAGGAAATAATCGAACGGCCGCTCGAGAAAATAGCGCATGTTTTGACGCACCGCGTCGGCCGTTCCCTGATACCATTGCGAGCCTTCCGGGGTTTGTTGCGCAGCAAGAATCTCAATGAAGCTGCGCGAAAAATTGTCGAACTTGTAGCTTGCCTGAATGTGCCGGTGTAACGACATGCTGTTGAACTGCGTCAGCACGTAGATCGAGCGCAGCCCGGAATTCAGACAATTGCTGATCGGTATATCGACGATGCGATACTTGCCGCCGAGTGGCACCGCCGGCTTGGACCGGTCCTTGGTCAACGGAAACAAACGCGTGCCCGCGCCGCCGCCCATGACAATGGCCAGAGTGCGTTGGGTAGTGCCAGGTGGCAACGATGGCGTGGTCATTTGCGCCAACGTAAAATCGCGCCGCGTCAGATTCTGCGTTTCCACGTCTCCAATAACTCAGGGACTTCGCATTCCGGCAACCATTTTGCTTCGTTTGCGACAAATTCGTTCAGACGGTAACCTTCCAACCTTCGATATGTGCGGAATCGTCGGCTACGTCGGTCGCTCACAGGCTGCCCCCATCTTGCTCGATGGGCTCCGCCGCCTCGAGTATCGCGGGTATGATTCTGCCGGGGTTGCGATCGTCAACGGTGATCATGTCGAAACGCGCAAATGCGCCGGCAGAATTGCGTCCCTGGCAGAGCTCATCAGTCAAAAACCCGCAACCGGTTCGTACGGAATCAGTCACACGCGTTGGGCAACCCACGGGAGAGTGACAGATGACAACGCTCACCCGCATTTCGATGCAACAGGCAAGATCGCGCTCGTTCACAACGGCGTCATTGAAAACTACCAGGCACTAAAGGAGCAGCTGATCCAGGATGGCGATACCAACTTCCAGTCCGATACCGACACAGAAGTGCTCGCGCATTTGATCGGGAATATTTACCAGAAGCTCAACGGCAAAGATTCCAAAGCGCGCCTGGTGAATGCGACGCGTACCGCATTGAAGCAAGTGATCGGCACTTACGGGATCGCCGTCGTGCACGCAGACATCCCTGATTTCATAGTCGGCGCCCGGCGGGGCAGCCCGCTCGTGCTTGGTGTCGGCAAAGACGAGAATTTTCTCGCGAGCGATGTCAGCGCAATTGTCGCTCACACTCGGGACGTCGTTTACCTGAACGATTTCGATCTTGTTTGGTTCGACCGCGAAAATTTCGAGATCAGCTCAATTGAAGGTGCGGCTGGCCAGCACGCGGTCAGCAAAGTCGAATTTACGGCCGAAGACATCAAAAAAGGCGATTACCCGCACTACATGCTCAAGGAAATCTGCGAGCAACCCGACACAGTGCGTGACGCGATGCGGGGCAGACTGACCTACGAAGAATGCACAGCCAAGCTCGGCGGATTGGATATGAACCCAGCCGAGCTGCGCGATGTCGCGCGCATTGTTCTCACCGGCTGCGGCACAGCATTGCACGCCGCCCGGGTTGGCGAGTACATCATCGAACAGCTGGCCAACATTCCGGTCGATGTCGATTTTGCGAGCGAATATCGCCATCGCAATACTCCTCCAACCGAACACACGCTCGTATTCGCCATCAGCCAAAGCGGGGAGACTGCCGATACGCTCGGCGCATTGCGGGAAAGCAAACGCAAAGGTTACCGCACTCTCGGAATTTGTAACAATGTGGCTAGCACCATTGCCCGTGAAAGCGACGGCGGAGTGTACATGCACGCCGGCCCTGAGATTGGCGTGGCGGCGACGAAATCATTCACGTCTCAACTGATCATTTTGAATCTGGTCGGTCTTCTGCTCGGCCGTATGCGACAGCTTTCTACGGCACAAGGGAAACGAATGATCGACGCACTTGAAGCATTGCCCGATCAAATCGAAGAAGTGCTCAAGCTTAGCGATCAAATCAAGTCCATCGCGAAGAAATATCTCAACGTCAATGGAATGCTTTTCTTCGGGCGGCAGTTCAATTACCCAATCGCGCTTGAAGGAGCGCTCAAGTTAAAAGAAATCACCTACCTGTTTGCCGAAGGACATCCCAGCGCCGAGCTCAAGCACGGGATCATCGCACTCGTTAGGCCGGACCTTCCTTCAATCTTTATCGCGCCGGACGATGCCGTGTTCTCCAAGAATGTGAACAACATCGAGCAGGTGAAGGCCCGCAAAGGACCCATCATTGCAATCACATCCGGCAAAGGCGCGAAGCAACTGAAGGGTCTCGCCGAGGACATCGTAGAAGTGCCGGGCACGATCGATTGCCTCAGTCCGGTGCTGACCGTCATCCCGCTGCAGCTTCTGGCATATCACCTCGCAGTCGTGCTCGGGCGCGACGTCGACAAACCGCGCAATCTCGCTAAGAGCGTAACCGTCGAGTAATCGAGTCCGCAACCGACAACCGACGGCAGCCCGCTCCGACGGGTTCACTAGCGCATGCGATGGTGCTTTTAGGCGCTCGGATGCCGATGTCTACGGCACTATGCCAACGTTCCTGTATATCTAATGTTTTGAGTTAAGGTAGCGTTGTTCCAATCTGCGCTTGGGTAATACTGACGTCTCCGTTACTTATAGTTCCGTTTGCATTCACATCCTCGCGGAAGTTGGAGGAAGTGACTGTTTGGGCTACTTGCGCTTGGACTAAGCTGACGTCGCCATTACTGACCACACCATTGGCATTGACGTCACCAAGCAGCACGCCCATCGGGATGGATACATCAGCGACGTTAGTGCCGTCGTTAACTCCGGCCAATGTTACCTGAATTGTCTGCGCGTTCGACACTCCGGTCAGGTTAATGAAAACCTGATTGCCATTCATGCTCGTACTTGACACCGAACCGGTGCCTTGAGTCACCCGCGCCGCGGAAAAAGTTACCGGTCCACCAAACGTCACCACGACTTGATAATCGTTCGTTGCACCGCCGCTGCGACACTCGATTCCCGGCGCTCCGGCGAGCGGCAACCCGACATCGAATGTGCCGGCAGTTCCGTGAACTTTTCGCGATACCGCGTTGATCGCGTTGAATTGAGTGATTAAGCCGTAGGTGTCTTTCTCATCCACTCCGCCGGTTTGACCCGCGGTCGGCGCCGTGACATCACCGTAACTGTAAACGCGCGATATGGAGTCGCCGCTGGCCGATGTACCGTCCAGTTCCTGGTCGTTCGGGGGACCTTCTACCGCACCCTGTGAATTGCGAATATCCAGGAGAAGGTTCCCTTTCGCCGGATTGTAAAAGAACGGCGTCGTAAAGTTGACGACAACTTCAAAGTTTGTCGCACCGCCGGTAAACGTCACCGCGGTTTGAAGCGGGCCGGAAAAAACCTGGGTATTGTCAGACCCAACGTTGTCGGCAAATGTCGAACTCAGGCCGTCCGGCGTTTTGCTGGTGGTGGAAAGATTCACCTGCAGTTGAGGGACGGTGGCGGTGAACGGAACGCCGGGACCGTGGCCGCGAAACCTGATCCGATTTATCAATCCTCCTCCCGGATTTAGCCGGGAAAACTGGCTCGCATCGAAGACCTGCTGGTAGCGGATCGGCTGCGCCGAGAACAACGGCAACAGGTTTCCGGTGTCGCCTTGCGCTGTGCTCCATTCGTTAGGCACAACCAGTGGTCCACTGAAGATCGAGACGTTGAAAATGTCACTCACCGGCCGCCGGTTTAACGAACCGCCGATGTGCGTCAGCCCGTAAGCGTCTTCGATCGTGGAAAGCACATTGTAGTGATTCATGGCTGTTCCGGTCGGCGTTTGAATCCCCGGGTCGGTCGGCGATCCGACGTGCGGATTGTTGGCATTTAAGTTTGTCTCTGTGTAGTTGCCTGGCTTCACTTTCGCGCCGGCAAAGATCGTCGGGATCTGATTGGTCGCTGTGTCGTCGCCGTCTTCATCCCACGTGACGATCAGCAGACTGTTGTGGGTCATCGCCCACGGGAGATAAGTGTCGATGATGTTTTGTTTCAACCAATCGTCGGCTTGCTGAATCGTGCCGTCGTGCATGTCGTAGGTTTGATCGGGCACAACAAAGGAGACCGTGGGCAGGTTGGCGAAACCGCCCGGGCTGCTCGCAATTTGTGGAAACGTTGTAAACGGCTGATTCAACGTGGAGGGATACTGGTTCGTCGTCGGATTGATGTCGTTCATCCAGTTCGTGACGGGATTGTGTTTGCGCATGTACTCGCCCGAACTGTCGCCATCGAAACCGACGGAGGGCAACGTCTGCGAGTAAGTCGCGAAACTGAACCCGGAGTTGCGCAGCGCAGCGCCGAGATTCGGCGTGGTGAATGGCGGCGGAGAGGAAAATGGTTCGCTGCTTGAACCGGGATGCCCGTCCATAATCGTGCCCTGATTGCTTCCCGAATACAGCTCGAGATAATTCGGCTGGCTCGGATGACGAACCGCGTGCGACCCGCTGGTGTTACCTTGCGGATCGGTCGACGCGTTCACAATGTTCGCACCTGACGCTGCGAGCGCGTTGATGTTTGGCGCCGCAGAATTCCCGATGATATCGCTAAAAGAATGGTTCTCTTCAATCACGACGACGATGTGATCGAAAGCTGGCTGTTGAGCTTGTGAGTTGCGAAGGAAACCGACGCCTGCGCAAAAGAGAAGAAGCGAAAGATAAGAAAAGTATTTCACGACTAGCGCACTCCGTGAAAACCAGAGTTAATGGCTTTTGTCTTGAGCTTTTGAAGAGTTGGAGTTCGCGTCGTCGCAACTGGACTGACCGGCGCCGGCAAACACGGGCGGCCAAATGGTCCAGTCGAAACGTTGAACGTCGGCGCGGAAACATCCGGCGATCCCAGATCCAAAACGTCGGCGAGATTATTTGCCGTTTGATCGCGAACGGTGAGCGGCGGCAATCCAAAACGCCACTCGATCATTTTCAGGATCGACGTGTGATCAAATTGCTCGTGTCCGACGAAATTTCGGCGCGCATACGGCGAGATCACCACGCAAGGCACGCGGAAACCCAGTCGTCCATCGGGAATGCCGGCGGCTTGCGATGCCGGCGGGATTGGCGCGAGCGGCGGCGGAACGTGATCAAAAAATCCCCCCCATTCATCGAAATTGATGACGAGCACTGTTTTCGACCAATTCGGACTACTGGTGACGGCGGTGTAGACTTGATTGAGAAAAGCCTCGCCGTCTCGGACGTCCCCGTGTGGGTGATCATCATTTGAAGTGTCCGTCGTTTCGCCAGCGAACCCCGGGTCAACATAAGCAACGTTCGGCAATGTGCCCGCGGCTGCGTCGGTCAGAAACTGCGAAAACGGCTTCGATATGTTCGCGTACTTGGTCCCCCAAAGGGCGAGAAACGGCAGATCGCTAAAATAATAGCGACCCGAAAAGCCGGCGGCCTGTAAGCGGTCCCAGATCGTCGGCAATGCCGATGTCGTGCTGGTATTCGTTAGGCGATCAGTTTGCGCCGCATGCATGTGAAACCGATTCGGATATGTCTCGGCCATAATGGCGCAAAAATAATTGTCGAGAACGGTAAACGCCGGACCGGCCGCGCCGAGAAATGGCAGATCACTCTGCCGGTAATAACCGATCGCGTAGACGTCGTTGCCCGAGCCGTCGAAGAGAAAGCCGTCGCATTTGCCGTTGTCGTACTGTATCCGGCCTTGGGTGTAGGAATGTCCTGGATCATTAAATCCGCAGCCCTGGTAATCCGGCGGCAAATAATGCGTCGGATGCGAGGTGCCTGAGCTATCGCTGTAATTTAGTCCGGCTTGTTGTCCGTTCGCGCCCGGCAACCATCCAAAGAAATGATCGAACGACCGGTTCTCCATCATCACCACGACGACGTGCTCGAATCCGGCCGCCTCGGGCGGAGGCAACGTTTGGGTGAAGGCGGGTCGCGACAAGATCGACATCGCGCTTACGGCGAATGCTGCTCGATGGATGAAACGAAAAAGACTCCTCTGAGAATATTGCTGGTTCACACCACCTGAATCGAATCTGACTGTGACGTTTGCGTAACAGGCGCGTTACAGTTTTGAAGATTCTTGGATATTGAGTCCATTGACACTGGGCCGGCAGTTTCGTACGATTCGGCCTCACAGTTAAATTTCACGTCCCCCCACCCGTGCAACAAAACGACGATTACGTCCTCAAAGGACTTCGAGACATAGGGCTCGTCTCGCGAAAACAGATCGACGCGACGCGCGAACGCTTGAATGGCCCGGAGAAAGTTCTCGGTGTGCTGATCAAAGATGGAGTCGTCAATGAATCCGATGTTTCGCGCTCAATCGCAGCTCAGGCCCACATGGACTGGATCGATTTATCCGTGATGGTCATTCCACCGGAGATCATCAAACAGATTCGGGCCGGAGACGCGCGTCGTTTCAAAGTAATCCCCGTGGCACTTGGCGACATCGGATTGGTTGTTGCGGTCAGCAATCCGCTCGATATCGACGCAATCGACAGCTTGAGCTTTCTGCTTCAGCGCGAGCTCGAGCTCGTTTGCTCGAGTCCGGAAAAAATCCGCGAGGCCCTCATCAAATATTACGGCACTGCGGACGAAGCGGCCGACGTTATCCGCAAAAAAATCGGCGAAGATGCCGATCTGGGATTGGAAATCGGCGATGGCGCAGGCGTGGCCGACGTTGACGAAGCGGACGCACCCATCATTCGCCTGGTCTCGATGTTGATCATTGAAGCGCATCGCGCGGGTGCGAGTGACATTCACCTGGAGCCGCTCGACAAGAAATTTCGCGTGCGATTTCGAATCGACGGCGTTTTGCAGGAAATGCAGTCGCCGCCGAAACGATTGCAATCGGCCATCGTCAGCCGGCTCAAGATCATGACCGGATCGATGAGCATCGCGGAGAAACGCTTGCCACAGGACGGTCGAATCCACGTGAAAATCAAGAAGAAACCGATCGATCTCCGAGTTTCGACAATTCCAACCAATCACGGCGAAAGCGTCGTCATGCGCTTGCTCGACAAATCGAGTTTGATGCTTGGTTTACCCGAGCTCGGGTTTTTCAGCGACGATCAGGAAACATTTCAGCGCCTGATTCAACTCCCGGACGGAATTGTGCTGGTCACCGGCCCAACCGGTTCTGGAAAAACGAGCACGCTTTACGCCTGTTTGAATCACGTCAACAAATCCGATCGGAAGATCATCACCATTGAGGAACCGATTGAATACCAGATGAACGGAATCAATCAGGTCCAGGTGAATTCGGAAATCGGAATGACGTTTGCGGCGGCGCTACGCTCGATCCTGCGGCAGGCGCCGAACATCATCATGATTGGTGAGATTCGGGATCTGGAAACCGCCGGCATCGCCACCAATGCGTCGCTCACTGGCCATTTGGTTTTTAGCACATTGCACACAAACGATGCGCCGTCCGCGGTGGTACGCTTGATCGACATCGGCGTCCAACCCTTTCTCGTTGCTTCCTCGCTGCGGGCAGTCATGGCCCAGCGACTCGTCAGGCGCATCTGCCAGCATTGCAAACGACCGGCGGATTTGAGCGAAAGCGAGATGAGCGCGCTACGGATCGAGCCTGGCCAACTGCGGGATGCGCAAGTCACGCATGCCAAAGGATGCGAACAATGTCGCGGAACAGGTTACAAGGGTCGCATGGGCGTTTTCGAAATCTTTGTTCTGGATGATGAAATCCGTCACATGATCGACAACCGCACTTCGACTTGGAATTTGCGTCAACGCGCGCGCGAACTTGGAATGCGTACACTGCGCGAGGACGGGGTCCGCAAAGTTCTCGCCGGATTTACCACCGCAGAGGAAGTGATCTCAATCACGATCGGAGACGCGAGCTAAAAGAAGTTAACGACGTAACGATTTAGTGATTGACCGAATGAAAAGAACAAACCTTCCAATCGCCGAGTCATTAAATCGCTTAATCGCTAAGTAAATAATGTGAACGACAAACAAGTTGCCGAACTTTTCGTCGAGCAACACGTGTTACAGCCTTCGCAAGCCGAGGACGTTTTGCACGAAGCGAATTTGAACGGCAAAAGCATGATGCAAGCAATGGTGGACAGTGGTTTCGTCGATGAACACGGCTTTTACCGCACAATCGCGGAAGCGGTCGGAGCTGAATATATCGATCTAACCAAAACGGAAGTTCCAGTGGCCATTCTGAAGTCAATTCCCGGCGGACTTGCTCGTTTGCATCGCGCGCTTCCGATTGGCCTGAACGGAAGCACGCTGCGCATTGCCCTTGCCGATCCGCTTGATTCCAATGCCGCGGAAGATCTTCGCTTCGCGCTTGGTAAAGATGTCGACGTCGTTGTCGCGCCGATCGAACAAATCGAAGAGCGAATCAAGGAACATTACGGCACCGACACCGCAAGCATCGACGAAGTGCTCAAGCAGCTCGGTCAAGCCGGAGAAATGTTGCAGATTCGCGATGACGAAAACGCCGCGGCCGTCGAAGCAGAAGCAAACGCGACGCCGATCATCCGGTTCGTCGATTTGATTTTGTATCAGGCGATCCAGGACCGCGCGAGCGACATTCATTTTGAGCCATTCGAAAACGAATTCAAGATTCGCTATCGCGTAGATGGCGCGCTTTACGAAATGTCACCGCCGCCGCGCCATCTCTCGCTACCGGTGATTTCACGCGTGAAAGTGATGGCGAACATGAATATCGCAGAACGCCGATTGCCGCAGGATGGACGCATCCAAAAAAGCATCGCCGGCCGCCAGGTCGATCTTCGAGTTTCGACATTGCCGACACAATTCGGCGAGAGCGTTGTGCTACGCGTGCTCGATCGTTCGACGGTGAATCTCGAGCTCGAAATGCTCGGGATGCCCGATTACATCCGCGATTACCTGGTCGAGCTGATCAATCGGCCCAACGGGATTTTCATCGCCACCGGTCCGACCGGTTCCGGAAAGACGACCACCCTTTATTCCTGTCTGCGAAAGATCAACACGATCGATTCGAAATTGTTGACTGCAGAAGAACCCATCGAATACGACCTGGAGGGAATCATTCAAATTCCGGTGAACGAGGCGATCGGGCTCAGCTTCGCTCGCGTATTGCGTGCGTTCCTGCGCCAGGACCCCGACCGCATCATGATTGGCGAAACGCGCGATCTCGAAACAGCGCAAATCGCGATTCAAGCGTCGCTCACCGGCCATCTTGTGTTCACCACGCTTCACACGAACGACGCCCCCGGCGCGATCACGCGGTTAATCGACATGGGCGTCGAACCGTTTTTGATTTCCGCAACGCTTGAGGCCGTGCTTGGCCAACGTTTGCTGCGCAGCATTTGTCCAGATTGTCGCGCGTCCTGTAAGCCTAGCGAATCGTTGCTCGCACAACTCGAGGTTTCAAAGCGCGACATTGGCGAGCAGCACCTTTTCTACGGCAAAGGGTGCAACGCTTGCAACCACACCGGCTACAAGGGACGCAAAGGAATTTACGAATTGATGAAGCTCACCGATCCGTTGCGCGAATTGATCAACCAGCGCGCGCCGAGCGTTGTTCTCAAGCAGAAAGCGATCGAGCTCGGAATGGTGACGCTGCGGCAAGACGGATTACGCAGCATTTTCGCCGGTGACACAACCATCGAGGAAGTGCTCAAATACACTTAGCAAATTAGCGATTTAAATGAATTAACGAATGAAATTGGCTGACGCATTTGCCTTTCTTTTCAATCTTTAAATCGCCAGCTCGCTAAATCCGTTAATTTTTTCTCATGGCTCGTTTCACTTATGTAGCGTTCGATTCTCGCGGGCAGGAGTCGACTGGAATCGTCGAAGCGGGCACGACCAACGACGCGATCGGGCAGTTGCGTCAGGCGGGATTTTTCCCGACCAACGTTCATGAAGAAGGCAAAGGCGGCCTCGTTGAGGGCAAAGCGGCAAAACGCGCGGCCAACGCAGCCCGCGAAACGCAGCCACGACAAAATCGCAAAGGTATTGTCCTTTTCCAGCGCAAAACAGTTAAACCGAAAGTCCTGATGATCTTCACGCGTCAACTCGCAACCCTGATCGACTCGGGGCTGCCGCTTCTTCGTGGACTCAACGTGCTCGACAAACAGGAACGCGATTCGGTCTTGAAAAAAACGATCGAAAAACTTGCCGACTCCGTGCAGGGCGGCAGCACCTTTTCCGAAGGCCTTGCCCAGTTTCCATTCATCTTTAACGACCTTTACGTCAACATGGTGAAGGCCGGCGAAGTCGGCGGCGTGCTTGAACTCGTACTTACGCGGTTGGCCGAGTTTCAGGAGAAGGCAGCCAAGATCAAAAACAAAGTTGCCGCGGCGATGGTTTACCCAATCATCGTGATGACGATGGCGATTGCGATCATGGGATTTCTGCTCGTCTTCATCGTTCCAAAGTTCGAAGCGATTTTTCACGACATGCTCGGCGACCGGCCGCTGCCGGCGATCACGACCTTGGTGATCGGCGTCAGTCGCTTCGTTCAAACTCATTGGCTCGTCATCGTCGCGATCATTTTCGCGCTGATTGCTGGCTACAAATTCGGCAACCGCACCGCGCGCGGAAAATCAGTATTCGATCGTGCGAAACTTCATTTTCCTCTTTTCGGGGAGGTCATTCGCAAAACCGCGATTTCACGATTTTCGCGCACGCTCGGAACGCTCGTGACCAGCGGCGTGCCGATCTTGCAGGCGCTGAATATCACGCGCGAAACTGCCGGTAACATAGTGATTGCTCGGGCGATCTCGCAAGTTCATGAAAGCGTCAAGGAAGGCGACTCGATCGTCCAACCACTCGAGGCCAGCAGCGCGTTTCCACCAATGGTGGTTAGCATGATCGATGTCGGCGAAGAAACCGGTCAACTGCCGGAAATGCTGCTAAAAATCGCTGACGTCTACGACGATGAAGTCGACACATCAGTCGCAGCCATGACCGCGGCGCTTGAGCCGATCATGATTGTGTTCCTGGCGCTCGTTGTTGGTATCATCGTAGTCGCTTTGTTCCTGCCGTTGATCAGCATCATCCAGGGCTTGCAGCAACAAACGTAACCCGCCGGAACGCGGGACTCTCTAAATCAGAATATAGAAGCTCGAAACAATTTTCGAATGATCAAAGTCCGGATCTCAAAACATAAGGCTGTTTCGACTAGAGTTTCGAATTTTGAGACTTGTTTCGAGACTCGGATTTCGAAATTCGAAATTTGCGGCGAAGCCGCATTCACCATCATCGAACTCCTAGTCGTCATCGCACTGATCATCATTTTGGCGGGATTGATTCTGAGCACAGTCGGCTACGTCCAGAACAAAGGAGCACGTTCTCGCGCCGAAACCGAGATCGCGGCGATGTCTGCCGCGCTCGAAAATTACAAAGCCGATAACGGAATTTATCCGCGCGACACGACTAATCACACGACCGACAATCTCAACGCCCGAGCGACGATTGATTTCTCCAAATATCAACTGGCTTCTCAATACTTGTACGGGCAACTTGCCGGCGATCCCGATTTCGATGGGCTTCCAAATACAAATTCGAAATCGTACATGGTATTTAAGCCAAATCAGACCGGAAAAGACGCGAACGGAAAAATCTATCTCCGCGATCCATTCGGGAATAGCTACGGCTATTCCACCGCGTATCAAAGAGATCCGAACACAGGATACAATCCAACTTTTGATCTCTGGAGCACTGCTAGCTCGATTAATCAAACCCAGTGGGTCAAAAACTGGTAGGGGCGAATCGCTGAACCGCCTTGGTCGCTACCTAACCGACGATCACTGTGGATTCGTGTTGATCGTAACTTCAACGCGGCGATTTGGACTTTCGCGTTGGATCTCGGCGTCAAACTCTGCCTGGCTCGCGTTCGGCGCGACCGTGCGCGGCGGCACAACGAACTTTGTCGACCCTCGCCCGCGCGCGTCGATGTGCGAAGGATCGATGCCAAGGGCCTGCACCAGATAAAACTTCATGTTGTCGGCGCGGCGCTGGCTCAAATCGATATTGTATTCATCGGTCCCGATCGAATCGGTATAACCTTCAATCGTGAACGTCGCTTTGGGATTGCGTTTCAAGAGATCGACAAGTTTTCGCAAAATATCGCCCGGTTGAAGTTCCGCGCTGTCGAAGGAGAAGAGTTGGTCTTCCGGCATGCGGATCTTTGTTCCCGATCCGAGAGGCCCTTTTTGGGACAACAATTGATCGAGATCGCTAAATCCTGGAGCGCCTTTCTTATTTGGTCCGGCGCTATCCCCTGGAAGTTTGCTCGTAAACGTGTTCGGCCGCCTGATGATCGTGCTGGTAGCCAGTTCCGTCCCGCTCAGCGCCGGCTGCGGCCTACCTGATACTGACGTTTCGTTGAGCGCCGACTGTTCGTGAGTCGCGTTCGGGCTTGTCGAAAGGGTTTGGGCGGAGCTGCGCTCAATCTCGTTCATCACCGACGTGACGTCGGCCTGTTCCACTTTTGGCTTGTCGGGCAGGACATTGCTCATGTCGTCCGGCATTTGCGTCGTCGCCTGAATTTCCTGCAGCAACTTGTCGAACGATTTCTTCTCATCCGGCTGCTGCTCTTTCGTGTCGTCCGGATTCGGTTTCGAAGCCGGATTTGTTTGGTCGCCGCTCGCTTTGTCTATCTGACTCAGGTCGACGGGCTTCACCCGAAACGTCATCGGCTGCTGGGCGTCGGCAAAAACCGTCTCCACCGACATAAACCGAGTCCGATAAAAATAGATGCAGAGCGTAATGTGCAGACAGAGCGAGACGATCAACCCGAACCAGATCCAGCTCCGCTCGGGACTTCCAGTCAGCAGGGCCTCGTGTTCAATATCGTCGATATCGTCAAAATCAGAAACTCTCGCCGCGCCCTTCATCTTTAGTTAAACACCGTTACCGCGGATTGGTTGTCAATCGTCGGTTCGCTTGGACAACGCCGCATGCCCGCGTGTTCGCTCAATAAAGGCTCGGGCCGCTTTCCGAATTTCACCCGCCACCTGGGCCTCGGGCGAAACAAACTTGGGAGTAAACCACGGAAAGAACCCGATCAAATCATGGGTGACCAAGATTTGGCCGTCGCAATGCTCGCCTGAACCGATCCCGATCGTCGGAATCCCGATCGCGTTGGTAATTTGTTTCGCGATCTCGGAGACGACGATCTCGAGCACAACCGAGAAGGCGCCGGCTTTTTCAACAGCGCGCGCGTCGGCAATTAGCGCCTCGGCTTCCGACTGTGTTTTGCCTTTGACCTTGTAACCGCCCTGCTCGCGGACTTGTTGCGGCAACATCCCGATGTGCGCCATAAATGGAATGCCCGCGCGCGTGATCGCTTCGATATGTGGAGTATGGCTGACGCCGCCTTCCAGCTTCACCGCATCCGCACCCGCTTCGACAAACTTTCTCGCCGTCGTGACCGCTTCATCGGGCGTATCGAAGGTACGAATCGGCATGTCCCCGACCAGTAACGCCTTTTTCACCCCGCGTGCCACCGCTCGTGTGTGATGCAACATTTCTTCGAGCGTAACTTGCGTCGTGTCTTCATAACCGAGCACGACCATGCCTAACGAATCGCCAACCAGAATAATGTCGATGCCACTCTCGTCCAGCAGACGCGCCGTCGGATAATCATAGGCCGTCAACGCGGTGATCTTCTCGCCGCGTCTCTTCAAATCACGATATCTGTCGACCAGGTTGGACATCACCAGTTCTCCGCGAAGCGAGTCACTGTAGCCGAATCCTTCAATTGCGCGAGTAGCTCGCGAACAGGCTTTGATTGCCCAGGCAGAACCAGCTCGGACCGGATATCGGCCAAGGGCTGGAGCACAAACTTCCGCAAATGCATTCGCGGATGCGGCAACTGTAAAAGCTCGTTTTCAACGTTCAATTCGTCGGCATAAAGAAGGTCGATGTCGATCTTGCGGGAAACATTCCGCGCATGATCCCGCATGCGGCCGAGCGATTCTTCAATCCGAACCATATGCTCGAGCAGGCCGGTCGGATCCCCGTCGTATTCGATTTCCAAAACGGCATTGAGAAATTTCTCCGCGCCCGGTTCGCAATCGATCGGCTCAGTTTCGTAGACCGGCGAAACCAGCAACGCCTTGCTGCCAACAAGATCAACAACGGGGCCGACGGGAGCCGAACGACGTATATGGGCGGACCCGCGAGGGTTCGTGAGCGGGGACGCGAGCGAATCAATCGCCCGCCGGGCAACGCGCAGGTTCGCCATTCGATCGCCCAGATTTGAGCCGAGCGCGATCCCGACCCTCATTTCGTCGACACAATCCCTAAAACGTCCTGCATCGAGTAGAGTCCGGCCGGTTTGCCGACGACCCACTCCGCGGCACGCAGCGAGCCGCGCGCAAAAATTTCCCGGCTACCTGCGCGATGCGTCAATTCGAGTCTCTCCTCCGTCCCGAGAAAAATCACTGTGTGGTCGCCAACGACATCGCCTTCGCGAATCGATTGAATCGAAACATCCGCTTTACCGGCTTGCTTTAGAATTTCGCCCAGCGTCTTCGCCGTTCCACTCGGCGCATCCTTTTTCTTAGCGTGATGGATCTCGGTAATTTGCGCCGGGAAATCCTCGCCAAGAATTTCTGCGGCGCGACGAGTCAGCGCGAATAACGCGTTCACTCCGACGCTAAAGTTTGAAGCGAACACGATCGGCAAAGATTGAGCCGTCTTTTCGATCAACTGCCGCTGTCCAGAAGAATGGCCCGTCGTGCCAATGACGAGAGCTGTGCGACCGTTGACGGCGGCTGAACAGACCTCTTCGATCGCGCTCGCGCTGCTGAAATCGATCGCGACGTCGCAATTCTTCATCGCTGGCTCGATCGGGTCACCCAAATCACACTGTCCAGTGATCTCGATCTTCGGATCGGTCTTTGCTAGATCGATGATGGTCCGACCCATTCGGCCTTTGGCGCCGATCAGCAACGCCCTGACCCGGTCCGTCATTTGCCTCGCTCGAACTCTTCGAGCGTTTTGCGCAATCGCGCCTGGTTCGCCTCGCTCATTTCGCAAAGCGGCAGGCGCACTTCAAACGAGATTGCACCGCGCCACGCGAGTGCCGTCTTTGCCGGCACCGGATTCGGCTCGATGAACAAGTCTTTAAAAATCGCTCCCATTCTTCGATGCAAATTTTCCGCAGACTTGAAGTCGCCAGATTCGCAAGCGCGCACGAGTGAACAGAGCTCGCCTGGAAACAAATTCGAGGCGACGCTGACCACTCCGACCGCGCCAACCGACATGAACGGCAGCGTCAAACCATCGTCGCCGCTCAAAATCGTAAACTTTTCCGCCAATCGCCGTCGCAGTTCAGCCACGCGGTCAACACTGCCGCTCGCCTCTTTGATGGAAACGATGTTGCGACAATTTTCCGCCAATCGCACAACCGTCTCCGGGCCAATGTCGACTCCACATCGCCCGGGAATGTTGTAAAGCATTACGGGCAGCTTGGTGGCATCGGCGATCGCTTTGAAATGGCGAAACAATCCTTCCTGACTTGGCTTGTTGTAATAGGGAGCCACTAATAACGCGCCGTCGGCGCCCGCTTTCTCCGCGAACTTCGCCGCTGCAATCGAATCCCGCGTGGAATTCGTCCCCGCGCCAGCGACCACCTGGCATCGACCTTTCGCGATCTTGATTGTGCGTTGGATAATCTCGTGCTTTTCCTCCTGCGTCAGGGTTGGCGATTCAGCCGTCGTGCCAACCGCAACAATTCCGGTAATTCCTGCAGCGACTTGGTCCTCGATTAATTTTTCCAGTGCCGCAAAATCTACATCGCCGTTGCGAAACGGCGTGACCAGCGCAGTGAAAGTGCCGCGAAACATCTGGATCAGATCTCGATCGTGCCTTCGAAGGCGAACTCGGCCGGGCCGGACAACGTCACATCTGTGAATTTGTCCCCTGTTCTCTTGAAATCGACAGTCAAGTCACTGCCGCTGCGAACGGTGATGTTAATTGGGCCGTCAACCTTCTCAGTTGCAGCGAAAACCAGTGCGCTGGCGACAACACCTGTTCCGCAAGCGAGTGTTTCGTCCTCGACCCCGCGCTCGTAGGTTCGAATCGAAATCTTCTTTGGACCGCGCTTCTCGATGAAATTCACATTCGCGCCCGCTGGAGAAAATTTCTCATGGCGTCGAAGTGCTTCGCCGCGCTTCCGAACATCGACATCTTGCACTTTGGAAACAGGCACTACCACATGTGGGACGCCGCTGTTGATAAAATGCACATGCTCTTCCTGGCCGTTCGCAACAAGGTCGATATCGAGGCTCAAATCTTTCGGTTCGCTCATCTGCAATGTAACCAATTCACCCTGCAATTGGCCGCGAATCAGGCCAGCCGGTGTTTGAAATGAAATTTTCGCAGGCGCTTTTGCTACCCTGTTGGCAAACCGGGCGAAGCAGCGAGCCCCATTCCCGCACATTTCAGCTTCGCCCCCGTCCCGATTGTAGTAACGCATCCGAAAATCCGCGCCGTTCGATCCTTTCTCCAAAAGCAGAATGCCGTCCGCGCCCACACCGCGATGGCGATCACAAATGCGCACGATCTGCTCAGGCTCAAGTCGCACCTCGCCGGAGCGATTATCGATCATCACGAAATCGTTGCCCGCGCCGTTCATCTTGGTGAAACGCAGCATGTTGGAATTGTAGGGGCGCATGTCTTCAGCCGCAAGCAACGCGAGGGTTGTCATCATTGCCTAAAACCGAATTTGCCGTTTATTCCCGGGCTATGCGCAGGCTGGTTACGCTCCTGTCAGTTTGTTTTGTCGCCAACACCGCGTCCGCTGGAGGCCTGAACAGTCTCATCCTTGAACAAATGGAAAAGATGCCGAGCGGCGGCAAGTATTCGGTGTCCCACTTCGCAAAGATAAAGCTGCAGTCCGCGGCCCATTTCGAGTCCGGAAAATTTTTCGTTATCCCGACGCAGCCCTACGTCAGTTTCTGCTCGGGCGCCACTTACCTGGTTTTCATTAAGACCATCGAGGAGTTACGCGATCGCGGTCAGCTGCAACTCGATTTCGCCACTTTAAATCAATTAATCATTCGTGATCAGCATGACGGCGAAGGCGTGTGGGGGCGCTGGAACGCGAACGGCCCCGGTACGGCGCGATTGTTCTATGAACTTGGACTCGGCCACAACTTTGCCGATTTCTCGCAGGCTCAGCCGGGCGACTTCATGAAAATTTTCTGGAACAACAACGTCGGAAAACGCGAGAGCGGCCATTCAGTGATCTTTCTCGGCACGAGTCAGCACCCCGATGGCGAATACGTGCGCTTCTGGTCAAGCAATATCGGAATGGGCTACGGCGAGAAAGAAGTTCCGCGCACGAAAATAGCCAACGCGATTTTTTCGCGCCTGGAAACGCCTGCAAATCTTGTGCGAATCCACAATGCGCCCGCCACGGACAACTATCTGGGGTCGCTTCTTCGCAAGAAATCAAATTTCGCCGAAGCGCGGCAGAAATGCGGAATCTGATTTCAATTTAGCGATTTCATCGCCGTTGCGATTTGACTCGCAAACGCGCTGACTTTCTCAACCATCTCTGAGTTGTCACCGTATTGCCCGATGAGATTGACAATCGCGCTGCCAACCACGACAGCCTCGGCATGTTGCGCGACTTCGCGGGCCTGCTGAGGGTTTGAAATTCCAAAGCCAACAGCGATCGGAAGGTTGGAATGCTTGCGCAGATCAGCGACTTTTTCTTTCAACGAGCTCGCAAGCGATTCTTGAGCGCCAGTGACCCCTTCGCGCGAGACGTAGTAGAGAAAGCCCTTCGCGCTATTTGCGATTCGTTCGATCCGCTCCGGCGGCGTAGTTGGGGCAATCAGTCGAACATGCACAACGTTACCGCTCGGAAAATCAACGTCTTCCTCCGGCGGCAAATCGAGAATCAATAATCCGTCAACCCCCGCACTCTCAGCTTCGCGATGAAATTTCTCGCTGCCGAATTGAAAAATCGGGTTCAGATAACTGTAAAGCACGATCGGGATTTGTGAGTTGCGCCGGATTTCCCGAACGCAATCGAAGACGCCACGGATCGTAGTGCCAACCGCCAGTGCGCGTTGCGCCGCGAGCTGATTGACGATTCCGTCCGCCAACGGATCCGAGAATGGCAGTCCGAGCTCAAGTAAATCCGCGCCGGCGCGCTCCAAAGCCAAGGCAAGATCGACCGTTCGCTTTAGGTTTGGATCGCCCGCGCAAATGTAGGGAATGAAGCCTTTACGTTTCGCAGCACGGAGCTGGGCGAAACAATTGTCGATGCGGTTTTTCAAGAGTAGGTTTGCAACGTCGAACGCGGAACGCCGAACGTCCAACGCTCCATGGCAGAAAAAGAGAAGACGCTGACTGTAAATGAGATCTATCAGTCGATCCAGGGCGAGAGCACCTGGGCGGGCGAGCGCTGCGTCTTTCTCCGACTCACGTTCTGCGATCTGCGATGCAATTATTGCGATACCGAATATGCCTTTTACGAAGGCAAGAAGACGCCGTTGAGAGAAATAATCGATCGCGTCTCGACTTTTGACTGTCCGCTGGTCGAAATTACCGGTGGCGAACCGTTGCTGCAGAAGAATGTTTTGCCACTAATGTCGATGTTGTGTGACGCCGGCCACACCGTTCTGCTTGAGACCAGCGGCGCGCACGATATTTCGAAAATCGACTCGCGCGTGCATCGGATCATGGACTTGAAAACGCCGGGAAGCGGCGAGGCTGAAAAAAATCTCTGGTCGAACATCGAGCATCTGACGAAGCGCGACGAAGTGAAGTTCGTGATGGGGTCGCGCGAAGATTACGAATGGTCGCGTGAGAGAATTGAAAAATTCAACTTAACCCAGCGCTGCCGCGCGGTCTTGTTCTCGCCGATCTTTGGCCGGATCGATCCGCGACAGATTGTGGAATGGATCCTTGCTGACCGGCTCGACATCCGTTTCCAACTCCAAATGCACAAGTTCATTTGGACCCCGACCCAGCGCGGAATTTAGGAATGCCGCAAGGACCAAACCTGTGGATTGTGATTTCGCGACCGGACCGGTTGCCGAATGCGCTGGTGGCGGCGGACGCGCTGCGGAAAACGTTTCCTGGGGGAATTCACTTACTCCGCGAGGAATCGAAATGGTGGGGAAACGCGAACTGGCGCGAATTCGTCAGTGGGTTTGCCGACGTTCACGCGTTTCCAAAGGTCCGCACTTGTCGCGGCCTGAAGGATCTTCCGAGGCTCTACCGCGAGAACATGGATCGACAACGCGGCGTCGGAGCATTGCCCATCGACCCCGACAACGACGTATTGCTTTGTCTTGCCGGTCTGCTCGGCCTTGGTAATGCGGCGCTTTCCGCGCATCCGGAAGTTTATAAGATTTTGTCGGTCTCGCAGAAAGCCTACGGTGAATTGACGCGCACCGGCGACCGCGCCCGTTACCGCTTCACCACTTCAGGTTGGTTGCAAAACCGGTTTGTCGAACCGATGGCCGGCGTCGAGCGCACCATACATTACAAACCTCGGATCAATCCGGGCGGCGACGGCGTACGGTTACGCCGGTTACAAAAGGACCCGGAAGAACTTTTCGATGTTATCATTTTCATGAGCAACAGCGGCGGCGAATTGCCAGCCCGCGCCGAACACCAAATCATCCCTTCACGGTTTCCCAGCATCGCAGAGCTTCACGATTTCCCAACGAAACTCGATAACTCCCAAGATCGACAACGCCGCGTTATCTTTTTCGGGACGCCATTTCTACTTGTGCGAAATCTGCCGCCCGAAGTTTACATTGAACACCTGAATCGTTGTCTCGATTACATTCGCCGCAATTATCCCGCGCGCGATTTGATTTATCGCCCTCACCCGTTCGAGAAAGGCGAGGCTGCCAGACTCAAGTTCGAGGGTTTTCGGATCGAGGACGATCGTGAAGTCGCCGACCTGTACTTTTTGCGGCACTTCGCCGAAATCGAGGCCGTCTATTCGGTTTCGTCTACGGTTTCACGAACGGCGCTCAACAACGGCCTGAATTCCTACGCGCTGTGGCGTTGCTTCCCGTTTTCCGAAACACAAACAAAGTTTTTCCAAAAAGTAATGGGCGATGTGCCATCCGAGTTTGAAATCAACGACCTGACGGCTCCGCCGATCGCGTATCAAGATCGACAATCGCCGGTGCTGGGCCAAAACAGTTTTTCAAACGCGCTGCAGCGCGCGGTGGATCTAAAAAATGTAGCCACCCCTCCGTGAGGCGGCGGACGGCCCATAGGGCCGTGGCCACAACTTCAATGTTTCGGCGCGCGAACGGTGCCAGTTTCGATCGCAACCTTTCGCTGTTCAACGATCCGGTTGGCGATTTCCTCGACCATTTGTTCAAGCAAAAGCCGCAGGTGGGTGTTCGGTCGAAAATCAGACGGGGCGATGTGTTTAACGCGATCAGCGTGAGTTGAAAGCTGGTAACATTTCCGGAACCCAGCGCGCTTCGGATCGTCCGGATTGTAAACGGCGATGGCTTGGCCGCCGTTTTTCTTCATCACGGTAAAGCAAGGCACGTCAGTAGGCCCGTCTCCGACGTAAATCATGTTCGGAAACGGAATTGGTCGAATGTCGGCCTCCATGTGGTCGTTGACGTCCTGGGACATGTCGAGCAGGCCCTTGTTGATCCGAAAAAGAAACTGCGTCTTCTGGGTGTGTCCGATGACGCGTCGCGGAAACGTGATCCGGCCGTCCTGATCTTCATCGAACTCGCAGCCAAAAATCGCCCGAGCGTATGGCTGGAGCCGGCTGCCATCGATCAATACCTTGAGGCCTGAAGAAAGGATGTAATGCTCAACGGTCACGCCGTTCGCTTGATGTTCAGGGCTCAACAGGTCATTGCGAAATTCCTCGAACATTTCCGGCAAACCTTTGTAAAAATTTAGTTTCGCACCGAGCTTTTTGAGCTCGGAATTTTTCGGACGATCCATCGCGAGCATATCGAGCAGCACCTTCATGTAAGCGATCTCATTGTCGTAACCGTGATCCCGCACCAGTTCGTGGCATCGGGTCCAAAATTTCGATCCGTCGATCCCAAACGCAGGAAAGATGACGTCGTCCTGCATGTAACTCGGACTCAGCGTTTGATCGTAGTCGTAAACGATCGCTATGGTGTTTTGCGGCGTGGACACGAGAAAAATTAACGATTCAGCGATTCAATGATTTAACGATTCTCAAATAATCGCGAGAAAAAGTCTTCGAAGAGTGAATCGTAAATCGCGCCGCGCTCGGGATGATATTGCACGCCCAGCCCAAACGGATAATTCTGGAGGCGGATTTGTTCAATGATGTCGTCGTTAGCGCACCACGACTCGACTACGACCCCCTGGCCTAACGAATCTACCGCTTGATGGTGCGAGCTGTTCACTTTGTCGAAACGATGGGCCGCTTTCACGTCGGAGCGCAGGAGTTGAACGTCGTGATCTTTTTGCTCCGGCAACTTGTGCCCCGGAATGTCCAGTTTCAGTGTGCCGCCGAGCGCGACATTGAATAGCTGCATGCCCTTGCAGATAGCAAGGATTGGCAAACCCCGCGCGAGCGCTTGATCCACAGCCGCAAATTCCCATCGATCGCGCGCAGGATCGACATCCTTGTCGAGAATCGAAGGATCCGGGATCGGCTGGCGCAAAAATTCCGGCGCGATATCGGGGCCGCCGGTCAACAACAATCCGCCGGCATCTGCGATTGAAACATCACGTTTGCGCGCATCGTGGATTTCGATCTCGGGATGCTTCGCGAAAAACGGCGCAAACCATTTTTCGTCTTTTTCGCGCAACCAGGTGGCCAGTTTGGGCATGATATCGATCTTAGCACAGGTAGCGGCGATTGACCGTGCCAGTCCGGCTCGGACTCGCCATGGCGGTTCGGTGAACCGCCGCTACCTACAGTCCCATCAGTTCGCGGACGTATTTGACCGGCGGACTGCCGTAGGAAATCACCTGGTCGTTGTATTTCCTCAGGTCAAAATCCTTGCCCCACTTTTTCTTCGCGGCTTCCCGGAGATCGAGATGCTCGCTGACTCCAACAAAATAAGTGGAAAGCTGCGCTGAAGTCAGACGGGCGCGTTTCCATTTCAGAGTCGCCTCGCCCTGCTCTTGAAAAGTCTCTTTCGTCATTAAATCCATTGCCTGCTGTTCGGTCATGTTCCCCGCATGAATGCTCTGGTCCAGAATCGCGTTGGCGATCGCGCGCAATCGCATTTTCAACTGTTGCATTTTGACTTCCGGTCCGCCGTATCCTTGCTCGGCCATCATCTGCTCAGTGTACACCGCCCAACCTTCAACGAATGTACCGCTCTCGAAAATCGCCCGAACGAGCGTCGGAGCTTTGAATTCATTCGAGTGCGCGAGCTGCAAATAATGGCCCGGCATCGCCTCATGCACGGTCAGATCGCGCAAAAAGTAATTGTTGTTCTCGCGAAAGAACGAATCCTTCTTTTCTTTCGGCCAATCTTTCGGGGTCGGCGATATCGCAAAAAACGTCTTCCCGTTTTTTTCGAGTGGCCCGGCCGAATCGCAATAAGCAATGGCAACGCCGCGCTTGAACTCAGGCATGGCGACAACGTCCAGCGGAACGGTGGGCAACGTTACCAGGTCACGTTGTTTTACGAAATCAGTCGCTTCCTTCACTACCTTCTGCGCGTAGCCGACTATCATGCTGTCGTCCTGATGTTGCTCGGCCAGTTTGTTTAGAACGGCGGCCGTCACTTTCTTTTTGTCCGCTAGCGCCTTCTGATCGGCCTTTGAAAAATATTTCTTGTACAAGGGAAGCGCGGTTTGGTAGATCTCATTTTGGGTTTGAGCGAGCTCGGCCTGGGCGCGCTTCATCACTTCTTCCATCGACAAATCGGATGCGAGCGCGAAGCGCAACTTCTTGCGAAACTTGTCGGCCCCGATCCGGAAATCGCCGTCCGCACGCTTGAGCAAATCCTGCTGCAACCATTTCTTGTAATCTTCCAGCGCCTGCGCCGTTTTCTCCTGGATCGGCGCGATGTCCTTCTTCATCTGCGGGGCCTGGTTCAAGAGCGGATCAAGTCCATTGCGCACCAGATTGATCGCACCCTGAACCTGCTCGATCGCTGTTTCGGTGTGAATCTTCGGCGGATGCTGCAGGTTTGCCTCAGCCTGCTTGATTACATTCGGAATTCCTTCCATTCGCTGGCGCAGATTTGGAACGCGTTTCTCGGCGGAATCAAAATCACGCGCGACCAGCAGATAAAGGCTGTTGGCCAGACTTTGATTGTAGACGAGTGGGTTCCACTCCGCGTCGCGCAACTCTTCCAATGAAAAAATCTCACGATCGATATTGTCGCGCAGAATTCGAACGTCGACCTGATTGGCGCCGGTCAGCTGCTTGTAATCGTCGAACTTCTTAAGCGCTTCGCGAACTTGTTTCGCGCTTGCGAGCATTCGACTGCGAGTCTCCGCCGAGTAATCGCTCAGCACGCCGTCGAAGCGATGATCGCCAAGCTCGGTCGCGTTTTCGGGATGCGATGCGAGATAATTTTCAACGTAATCCTTCGCGATCTTCTCGAATTCGTCATCAGCCGGGTTTGCGAGGGCCCCGAAGATCGACAACGACAATAGGGACGCGACTGCGACAGCGATTTTCATATTAATTCAGCTCGGTGTACCGCCGTGGAGGATTGGCTCGGTGGCGACTTCGTCCGGGGTAAGCTGTGATTGCAGATAAGTGCGACCCTTATAGAAACAAGCGACGATGGTGAAAACGACGGCAGCTCCAAACATCAACCAGGTGAAAAACGTAAAGTACTGATAGGCGCTTAACTTGTGCCCGCCGCCGCCCAAGATCCATTTGTTGACCAGAGCAACAAAGCCTTCGCCCGAGGCTACCGTGAGAAGCCATAGCGCCATAACTGAACTCTTCATCGAGTTGGGCGCCTGAGTGTAGGAAAATTCCAGCCCGGTGATCGAAACCATTGCTTCGCCGAGAGTTAGAATGACGTAACCGAGGAGTTGCCAGTTGATACTCGGTTTCAGTCCCGCATCGATCCACCCTTGGATCATAACAATCACGACAAATGAGAGCGCGGTAATGAAAAGACCGATTCCGATTTTCCGCAACGGCGTGAGGGGGAAGACAGTGTTAATCAACGGGTAAATTATGTAGTTCACCAACGGAATGAAAATCAGGATCAGAATGGGATTTGCCGTTTGCACCTGGGCGGCAATCAAATTCATGCCCATCCAGTGCAAGTCCATCTTCTCCGCTTGCAACGTCCATTCGACGCCATTGCTCATTCCCCACAGCCCCCAGAAAAACAAAATGAAAAAGTAAACCATCGCGATTCGGCCGAGAGTGATGAGACCTTCCTTGCTGAACGTTTCTTTCAGGTAACCAAGCCCAGCCGGCGGCACGTGCACCATTTTGTTGCGACCGCCCCAGAAGAACAAAGTAGCAATCAACATCGCGATTCCGGGAATTCCGAAAGCCCAGCCGGGTCCGTATTTCGGGTTGGCGAGAAGCCACGGACAGAGAATTGAGGAGATAAAAGAGCCGGCGTTAATCGAAAAATAAAACCAGCCAAACATTTTCGAGAGCAGGTGCTTGTTGGATTCCCCAAACTGGTCCCCAACGTTCGCCGACACGCACGGCTTAATACCGCCGGCGCCCAAACAAATCAGGCTCAGTCCTATCATGAGCATCGTGCGTTGCCCGATTGCGATTCCCCACGTCGTGGCCATGCAGGCGAGAGTGAGATTCCCCAAGCAATAAACAATCGATAACGAAAGGATCGTCCAATATTTGCCAAGAAAACCGTCGGCCAGGATCGCGCCGAGAACCGGGAGAGCATACACCCCCAGTACAAACGTGTGGGTGTACATGTACGCTTGGTTTTCATTCATCGGCGCGAGCACGCCCGATTGGTTCAAGATGAAGTGCGCCATGAAAACGGTCAGGACCGATTTCATGCCGTAGTAGGAGAAACGCTCGGCTGCCTCGTTGCCGATGATGTAAGGCACGCCCGGCGGCATGCCGGTGAGATTAGGCGGCGACCTCAGATACTCGTGTTTGGCCATAACGAATCCTCCTTAGGGCGAAGGCGTAGTCTTAGGGAAAAATTCGGCCGGCGTGCGATTCGGAGCTGCGTTTTCCGGAACATCCGCCTTGTTCGGTGCGGCGACATTCTCGTCGCCACCTCCTTTCGCTTCATCGGCATGTTCCTTTTGGACTTCGGGATCTTCGCCGACACGATGTTTGTCGCACGAACAAAAGAAAATCACGGCAGCGGCAGAGATTGTGGCGGCGATTTCGCGAACACCAAAATGCATAATGCGTCCGGACAGTAATGGCGCGGGTGCATGTCGCGCAAGATGAAAGAGGGTCGCACTCTTCCCCTTCCGCTTAGTCTCAATCTCCTTTCCAAAGCAGACTGAGAGCAAGAGCGAGAGGAAGATTCCCTCTTACCCTGTTGAATAAACCCCAGCTTGCAGCATTAGTATGAGCGAATCGCCGGTGTCCCGCAGCTCAAAGAACAGCGCTTGGAACGAAGTCGTCGCCATTATTTTACTCGGCGTCGGGACGTTGCTCTTCCTTGCGTTAATCTCCTACAATCCCAAGGACCTGCCCTCGCGAGTGCCGTGGAGCTATCTCTCGCCGCCAAATCGGCCGGCGCAGAACTTCATTGGTCCTGCCGGCGCGATTTTCGCCAGCATATTCTATTATTTGATTGGTGCGGGTTCGTATTTGCTCGCTGGCGCTCTCTTGTTCTTCGGCACAATGAAATTGTTTCACGCCGGCGTGCGCCTTGTTGTGCGGCTTCCGTGGACGATTCTTTTCATCGCATCGGGTGCATGTTTGCTCCAGCTACAGACCGAACACTTACAGGGCTGGAAACACGCCTTCAATATTCCCGGACCCGGTGGTTGGGTCGGCTACTTTTTTGGAAAGACTTTGCTACTCACGTCGATGGGCAAAGTCGGCTCGATCATTCTGCTCAGCGCAATTTACGCCGCGAGCCTGATCTTGATGACGGGACTGCGTCCGATTCACCTCGTGCAGCAAACGGTTTCCGGAACGCGCGCAGCATTCGCCAGACTGCACCAATGGCGCGTGCGGCGACAAATGCGCCACGCCGACATCAAAGGGCAACTCGAAATCAGTAAACGCGAGCTGGCCAAGCAGCGACGGTCGATCGAGAAGCAGTTGAAGAGAAAAGGGGCAGCCGTTCCCGAACCGGCTGCGACGTTCATTTCACCGGAAGAACTGACAGATCGTCCGGCGCCGAAAGTTGTCGACACGACCGCCCTTCCGGACGAACTCACGGCGCGGAAGAAACCTTCGCTCGCAGAATTGCGCAGTTCTTCTGCAAGATCGACGTCCTCTCCGGCTGGCCTAACGAGCCACGCCTGGGACGGGAAGAATTATACGCTGCCTGGGCTCGATTTGCTGAACGAACACGATCCCGAAGGACGAGGCGGCGCCGATCCGAGTGAATTACAACGCGTTCAACAAACCTTAATCGACACACTCGGGCAATTTGGAATCGCGGTCGCGCCGGGTGACATCACGAAGGGCCCGACGATTACACGCTACGAAGTCTACCCGGCGAAAGGCGTTCGCGTGGACAAGATCGTGAGCCTTGAGCGGGACCTCGCGCGCGCAACACGCGCCGAACGGATCAACATTCTCGCGCCGATTCCCGGCAAAGATACCGTCGGCATCGAGTTGGCCAACACACGCAAAGTCACCGTGACACTGCGCGAATTGCTCGAATCGGTCGACTGGGAAGACGCGAAAGGCCGGTGCAAACTTCCGCTCGCCCTCGGCAAAGACGTTTACGGTAAAGCGATCATCGCGGATCTCGCCCAAATGCCGCACTTGCTCGTCGCTGGCACGACTGGCGCTGGCAAAAGCGTCTGCATCAATGCACTGGTCGCGAGCATGCTGTTCCGATTCACCCCGGAAGAACTGCGTTTCATCATGATCGATCCAAAAGTGGTCGAGCTCCAGCACTACAATGCGCTTCCTCACCTGGCGTTCCCCGTGGTAACTGATCCGAAGAAAGTGCTGCTCGCGCTTCGCTGGTTGATCGATGAAATGGAGCGCCGCTACAAAATGTTCGCCCGCGTCGGCGTGCGAAACATCATCAGCTTCAACGCGCGTCCGAAGAAAAAGACAGCGGCTGACATTGGAGAAATGGCGGAACAGGACTCCGGCGAAATCAAAGTTCCACGCGAGGAGGAAACGCCGATTCCCGAAAAAATCCCGTACGTGGTAGTTGTGATCGACGAACTGGCCGATTTGATGCAAACCGCTCCGGCCGATGTGGAGAGCGCGATTGCCCGGATCACTCAAATGGCCCGCGCGGCCGGAATTCATTTGATTGTGGCCACCCAAACGCCGCGCGCAGACGTGATCACCGGTGTGATCAAAGCGAACATTCCGAGCCGGATCGCGTTTCAAGTCGCGAGCAAGATCGATAGTCGCGTCATTCTGGATGAAAACGGAGCGGACCGTTTGTTAGGCCAGGGCGACATGCTTTATCTGCCACCGAGCGCGTCGCGATTGATCCGCGCCCAAGGCGTGCTCGTTACCGATGAGGAAATCCGGCGCCTGGTGGAATTCGTTTCAGCGCAGGGCAGACCGGCGTTCGATCCCGCGATGCACGAAAAACTTCAGGCGGCGTCAGGTTCGACCGAAGAGGAGGTCAGTGAAGAAGACGAGGAGCTGGTCGAGAAGTGTTTGGAGATCATTCGGCAGGAAAAACGCGCGTCGACTTCACTCCTGCAAAGACGGCTGCGATTGGGCTATACACGGGCCGCGCGCATCGTTGATATTCTGGAGCAGCGCGGTATTTTGGGTCCCGGCGAAGGCGCCAAACCTCGAGAGATCCTGGTCGATCTCGATGCCGCCGTTTAGCCGGCGAAACCCGTCATGACAATTGAAGGTCTGGGCAAGAAATTTCAGGATGCGCGAATAGCTCGCGGGCTCACGCTCGACGAAGCCGCGCGGCTGACCAAAATCCGGCCTTCGCGGCTGGCGGAGATTGAGGCTGATGATTTTTCACAATTTCCGAGTCTCGCCTACGCCAAAGGCTTTCTATTGATCTACGGAAAGTTTCTGGATGTCGATGTCACTCCGTACCTCGACGCGTTTGAAACGTCTCAGCAGGTGACGGTGGATGGTTATTCCTATCTGCAAGACCAACCGGCTCCGAAACCGCGCCGCGTTCGGCCGACGCGTCCGCCAGCCGCCCCGCGAATGCCGCGCTCACGCGATCGCTCTTCGCCGTTTCCGTTGCTGATTGCGATCGGAGTGATCGTTGTCGGCTTCGTGGCGATGCGATTGATTTTGAATATCCAACGAATCTCGCCGCATCAGATGGTAGGTGTTCCGCAGCCGACCTCGTCCGAAGCGCCGTCGCCTCAAGCGGCCCCCCAGCAGGCGCAGGTTCCGGCTCAGCAAAGCGCGCCGCCGCAAGCGCCAGTGAAAACACCCGCAGCGACGATTGCGCCGGTAGTGCAAGCTCCATCGCGCACACCTTCGCCCGTGGCCCAGGCACCATCCCGAGCACCTTCGCAGGCTGCGGTAGCAGTGGTCGAAGCGACGAAGAAACCGGCAGCGCCAGTTTCGACGCCTGCGCCGTCGATTCCGATACCGACAGCGTTTGTGCCGGCGTTCGCGAATGCGAACCCGGCTGCAAAAGCGATCGTTGCGCCAACGCAAGAACCGGAAGTGCGCCGCGCCGAACCGGTGAGACCGGAAGACTTGGCGAAAGCCGAAGCGGCTCAAAAGCCACCGGAAGCGCAAGGTCCAAATCAGGTTGCGATCAAGCCGCTCAAGAAAACATACATTAAGGTTGTGGTGGACAACGGATCTTCGCAGCCCGCATTTGAACGCTGGATTTCACCGTCCGACGGAACGGTTGAATTTCGCGGACAAAAAATCGCGGTTCGCGTTTTGGATCGCGACGCTATTCGGATCACGAAAAACGGAAAGCCGGTGAGCGGTGACGACGAAGACGTCACCGTCGAGTAATTAGCCACGGCAGTGCCTTTCTCATCATGAGCACCAAGGTCGGCATGATCAGTCTCGGTTGCGCCAAGAATTTAGTGGATGCCGAGGTCATGCTCGGAAGCGTCTTGAAACGCGGCATGGAAATCACGTCGTCGGCTGACGACGCGGACGTGTTGGTGGTAAACACGTGCGCGTTCATCGATTCGGCAAAAGAAGAGTCGATTGATGCGATTTTGTCCGCGCATCAGGCCCGCGGCCTAAGTAAGCGGCCCAGTCAAAAATTGATTGTGAGCGGTTGCATGTCGCAACGGTTTGCGCGGGAATTACGCGAGGAAATGCCCGAAGTCGACGCCTTCATCGGGCTCGACGAAGTGAAAGAGCTTGGCGCGATCGTCGAGAGAGTGATGGCCGACGAAGATCTCGATCTTACATTCGCAGACAAGCGTCCGACTTACATCCCTGACTACGATACGCCGCGTTTTCGCCTAACTCCCTCGCATTCCGCGTATGTAAAGATCGCCGAGGGCTGCAATCACCCCTGTACTTTCTGCGTCATCCCGCAAATGCGGGGCAAGCATCGCAGCCGGACAATGGAATCGGTGTTAGCGGAGATCCGGGGGCTCGTCGCGGAAGGCGTGCACGAATTTAATCTGATCAGTCAGGACACGACGTTTTACGGAATGGATTTGTGGGACGAAAAAGCCGGCCCGCGCCAGCCAGTCGATTCAGCGCGCGGTCCAACTCTGTCGCGCTTGCTCCGTGAAATCGAAAAGATCGATGGCGATTTCTGGGTGCGGCTTCTCTACACTCACCCCGCCCATTGGAGCGATGAGTTGATTGAAACCATTGCTGACTGCGAAAAAGTGGCGCGTTACATCGACATCCCGCTTCAGCATATCCACGAATCGATGCTGCAGCGCATGCGACGGGAGACTTCGCGCAAGCATATTGAGCATTTGATCGATAAACTGCGCGCCGGAATCCCAGGCGTAGCATTGCGAACGACATTCATCGTCGGATTTCCCGGCGAGACCGACGAAGAATTTCAGTCGCTGTTGGAATTCATTCAACGCGTGCGATTCGAAAGGCTCGGAATTTTCAAATACTCGCGCGAAGACGGATCGCGCGCTGCCAGGATGCTGGAACAGATTCCGGCGAAAACTAAAAACGCACGCTACCGGGATGCAATGTTCATCCAGCAGAAGATCGCGCATGAAATCGCGCGCGAAAAGGTTGGCCGCGATTTGAAATTACTGGTCGACCAGCCGTTGATCGCCCGGACCGAGGCAGACGCCCCGGATGTCGACACACGTGTAATTTTGTCGAAGCCGGAACCGGTCGGACGGTTCCTGACGAAGCGAATCACCGGTGCCCGCGGATACGATTTGCTGGCTTAGTTCGCATAAGAATTTTCATTGCTGACTAACTTCGGAAGGGACAAGATCATCCATATAGGGCAAAGCCTTACTTTAACGTAAATCGGACTGCCCGTGACTGATTCAAACGAACCCCCCAAGAAAGAAACAGTACGGATCATGGTTTCGCCTTCGGCTGAGCCGCCAACGCGAAGGCCTCCCCAACCTCCGCCTCTCTCGGATTCACCCTCGCCTCTCTGGGCAGCTGCAGCTGCAATGACGATCCAAACACCCAAAGGCGAGATGACGAAAACGCAGCCCGTAGTCGACCTGCCGGCTGTCGAAACTTCGCCGGCCCAGATCACGGTCGCCCCGTCGCCGCAGCCGGGTTCGCAAATGCGGATCGACGACATACCAATGCCGTTTTGCTGGGCATTGCTAGCGATGTCAGCTGCGATTTTAATTTTGCAGATTTGGAATTATGTTTGCTGATGGCTACGGATAATTCGACGACAATTAAACTGGACGAATCAAACTTTGACCGTGAAATCAACAGCGAGAAACCGGTGCTAGTCGATTTTTGGGCGGAATGGTGCGGGCCATGCAAGCTGATCGCGCCGCTCTTGGACGAAATCGCCCGCGAAAAAGCGGACGCAGTCAAGGTTGCCAAGGTTAACGTCGACGAAAATCAGAGCTTGTCCTTCAAATACAATATCCGGGCGATCCCCTCCCTGCTCTTCTTTAAGAATGGCCAGCTGCGCGACCAGGTTACTGGAATGACGAGCAAGAAAGACCTGATCAGCCGGCTGGAGGCGCTGGTCTAAGAAAAAGACTGAGTGGCTCCGCCCCCCGCGTCCACCGGAATGAGATGTGCTACCAGTATACAGGCACACAATGGTTAACGAGCCGTTGCTTCACCAAATGAAGATCCTGGTCGTCGATGACGACCGGATGACCGTCAATCTGCTTGAGCAACTCCTGCAAAGACACGGCTACACCCACGTCATGAGCGTCACCGATTCAAGGTCGGCCGTTGAGACGTGCCTATCGTTCGATCCCGATCTCCTTCTTCTTGATCTGATAATGCCGGAAGTGGACGGCTTCGCGATTTTGGAGGCGCTTCGGGCCGACGCCGCGGAAGATTTCCTGCCAATCGTCGTCTTAACCGGCGACACGGCGGAAGAATCAAAAGCGCGCGCACTTGAGGCCGGCGCGACAGATTTCCTGGTGAAGCCAGTGAGCCAAACCGAAGCGCTGCTGCGCATTCGGAATCTTCTGGAGATGCGCCGTCTCTATGTCGCTCTGGAGAATCAACGAGCCGCGCTGGAGGAAGCCGTTCTGGAGCGCACGGCAGAGCTTCGTGAAACGATTTCCGAACGCGAGTCTGCCAATCAGTTTTAGATTCGCTGAATGCGTGGTGCTCGGCCCGAGAATGCAAATTCAGGTGAGGAAACCGGCTCGTTGTTAACAGCGCGGGCAACTGTCTCGACGGAATTCTTGCCATCGTCTGCTGCAAGACAGCTAACTGCTCTCAGCTAGTTTGAACTCCGGGTGATTGGCTCTCGCGACCGTGTAGAGCATCGTCAAGTGTGGCGAGCAATCGCTCTGTGTTGTAAGGCTTGCTCAGGAAATTTTTCACACCGAGGGACTGAAGCTCGGCCACGCCCGCCTGCTCGCCTTGCCCGGTGGCGGCGACAATCGAAAGATCGGGGCGCATCTTTTTAAGCGAGCGCACCAACGCGATTCCGTCCATGTACGGCATAGAGAGGTCCGTCAGCACGAGGCTAATGGATTTCATTTGTTGCGCGAAAATTGCGAGCGCTTCTGGACCGTCTCTGGCCGAGACAACATCGTATTTGTGCTTCTCAAGAATCATTTTTGTAACGCCGAGAATGTTCGGCTCATCATCGACCACCAAAATCAGTTCGCCATTTCCCCGAGTGGGCATGATCGAAGTTTTTGACTGTTGCAGATCTTCTCGAATCACAGTTGCCGGCAGGAACACCTTGAATGTCGTTCCTTTACTCGGCTCGCTATAAACAGAGATAAATCCACCGTGGCTTTTCACAATGCCGAGCGTCGTGGACAAGCCGAGGCCGGTGCCTTTGCCCAGTTCTTTGGTCGTAAAAAACGGATCGAAAATTTTTTCGAGCATCGCTCGCGGCATTCCACAACCCGTGTCCGTGACACGTAACATGACGTGAGGACCAGGTTTGGCGCCTGGCATCATGGACGCATAATTCTCATCGACATTGAAGTTTTCGGCCGCGAGTGTGAGCGAGCCGCCATTGAGCATCGCGTCGCGCGCATTGACCGAAAGATTGAGCAGCACCTGATGCAGCTGCGTCGGATCGCCTTTGATCGACCAAAGATCGTTCGGATAACGGCTGAGGATTTCGACTGTTTTCGGAAACGTCTTTTGCGCGATATCGATCATTTCCTGAATCAAGTGGCTGGGCTTGATCACGACACGTTCGCCTTCGATCCCGCGCGCGAAAGTGAGTACTTGCTTTACGACATTCGCACCGCGCCTGGCGCTTTCCTCGATCATGGAAATCAGGGGCGGTATATCCTCCCGCGTCGGATTGCCTTTCAGCACTTCGGTGCACATTAGAATCGGCGTGAGAATGTTGTTTAGGTCGTGCGCGACTCCGCTGGCCAGCGTACCGATACTTTCGAGGCGCTGGGCGCGCAGCAGATGCGTTTCGAGTTTCCTTTGCTCGGTCACGTCTGTGTTTATGATCAGAATGGATTTGGGCGCTGCCAACTTGTCCCGGACAAGGGTCCAACGACTGCGAACCGTGGTAGTGCCGCCGTTTTTGCATTTGTGCTTGCACTCCCCTGTCCATTTTCCCTTATCGATAACGCCGGCTCGCGCGGCGGCGGTGGAGGCAGGTTCATCTTGATAAAGAAAGTCAGACGCTTTCCTGCCTTGAACTTCAGCGGCGGTCCAACCGTACAATTCTTCCGCACCATGATTCCAAAATTCGACGCGATCTTCCATATCGCGAACCATGATTGCGTCCTGCGCAAGATCCAATAGTTTTGCCTGCTCGCGCAGGCGGCCTTCCGCCTGTTTGCGCTCGGTGATGTCTCGTATGAAACCCGTAAACATCGGAGGTTCTTGCGAACCAATCCGGGTGATGGCGAGCTCGATGGGAAATTCCGACTTATCACTGCGCATTCCCGTCAATTCGGTGCGCTTACCGAGGACAGGAGCCTCGCCCGTGGAAAGATAATGTGTTAAACCGCGCGCATGACGCTCGCGTAACGATGGCGGGATGATCAGATTCCCCAATAACTGGCCGACGGCTTCGTTGCGTTTGTAGCCGAAGGTTTTTTCGGCAGCTGAATTGAATTCAATAACGTGGCCCTGATGGTCCATGGTAATGACGGAGTCCAATGCCGATTCCAACACTGAGCGCATACGCTCTTCGCTCTCACGAATCGCGTCTTCCCTCTTTTTCTTCTCCGTGACGTCAATGGCGATCGCGAGGTGCGCCGCGCGGCCTTCAAACTGGATGTTCGCCGTGTAAATATCCGCTAAAAGAATTTCGCCGCTCTTCTTGCGATGGCGCCAAATGCCACTGTGTCTCGATTGTTCTCCCTTCCCTTTAACTGCAGTTATATTGGAGGCTTCAATCAGCGATGGGACATCTTCTTGCGGCCGAATGTCGCGAATCGTTATCTCCAGGAATTCCTCGCGCGAATAGCCGTAATGCTCAACTGCCGCATCATTGACGGCCAAGTAGGCGAGGGTCTCTGCGTCATATACCCAGGTCGGATTTGGATAGGTCTGGAACAGAATTCGATATTGCCTTTCCTGACGCCGTAACGCTTCCTCCGCCTCTCTGCGTTCGGTAATGTCGCGAAAAGTCACGACTCCGCCTGCGATCTCTCCGTGCTCATCGCGAAGCGGGGCGCTGACATAATCAACTGGGAAGCAACTTCCGTCCGAACGCCAAAAGAACTCTTCACTGCAACGTCGTACGACGCCGTCGCGCAACGTTTGATAGATTGGACATTCCTCTTTCGGATAAGCCGATCCATCTCCGTGCGAATGGTGAATGGTCTCGTGAGCTGGCCTTCCGATCAGATCTTCCGCTTGTCTCCCCAACAGTCTTGACCCTGTGGCATTTTCGAAGATTATCGTCCCATCCAGTCCGATGCCGTGAATTCCTTCGCCGACTGATTGTAGTATTAGTTCGTACTGCCGACGCAACGCCTGCAAGGTCTCATTGGTTTCTGCCAAATCAGCGGTGCGCTCTTCCAGTGCTTTCACCCGATCGACGAGAGTTTTCCGCAATGTCATCACGCGTAAACCGACCAGAATCCGAGCATGCAATTCGTCGGCATGGAATGGCTTCACCAAATAGTCGTCTGCGCCGGCGCGGAATCCTTCGATGATGTTTTCTTTACCACCACGCGCCGTTAGCAGAACGATATGCACCGGCGTACCAGCTTCTCGAATGCGCCGGCAGACTTGCAGACCATCCATTTCGGGCATCATCCAGTCGAGAATCGCTAAGACCGGACCTTGCTCGGCACGGATCGCAGTCATCGCTTCGTGTCCGTCTCGCGTAAGGATGATGCGAAAACCCCATTTGCTAACCGCTGTGGAGATTACCTCGCGCGAAACCGAGTCGTCATCAGCGATAATTATCGGGATAGTTTTAGGAAAGGGCGCTTCGCCTGCGGGATCGGTCGTTGTAGCAGCCGAAATCCAAGGTGGCGTGAATTGGGCCCAACCGGGATCGGCTTTAAAAGAGACGGTCTCCATAAATCAGGATTTACCGAAAGGGACGGCAAGAGTTTGATCATTGCCGTTTGCACAAGTGGGTTGGGCATGACCGGGCAAGACTTCGATTGCTTGCTGTTGAGCAATCTCCTTATCAAGAGAGCTCTTGAGATTTGAGGTAGAAAGTGACCGGTCGTTGCCCTTGAACAGCAAAATCAGCGTTTTAACCGCCAGCTCAATCGGGAGGAACGGTTTCGCGATAAAATCATTCCCACCGCTGAGGACCGATCGTGCCCGGCGCTCGAAATCAGAGTGCGCCGTCACAAACACCACTGGCGTGGCGCAGTTCGTAGCCATCTTCCGGATTTGGGAACACAGCTCCAGCCCACTTTGCCCCGGCATTTCGACATCCAAAAAGATGAGGTCGAAATGCGTCTTTTCCAACATGCGCTGCGCTACAATTGGATCGTCCACGCTCACAGGCCGAATGTTGGCCCTTTCGATCGCGGAACAGATAGCCTCCCGTGAAATGATTTCGTCATCAACGACCAGAATCTGCGGTGAAACGGGCACGTCTCCGCTGGGCTTGGTGGCGTTGTTGCAGGTGGCACCTAATAAGTCGATTGCTTGCCCGATGGTTCGATTGACTGACGGCGTAAAGCTCGCTGGCTTTTCGCAGACTCGAATGAAAAGAGATCCCAGAGCATCAGCCAATTGCGCGATCTCACGAAAGCCGGCGATCCCGGCTGCGCCGGCCAGCAATCGAGACAAGCGGTGCATCTTGCCGAGTTCAGCCAACCGGACGTCTTCGCCTTGATTGTTCACCAAAGCGTGATGACTGAGGCGCATTCCTCTGAGATTTTGGCGCGCGCCGGCGAGGAAATCGGAGATCAATTTTGTCTGGTACTGCAATTCCAAGTGCACTGTTGTTTCAAAGTCGGGCGGGACCTCGCCACTTCTCGGGTTGGGGCTGGCCCCAAGTAATTCCCGCACGATCTCCACCATTTGCCGCGGGGTGTAATCACTTTTTCTGAGGCATTGGGTTGCGCCTGCTTCGGAGGCAGCCCGCACCACCTCGGGCAAATAAAAGTTCGTGAAAACGATGACCGGTAATGCCCGGGCGTCGAACTGCGAGCGAATGGTTTTGAGAATCTCCGCTCCATTCATTCCCGGGAGCGAAAAATCGAGAATCATCAGGTCAACCGGTTCTTTGGCAAGGCTCTGCAAAGCCTCTTCGCCAGTCCCGGCAATCGCGACCTTGAATCGTTCGCCCTGAAGTGTGTCTCGATAAATGTTCGCGACCACCTCGTCGTCGTCCACGATGAGGATCTTTTTGGGTTTGGTCGGGGTGTAAGTTCTCTTCATTGGATTATGACTTGGAATTTGGGACCGTTTGGAGAAACTCGTCGAAGGCATCCTGGACGCGGGGAAATTGGTGGCGGACATCTTCGAACAACGCGTTTGCGCGGGAGAGGTCACCTTCGTTACCGAGACGTTCCAACTCGCGTAGAGGTTGTGTGAATGCCTGCACACCGCAGGAGATGCTGGAGCCAACGAATTTGTGCGCGAGACGCGCGACCTCACCGCTTGAATTGATTTGAATGGCTGCATTTAGCTCATCCAGCATGGGAGCGGCTTGAATTAAGTAGAGATCGATCAAACGCCGTATTCGATCCGGCTCGTTGTCGGTGACGTCGCGTAACTGATCGATGTCCACGAGCACCTCCTCGGACGCAGGACGAGAGTCCGTAGGACTTGGTAGATGGTTTTCGCCCTCATTCGCATCCACCTCTGCGCATTCAAGTGCGCGAAGAAGATCTTCTTTCCGCAAAGGCTTGGAGACATAATCGTCCATCCCCGCCGCCAGGCAGCGCTCTCGGTCGCCGGCCATCGCATGCGCTGTCATCGCCACGATCGGCGTGTGACCTCCGGTTGCTTCTTCCAATTCGCGAATGCGTCGTGTCGCTTCCAACCCGTCCATTTCCGGCATCTGCACATCCATCAAAATCAAATCGAAGGACCCGTTCCTAAAAGCTTCCACTGCCTCGCGGCCGGTCGCGGCGTGCACAAGCACATGTCTTTGCTTTTCCAAGATGCCGGTCGCTACCGCACGGTTCACCAGGTTGTCTTCGGCAACGAGAATACGCAGACCCGATCCGGGAAGATTAGTTCCGGCAATGCCCGGGCTGATGTCGCGAGAATTCCCGGCTTCCGCGGTGTGGCTGACCGCAATCAAAATTGCGTCAAGCAGTTCCGATTGCGTCACCGGCTTCGTCAACAAACCTGCGATGCCCAGGGCGGCGCAACGCGCCGTACTCCCGGCCGGCATTGCGGAAGAAAGCATCATCACAGTCGCATCTGCCAGTTCCGGTTGCTCTTTGATCTTCTCCGCTAAAGCGAAGCCGTCCATTTCGGGCATGATCGCGTCGAGGAGCACGAGCTGATAGGCTGAATCGGAT
>Ga0210405_10000645_pt1 | contig 44625 bp, 45 predicted proteins | sample IncBWH11MmetaG_FD_155492 | JGI IMG/M metagenome (GOLD analysis project Ga0210405, IMG submission 155492) | Forest soil microbial communities from Barre Woods Harvard Forest LTER site, Petersham, Massachusetts, United States - Inc-BW-H-11-M | ecosystem: Environmental > Terrestrial > Soil >... | reverse complement strand
CGCTTTGACGATCGCCGGACCAATTGAAACCGAAGGACTTCTCAGAATTGCCCAGAGCAATCCGGCAAAAACGGCGACCGCGACGATGACTCCACTCCAGTTGAATCCGCGATCCTTCTCCGGATCGCGTCGGGTGAGCAAAATCGTAAAAACAATCAAAACCGCGACGGCGCCGACGTAGACAAAAATCTGAACGAGCCCGACAAATTCGGCTCCGAGCAAAAAGAAAAAGGCAGCGATCCCGACAAACATCGCCGCGAAACTCAATGCCGCGTGCATCAGCCGGGGATTTGTGGCGGCCGCGAGCGCGAACGTGAGGGTAAAGATTGCGATGATGGCAAAGACGACGGTGCTCATTCGGCGAAACGATATGTGCGTGGAGCGAATTTCCTATGGGTGTCGAGGAACAACGAGAGCGTCACATAAACAATCGCGATGATTGCGAAAGACAAGAGCCATCCGGACAAACGGCGGCCGGTGTAATGCCAGACCGCCGCCGAGATCAGGCAGGTGAACGCCATCGGCAACATGAACTTCCATGCGAAATTCATCATTTGATCGACGCGTGTCCGGGGCAACGTGCCGCGGACCCAAATGAAAACCAAAAGCAAGACTGACAATTTCGCGAAGAACCAGACGTAGGACGGAATAAAGCCGAGCCAAGGCAGTGGCGCGTGCCATCCGCCGAGGAACAAGGTCACGGCAAGGCCGCTGACCGCGAACATTCCGAGATATTCGGCCATGAAAAAAGTGGCGTACTTGAATCCGGAATACTCAGTCATGTGGCCGGCCACGATTTCCGATTCGCCTTCAGGCACGTCGAACGGTGTCCGGTTCGATTCCACGAGTCCCGAAACGAAAAACAAAAGGAAAGCGGTCGCGCCCCACGGCGTGAGAACGAACCAATGGGGAAGGAATCCAAAATAGTAATACTTCTGCGCGAAAACGATTTTGTCGGGGTTCAGCGACCCCACTACCATCACCACGGGCAGGACTGTGATAATGAGCGGTAATTCGTAGCTGATCATCTGCGCGATCGCTCGCATCGCCCCAAGGAGGGAAAACTTATTGTTGCTCCCCCAGCCTGCCATGAACACTGCCAGCTCTGTTGTCGATCCAACCGCGAAGAAGAACAGAATTCCGCCGTCAATGACGAACGGCGTCATGTTCCGGCCATAAGGGATCACGCCCAGCGCAAGAATTGCCGTCGCCGCAATCAGGATCGGGGCCAGAAAATGGACCACCTTGTCCGCGCGCGCGGGAACAATGTCTTCCTTAATCAACATCTTGATCCCGTCGGCGACCGGTTGCAAAAGCCCATAAGGTCCGACGCGATTCGGGCCGTATCGATTTTGCATCCGGCCGAGAATTTTTCGTTCGAGCACCGAAAGGAGAGCAAACAGAGTCAGGAAAACGCCGAGGAGCACGGCGATGTTGAGCAGGCTGGAAACGATTTGGATCAGCCAGCCGGGAGCGTGTCCGCTCATCAGTAAGAGCAGCCATTGCTTCGCGTGGATGAAAATTTGATCGAGAGAATCTCTCACGCCCGATGAAGAAAAGCGGTGCTGACTCGTTTAATCAAGGCTGAATCAGTCGCCACTGATTAACACTGATGAAACACAGATCAAGGAGTAGTAGTATTACTTGTGTTTATCAGTGTAAATCCGTGCTCATCTGTGGCTGATTAGGTTTTCACAGGAATGACTCCGAACCCATATTTGTTCATCGTCGTTTTCGCGGGCGTGGCCTTCATGTTTCCGCTTCTGCCGCTCGCGCTGGCCTGGATGTGGCGAAAGTTCTTTCAGCCACCGAAACCGGGCGCCGAAAAGAACGCGATTTACGAATGCGGCGTTGAGTCATTGGGCGAAGCGCATGTGCAGTTCCATTCCCAGTACTATCTCTACGCGATCATCTTTTTGATCTTCGATGTCGAAGCGATTTTTCTGGTGCCGTTCGCAGTCGCATTCACCGGTTTGCCGTTCGGCGCGTTCATCGCCCTTCTCGTTTTTCTGCTCCTGTTAATCGAAGGCTTGGTTTGGGCGTGGGGAAAAGGCTGTTTAAATTGGGCCAAATAAGATGAGGTCCGAGCCGGACTGGCCTTTAACAAACAGACAATGAGCGAACAAATTGACGAGAATCTGCGCAAGGAACTTCAGCGACAGGGCGTTTGGGTCACGTCGATGCAGGAGCTTTACAACTGGGGCCGGAAAAATTCGATCTGGCCTTTGCAATTCGGCCTCGCCTGTTGCGCGATCGAGATGATCGCCACCGCCGCGTCGCGCTACGATATCGCGCGATTTGGCGGGGAAGTTTTCCGGCCGTCACCGCGGCAGGCCGATCTGATGATCGTCGCCGGCACTGTGACCAAGAAAATGGCGCCGCAGATCGTGCGTCTCTATAACCAGATGCCCGATCCGAAGTACGTTATCTCGATGGGCGCGTGCGCAATTTCCGGTGGGCCGTTCAAGCAAGGCTACAATGTGCTCAAGGGGATCGATCGTTACATTCCGGTCGACGTTTACATTCCAGGTTGCCCGCCACGGCCGGAAGCGTTGCTGCACGCCTTCATGGAATTGCAGCGGAAGATCGACGGTCAAAAATTGAGCGGCGCGGACAAAGCCGAATTTCTGAAACCGGAACAGCCGAGCGAATTTCCGGTGCCGGAATTTGGCGAACACGATTTGAATCCACCGGCGAATCCAACGGTCTATCAACCACCAAAGCTGGAACGTGTATGACAGGTGGAACGCGATCTCCGAGCGCGTTAAGGGACCAGTGCTGCTTTGGCCCAACGGATAGATCGTCCTCGGAGAGGCCGATCCACCTTCGCGCAGATTAATCATGGAAACTTTGGAACAGATAAAGAATCGGGCGGAGCTCGCCGTGCGCGGCGCGAAGATCGGCATCGTCACTAATCCCGGCCCGTCGCAACAATCGACGCTTCTGACTGACAACGAGCACGCCGTCGCGGTGGCAACGTTCCTTCGAGATCATCCGGTTCTGGGTTTTGATTTTTGCTCAAACGTAACCGGCGTCGATTGGCTTGATCGCGTGGTAAAGAAAACGACGAAAGTGAAGCAAATCGTCGACGGCGTTGAAAAAGAGGTCGACCAGACGACCGAAGAGAAAGTTCCCGGTTATCTGGAGGCGGTTTATCACCTTTACTCGATGAAACTCAAACACGGCCCGCTCATTATTAGAATGCGGACCGCGAATCGGACCGACGGCGTGCGGTTGCCGTCACTCACGCCGGTGTGGCGAAGCGCAGAACTTCAGGAACGGGAGATTTTCGATCTCTACGGAATTCATTTCGATGGGCATCCCGATCTGCGGAGAATTTTGATGTGGGACGAATTCAAAGATCATCCCATGCGCAAGGATTACGAGCAGCCGGACGACTTTGAATGGGAACCGACGCCGCACGATGAAGTGCTCGAGCGCGCAAAGGAACATTACGCACCGCGTCCACAACTTGATGGCGCGGAAAAAATTACGTCGCACAGCGACGTCGCTACAGAAGACAGATGAGCGCGACCGTTGAAACAATCGAGGCGATGGAGCGGCCGCCGGTCACAATGAGCTCACGGCTCGATGGCGAGCTTCTCGAAGTGTCAATGGGGCCACAGCATCCATCGACTCACGGTGTTTTCCGAATGAACGTTGCGCTTGAAGGCGAGATCGTTCGCAAACTGAAACCGGTGTTTGGTTATCTGCACCGGAACCACGAACAAATCGGCGAGAGCACGACGTATCTCGGCTCGATGCCGTACACCGATCGGCTCGATTATTTTTGCTCGATGACGAACAACTGGGCCTACGCGCTCAGCGTCGAAAAACTCGCCGGGATCGAAGTTCCCGAACGCGCGGAATATTTGCGGGTAATTTTGGCCGAACTGACACGGTTGCAGAATCACGCGTCCCTGCTCGGATTTTTGCTGAGCGACATGGGCGCATGGGGTACGCCGCTCATGTACGCGTTCCGCGAACGCGAAAAAATTCTCGACCTTTTCGAATCACTCTCCGGCTCGCGAATGATGTGCGACTACATGCGCTTTGGCGGCTGCCGGGTGGACGCCGACGACGCCTGGCTCGCCCGCGCGAAACAGATTGTCGATCGTTTCCCGAAATTTCTCGACGAGTTCGAGGCATTGATCCTTCAAAACGAGATCGTGATCGCACGAACGCAAAATGTTGGAAAACTTTCACCTGAACTTGCGACCAGCTCAGGAATCACCGGGCCGATGTTGCGAGCGTGCGGAGTGAACTACGATATTCGCAAAGTCGACGGCTACGGAATTTATCCGCGATTTAAATTCCGCGTTCCACTGGGAGATCACGGCGATACTTACGACCGGTTGATGATGCGTGCGCTCGAGATGCGCGAGAGCGTGGAGATTCTCAAACAGGCGTTGCCGCAAATTCCCGCGGGGCCAATCGTGAACCCGAAAGTGAAACTGCGCGCATTTCGTCCACCGGTTGGCGAAGCTTACGGCCGAATTGAAGCGCCTAAGGGCGAGCTCGGATTTTATCTAATCAGTGACGGTGGTCCGAGCCCGTATCGCTATCGCGTGCGTCCGCCGAGCTTCATCAACCTGACCATTCTCGAAGACCTGTGTCTCGGACATGTCGTTGCAGACGTCATGGTGATTCTCGGTAGCATCGACATCGTGATGGGCGAAGTCGATCGATGAGAGGAGGTCCTCGAGTTAAATCTAACGTGGTAACATCGTAGCCGTTCGTTACTTCAGCCAACCGCCAACAGACTGAATAGCCTCGAGCCGATTCGGCGCTGTGATCCAAGCCGCAATCGCGCCGGCCCGCGAATCCGGCTTAAGCACCGTCTCAGCCTTGCCACCTGGCATCTTCTGATTCGTGAGCGAGAGCACGACAAAATCCTGATTCAAATTACGGCCGCTGTTTTCACCGGCTGTAACTTTGATCGCCAAATCGAAACCGAGCGTTGCAACGTGCAGATCGACATCCTTCGCGCCGCCATCGGCCGCAAGAAATTCAACGACGAGTTTTTGATCTTTGATCGACAACTTGAGCACACCGGGTTTCTCCGTCGCAGCGGACGGAATGCTGCGGCCCATCCATTCGCGCCCGTCGAGGACGAATCCCGGAGTGTAAACGCTCTCGCTTTTCCAATTTTCGGAATATTGATACTGCCGCGCCGTCCATTCCTTGGACGCAAATGGGTCGCGCCAGCCAAGCCGATCCCAGTAATCAACGTGAAACGCGATCGGTACGAAATCTTTCCACAATCTGGGCTCGGCTTTCAGTTTCGACAGCCAGGCTTCCGCCGGCGGACAATTGCTGCAGCCCTGCGAGGTGAAGAGCTCGATCAAATGCGTTTTCTGTTGGCCGCTTTCGAATGAGAAATCGCCGGCCCAGGCGGTCAATGCGAAAGCTAGAGCGAAGAAAATCAGGGTTGCCCGCATTTGGATGAAAATTTCCTCTGTGAATATCATCCGGTTTCGACAACATTAAAACGATGATTGGAGCCGGGATTTTGAAGGGCATGGCGGTCACGCTGCGGAATTTCGCCGGAAGCTATTTTGAAAAAGATCGCCTGATCACGGTGCAATATCCGGAGGAACGCAATCCGCTTCCCGAAAACTACCGCAATTTCCCCATCCTCATTTACGACGGCATGGATGCCGAGGCCGGGCTGCGTTGCGTGGCGTGCAAGATTTGCGAGAAGGAATGCCCGCCGCAGTGCATCTATATTATTAAGAGCGACGACAAGAAGCCCGATTACATGGGCAAGCCGCAGCTCTATCCGAAGGTGTTCGATATCGATATCTCGGTTTGCATGAGCTGCCAGATTTGCGTCGAAGTCTGTCCGTTCGAAGCGATTAAGATGGACAAGGATTTCGAGCTTAGTCAGCGCGAGAGATTCAATCATCTGCTGTTCCGTAAACAGGAACTGTCGAAATCGAACGAGTATTACCACAAGATTCATCCAACCGAAGCAGAGGCGGTCGATAAAAATCTCGCGGCCGCGGCAGCAGCTGCGGAAGCGAAGAAAAAAGCCGCGGCAAAAGCGGCGGCCACGAAAGCAGCGACACCGCCAACGCCCACTCCATCCGCGGCAGCTGCGCCGGGATCGACACCCTCGTCGGACGCGCCGCCGGAAGCGCCGACCAAATCCTAAGCAAAGGGCGGTACAGTCAGTGCTTTAGGTCATGGCACCTGCCATGATCTCTCCTCTTAAGAAAGCCCTCGGGCTACTGATTGTTGTCTGGGGCTCGACATCGATCGGACTCGCGCAATCGGCTTTTTTCGAAGTTGCGTCCACGCCCTACGATCACCAGATGGAACGCGTTGAGCCGACCCTAACCGCACCATTCTCCTACGCCATTTATGGACCGTCGGTCAGCGTCGTGAACGAGTGGATGATGGAATTGCGCGCGATGCCGTATCGATATTCGCGCGAATGGCAAACGCCCTACGAAGTTGAACTCGCGAATGTTGCCGATTGCAAAGGGAAGGCGTTGGCGCTTTACGAACGGATGCAGTCAAACGGCGCGACCAATCTGCGTTTGGTAATTGGAAAACGCCGCGCCGACGATTCACTCACTCACGCCTGGCTGGAATGGCAGACGCGGATCGGCACGCTGCTACTCGATCCGACCTTCAATTGGAACGCCGCGATTAAATTGAAGAATCGTCGGAGTTACATCGCGTTTTACGGATACGAGGGCGGACACAAATTTCAGGCGGCCGATTCGCTCGTGGTGAGCCGCCAGATTGCGACTCGCGCACCGGCTGCTCCGGCGCACGGTGCAATCACGAGACCAATGCGATCGGTGTCCAGATTTCGTAGCAACTCGTGGTCGTTAGACGAAGCACCGGTTGATCCGCGATTTTTCTGGAGCAGACCGACGCTATAGCTTCAGCTGCGCCGCAGAGTAACGTGGACGATCTCCGCCGGCGCATTCACGCGCAACGGAAACCAATTCCCAACGCCGTTTGAGACGATGAGCTTGCTCGCGCCGCGAGTGTAGAGCCCGGACCAGTAGCGAAACAGAGCCGGACCAAATCCGAGTTGCTCGCTCAACATTAATTGCCCGCCGTGAGTGTGACCGGAAAGAGTCAAAGGCATTCCAGCTTCGGCCGCCGCGTCGAAAGCGTGGGGATGATGAGCCAGCAAAATTGGAAATGCATCGGCGCTTCGCTGCTCGAGTAACTTTTTGACCTCAACTCCTATCGCAGCGTCGCGCGCCTCGCCATAAACCCGGGTCCAGCGAAGGCCAAGTAATTGCACCGGCGTTCCACGAACATCGACAATTATCGATTCATCGAGCAGAAACGGAATACCCGACGCGCGAACGCGCGTTTCGAATTCGCGTGGGTTCTCGATCAAATCGTGATTGCCTTCAATAATCGCGATTCCGAAGCCCGCCTGCATCCGTCGCGCCAAATCCAGGCCAGCGTCGAGATCGGCCAGGGCGTCGTTGATTAAATCGCCCGTGAGCAACACAAGGTCCGCGCGCAGGTCGTTCACCAGTTGCACGGTTTTCTCGAGAACTTCGCCTTGAGTGAACCTCCCGACGTGCATGTCACTCACCTGCGCGATCGTCATTCCGTTCAACGCACTCGGAAGATCGGCAATCGGCAACGTGAAACGCCGGATGCGAACCTGATTCAGTTGATGCAGTGCGATCCCGGTCAGGCCAAGAGTGAAAACCGGCGGCAACATTGCCGCGCCAAACCGCAAAAATTCGCGGCGGCTCCAGGCGCTCTGCCCGGCCGATTGTTCGACTTTGGCCGGCGCACGGTGAGAAATAATTTTCTGTCCGAGCAAAATAGGAATGAGGGCCAGCCCGATCAGCGTCAGCAAGCCGAGACTGATGAAATGCCAGATGAAAATCGCGGAGACGGCAAACTTCGGAATCAGCCGATCCCAATCACCGCGCGTCATCCTCGCGACAATCACGGCGATCAATCCGAGCATCATGGCCGCCATAAAGATGGAGACAACGACACGAGCCATGCCGTGATTCGCCAGGCGCGCCAAAACGATCCACCAGAGAATGTCCAGCGAGACCATCAACCCGATGATCATAAAAATGAATCCCACGCGAGAAATCTACGTGCTCAACAGCCTGCCGCCACAAACGCGGCGTCCTACGCGCCGTCGCTGCCGATTGCCTCGACCGGGCAACCTTCCATCGCTTCCTTGCAGAGGCCTTCTTCCTCGGGCGACTCGGGTTGCTTGTAAACGTAGGAGTGCCCTCCGTCATCGTTGCGCTTGAAATTTGCAGGCGCAGTCTCCCGGCACAAATCGCAGTCGATGCATTGCTCATCGACGTAGAACTTGCCAGCTGCGTTTTCAGGATACTTGTTGGCGACGTCGGCCATAATTTTACGCTGAGGGAGCGGGAAGTTAGGTGGAAACGGGCGAGATGCAACTCAAAGGCCCAGCTGAGCCCGCGCGTCGCGGGCAAACTTGAATCCAGACAGCGACGCTCCAAGCTCGACATCTCTCGACAGGGCAAGGACTTGGAAGCTGCGGCCGAGCATTTCCGGGTGAAGCAATGTTTGCAGAGCGCGTTTTGATTTCTCTTCCACGACGATTTCCGGAAACGATGCGACGACGCCCGTGAGAAAGTGATGCTGGTCGGTGAAACCAATCAGGCGCAGCCTGTTTTTTTCCGCGGTCTGAGCGATTTCCGTCCAGTTGACGTGCGCGGTCATGTCGGCGCTTCCGATTTCCTCAAACGGCGAATCGAGAAGTCGATGGCGCGCACGGACTTGCAGCACCTCGCGAAATTCTCTTTCGGGAAATCCGTAGTCGATGGCAAGGACGAAACCGCGTCGCAGCTTGATTGCGATGTTCCTGATCCAATCGCGCCGCGATTGGGTTGCTTTTTGCTTCTTCGGCGAATCAACGAAAACGAGTTGGTCACCGGCCAAGCCGACAAGTTTTCCGTGCAGATTGATCGGCATCGAATCGAGCAGTTCATTTGAAAAATGAATACCGGTGAATGGTTCGAGCTCGTCGATTGATCTTCGCCATTGAACTCGATCGCCGAATTCCCTGAGCGTTTGCGATTGCCGATGTTGCAGTTTCGGAAACGGTTCTACGATCCAATAGGAGACTGCTGAAAAGAATCCGGGAAATCGCCGTTGCAAAAATTCGAGAGTGTCGTGTGCGAATTCGCCGTGATGCGCGCCTTGTTCGACGATCGTAAATTTGTCGATCTTTCCAAGTCGCTCCCAAATCTCGGCGAACTGGATTGCGAGAAGTTGTCCGAACAGCGGACCGACGCTGACGTTGGTGAAATAATCACCCTCCCGTCCAATCGCGGCACGATCGCTCGCGTAGTAACCGTGTTCGGGATGATAAAGCGCCTGCTCCATGAACCAGGCGAACGGCTGCGGACCGTCGTCTTGAATCCTTCGACGAATTAAACTCGTGAGTTCACTGTTCAACCCAAAAACGTCGAACGCCCAACGCCGAACGTCCAATGTCAGAAATGCGGCACTCTGAATTCGAGATTCGATGTTGGACGTTGAGCGTTCGGCGTTTGCTGCCTAAGTTTGCTCCCCTCGCGTGAGAAAGCCGAAATCCAGCAGTTATCTCAGTCCACCCCCGGGATATCGGTTCCGCCCACCCTGGTACACGCGCCCGGAGTTTTATGTTCCGATCACCGTAGCGGCCTTCATTCTCGGCGGTCTCGCGATCTATGTCTCGATGAATGTGGCCGACTTGAAGAACCAGGCCGCGACCTTTGATCTGAACAAGCTCGACCAGATGGAATCGGCGAGCGTAATCCTTGATCGCAACGGCAAGATCTTCGGTCAGATTTACGTCGAAAATCGCCAGACCATTCCGTACGACCAGATTCCGCGCGATCTGGTGAACGCGGTGGTCGCGGTTGAAGACGCGCGCTTCTATCAACATCACGGATACGCCCCTTTGGGAATCTTGCGTGCCTCTTTGAAAAATCTGACCGCCGGACGAGTTCGTCAGGGCGCCAGCACCATTACCCAGCAACTCGCCCGCAACAGTTTCGCGCTCAAAGGAAAAACGTATCGCCGCAAACTAGTCGAAATCTTTTTGGCTCGCCGGATTGAGGACAATTTCAACAAGCAGAAGATCATGGAGCTTTATCTGAACCGGATTTATTTCGGTGGCGGACTCTATGGAGCCGAAGCGGCGGCGCGCGGTTATTTTGGCAAGCCGGCCCGCGAAATGACGCTCGAAGAATGCGCAACGCTCGCCGGCTTAATCAAGAGTCCGAACCGGCTTTCGCCCTGGTCGGACAAGTCTGCCTCGCGCGACGCCAGAAATTATGCGCTTACTCGTATGCTCGATCAGGGATTCATCGACAATGCCAAGTGCGTCGAAGCGCAATCCCACAACCTGGTTGTGGGCAATCGGCAGAACGCCCAGGGGCAGAACTACGCAGTCGATTACATCCGCCAGCAGGTAATCAACTCAGTCGGCTGGGATCGCGCGATGAACGAAGGGTTCAAGATCCACACGACAATTGACGGCGAATTGCAAAAAGTTGCCGAGGAATCGTTACGCCGAAGTTTGGACAAAGCAGAGCAGCATCCCGGCTATGATCATCAAACCTACGCCGAGTACGCGGCGCGATTTAAACAGGCGAAATCCACCGGCACCGCGTCGGCACAGCCGGCGCCGGATTATTTGCAAGGCGCGGTCGTTGGCATCGACAATGAGACCGGCGGCATTCTGGTATTGGTTGGCGGGCGCGATTTCGAGCACAATCAGTACGATCGGGCGTTACAGGCAAAGCGCCCCGCTGGCACGGCGATGCTCCCGTTCGTTTACGCAACCGCGTTCGAGCAAGGCATGTATCCCGGATCGATGGTCGAAGATTCCCCGCTCGATAATCGCGCAGTGATGGTTGGCGGAACAACCGGAATTCTCGGCGAGTGGGGTCCGGAAAGCGCCGAAAACCGCTACGAAGGCGCGATGACCGCACGACAAGCCCTCGCGAAATCGAAGAACGGCGCAACTGTCCGAATCGGAATGGACACTGGACTCGACGACGTCTTGAAACTTTGCCGAACAGCCGGCATTCGTTCCAATCTTCGTCCATATCCGGCAACATTGCTTGGGAGTAGCGAAGTCACGCTGGCAGAGCTGACTTTGGCCTACACAATTTTCCCCAATGGCGGTTGGAGGCCGGCAGCGCCGCATATTTTGGAAAAAATCGAGGAAAAAGACGGCACCGCTTGGGTCGCCCAACGCGACGTCAAAAAGGAAACCGTGATCAAACCGGAAACGGCTTACGAAGTGCATTCGTGTTTGATGGATGCGCTTGAGACCGGGACCGGCAAAGCGGCGCGAACTGAATTCGATCTGAAAAAATTTCCAGCCGCAGGAAAGACCGGAACCGCATACGATTTTACCGACACGCTCTTCGCCGGTTACGACAGCAATGTCACCTGCGCAGTCTGGGCCGGCTTCGACAAACCCCAGAAGATTTATCGCGGCGCGTTCGGCCGCGAGCTGGCGTTGCCGGTTTGGGTCGACATCATGAACGCGGCGGCTGAGCATTTGCCACCGCAAGAAATCAAGCGCCCCGCCGGGTTGAAAGACGTTGAAATTTGTTCGCGCTCAGGATTGCTGGCCACAGACAAATGCTACGACACGGTCAAAGGTCCAACCGGTGATCCGGTGCAGAAGCGCACGACTTACACGGAGATCGCGACCGCTGCGCAGATGCCAACCGAGCCGTGCAATGTTCATGGCGAACCTCGTGCGAGAATTGTTACTGAAGCTGAAACCCAGGGAACTGAAGCGCCCCGCGCCGAGCCGGCGGCTGATCTCAGCGAGGTAAAACCGATTGCCCTTAAGGAAGCAACTCTGCTCGCTCAAAACGATCCCTACAATTCGGTGAGATCCACCGTGAAGACTGATGCGGCCAGCGCCGATCAAGTCACCGACAACGCAGCGAAGAACAGCCCTGAGGAAACAGAAAGGGCGGGCGGCGACACGCGAAACCAAAAAAGCGATAGCGCAAAGCAAGATGCCGAAAAGCCGGTGTTGCGAGCAATCCCGGTCGAACCAAAACCGGAAGAAACGCCGGTCGAAATTCGGCGTGCATTGCCGGTGGGCCCGATGGACGAAGTTGACCAGGGCGCGCTCTTGAAAGCGGTCACGCCACCGCCGGGAAACTCGGGCGACCAATAAGATGGCTGCGAACGACGCAGCTGATTTCCGGTTATGCGTCCTCAATCCCGGAGGACGCGACCTCGAACAATATTTCGACCAACCGACAACGCTCGACTCAACGACGCATCCACCGGTAAATTTTCACGGATTTGCCGCCTGCACCCGCGGGTCAGTGCATCGCGCGACAAAAGATGCAATTGAAGAGAAGCGTCCGATCCTTCTACTGCTTCGCGGCAACTTTCGCGCAACTGAACGGGCGCTGGTTGAGTGCCAGACCGCGAGACGGACGGTCGCAATCGCGTTGAAAGAGACTGGACTGCATCAGATGGCTGAGCAATTGCGTGACCGTGGAAGGCTTGCCCGATTCCTGCGAGTGGTCTCGCGCGCCGATGGCTGCCTCGCCACCACGCCGGAAGCAGCGGAGATTTTTCGACGCGTCCGACTCAAGTACGACGCGGACACTGTCGCGTTTATTCCAACTCCGTATCCGCTGGAAGAAAAGGCCTGGGATTTGGCGGTGCCGCCGAACCAGCAATCCGGCATTTTTGTCGGCACCCGCGAATGGACCGTGCCCTCACGCAATCATCTTGCCGCGCTCCTGCTGGCGCGGGAAATCTGCACTGAGAGCGGCGAGCCGGTAACGGTTTTCAATCTCAACGGACGCAAAGGCGCCAAGCTCTTGGAGGAGTTGCAATTCCCGCCCGGAAAACTGCGCGTCCACGACAAATGCGAACCATATCCAAATTATCTGCGCGAAGTCGCGAAACATAAAATCGTCCTGCAACTCGACCGCAGCCGCGTACCAGGACAGGTTGCCGGCGACACGTTGCTAGCCCGAACGATTTGCGTCGGCGGCGATGGTGCAATCGAACGCATCGCGTTCCCGAATTTTTGTGGCGAAGGCCGAACGAGCGCGCAATTGAAGACGATCGCGCTCGAGTTGCTCAAGAACACGTCGGCGCGGGCAACCGCCATTGTTGAGACGCAATGGCGCGGCGCTGAACGCATCTCGTTTCAGGCAATTCGAAAACAGTTAGCGATTTTCTTTTCGCGAATCGCGAATCATTCCTAAATAAATTTCTTCGAGCCGCTCGATCTGCTTTCGCTGGTCGAACTTTTCGGCGACCACATTCGCGCCGTTTCGGGCCAGTCGCTTGAGAAAATCCCGATCCTGGACCGCTTCAATCAAAACGCGCGACAGGGCTTCGTAGTCGCGCTCAGCAACCAGAATTCCGCTGACGCCATTCTTGATCGCTTCCGGAATTCCGCCGTGATCCGTGGCAAAAACGGGAAGTCCGGTCGCCATTGCTTCCAACATCGAATTTGGAATGCCTTCCTGATTTCCATCGCTGCCCGTTTCGCTTGGATGAAGAAAAATGTGGGACGTATAATAGACGTCCCGCAATTTTGCCGCCGGCAAAAATCCCGGCAACTTCACTCGATCGGCGATCTTGAGTTTGCGGGTAAGTTCCTTGAGCTCTGCTGACATCGGACCCTCCCCGGCAATTGTCAGGGTCGCATCCGGGTAATGGTTCAGAAACCTGGTGAAAGCATGCAAGGTTGTGGCGATCCCTTTCTTTTGAACGAGGCGGCTTGCTTGAAGAAAGTGCCACTTTCCATCGGACGGAAATTCGCGCTCACGAAATGAGAATTCCTGCAACGGAATTCCAGTCCGCACCACGTCGATCTTATTTTTGTCGCAGCCAAGTTCCACCACGGCGCGCTGCAATGAAGCCGAGCGGACAAAAACTCGCGTCACCATCCTGAGCATTTCGCTGGTCGCTTTTCGGTAGGCCGGCTTGTCCATGTCGACCAGAACGTCCGCGCCGTGAAACGAAACCACTCTCGGCTTCGGGAATTTCCGAATGAGCGGCAAAAGGTGAACCGCGATGTGGCCGAAAAAAATGTGCAGAAGCTGCGCATTTTCCCGGCCCAAAACTGCAGTGATCGCCTCGACTTCCGGTGCCGACAGCTGCCACGGCTTGTTGCAAATCTGTCGAGACCAGAAGCGGCGCAGAAAATGGGTGGAGGGTTTTTCGATGATATCGATCTTTTCAAAGGGAAACTTTTCCGGATTCTCGCGCTTTTGGGCGATGACAACCGGCCGAACACACCGAAGGCCGGTGATTTGGCGGTAGATGTGCAACATCTCCGGCTTGAGAAAGGTCGCGCAGTAAAGAGCGACAACAGGGCGTGGGTCAGGCGAATCGTTCAATGTTTGGAATCAAACTCGCCGCAGGACGAGCCCGTCCGCAACAATCAAACGGCGAACATCAGAAGTTAATTGTGAGCAGCTTGAACCCCTTCCACTTTCCAGTGTCGGGATCGAGAAAAACATTGTCCTCGGCGCGACCGTAAACTGCGGGCGCTTTCGGATTCAACAATTGCAACGGATTTCCGCCGCGAGCTGCGCGCGCGAGGCTGCCTTCGGTGTTTTCCCGGCGCAACGGAGGCGCTGTTTGAGACGGACGAGGTTTGCCGGTCGTCTTCGCAGTAAATGTTTTCTTGTGCGGCTGCGGGGATTGGGCGAAGACAAAGCCCGCGACGGCCATTAAAACCCCAAGCAGCACGAGCTTTTTCATCACTGTTTCTCCGGTTAAGGTCGGTTCTTGCCGGTTAGACTCCTCCGGCGCAGAATTGTCAAGATAAATGGATTATCTGGAGAAAGCCAGGCGCGTTTTGGACCTCGAGATTGGCGAGCTGCACCGGCTGCGTCAGCGGCTCGGGGACGACTTTTCACAAGCGGTCTCTCTTATCAAAGACGCGGTCGACGCGCGCGGCAAAGTAGTTGTACTTGGCGTCGGAAAATCCGGCCACATCGGGAGCAAGATCGCCTCCACTTTGACCAGCACCGGTTCGCCGGCAGTCGTGCTCGACTCCTTGAATGCGCTGCACGGCGATCTCGGAGTGGTCGCGGATGGCGACGTTATTCTTGCTCTCAGCGCGAGCGGCGAGACTGAAGAGCTGGTGCGCATTTTGCCGGCGATTGCCCGGTTTCAGGTAAAAATCATCGCAATGTGCGGCGATGCGGATTCCACCCTCGCGAAAAACGCCCATGTCGTTCTCGATGTGAATGTCGAACAGGAAGCGTGTCCGTTGAATTTGGCGCCGACCTCGAGCACGACCGCTATGCTGGTGCTGGGCGACGCGCTGGCAATGGTCTTACTGGAAGCGCGAGGCTTCGACAAAGAGGACTTCGCTAAGTTTCATCCGGGCGGAAAAATTGGCCGCAGTTTGCTAATTCCAGTACATCAAATCATGAGGCCGCAAACCATGATGGCGATAGCATCACCTGATGTGCTGGTTCGCGACGTACTGAAAGCGATGACCGCCGTGCGGGCAGGCGCTGCGGTTGTCACGGATCGTAATGGGAAACTGACAGGAATCTTCACCCACGGTGATTTTGTCCGACATTTTCAAACCGACTCAAAAGTCGGCGAGCGCGTTGTATCCGACTTAATGACGCTCAACCCCGTCACGATTCACAGAAACAAGCTTGCCGTCGAAGTTCTCAACTTGCTCGAGCGTCATCGGATCGATGATCTCGTTGTCGTAGACGACGATCACAAGCCGGTCGGCATCGTCGATGCACAGGACCTTACCCGCTTGAAGTTGCTCTAAAGACGTTGAGGTGTTGAGCCATTGAGAAGAGCTTGACGCCGCACCGATTCAACTCAACTTCTCAACCTCTCAATCTCTTTATGGCCGCAGCCGCTAACGACCTTCGCCGGGGAATGGCAATCAAGTACAACGGCAACACCGCGATTGTGCTCGAAGTGCATCATCGCACTCCGGGAAACCTGCGCGCGTTCGTTCAGGCCATCATTCGCTACATCAATACCGGCAAGAGCGCTGACGTCCGCTTTGGTTCAACCGACAAAGTGGAGCTGGTCGACATTGAACGGAAACAACTCGAGTTCAGTTACAAAGACCACAACGGTTATCATTTCATGGATCCCGAGACCTACGACACGATTACGTTGCAGGACAATTTGATCGGCGATGCGAAAGATTATCTGGTCGAAAACACGCCTATTCAGGTCCTTTACGCAGAGGGTAAACCAGTCCAGATCGAAATGCCGGCATCGGTCAGCTTGAAAATTATCGAATCGGCGGAAGGTCTTCGCGGGGACACCGCCAGCAATGTGACCAAACGGGCCAAGCTAGAGACCGGCAAAACGATCAACGTCCCGCTCTTCATCAAGGAAGGCGAAACCATCAAGATCGACACCCGCACCGGCTCCTACATGGGCCGCGCCTAGGGCTCTTCCTCTTTCACCTAGTCTTAATCTCCAACCTTGCGTCGAAGATTCCCCCGGATGACAACCCAAGACGATTTGCGATAGGATCGCACTCATGAATCGCAAAGCGGGAATGGTTCGCGGCCGGAAGATGTCCCGCGGCGTGAAAGTCGCGCCTTACGTTGTTCCGACGACGCGGCGCGCGCCGACGCCGAGCACCTACTTGGTGCCGACCCGCTGGGTGAAATTCGTCTTCGGCGTTTTTCTGCTGCCGATCTGCGCGATCCTGACCCAAACGTTTTTCACGGCATTCGCGCGCGCTACTGTTACTCAACATCTCTGGGCCGCCGAACCGTTCTGGTTTTTTTCATTGGGCGCAGTCCTCTGGCTGATCGCTTTCATCGGGTTGCCACGGCCGATTCTTCTTTACGTTTTCGGTCATGAGCTGACGCATGCGGTTTGGGTTTGGTTAATGGGCGGCCGGGTCAGCCGTTTTCGCGTCGGACGCGACGGCGGGCACATTGTCACCAACCGAACGAATTTCTGGATCGCGCTTGCGCCGTATTTTTTCCCGTTCTACAGCATTCTCGCCATCGCGGTCTACGGGGTGCTTAGCATTTTCTATAACATGCAGCCGTACGGCAGAGTCCTTTACGCCGTCATTGGCGTCACCTGGGCGTTCCATTTCACGTTCACCTGCTGGATGATCCCGAAGAACCAGACCGATCTCCGCGACCACGGAACATTTTTTTCGCTCATCGTGATCTACCTGATGAACCTCGTTCTCCTGTCGGTGTTGCTGATCATCGCTTCGCCTCACATCACGTTCGTAAACTTTGGAGCGGATCTCGCAAAAAATCTGGCCAGCTTCTCACACTGGGTCGGTGATTTGGCTGAGCGATTCGCTCAGGGCGCGCACCATTAATTCGCCACGACCGCGAACGGCAGAGTTGACATCGCGTCTGCGACGTGGATCTGCCGATTTTGAATTGGCACCTCCCGGCCCGTAAAAATTTCCCGCCCGCTTTCGGTCGCCAGGGCTTCAGGCAGCTCGACTGCAGTGTCTTGCCAGCGCTCGCCGATTGGCGGAAAACCGAGGCGCGATGACAGTCGCGGCGCCATCACCACAATCCATTTCTTATCGAGCTGTCGCGCAAATGCGATGCAACAGTCTGCAAACGTTCCGGTCATGCGCAGCGACAGATAGCTTCCACGCTGGAAAAGATCTATATGTTCGGCGCGGAGACGTAGAGCGCGTTGCGATAGAAACATCTTGATGCGGCTATCCGGCCAGTTCTGCAAAAGTTGCTCCGGCGTTTTACTCGACAAACAAGAAAGCATTTCAGCCCGCGATTTGTAATCGACCGTTCGACGATTATCTGGATCGACCAGCGAGAAATTCCAAATCTCGGTCCCTTGATAAATATCGGGTACTCCAGGTGAAGTCAGCTTCAGCAAAGTCTGTGCAAGCGAGTTGATCGCTCCGAGCCGCGCAATTTCCTCCGCGACCGGCAGAAACAGCGGCAGAAATCTGTTCTTCGGCGTCGGATCCAGAATCCGGGCGACGAAATCGCGCGTTGCGGCGAGCCATGGTTCGTTAGGCCGGATCCAACTCGTGTTCAGCTTGGCTTCGTTCAACGCCTTGGTCATGTAATTCTGGATCCGTTCGGTGTATTCCGGACCAACGTCTCGCTGCGGCGCGCCATCAGACCCGACCGGCCAGGTGCCGAGCAAGGTTTGATACAACAAGTATTCCTCGTTCGCATCGGGCGCTTCCGATTCGTCGACGTCCTTTTTCCAGCGCCGATTTGCCGACCGCCATTTGGGCAATGAACGACGCCAAGTCTCGGCAATTTCAGAGATCGCGAGCATTCGAGCGCGAACATCCTCGCTTCTTTTTGTGTCGTGCGTGGAGGTGGCAAGCAACGTCGCCGCCCAGTTTCGATGTCGATCCAGGTTTCGCTCGTGAAACGCTTCAACCGAGATGCCAAATTGCTGCGGTTCACCGCCGACTTCGTTGAGCGCGGCCAGGCGATTGTAAATGTAGAAGACGGTGTCCTCGACGCCCTTTGCCATGATCGGTCCGGTGAACTGTTGAAACTTCAGGACGAAACGCGCGTGTTCTTCGCGCGCTTGCGCATCCAGGTTTTCCGGAAAACGAAAGAGCAGAATGTCGCGTACAAAATTGAAGATCGACTCTTCGATCGCCGGGTTACGCCGCTTGGCCGCAGCGATCGCACGCTCAATTACTTGCCGATCCTCTTCACTGACCGGCTGGCCGGGAGCGAGATAGGTTCGGTAAACTGGAAAACACGCGATTGTCTCTCGCACGGCCCGGGCGAGCGCTTCGAAGGTGAAATCGCGGTACCAGCGATTTTTTTCCGAAAGACGGTCAAGGAGGTTGCCCAGCACTTCGACTTCGTTCGCGAGCGCAATCCGCATCACCAGACGTTTCTTGGCATAAACGAGATGGCCGAAATGCATCGTGTGGCCGATGAAACGGTGAAACGTTTTAGTAATTGTGGCTTCGGCCGAACCATCGACCAAAACGCCAGCCAGCTGATTCGTAAAGTCGTAGCCAGTCGTTCCATGCACCGGCCAGTCGGCGCGCAACCTTTCCGCGCCGGTGAGAATTTTTTCGACGACCATGTAAACGGCGCGACCGTCTTTGGGAAGCGTGATGCCGAGCGCTTTGGCGCTGCGCCGTTGAAGTTTGTCCAAATACTCTTTGGGCAAATACAAACCGTCCGGATGATCGATCCGCAAACCGGTCACCGCTCCCGTGCGCGCGAGATCGAGGACCAAATGGTGAGCAGCCTCGAACACTTCAGGCAATTCCATCCGAATCGCGGCCAGGTCGTTCACATCGAAAAACCGGCGATAATTGATTTCTTCGGCAGCGACCCGCCAGAAAGCGAGCCGATAAGACTGCGCGTTAAGCAGCTCGTCGAGTTTATCGAAGCTGCGCGAATCGCCAGGGCGCCCGTTGATTTCTCCCAGCGCTTTTTCGATCGCGCGCTGCACCTGGGGCGCTTCCTGACAACGCCACTCGAGACGACGTTTCACAATTTCCTTTTCACGCGCGCGCTCGGCAATCTTTTCGGGGTCGGTTTCGGTCCGTCGCGGCAAATATTCGAGTGCGGTCAGAATGCTTTGGAATTCCGCGTAAAATGGCTCGTCTTTGTATTCGGCCAGATTTTCCAGAGCCAATTCGAGCACGTATCGATAAGTCCCCGGCGCAATTGGCAGTTGCTGATTTCGATATTCGAGAAAGAACGCCCCTTCTTCGAAATGGACTTTGAATTCGCCGCGTTCGAGAACGCGCCCGTACTGGTCGCCTAGAATTGGGAGGAGAACTTTCTCCTGAAGGTCCGCTTTCAGCGGATGCCAATCGATGTCGAAGTAGGGCGCATACATCGAGCTGGGCCCGTTTTCGAGCACGTCCATCCACCATTTGTTCCCCGGTTGCATAACGCCCATGTGATTCGGAACAAAATCGAGGATCTGACCCATGCCGTGGGCGCTTAACTCCGCGACAAAGGAATCGTATTCTTCGCGTGAACCAATCGCCGCGTTCAACTGGTTATGATCGGTGATGTCATAACCGTGCATGCTCTCCGGGCTCGCCTGGAAATATGGCGATGCATAGACGTCACTGACGCCGAGTTCGTGAAGGTATGGAACAATCTCGCGCGCCTGCGCAAACGTGAACCACCGGTTGAATTGCAACCGATAGGTGCAAACTGGAATTCGTGGATGCTCCATTTTCATGGACCACAGCAAACGTCGAACGTCGAACGCTGAACGTCCAACGCCGATTACAGTCTCTGAATTCGATGTTCAGAGTTCGATGTTGGACGTTCGAAGTTTTTTTACATTCTCTCGGGAACTTTGATGCCTAACAAATCGAGCCCGCGCTCCAACACGCGACCGGTCAGATCGCACAAGGCGAGACGCGAGCTGCGCGCCGGCTCCTCCGATTTCAATACCGGACATGCTTCGTAGAAACCGTGGAAGCTGTTCGCCAGCTCGAACAGATAGTTCGCCAGAAAGTTCGGTCGGAAATCGTTCAACACTAGAGGAACGACCTCAGCGAACTGACACAAACGTTTGGCCAGATCGATCTCTGCGACTTCCGCCAACTCCAGGCTCGTTAAACTCGACAGCTTAAAGCCGTCGAGTTTGTCTCCGGCCTTGCGAAAGATAGAGCGTATCCTGACGTATGCGTTTTGCAGATAGGGCGCGGTGTTGCCTTGAAGCGCCAGCATTTTGTCCCACGAAAACACGTAATCAGTCATCCGATATTGCGAGAGGTCGGCATATTTGACCGCGCCGATGCCGATAACCCGCGCGATGTTGGTTTTCTCCTCTTCGCTCAAGTCGGGATTTTTTTCGTCGATGATTTTTCGGGCACGATTGCATGCCTCTTCAAGCACCTGCCGCAGCGGCACGTTCTCGCCCGAGCGCGTTTTCATTAGTTTCCGGTCTTCCCCGAGAACATTTCCAAACGGGATGTGTTTCAAGTCGGCCTGGTAGCCTTCGCGCCGCGCGATCTCGAAGATTTGCTTGAAGTGCAGCGTCTGTGGCGCGCCAACCACGTACCAAAGCGTGTCGCGCTTCAATTCGTTGATTCGATACTCGACCGTGGCGATGTCACTAGTCGCATAATTGAATCCGCCGTCGCTTTTTCGAATGATGCATGGCTTGTCCGCCAGCTCAGGCACGTCCGGAAAGAAAACGACAACCGCGCCTTCACTTATCTCTGCGATCTTTGATTTTAGAAGGCGGTCAACCACTCCCGGCAGCCGAGCGTTATAAAAACTTTCACCGCACTGGATGTCATAGTGAACGTCGAGCAACTCATAGACGTGCTCGAAGTCCTGCATCGAGAGCGCGACGCATTCATTCCAGATATCGAGGTTTTCCTTGTCGCCGGACTGAAGCTTGACCAGTTCCCGCCGGCACGCTTCGCGCACCGCGGGATCCGATGTCGATCTCGCGTTTGCTTCCTTGTAAATCCGAACGATCTCCGCCAGTGGTTCACGTTCCAGTGCATCGCGATCCAGCAAGTTTTTCCAACCCCAGATCACCATCCCAAACTGGGTGCCCCAATCGCCAATGTGATTGTCGCGGACCACATCGTGTCCAAGAAACGATGCGATTCGCGCCAGCGCATCACCGAGCGCCGTGCTTCGAATGTGCCCAACATGCATCGGTTTGGCCACATTCGGTGAGCCGAAATCGATCACGATTTTTTTGGGTGAGACCGATTTGACGACGCCGAGGCGCTCATCCGCGAACAGCTGGCCAGTCGCTTTCCCAATCGCATCGCTGCGCAATTTGAAATTAATAAAACCGGCGCCAGCAACTGATGGCCGTTCCGATAAGTCAGCGACATCGAGCGACTTCAGGATTTCTTCGGCTACAGCCCGCGGATTTTCGCTGCGTTGTTTGCCGAGAAGGAGTGCAGCGTTCGTTTGATAATCGCCGAAGCGCGGATCGGTCGCCTGCGTTAGCTCGCCAGCACCCGGAAAGCCGGCTTTCGCCAAAGCTTCAGCCAACCTCTTGGCGAGCAGTGATTGGAACGTTTCCATTCGAAGGAATTGTAGCGGCGCTCTATAAGCGCCGAAACTAATTACATCGGCGGTCGAAAAGGCCAGTCCGGCTCGGACCCGCCGCTACAATCATTTTTGTCCCGAGCTTTGGAAGATCGACAAGATCTCGTCGGTCGCTTTTGCGTTGGCCAGTTTATCACGCGTGCCGCGGTCGTTCAGAAACTTGGCGATTGATGCAAGGGTGCGGAGATGGGTCTGGAACTGGTTTTTCGGAACGATAAACAGCACCACAAATTTCACCGGCGCATTATCGAGCGCGTCGAACTCGATGCCGTTGGTCGATCTCCCAAACGCCGCGACCACATTGTCGATCCGATCGGAGGAGCAGTGCGGGATTGCGATCCCGAAACCGATTCCGGTGCTCATTGTTTCCTCACGCTGCTTGAGCGAACCGAGAATGCTGTCCCGGTCTTCCGCTTTAATCTTGCCCAGACTGACCAGCAAATCGATCAGTTCGACGATGGCCGGCCAACGCTCTGTGGCCTTCATCTCGGGGATGATTTGCTCGGCCGAAAGTAAATTGCCCAACGACATGCGAATTCGCGATTCGGGAGCGCAAGCTTACCGGGGTCGGTTGCGTTGACAAGCGCATTTCAGGCTCACAAATCGCGGATTTTATAATTCAATCGCCGGGAAAGCAGCCAGCGGACGCCAAACATGTCCATGGTGGCTCGAGCGGCGCGACTGCCAAAGCCGTACTTGGTTTGACCGAACCGCCGGGGCCGGTGGTTTACTGGAATTTCGATCAATCGATAGCCCGCGCCGCGAACCAGTGCCGGAATGAATCGGTGCATTCCCTTGAACGGGACGAGTGCGTCCGCGCATTCGCGTCGCATCGCCTTCAATGTGCAGCCGGTGTCACGCACATAATCTTTGGTGAACCGGCTTCGAACGAAGTTTGCAATCCGGCTGGTCAGGCGCTTTGACAGTGTGTCTTTGCGCTGCGCGCGATAACCGCAAACCAAATCGGCTCCGCGCGAGATTTCGGCGAGCAGGCGCGTAATGTCGGCGGGATCGTTTTGCAGATCGCTGTCGATCATGACTATCGTCCGGCCGCGCGCGGCCTTGATTCCGGCATAAAGCGCGGCGCTTTGGCCGGTATTTTTTTCAAATCGCAGGATGCGAACATTCGGCGCTCGTTCGATTTTGTCGGCGCTGTGATCGGTCGAGCCGTCATCGACAAAAATGATTTCATGGTCCAATCCGCCCAGCGCTGCGCGGAGCTCCGATTGCAGGATGGGCAAGCTCTCCTGCTCATTGAACACGGGAACGACCAGGGAAACCATGGGGGCTGGAGTGGATTCGGTCATAATGGCAGCGTTCGGTAATGCCGGCAGAGAAAAACCTGCCAGTAACGCACGTGCTCGCCAAAGCGCCGCAGCTCAATCGTCCCGACTGCCTCCGTTGACTCGAAAGCCGCACGAATATTGTGCGGCGGGTTCTTGCCGTAATTCCGAATCAGCAATGCGCTGCGTCCTACAAAGGGGTTCACTCCTTTTTGCTCGGTAAACGTGTCCTCGGAGGGTTGGCTTGGCTTTACCGGCGCATCGACGAACTGATCATAGCGCGGCCAAAACGAAAACTGGTTCACCAGATCCTGCGATTCAACCAGGTAGACCGGCGGATGTCCCGGTCCTTCGACGCGTTTGTCTTTCAGATAAAACGAAATCTCCGATGCTCGATGACGTTCGTCCGCGATCAGGAATAATTTTTCACCCAGCTTCAATTCGAGATCGTTACGGATGCGCTCGACTTCCGCGGTCATTATTTTCCAGCCACGCAGGCGGTCGCTTGGATCGCTCCGGAAGAAACGAATGCCGGCGCTGCGAAGCAAATCCGAATCCATCGAGAACAGACTGATGGCGAAACCGAGAAGGATCGCTGCGGTGCCGAAGATTCTGACGCCACGGTTTTCAAGCCGCTCCTGCCAGTAATAAACCGCGAGCAAGCCAAAGCTGATAAACGAAACCGCATCCCAGTTCGGCGTCGCGACATGATTAATTGAAAGCAGGAAATAAAAAACAAACACGGGCACTCCGAACCAGAAAAGAAACAGCACCTTGAATTGGTGATTCACCCGCCGCCAACTCCCGACGACTGCCAAAACCACGGCGGCAAAAAGGAGAGGCGAATAAAAAAGGAAATGTTCGCCGAAAAATTTTAGAGGTTCGAGCGGACGAAAGTGGACGTCTTCGGCCAGATTACCGCGAGTGCGCAAGTGCGTAAGCGTGATCCAGGCGTGTTGCGCGTTCCAAATGATCGGCGGGAGCATGCAGACGATGAAGATTCCGAAAAGCCAATAGAATCCAGGCCTTTTGAATTCCTGTCGCAATCGCGGCGCGAACGCGAGCACGAGCAAAACACACACGACTTCAAACGCGTTAGTAAACCGGCCAAGAAATCCCAGGCCAATCAGCAAACCCGTCAATGGCCAGTAAAACGAAAAGCGCGGGCTTTTTTCCACCGCGAGCCAGAAGGCGAACATCGCCGCTGTCCAAAAGAAAATCGACAATGCGTCCGTAGTCATGACGAACGCGCCGATGGAGAAAATCGGAGTGACGTTGAGCGCGATCGCCGCCCAAAGTCCGACGTTTTCGTTAAATAAACGGCGCCCGAAATAAAAAAGAAGCAGGCTCGTCCCCGCGGCGAGGATCGGGCTCCAAAAACGGACGCCAAATTCTGTCGGTCCAAAAATTGCCGTGCTTGCGCGGATCGCGAACGCAATGCCAGGACCTTTGCTGAAATAACCGGGGGCGAGCCGCTCCGACCACATCCAGTAATGCGCCTCGTCGAATTCGAGGTCGGTGGAACCCAGCATCGACAATCGCACTAAAGTAAGCGCGATGATGAACAACCAGACTGCCCGCGCCTTGTTCATTCTCCCGGATTAACGATCAAAGTCGGATGGCGCGCAAAAACTTGCGGCGCCCATTTCGGAGCCAGCCACCGCCAGAATAATTCCAGCACTGCCAGGATGAAAAATGTTTCGCCGGCGGCCAGGACAACGGTGCCAATCACATCGCTCGGCCAGTGCGCCCCCAGATAAACCCGCGAATAACCGACGAGCGCGGCAAAGATCCAGTAGAGCCACCCGCGCTTGTAAAACAGGGTCAAACAAATCGCCGCGATCGTGTTATTCACCATGTGACCTGACGGAAAAGAAGGATCGCCCCGGCGTTTGTCAGATTCATCGGAACGCCGCACCACCGGTTTCTTGAAGATCGACATAAATTCGGGCCGGCCTTTCTCCAGCCTGACCATCCGGACCGAATCGACGTGCTTTGGCCGCTTGCGATTGATTGCCGATTTCAGGGTGTTGGTGACCGGCTCGGCAATTACGATCGCGACCAGTAGGCAACAAATGCAGGCGCGCGTTTTGAACCCGCCAAACACCAGCACGGCAAAGATGATCACGACCAGCAACGGCTTCCAGAGGTCGGCGTCGCTGATCGCGGCCATGAACAAATCCAGCACAGAATTCGTCCATCGATCATTGATAAGATGAAATAGAGATTGATCCATCTGTTCTGACCTCAAGTTGGAGACCAGTCTTTTCAGGTTTGTTATTTCCAGTGAGAATGATCAATGACGAATGTCGAATGTCTAATGACGAAGGAATGACCGAAATTCTATGACACTATGAAATCCTGGCTCTTCCCCAGTCATTTGAGCATTCGTGCTTCATTCGTCATTCGTCATTCGTGCTTCGTCATTTTTTCTACTCTTGCTCTCGCTCTGGTTCAATTGACCGCCGCGCCACCGCCAACCGCTCAGGAGATTCTCGAATCAGTCCGCATGCTTGAAACGCGCCAACAGCTCGATCTCGACGGTGAGCTTCGCCAGAACGACACAGTCGTGCCATTCCATATCAACCAAAACGGACCGCTGATTCGCTATTCGTTCACCGACCCGGACGAAGTGTTGCAGCTCCGGCTCGGCGAGAACGGCTCGCGACTCGACCTCGTGACCGACGACGGCGCCGAGAAGTTTCCGCCTGAAAAGCTGGACGAAAAAATTCGCGGCACCGGAGTTACTTACGAAGATCTCGCGCTCAAATTCATTTACTGGCCGGGCGGACGAGTGTTCGGCGACGAGACCGTTCATGCGCGCAGTTGCTGGAAACTGCAGCTGACTGCGCCGTCGCGCGATTCGCAATACGCGAACGTTTTTCTGTGGGTGGACAAGAAGACCGGCGCGCTGATGCGCATGGAAGGCTACGACGTGAACGGCAAACTCGTGAAACGCTTCGAGGTCGTTTCGACCCAAAAGATCGACAATCGCTGGTTTTTAAAACAAATGCGCATCGAAGAAGTGCAGCCCGGCACTAACAAAGTGGAATCGCGCACTTATCTTGAGATCAAGAAGTAATCATTTGTCGTCCCGCGCGGCTTTCACGATTGCGGCAAAGCTACGCGGATCGAGGCTGGCGCCGCCGACCAGCGCGCCGTCGATGTCGGGCTGCGTCATTAACTCCCGCGAATTCTCCGGTTTGACGCTGCCACCGTATTGAATTCGGATCCGGTCGGCCGTCGCTTCATCGGACATTTCGCGCAGGGTGTGGCGAATGAAAGCGTGCGCTTCCTGCGCCTGGTCCGGTGTCGCGTTGCGGCCCGTCCCGATCGCCCACACCGGCTCATATGCGACCACCGTTTCCTGAAGTTCTTTTTCGCCGAGGTCTTTCAAACTTCCCCGAAGCTGGATCGACAAAATCTTTTGCACGTTGCCTTTGTCGCGCTGTTCGAGCGTTTCGCCAACGCAAACAATCGGCCGTAGCGTCGCTTCGTGAGCTGCGCGAACTTTCTTGTTCACAATCTCATCACTTTCGCCGAACAAACGCCGCCGTTCGCTGTGACCGAGAATGACATAGTGCACGAACAAATCGCGGAGTAACGCCGCGCTGATCTCCCCGGTGAACGCGCCGTTGCGCTCCCAGTGCATGTTTTGCGCGCCGACCTTGATGCTCTGCGCTTTGTTCTCCAGCAATTCGGTGACCTTCGCGAGGGCGGTAAACGGTGGGACGATCACAATCTCAACGTCTCGAATGTCGGCAGCATCGAGCAAAAACGATTCGATGAACCGCGCCGATTCACCGAGCGTCATATTCATCTTCCAATTCGCAGCCACGATTTTCTTACGCATATTTTCTTAGACAGGATTAACAGGATTGGCTCGATTATTCAGACAGGACTAACCAGCAGTATTCTTTAATCCAGACAATCGTTTAAATCCTGTCTAGTTCTTATCAGTTAGCGCGGCGACTCCGGGAAGTTCTTTGCCTTCCAGCAGTTCAAGCGACGCGCCTCCGCCGGTTGAAATAAAAGTCATCTTATCGGCGAGTCCGGCTTGTTTCACGGCGGTGACGGAATCGCCGCCGCCAATAATTGTCGTCGCGTCAGAGTTCGCCAGCGCTTCGGCGATCGCAATCGTGCCCTCGGCGAAATCCGGAATCTCGAAAATCCCAACCGGCCCGTTCCACAAAATCGTTTTCGCTTTCGCGATCTCCTCCTGGAACAACGCAATCGTCGCCTTGCCGATGTCGACTGCCTGCCAGCCGTTGGTGATCCCACTCTCCTGAGAAAGCCGGCTCGTATTTCTTTTTTTCGCCCCCGGCTTGATTTCCTGCGTTTCGACAACGTCAATCGGGAGCAGGAACTTTACGCCGAGCTTCCTGGCAAGGTCGACAAGTTCGCTGGCGAGACCGGTCTTGTCGGCTTCAACGCGGCTCGCGCCAATTGAAATCCCTTCCGCCTTGAAAAAAGTGTTCGCCATCGCGCCGCCAATCAGAATTGCATCCGCCTTTTGCATCAGCGCTTTAAGCACATCGATTTTGTCCGAAACTTTCGAGCCGCCCATGATAACAACGAACGGCTTGGCCGGCTTATCGAGCTCCTCGTGGAGATATTTCAATTCCTTCTCCATCAAAAAACCCATCACGCGCAATTCCATGAACATGGCGATGCCAGCAGTCGAAGCGTGGGCGCGATGCGCCGCGCCGAACGCATCGTTCACATAAATCTCACCCAACTCAGCCAGAGCATGTGCGAATTTCGGGTCGTTCGCTTCTTCCTCGGGTTGAAACCGAAGATTCTCCAGCATCGCGACGTCGCCGTCGTGCATTGCCGCCACGATTTTCTGAGGCACGTCGCCGATTGTGTCGTGGCTGAAGATCACCGGTTGATCGATCAGGGTATGTAAATGGTCGGCCACCGGGCGAAGCGAGTATTTCGGTACGCGTTTGCCTTTCGGCCGGCCAAAGTGCGACATCAAAATCGTTTTCGCCTTGTGCTCGCGTAGATAATTGATGGTCGGCAACGCCTCGCGAATTCGTGTGTCATCCGTGATTTCGACGCGATCGCCGTCCTCTTTGATCGGCACGTTAAAATCAACGCGCACCAGCACGCGTTTCCCGCGAACATCGACATCTCGCAGCGTGAGCTTCGCCATTGCTGAGCGTAATCGTATTTCGGCTAACAGGTGGACTCGTTCCTACTTCGCCAGCATTTCCATCATGTCGACGCACCGATTGCTATAGCCCCACTCGTTGTCGTACCAGCCGACGACTTTCACGAATCGATTGCCCAGCATGATGGTTAGTTTGCTGTCGAAGATACACGAGTGTGGATTTTCGATGATGTCGTGCGATACCAGCGGCTCGTCGCTGTACTCCAGCACCCCTTTGTAACTCTTGTCGCCGGCGGCTTCTTTGAACGCCGCATTGATCGCATCCACCGTCGCATCTTTCTCGAGCACGGCGCTGAAATCGGTGACCGAACCGTCCGGGGTCGGCACGCGAAAAGCGCCGCCGTTCAGTTTTCCTTTCAACGTCGGAATCACTTCCCCGATCGCCTTTGCCGCGCCGGTGCTCGACGGGATGATGCTCACCGCTGCCGCGCGGGCACGACGCAGGTCTTCGTGCGGAAGATCCAGGATGCGCTGGTCGTTGGTATAACTGTGAATCGTGCTCATGAATCCGTGCGCGATGCCGAATTTGTCGTTCAACACTTTGGCCAGCGGAGCGAGGCAGTTAGTCGTGCAGCTCGCATTAGAAACGATGGTGTGTTTCTCCGGATCGTAAACGTCGTCGTTGATTCCGATGCAAATGGTGGCGTCGGGATTCTTGGCCGGCGCTGAGATCAAGACGCGCTTCGCGCCGCCTTTGCTGATGTGCAGGTCGGCTTTATCCCGTGCGGTGAAAAATCCGGTCGATTCCAGTACCACGTCGACACCTAACTTCTTCCACGGCAGGTTTCCGGGGTCGCGTTCCTTGAAGATCTTAATTTTGTGGCCGCGGACGATAATGTTCTCGTCGTCGTGGCCGATTTCGCCATTGAATTTTCCGTGGACGGAGTCCCACTTTAGAAGATGGGCTAGCGTCTTGGTCTCAGTGATATCGTTAATTGCCTGGACGCGTTCCACCTGCCCTTGCGTCATTGCGCGAAGGACATTGCGTCCGATGCGCCCGAAGCCGTTGATTGCGTAATTAGCCATAGATAGATTTCCGAATTGTGGTTTATCGATTGCTGAGATTCGTCAGCAATCAGGGAGGGCGGAAAAGTAGAATGGGCAACTCGATGAAGCAATGGAGAAGTATCGCTGTCGCTTTGTTAGTTTTGTGCGTGCAATCCACGCCGGCCGACACCCGCGATTCTTCACCGATGAAGCGAATCCTCGTCCTAGGCGACAGTTTGTCCGAAGGGTTTGGACTCCGCTCGAGTCAGGCATGGCCGGCGCTGGTCACAGGAAAGCTGCGCGCCACCGGGTTAACCAATTTCGAAATCACAAATGCCAGCCAAAATGGTGGCACGACTGCCGGCGGATTGGAGCGGCTTCCCGCTCATCTCAAACACAAGGCCGACATCTTCATCGTCGAGCTCGGGATCAACGACGCGTTTCTCGGTGTGCCGATCGCCACGATTGGAAACAATCTCCAGACGATTATCGACCAGGTAAAAGCGCGCAATCCGAACGTCCGTGTGATAATCGCCGGCATGCAGGTGCCAAACTACGGCGAGGACAATTATGTTTCTGCGTTCGCGCAGATTTACGCCGACCTCGCCGCGAAAAATGACGCCGTACTGATTCCTTACTTGCTCGAAGGCGTCGGCGGCGATCCTGCATTGAACCAACCGGACCACGTACACCCGAACGCCGCCGGTCAGAGAATTCTCGCTGATAATGTTTGGCAGGTTCTGGAGCCAATCGCGCGCAAAGTTGCAACCGAAGACAGCCCGGCGCGCGTTCAATAGTTGATGGACCCAGCACGCCCAAACGAGCCCGAACCAAGCGATCCTTTTAATCCGGAACGGGCCGATCACGCTGTCGTTGAAACGATCGAGATTGCGACCGAAGGCGAGGATTGCGATGCATGCGTGCGTAAGCTGCGCCCGGTATTGATGAAAATTCCCGGGGTGCTCGACGTCGTTGTCGATCTTCCCGACGAACGGGTCGTCGTGAAATTCGATGCGCGCAAAGTTCATCCGCCTGACTTGCATGACGCGATACTGAAGAGCGGCTACAAACCTGCGCCCGTGGCGGATAGGTAGTGGCGATTGACCTCAATCGCCATGGCGGTTCGGTGAACCGCCGCTACCAGTCGCCGGTTGCTGCTGGGTCAGGCAGTGGAACGTGCCAAGGCCCCAGATCAGTTCGCGGCAATCGATTCCGACCACACGGCGATCAGGAAAACAATCCTGCAAGATCGACAATGCCATCTTGTCAGCAGGATCGGAGAACGTCGGAACGAGCACTACTTTGTTCGCTATGTAGAAGTTCGCGTAGCTCGCGGGCATTCGCATTCCTTCGCGGACAATCTTTTGCGGCATCGGTAGAACCTCGACGTCCAGTTTGCACCCGCCAACTTTCATCTCCCGCAGGCGCCCAAGATTTTCCTGGAGCGGTTTGTAATTCGCGTCGTCGGAATTCTCCTCAACGACGGTGACCACTCTCGTTTCGGCAACAAAACGCGCGAGATCGTCGATGTGACCGTCGGTGTCGTCGCCTTCGATTCCGTCCCCAAGCCAGAGGATTTCCCTAACGCCCAAAAAATTGCGCAGACGCTTCTCGATTTCTTCGCGCGATAAGTTGGGATTCCGGTTCTTGTTTAGAAGGCACGATTCGCTGGTGAGCAGCGCTCCCGCTCCATTCACTTCGATCGACCCGCCTTCCAAAATCATTTTCGGATAAAAAACCGGAACTTTCAGGAGCTCGGCGATGCGGGTCGGCACAATTTCGTCGAGATCGAACGGCGGATATTTGTTCCCCCAGGCGTTGTAATCCCAGTCGACGATCGCGAGTTTTGGATCGGCGTCGCGGGTCAAAAAAATCGGGCCGTGATCGCGGCACCACGGTTCGTTCGTGGGGATCTCAAAATAAGTAATGCATTCCTGGTGCGGCAGTGAATCGAGCACGGCGCGGGCTTCGGCCTCGTGGGCACCGTTAATGACATTAATGCAAACCGGCTCTGAGCCGGATTGGCCGTTACCAATCAGCGCGGCGACCATTTCCCGCAGTGTCGGCAGAACGCGATCGAACGAATCTGGAAAACTGATTCCTTCGCGGCGTGGCCACGACAGCCAGGTTGCAGCGTGCGGTTCCCACTCGGCCGGCATGCGGTAGGCAAGAGCAGCCGGTATTGTGTCTTCGAAATCCGCCATAAAGCTCCAAATCCCAAACCCCAAGTTCCAAAGAAACTCCAAACTTCAAACTCCAAAATTAGCCCCACCCGCACTGAGCGCCCGCACTTTTGGTGATTGGAGCCTGGGATTTGGGATTTCCGACGTCTCAGCGAGGTATCGAGGACACGGCCAGCTGAGCCGCCGGCGGTGCATGATACGTGTGACAAGTGATGCAGTCCGCCACGACTTTGCCCTGCGGACTGTGGCAACTGGTGCAATTCGCCCTTGCGGGCATCAGCACGTCGGTGGTTTCGCGGCTTTGTTTCGCCGAGTGGCAGACGTCGCAATCGAGCGGGTGTTGGGTGACGGGATCGATTTGATGTTTCGCGTGATTGAAATTTGCCTGTGGCATCCAGCGATCAATCAAGATTGGTTTCGTAATCAATGGAAGACCGTTCGGGGCCGCTTTCACTTCATGACAAAATGCGCAACCGGTGAAATTCCCGCGCGCGGCCGCACCCATCGTCTGCTGCGGTTTGTACGGATCCTTGGTGAAGAACACTGCGCGCTCAAGTTCGTCGCCGGAATGGAATTGATCGCGCAGTTGTTTGATTTGTTGAGCGACGAAGCCCGGCACTTCGCGCTCCGAAATTCCGCGTTTCAACCGCGCATAATCCGCGTACTGCGCGGGCAGACTGCGCAAGAATGTTCGAACCAGTTCGACGTCGCCATGGGGAATGTGCATTTCTGGATTTCGCCAGTCGAACTGAAGTGAGTGACAAGCCTGACAATTGGCAGCGTAAGTGATCCGCTGCATGAAATGACCATCGGGCTGCGGTTGATGGCAGTAATTGCAATCCAGTTTCTGTCCGTTAACCGGCGGAATGTCCGAAGCGAAATGGCGTTGATGGTTGAAACGCAGCACGTCTGGATCGCGTGCGTTTTCTCTTTTTAATTGAAACTCGGGATGCGCTTCCCAGAAATTCGCGAAGGTCGCGGTGTAGCCCTGCGGCGGCCGCGGCGATTCGAAAACGATTTGCTGCGCCGGATGCGGGTGCCGATGAAACGTATCTGATGGAAGCTGCATTCCTTCCTGAGCAGACGCAGCCATGGCTGTGGAATTATTGTGACACGCCGCGCATTGCGAACTTGCCACCAAACGAAGATTCGTTAGGCCACGGTGTTCCTGGTGACAGGCCGAGCAAGACCGATTCTCCACCACGTTCGCCTCGTGGAAGCTATGTTTCTGGTGACAGACTTCGCATTTGGGATCGATCTCATTGGTCGAGATCCCATTTCGAAAACGCTCACGCAACGTTGGCGGAAAGTTTCCGCCGGCGACACTGGATTCATGACACTTGGCGCAATCATTCGCGAACTTGGCGTGGCTGGTCGCGATTTTTCCGGCGTTGAAGAAAGTTTCGTGCCCGCAACGCTGGAAGAGAAAGATCGCGATCAGACCACCGAAGATCACGATCAAACTGACAATGAGTCGCATCTGCCGCCACGGATGCAGCCGGCGATAGTAGCCGAGATTGCCTTTGTACCGCTCGGCGATCTGCTTTTGCGTGCGTCCGGGTTTCGCCATCGGCTCAGTATTTGAACAGCGTCACAAACGCGTGCCAGAAAACGAGCATCAACAACAAAAACGAGACGGGCGCGTGAACGAACAGCCACGAGTGCAGCCAATGCTGCAACTTCAATTGCAAATCCAGCATCCGCCGTTCGTCGCACCAACTCTGCATTTCCTCCACGCGATCCCGATAAGCTTCAGTGACGCGGAGTTTCACGAATCGAAAGGTGTCTTCGGAGAAACGCGCGTTCCCTAAACGCATTCGATCGCCGCGTCTGGCCGAGAGATACGGGAGGACTTGCCGATCCAAAAGCTCAAGCAGCGCAGCTTCCGAATCAGCGTCCGTTGTCGGCGCAGCAGGTTTTGGCGGAGGCGCCGGTTTTGGAGGCGATGGCGTTGCCGCCGCGGAGGGATTCGGCGTTGCCGAAGCAGGCGCCGGTTTTTTTTCCGGCAACGCAACTGTCTCCGCGGTGATTGCCGATCCAACTACAGTTTTGGCTCGCGCAGTTGGCGTGCTCAACTCGGCGGACGTCGACGCCATTGCAGCGGTTCCGGTCGTTACAGTTTTTTCTGCGCTCGGCGCAGGCGCACCGGCATCTTGTTTTGTCGGCGGTGCCGGCTTGAATGTATCGCGCATCTTCGTCGCCGCGGCGACGAGTTGGGCACGGATGTGCGGGATTTGTTCGTAAACGCTTTCTGCAGGCAAGCGTTCCATCATCGCCGCCGGCAGGTAATGCTGAAGCACCATGCCGCAGATGCCGCTCACCATCACGATCACGTAGAGGACGATGATCAGGGTGGTCATCGGACCACCGAGTCGGAAACCGCTGTGTAAAATCACCAGCGGAATCGTGAGCAGGGTGAGCCAGATGTGCGCGCGCAACCAGCGTTGCACCGTGCCGATTCGCCACAGCACAACTTTTTTGCGAACGCCGAGCAGGGCGGCGAAAATGAAGATTGCCAAAGCAATCGTGCCAAAAATCAAGCCGAGTGGCGTGCCGCCGACTCGGTGAGACTCAGACGGCTTTTGCAGAAGCGAACCGGGCAAGCGGAACGCATCCGGCAAACTTTGCGGGGAGAAATTTCCGACATGGAGCCAGATCGCGAACAACGTCGCGACGATCACAAAGATAAACCAAGGCACGTGTGTGCGATTAACAATGCGCATGGTTCAAAATCCCAAATCCCAATTACCAAACCCCAGGGAAGCTCCAAGCTCCAAGCTCCAAGCTTCGATTAGGCGCGCGTCCTGTTCTTTGGGTTTTGGGGGTTGGGAGTTGGGTTTTCTCACGTCAGTGAGTGTGGTGCGTTTCGTAACGCGCTGGAAGCTGAGACCAGGCCGCGCCGACCAATTCGGTTTGGGCGGCAATCGCGTCGCCAAAAAATCTTTGTGGATCGACGCGTTTGGCCGCGTCGTGGGGACAGGCGTAAACGCAACTCGGCGTGGAAAGTTGGGTGCAAAGATCGCAGGTGTTGGCTTTGTAGGCGGTCATCTTCTTTTGCTCAACTTTGAATGTGGAAGGCGCGCCTTCCTTGCCTTTGATCTCGGTTTTCACCTCACGCATCACTTCGAGCGGATGCATGTTGATGTTTCCGTAGGGGCAGAGCTCGGCGCATTTGCCGCAACCGATGCACCAATCCTCGATGATGATTTCAAGGTTCTCTTTGCGCCGGATGGAACCGACCGGGCACTGCGTCATACAGAGCGGGTCGCGGCAAGATCGACACGCGGTTGCGACCAGAAAGTGTTCGTAGCGCAAGCCGTCGCGAAGCAGGCGCGAGACGCCGTCGTGCGCAGTCGCACAAGCGCGAACACAGGCGTCGCACCGTGTGCAATTCTCGAGATCGATCAGCAGAAGATTTTGCGCCTCGAACAATCCCTGATTCAGGAAATCGTCGAGATGGACGCCGGCTGGAATTGTTTTCTGTTCTTGCGCGGCGAACCGTGCGCCGGCCACCGCTTCGATTTGTTGGCGGACCGGTGGAAATCGTTCCAGCATCAAATTAAAATCGGCCGCGGGAATCTTCACCACGTCGACGGCATCAAGCGCAGTGCAGGTCGCGGTGCGCTTGATCTTTCGCAACAAACCAATCTCGCCAAAATAATCGCCGCGGCTCAAATAAGTCCGGACCATGTCGCCCCCGGGCAGCGCATTTGAAACGCGAACCATCCCGGAGCGAATCAGGTAAAACGCGTCGGCTTCATCCCCTTCCTCGCAAATGATCTGGTTTTGATTGTAGGACACGAGCTCCACGTGCTGGCGCAAATGCTCGAGGAATTCGTCGTCGAGCGAAGCAAACAGGGGAACGCTGCGCAGGTGATTGCTGAGCGAACGCTCGCGATATTTTCTTTCCAGCTCGGCCTTGAACGAAGTGCCTTTGAACGTCGGCATCTTCACCTTCGTGGTCGCCTTGGTGGCGTCGGATGGCGTTCGATTCCCTACCAGCATGTCGAGAATCACCCGCAACATCTCAACCATGACGCATGGTTCCCGCGCCTGGACCGTAGCCGAGCGCGGCTGATAGGTCCGGCAGGTCATTTCACCGAACAACTCGCCCGGCCCGAGCTGCGCCAGCGGACGATTGATTGGAAGATCGACGTTCGCGTCGATGCCGATGAATTTTCGTTGATGAGCTTCCGGGCGGCGATCAGTTTGATCGTCAGTTAGAAAACTTTTCATTCGACGCATGCTCCGCCCGAGAAAATTCCGGACCGGGTCCGTGCGCAGATGCGCCAGCGGATTGTGAATGAAAATGTCGACCGTGCCGGAGACGATGTAATAGGCAGTCGAGCCGAACGCGCCTTCTTCGCAAACGATTTCCCCCTTGCGATAACGATGGAGCACGGCGGCGCCCTTGGCCCAATTGTCGAGTTGGGCGCGTGGAATCTCCTTCAGCGCCGGCAGATATTCGATGAGTTGATCGACGCTAAGCGGTTCGCCTGTCGTCAGTTTTTCGACCACGTCGGCCATAAGCGCGGCAAGCCGCAATCATAAGTCGACGCTGTTTGGCGAGGAAAGCAATTTTCCTGTGGGGACAGACGATGTTGGTCTTGCAAGACTAGGCAGTCGTCGTCAGCGGTTTGTAAATCGCGCCGACCAGCGCACCCATGATAGCGAAACAAATCAGATCGCCCGCAAACCACATCAGCAAAATATTTGTGGTCAGCGGTTCGACGGCGAACCGGATGATATTGACGCCACAGACCAGAATTCCAATCACGATGCCGTAACCGAAACCGACGCCGGCGCAGTTCACTCCAACTTTGCTGACATACAGCCCGGTGAAGGCGAAAGCGACGACGGCGTGACCGAGAATCAGGATCGGAAAGTGACTGTGAAAGTCAGCTTCCGGTCGCCACAGCGATGCCGTGGCTAGATACATCGGCTTCATCAACATGCCGTGCCAGACGAAGCCGAAGAAGAACATGAAAACGAACGCAACGATGAATGCCAGGAAACCTCGTTTGTGATTGTGATTCATGCGCTTTTCTAAGGACGATTGCGTTTGATTGTCGATCTAAAAGGCGAGCAGGCCCCTCGTGCCCGAGGATTCGCTAATCTTGCAGGCCGGGAATGTGGCCGTAACCGATGAAGGTCGGCCGCAATTTGCCATCCCCATTCGTGTCCCGGTGTTGAACTTTGAAATCAAAAACGCTGACGCCGAAGCGCGATTCGCCTTCATAAACGCGGCCATCGCTCGCGCCAACCATCACGCGCTTTCCGGATTTCTTTTCGCGACCCAGATAGATCATCGCGTGGGTGATCGGAGGATCGCGCTCAATCGAGTAAGTTCCCGTCCAAAACAGCAAGTCGCCCGGTTTCAGGTCTTCCAGTTCGAAAGAATCATCCTTTTCGCTCATGACGGGCTCGAAGAGCCGGGCGCGGCGAAGCCAAACATATTGCTCGGCCGAGTCGCGCGGCACATCGCCGACGTCATTTTGTTTGAGCACATAATAAACAAAACCCGAGCAATCCATTCCGCCCGTGGAAGGATCGGCGGAACCGTATTTGTAATCGAGATCGCGCGTGGTCAGCTCGAGTGCTGCGGTCAGGAGCTTCTGGACCTTGAGTGGATAATTCTCGAAACCCTTGATCTGGTTCGGCAATAGCGTGGCGTTTGGGGCGTGTTGTTTTTTCGCCGGAGTTGACGATGGCGATTCCGACGCCGTGGGCGACGGAGATTCGGACTCGGTAGGACTGGGTGAAGCCTTCTTCTTGCGATGTGAGGAGCCACTCGGAGCCGGCGTTGGCGAGGGACTTTCTGTGAGACTTGGCGTTGGCGAAGCTTTTTTCTTTCGGCGCGGCGAAATCGTGGGTGACGCCGTTGGTGATGCTTCCGCCCCTGGCGCTCGTTTCTTCTTTGGAGAAACACTCGGTGATGCGGGCGGCGACTCTTCGCCAGCAAGTGAATGTTTTTTCTTCGGTGACGGCGAAGCCGATGGAACGGGTGACGCCTCCGTGTGAGCTGGTGAAGATTTTTTCGAAGGCGTTGGAGTTGGGGTCGGCGATTTCCTTTTCGTGGTGGCCGTCTTCCGGTGCGGCGTCGGCGTCGGAGTGGCGAAGATCTTCCTGAGCGTGTCGCCTAACGACGGCTCGGCCGCATCGCTCGTCGAAGCACCGATGACGATCGCGGTAAGGAAAATAAAGGTGCGCAGAAGCATGTAGTACCTGGTTGGACGCAAGATGTTTGGGATTCCTTGAATCAGAATACACTCACCGTGGTAATCTCTGCAGCATGATACTCATCAGATCCGTCATCCTGCTTTTGCTGTCTTACCAAATCGCGTTCGCCCAAATCGATCGGATCACTGGAAAAAACTTCGCAACGCGATCGGAAGTTTTGGCGCGCCACGGAATGGTTTGCACCAGCGTACCTGCGGCGACGCAGGTCGGGCTCGACATCTTGAAAAAGGGCGGCAGCGCGGTCGACGCTGCGATCGCAGCGAACGCGACACTCGGATTGATGGAGCCGGTTTCAAATGGAGTCGGCGGCGATCTGTTTGCGATCGTTTACAGCGCCAAAGAAAACAAGCTTTACGGCATCAACGGCAGCGGACGTTCGCCGCTCGGCTTGAGTTACGAGCAAATGAAAGCCGAACTCGACAAGCTCAATCGCAAGACAATTCCACCGACCGGAATGTTGCCGATCAGCGTGCCGGGAACCGTCGATGCCTGGGCCGAGATGCACAAAAAGTTCGGCAAACTGAAATTAAGCGACGATCTCGCGCCGGCGATTCATTACGCCGAAGAAGGTTTTCCAGTTACGGATTTGATCGCGTACTATTGGTCGTTCGGGCCCCGGCTTTACATGGGCTTGCCGGGCGCATTTTTTGAGACTTACACGCTCGATGGCAAAGGGCGCACACCGGCCAAAGGCGACATTTTCAAAAATCCCTCGCTGGCGGGGACACTGCGGCTGATTGGGGAGAAGGGACGCGATGCTTTTTATAAAGGCGAGATCGCGGACAAGATAGACAAGTTCATGCAGGAGAACGGCGGTTTTTTGCGCAAGATCGATTTTGAGAAACACTCCAGCACGTCGGTCGATCCAGTCTCGGTGAATTACCGCGGCTACGATGTTTTTGAGTTGCCGCCGAACGGTCAGGGAATTGCAGCGCTGCAAATCCTCAACCTTCTCGAGGGATTCGATCTCGCAAAAATGGCGCGCAATTCGCCCGAGACGCTGCACACGATGATCGAAGCAAAGAAGATCGCCTGGGCAGACCGCGCGAAGTATTACGCCGATCCCGCGTTCGCGAAGATTCCACTCAAGACGTTGCTCTCAAAAGAATACGCGACCGAGCGACGTAAATTGATCGACCCGATGCACGCTGCGAAAACGGTCGCCGCCGGCAAGATCGACAATGGCGACACGATTTACATGTGCGCGGCGGATGACGAAGGCAACATGGTCTCGCTGATTCAAAGTAACTACCGCGGAATGGGCAGCGGCATTGTTGTGCCGGGACTTGGATTCATGTTTCAGGATCGCGGCGAACTTTTTTCGATGGAACCCGGACACGCGAATGTTTACACGCCGGGCAAGCGCCCTTTTCACACCATCATTCCAGGCTTTGTGATGAAGGACGGTAAACCGTGGGAGGCGTTCGGCGTTATGGGCGGCGGGATGCAACCGCAAGGTCACGTCCAGGTGCTCACGAACCAGATCGATTTTGGATTGAATGTGCAGGAAGCCGGCGATGCGTCGCGCTGGCAGCATGAAGGCGATAACGAACCAACCGGCGAGAAAATGGAAAATGGCGGCTACGTGAATCTCGAGAACGGAATTCCCTACGAAACGCAACGCGAGTTATTCAAGCGCGGACACAATGTTCGCGTCGACGTCGGCGGTTACGGCGGATATCAAGCGATCAAGGTCGAGATGCACGACGGCCAGCGTGTCTACGTTGGTGCGAGTGAATCGCGCAAGGATGGTCAAGCCGCGGGCTACTAATTCTTCTGCGCTCTGAGCTCGGCTAGTTTCTGTTCGGCCCGGGCGATGTCCGATTTTCGCGCGCTGCCGAGAACGTAAAGTTTTTCCTGGCGATGGACGTTGGCTTCCGCGGCATCGATGTCCGCTTGTTCGCGCTTGGTGCTCGCGGCATGCGCCGTTTCGATCGCGAGCGCCAGATTATTTTCCGCTGGAGTGACCTCCGTCTTCGCAATTTCGCCTGAGCCCAGCTGCTTATCCTTTTGTAACATTTGTTCCTTCGCCACGACCAATCGCGCATTCGCCAGTTCAAACTCGAGATGGACCACCCGCAGGTTGCGTTGCTCCACTTCCAATTTCGAAAGCGCACCGATTTTTAGTAGCTTGTCCAGACCGGCGAGATTCCTTTTCGCGCGTTCGAATTGCTTTTCGAGCTTGGCAAGATCGACGTCGCGCGGCGAATCATTCGGAGATCCCGACTCCTCCAACGGTTGTTTGTCCCGATTTGGAATTAACAACGGTGGTTCAATGTCGAACGAACCGGGCTCAGGATCCGGAGACTGATTACCGGCAAACGCGATCAAGTTGATCGTGACCAGGAGCGCAAGAACGCGCCACATAACCGAAATTTAAACCGAAAACTGCGATTTCTGCGAGAAGAACATTAATGGTGGCCGCCGATTCCACCAATCACACCGCCGACTCCTCGTGTAGAGCCTAAGATTTTCGCAGCAAGCATCGTGGTTGCTGCCGCAAAAGGTCGGAGAAAAGTTCCTTTCGCGGAATTTTTTTCTTGGCAAGCCCCGGTTTTATGGCATAGGACACGCTCCGAAACCCTGCCGTGCTTCCCGTGAGTCCGAAAATCCTTGTTAGTGCTGTTGTTCTGACCGCGATCACGTCGTCTGTTAACGCAAACACTTTTCCCTCGTCAGGGCCAACCGTTCCGGGGAATCACGCTCGGCTTCGTTCAGGCAAAGCGGCCGCTCCTGAATCTGCGCCACTCGCTGTAAAACGCGCGATCTGGGCGGCCAACCAGCTTTTCCGAAAGCCTTACATTTTTGGCGGCGGCCACAAATCGTTCGTCGACCGCGGCTATGACTGTTCGGGAACGGTTTCCTACGCCCTCGGCGCCGCCGGCTTGCTGAAATCGCCGATCAGCTCCACTGAGTTTCGCAACTACGGCCAAAGCGGCCGTGGCAAATGGATCACAATTTACGCGCGCAACGGCCACACTTACGCCATCATCGCGGGGCTGCGCCTCGACACCACGCCATATCTCACTGCGCATGACAAGTGGGCGCCTGGTTGGCAGGCAGCCGAGCGCGTGCCGGCCGGCGGATTCGAAGCCCGGCATCCCGTCGGATTGTAAATCTGCGGGGATAGCGCAAGGTCGATCATCGCAAGATCAACATCTGCCAATTTTGGATTTACCCCTGCTGAGTTGCGCAAACTCCGCGCCGTGAAAACGCCAGCTGGTGTGCAGCGGTTTCTGGATGAGCTGCCCTACAATCTTGGTTACACGGCACGTTCCCCGAAAAGGGTTTTGCACGATCGAATCGCATCGTGTCTGGAAGGCGGGATTTTCGCGGCCGCCGCACTACGCGTTCTCGGATTTCCTCCGCTGATCTTTGATTTAGAAGCGAAACAGGACACTGATCACGTCGTAGCAATTTTCAAGGTGCGCGGATATTGGGGCGCAGTCGCGAAGTCAAACTTTACCGGCTGTCGTTATCGCGAACCGGTTTATCGAACGCTGCGCGAACTGGCGATGAGTTACTTCAATATTTATTTCAATCTCCGATTCGAACGCACGCTGCGAACCTATTCGCGGCCGGTGAACCTGGCCCGATTCGATCAATTAAATTGGATGACAACGGACAGACCAATCTGGTTCATCGCTGAACATCTTTGCGAAATTCCGCACACTCGCTTGCTCACGCCGGCAATGGAAAAAAATCTGACTCGACTGGATCGTCGAAGCATCCGAGCGGAAATGACCGGCCATCTGAAAAAACAATCGACCGGCCGTTGATAGCCGACCAAAAGCTACAGTCAGGCGGAACAGATTCGTTCTGCAGTTGCAGTCGCTTCCAATTCCAATGGGGCCTGCTGATAACCGGCCGTGGCACACTGGACAAGGTAAGTTTGCAGAAATGGAAGCACGCCGCCGAGTCTTTGATATTGGGCGGTGTGGGCGAGCTCGTGTGCGATCAACTGACGGTCGCCCCAACGATCGGCGCGCACATAAATCGCGTTCTCCAAAGCGAGGCCGCTCGGCGTCGCTGTGACAAAATTAATCGAAGCTGCAGCCGCTTTGAGCGTCGGATGGGCCGGAACCGGAATCGAATCAACCCGGAGCAATCGAACACGTTCGGGATTCCGAACTCCAATTGCCCTGGCATCGGCCATTTCGTTTTTTGAAAGAGGCACTCCTTCGCAGAGAACGCGCTGTTGCTGCTCCATCGCCCACTGTGCGGCCAGCGGAAGAAGCTCTTCCAGGTGATCGAAGGCTGCTTGTCGATTCATCGTCATCTGAGAGAGCAAAAATTCGGCCGGAAAGAGCGAAAAATCGCGTACCGGCAGAAATCGGGAATTCGCTATACCGAATCCCGGGATGTTTGGGCCGACACGGGCGAAAAAGCGCCCGCTTACGGTCCGTAAGGTGACCAAAAACCGGTGCTCGCTACATCGGAAAGCACGGTGTAATCGGCCGGCGGGACCTGCGGAATCGTGTCGACGGTCTGAGGTCCGTAAGCGGAACCGAGAATACTGTTACCGCCGTTATAAAGAAGCGAGCCCTTCTTAACATAGTTGGTCCAATCGGCGACCCCAACTGTATCGCCAGTCTTGCGATTGGTTTCAATGGCGTATTGATCGACCGCGGAATCGATCATACGCAGATCGTTCAAGATTCTGGAGGCCTGGGAGCGTTTGCGGGCGCGCAGAAACCCCGGGACTGCAATGGCCGCCAACAGCGCGATGATGGCGACAACGATCATTATCTCGACGAGGGTGAACCCTTTGTGCGACTTTACGGCCAGTTTCATAATGTGGGAAAAATCAAGCAATCAACGTGCCAGCGCATCGATGGTCGATATTTTGCACGATAGCATCTGACAAATGAGCACGTTACAGCCAGAAGATTATGAGGCCCTGGCCGACCTTCGTTATTTGGGTCGCAAATTCCTTCGCTTTAGTAAGGATTTGCTGCGAGAAAAAGCCGGCCTGAATCCGGAGCAATACGAGGCTTTGCTGGCCATCAAAGCCTTCCCGGGCAAGAGCCTGACCATTTCGCAACTAAGCGAGCGCCTGCAGGTAAAACATCACTCTGCCGTCAACATTGTCGATCGCCTGGTTGAAAGAAAATTGATCCGCCGTCAGCGCGGCGACCGCGACCGCCGTGAGCGACATGTCGAGCTCACTGCCAAAGGGGAAACGACGATTGAAGAGTTGGCCGCAGTTCATTACTGGGAACTTTCTCGAAGAAGTGAGGAAATGATCAACGGATTGCAGCGACTGAAGCGATGACCTGAGGAAACGACGCATCACTTGATGCGCGCGAAGAGGACGAAAATGTAAGAGATGAAGAGAGCGATTCCGAAAATCGGCATGGCCTTATGATAGCGTTCGTTAGGAGTGATCGCGCCAATCAGGAGCGTGGATCCAAAGATTGCGTGGAAGGTTAGGTTCGCTGTGCTTGGCAAGGCGCCGGCGAGCACAACATCCTTGACGACGCTGGTCACAATCACGCCCATGGCAAGCAGGAAGAACCACCTTCGGTGCGCGTAAAAATTTGCCTTTAGATCGATCGGTTCCGATCCGAACAAATCGGGAAAAATCAGGCCTGCGACCATGTAGGTAAGCACGGTCTGCAACAAAACGACGCTAAATTGTTCGAAAGTCCAGTTGTTGATGCCACGCATTCCGAACATGGCCCACCAACTTTGAACACAGGCAAGCAACCAAAGAAATGCCCACGCTACGACGGGCCAGTAAACTCGGATTTGCGCGCGCGATAACACCAGCCCTCGAAAACCCTTTAAAATTTGCGTTACGGCAAGGCCGAGAATGACAGACAGCAGAACCGACAGATAACTGAACTCATCCATGATGATCTTACGTTTTCGCCGCGACCACCATCGGTGTAAATTACGAAATGAGCGTCAATGTCTACGGATGCAATCATGTCGCGGTCGAAGTGGACGACATTGAGAAGGCGGTCGCGTTTTATAAAGACGTGTTCAATCTCGAACAGATGGACCGCGGCGAGGGCGACGCGTTTTTCAAACTCGGCGAGCATCAGTTCCTTGCGGTCTTTGAAGTCGACAAAGTTCAAGCGGTGAACGCCCGGCATTTCGGAATCATCGTTCGCGATCAAGAGCAAATCGAGGAAGTGCGCGAGAAAGTAACGAAAAAATACAAATTGAAGCTCCAACCGCCGTTTCGCTGCGATTTCCGCGACCCGTGGGGCAACCGCATCCAGGTTGTCGATCTTCACGACGAGTCGCTGATTTGGCTATTGCCGTATCGCGAAGTCCAAAGAGCCGGAGTCAGATTCAAGACTTGATCGGGGCTCAGAATTGAGTCGCGACACAATCGCCTTACGACACAAGCCCGTCGAAAAGGCCTGACCGCGTCCGCGTGGTCGGATAACAATGTCCGGCACGGGCAATAACAGCATCGCCGAACCGGGAAGCGGACAGGTGCAGGCATCGGCTAATTCCATTATTGTGCTCACGTGGTGTCGTTTATCGTCCCGGCATACAACGAAGAATTTGAATTACCGCGAACGCTTCGGGCCATTCGTGACGCCGCGCGAGATCGACAATACGAAATCATTGTGGTCGATGACGCCTCGACCGACCGGACTGGTGCAATCGCCCGCGAGTTCGGCGCAAAATTACTTACGATCTATTGCCGGCAAATCGCCGCGGCACGCAACGCCGGAGCGAGCGCAGCAAGTGGGGACGTTTTGTTTTTTGTCGACGCC
>Ga0210405_10000644_pt1 | contig 44643 bp, 40 predicted proteins | sample IncBWH11MmetaG_FD_155492 | JGI IMG/M metagenome (GOLD analysis project Ga0210405, IMG submission 155492) | Forest soil microbial communities from Barre Woods Harvard Forest LTER site, Petersham, Massachusetts, United States - Inc-BW-H-11-M | ecosystem: Environmental > Terrestrial > Soil >... | reverse complement strand
TGCGTTCTCGCAGGGGCTGCCTGACTCCGAAGGTGCGCTCACTTGTGAGCGCAACCTGGCATACATAGCCGATATCGCGGGCGCGGTCGATGTTCCGGTCAATGCGGACTTCGCGTCTGGCTACGGAGCGTCACCGCAAGATGTGGCCGATAATGTCACGCGCTGCATCGCGGCCGGCGTCGCGGGCCTGTCGATCGAGGATGCAACGGGTGATCCATCGTCGCCGCTTTACGAGCTGCCGCTCGCCGTCGAGCGTGTCCGCGCTGCGCGCGAGGCGATCGATCAGTCCCGTACCGACGTTCTGCTGACGGCTAGGGCAGAATGTTTCCTTGTCGGCCATCCTGATCCGCTTCGCGAGTCGGTCCGGCGTCTGCAGGCATTTGCTGAGGCGGGGGCGGACGTGCTGTTTGCACCCGGCCCCCACGATCCCACAGCGATCAAAGCGATCGTTGACGCGGTTCGGCCGAAGCCGATCAACGTCTTGGTGGTTCGGGACAGTGGCTTGAGCGTCGCCGACCTAACGGCGCTCGGCGTGCGACGCATCAGTGTCGGCGGCGCGTTGGCTCTTGCTGCATGGACCGGTTTCACGCGCGCAGCGCAGAAGTTGAAGTCGGAGGGGAGTTTCGCAGGCTTCGCGAGCTTGGTGTCGTACGCCGACATCAACGGGTTCTTCCTGACCGACTACCGCACCCGGCAGTCTGACCGGGGGCGGTCGGCGAAGGCATCAGGCTAAGTATTCAAGGATGCATCGGATGACAAGAGTGGTTGACCTATCGAACTCTACCTCCTTTGAAGACGCGACCGTGATGAAGTTCTTCCAGCCCTCAACCCGCAATCTGCTCGCACAGGGAGCGGCCGCTGGGGCAAGACATCCCATTGCTCTTTCAGTCGTCGGAACGGAGCGCCTGTCCGAAAGCGGCTGCTTCCGGGCGAAAATTGCTCAGGAGAAACTGATCAGCGGATCTTCAATCCTCTTCTCCATCGTCCACGCGACGCAGTTTTTCGAATTCTTGAAGCAGCTTGCCGACGCTTCCTTCGACGGCGGGAAGGTGCGTTTCCCGGATGCGCCGCCCAAAGCGAGTTGCGTGTGACTGAGACCCCACCCTCGACTCTGCTCTCAAGCTCAGAGAATGCCGCGCTCCTGTTTCCGGTGTTGAGTTCCGCGCAGATTGCACGGATTGCTTCGCACGGAGTGATTCGTCCAATCACCCGCGGCGAAGTGTTGATCGACAGCGGCCAAACCAACGTCCCGTTCTTTGTACTGAAGGCTGGTCAGATCGAGGTCATTCGCCCATCGGCCCTGGACGAGATTTTGGTCGCGATTGTCGGGCCGGCTCAGTTCACCGGTGATATCAGTATGATCCTCGGTCGTCCCGCGCAGATGCGCCTCCGTGTGAGGGACTCTGGCGAAGTCGTCCAACTGACGCGCGACCAGATGCACGCCCTCATTCAAACCGACGCCGAAATCAGCGAAGTGCTGATGAGAGCGTTGATCCATCGACGGGTCGCGGTGATTGCGCAGGGGATTGGCGACGTGCTGCTCATCGGCTCCCTCGGGTCCGGGGCAACGCTGCGAATCAAACAATTCCTGACGCGCAACGGCCACCCCTTCAAGTACCTCGATCTTGACCGGGACGCCGATGTACGGCAATTGCTCGGTCGCTTTCACGTGGAGCCGGCGGAGATACCTGTCGTGATCTGCCGCGGCGAGGTGGTGCTGAAGAATCCCAGCAATCAGGAGATCGCCGACTGTCTCGGCTTCAATAAGGGAATCGATCACACCCACCGGCGCGATGTCGTCATCGTCGGCGGCGGGCCAGGAGGTCTTGCGGCTGCCGTTTACGCGGCTTCCGAGGGACTCGATGTGCTGGTTATCGAGGCGAACTCGCCTGGGGGACAAGCGGGCACGAGCTCGAGAATCGAGAACTACCTTGGATTTCCAACTGGGATTTCAGGGCGAGAGCTGGCCGGACGCGCCTACGCCCAGGCACAGAAGTTTGGCGCCGAGGTCATGATCGCGAAAGGCGCCGCGGAGTTGGTCTGCGAACACAACTCCTACGGCGTGAGACTCGACGACAGCGTGACCATCCCGGCCCGCACAGTGGTCATTGCCACTGGGGCTCGATACCATCGGCCGTCGCTCGCCAATCTCGCTCAGTTCGAAGGTGCGGGTGTCTACTACAACGCGACCTTCATGGAAGCGCAACTCTGCGAAGGCGATGAAGTCATAGTCGTTGGCGGAGCGAACTCGGCCGGCCAGGCCGCGGTGTTTCTGGCGCAGACGGTGAGACGCGTTCATCTGCTCGTCCGCTCCAGCAGTCTTTCGGCGGGCATGTCGCGATACCTGATTCGACGCATTGAGGAGACCCCAACAATCCAGCTCAAGACAAGAACCGAGATCGTAGCTTTTGAGGGAAACGAACATCTTGAGCGTGTGCGGTGGCGCGACGGGACCGGCGCGGTAACCAGTCACGATCTTAAGCACGTATTCCTCATGACGGGGGCCGACGCGAACACCGCTTGGCTGAATGGCCGCGTCGCGCTCGATGCGAAAGGCTTCATAAAGACCGGACGGGACCTGACGAAGGAAGATCTCGCCGCTGCCCACTGGCTCCCCGACCGCTCACCCCATTTGCTCGAAACCTCGCTTCCGGGCGTGTTCGCAGTGGGAGACGTCCGGTGCGGCAGCGTCAAACGTGTGGCATCGGCGGTCGGTGAAGGGTCGATCTCTGTTTCGTTTGTCCACCGCGCGCTGGCCGAGTTCGCAGACTATCGAGATCTCAAATGACCGACCGTCATCAAGACCGTTAAGCACCCGAAGGCCGGGTGCCCCATCCTTCCGGGTCTGGTTTATGCAAGGGTCGGTCTTGGACTACTCTTCCCCTTCACGCGGAACTTCCATTCGAAACCTCTCCCCCGCCATTCGAACCCGTAGGTAACCGTCTGTAACTAGACATCTATATGCCTTATTAATATACTTCGCCCATGACCGCCAAACGCGCCAACTCACCCTTCGATCTTTGCAAATCTGAATTTTCCGACGGGCCTGGCTCTTTCTTTTTCCTTTTCAGATGTTGGCTAACAGCTGTGGCTATCGGTTTCTCCTAACCCCAATTATTCCCGTACATAGGAGACCCCCCGGGTGGGGGGATATACCGGTTCCCTGGTCAGACCAGGAGAATCCTGCAGAAAAGGAGACAAGGAAGAAGCCGGGTGGAACATCCTATTCCAAGAATCTTGGGTGGCCTACCCTTTCGGGGTTTGCCTGACCGTCGCAGGAGGGAAAGGGTGGGCAGTTCCGCTCTTTGCTTCACTCCGATAATTTCCCTTATACTCCGCCAATGCGAAAAATCATCCCGATCCTATCCCGCGTCATAGTTCTCGTCCTGGCCACTGCGGCCAGTCTGTTCGCCCAAAACGATCCCGAATGGACCGAACCGTTCCCACCGTTTCGCATTGCGGGCAACCTGTACTACGTCGGCAGCAAGGGGCTGGCGAATTATCTGGTCACGACGCCGCAAGGCAACATTCTGATCAACAGCGATCTGGAAGCAAATGTGCCGCTGATCCAGGCAAGCATCGAAAAGCTCGGATTCAAATTCAAAGACACAAAGATTCTGCTGATCAGCCACGCGCACTGGGATCACGATGCCGGCAGCGCCAAGATTAAGGAGCTGACCGGAGCAAGTTACATGGTCATGGATGCCGACGTCCCCGTGGTCGAATCCGGCGGCAAGGCCGATTTTCAGTACGGCAACCGTCCTGAATTTCTTTATCCACCAGCCAAAGTCGATCGCGTGTTGCACGATGGCGACGAAGTGAAGCTTGGCGGCGCAGTGCTCGTTGCGCACCTTACTCCCGGCCATACCAAAGGCTGCACCACGTGGACCATGAAGGTGACCGAGGGCGGCAAAACCTACAACGCGGTGATCGTTGGCAGTCCCAATGTCAACCCAGGCTACAAGCTCGTCCACAACACCAGTTATCCGCAGATCGCCCAGGACTACCAGCGCATGTTCGACATATTAAAATCCTTGCCCTGCGATATTTTCCTCGGCGCCCACGGCGGCTACTTCGGCCTGGAAGAAAAATATCCGCACCTGAAAGCCGGCGCCGCGAACCCCTTCCTCGATCCCGATGGCTGCAAAAAGTTCGTGGCTGAAAAAGAGCAGGAATTCCGCACCGAATTGGCCAAGCAAACCCTCTCCGCCAAATAAAAAGCGAAGCCTACGAGAGAATCCGGAATCGAGGGACAGACGAGCAGTTGTCAATCCCAGTCTTCCTTAAGAGTCGTCGCCGGGGCCGGCGAGCGCCTATCCTCCATGATGAATCCTTAGTGCCGCGCGCCCCTACTCTGTGTCATACTTTGGCCTCGAATCTAGACACCTGAGGGCTTTTGGGTCTGCTGTAGCGCGCGCGAAGTCCCAGGAAAGGTCGAGCCATGAAGAGAAGACCAGCTCTCACCCTTGAGCAGGCAGCGATAAAGGCCGAGTTATACGTTCGACACAAGGAAAAACTACTCTGGCTTCTTGAGAAAGCCACTCGCAAATCAGCGCAACACTACGAATTCCTGCTTGCCCCTTGGGAATCCTTGCAGATATTTTTTCGTCTCCTTCGCGCCCATGTCGCGGGAACGTTTTGCGTGCCACTCGACTCGCTCCTTATGGTCGTCGGCGCCGTTATTTACTTGGTTAGTCCGTTTGATCTCATTCCGGATTCCATTCCCGTACTTGGGTTGGTAGACGACGCATCCGTGCTCACCTTCGTGGCCAGGTCAAACCTTACTCTCATCAGTAATTTCCGGAAGTGGGAAACCTCCCTGGCACGGCCATCATTTTGTCAAGGAAGCACCAAACCAAAGCTGGCCAACTAAAGCTGGTGGCCGCAGCAGTGGACTGTCAACTGTCGGCGGGGTGCCCCAGGTTCCGCATTTTGGTACCGGGTCTTGGGCTCGCCTTTTCTTTGCTTAGGACTGTTAACTGTAGACTGTTGACTGTTGACTGTCGACTGCTGTTATTTCCGCGAATAGACCCGGACGTAGTCGACCAGCATTTCTTGCGGGAACTTTGTTGAAGCGTCTGGATTGCCGGGCCAGCCTCCGCCCACCGCGACGTTCAAAATCAGGAAAAAGGGATGATCGAAGACCCACCGAGTGCCTGCCGGAAGATCGGCTGGTGTGCGGGTTTCGTACAAGTGGCCGTCAACATAGAAGCGAATTTCTTTCGGCTCCCATTCGACGGCGAACACATGAAAATCATCGGCCACGTTGCCGCTCGGGAGAGCGTACGGAGCACCCAACGGATTCTTACCCGAATAGCCAGGCCCATGAATAGTTCCGTGAACTGTCGCCGGCTCGAGCCCGACGTTTTCCATGATGTCGATTTCCCCGCACGCCGGCCAGCCTGCCGTGGAAATGTCATCGCCCAACATCCAAAACGCGGGCCACATGCCCTGTCCTTTGGGGATTCGGATTCGCGCTTCGAATTTTCCATATTTCTGCGTGAAGAGTTTTTCGGTCTTCAGCCGAGCGGATGTGTACTCGCGCGTCACTCCATCCGGCCCCGTGAATTTTTCCTGCAGGGCGTCGATCACCAGATTGCCCTTTTCCACACGAGAGTTCGTTCGCCGCGCCGTGTAGTATTCCAGTTCGTTGTTTCCCCAGCCCCCTCCCCCGGTTTGCAAGATCCATTTTTTCGGGTCCGGCTCGGATCCGTCCGGCCCGTCGAATTCATCGCTCCAAGTGAGCACCCAGTTTCCGTTGTCGCTTTGCGTCGCCGCACCGGCCGCGCCGGTCCTTGCAGCAGCCATAAGAATCGCGGCAGCACTGCCAACGCACGCCAGCAATAAACCGAGCGACGCGATTGCCCTTAACCATCGACCACACTGAACAAACATCACCTAGCCTCCTGTAGCATGCCCCGCGAAACGCAGTGCCTTAGGTTCCGACTTGCCCCGAGCACTTGAAGTGAGGGGTGCCGTCACCTGCAATGAAAGGGTGCGCCACCCGCCTTCTTTTTGGCTCCGAATTTCTCTACAAGCCCAACGATTCCTATGGTCATCAAGCAATCCGCGACCGCTATTGGCAGCATTACAACCCAATGAAACATGGCAGGAGGCCATCGAACAACAAAAAGCAAGGGGACATGAAGCACCAACACTAGAACAATGGTTCCCCAAAACCAGGCATGTCTCCTCAAATCCCACCGCACTCTAACCGCTAACATAATGGCACCCAAAACAACGAAGACGGTCCACCCCAATTCTTCTTTTCCGAGATAGATGAAGAGAAGGTACACCGGTATCAGAATGGCGGCGATGATGAGGCCGTTGTAGTCCGCACGCTTTTTCTCCATATTGTCGGTCATTACTCATTACCCGCCACGCAATTCTTGTAAGCTGCTATGACACCTTCCTTACCGAAAATATCGTGTACGGTCGAAGCTGCCGAAAGAATATTTCCGAGCACTGGGACGATTTCCACACCGTGGAGAGCTGCGTCTTGCTGCCGTTTTTCTCAGATGTGAACTGTTGACTGTAGACTGTCGACTTTCTTCCTCCCCTACACCCCAAACTGCCGCAAATGATGATCCACATGCTTGTACATCAACTGCGCCCACTCTTCCGGAGTCATTTCTCCAAAGAAAGTATGCGGACTCTTTGTGCACCCCTGCGGCCCGCCCGCGCAAAACCGTTCGACCAGCATGGACAACCGCGCGCATTCCTTCCCCAGGTCGCGTTCGTCCTTCACCACCAGACTCTTCGCCGTCGGCGCATTCCGTCCCATCGGTCTCTCGTCCTTTAGCAATTGCGACTTCACCAGCGGCCCAAGGATCCGCCCCAGAAACATCCGCGGCTCAATCCGATCACCCACCGCCCACTCCATGCCCACCGAGCAGTGCGCCATCGCCTGCGGCGCCGTCATCTTCCCCCACTTCCGCTGGCTGGTTGGGCACAGCCGCCCGATCCGCTCTCTAATTTCCTTAGCTGTCCCCGCTTCAAAAAGATTTTTCATACCGCCCCCTCCGCCAACCCACCACCAGCATCCTAATCCAAAAATGTCGGCGCGCCGACATTTTCATCCCTTCGTGCTACCATCGGTTCGTCAGCGAGACCCGCCCCGAATCGGAACACCACATGACCCCAGCAAATCAACTCAGCATCATTACCGCGATTCTGTGGGCCGCCGCCATCATCGCCGCTGCCATCGTCAAGGCGCCAGAATTCTACACCTTGATCCTGCTTCCTATTCTTGCCTTCTCGTCCCTGGGCGCCATCCGTGTAATCAACCGACGCCCGGCCGCCTCGTCCTGAGCTGGGGACATTAGCTCGCCAAGCGCTCTTTCGTGGTGTAAATGTTTCTTGGTCGCACGAATCCCGTTCGAATGTTTTCCCAAATCGGCACGCGCTCGTTACGCCGCAGCTTTTTCTGTAACTCTCGCAGCGTGAGCGGCCCAGCGCCGTTCGAAATATTTCCGAGAGGGCTGTCTGTTGTTGTCTTTCACAATACCGGTACGCTCACCAAGTGATAAACATTAAAGTATTACTTTAAATGTCGGCGCGCCGACATTTTCGATTTCAATCCTGTAGCTCAGGCCTTCCAGGCCTGAGGCTTTCACGGCCAAAGCGCGATTTTACCCGCGCATGAAAAAACCCCACCGCTCAAAGGGGTGAGCTCCAAAACGTCGGCGCGCCGACATTTTCCCGCCAAAATACATTTCTTGCCCTTTGCCCCCGCAACAATTACCATCCCAAAACGTTCGTGTAGCAAGAGGTACCCCCGTGCTCGTCAATCTTAAATTCCTGAACTCATCGCTGCGCCCTGTCTTTTCGCGCGCTCTCCGCGTTACCCTCGCTTCGTGCGCGATTCTGCTGGGAATATTCTCCCCCGCGCGCCTCCCAGCGCAAACCGAAACTCCCGCCTACATCACCGAAATGCCGTCCGTCGACCAAGTAATGAAAGCCATGCAGGCCGGCGACCCCGACGAAACCGCCGCCCGCCAGATGGCCGCCTTCACGCAACTCAAAACCATGATCGAAGACCTCGCCGGCCCCCGCTATTTCAAGCCCGGCCTCACCCCCGAAGAGACCAAACTCCGCCAGGCCTACTACACCGCCTACTACCAAATCACCCAATTAAAGCCGCAATACAAATCTTTCGTTGCGATGAAGGGCTACGACATCGATCCCAAGTTCCGCAATGAACTGATTCAGAAATGTTTTCCGCCGTCATTTGCCGCCGAATATCCCAAGCTCGTCGCGCAAGCAAAGTCCCGGAACCAGACTCTCCACGCCCAGGCAGAGCAGAATCGCAACAGGCAAGCGGCCATAGACCAGCAAGCCCAGGCGCAAAAAGCCGCTCCCCAAATCCAAGCAATGATCGACTCCGGGAAAATTCGCCCGCCCACGCCGGCGACGTCGCCCGAGCAACGCGCGCTGAATCGCTGCATCACCTCCGGCCGGCTGCCCGCTTCTTGCACCGGCAACTCCCTGCTCGGAGCCTTCAGCCAGATGGTTTCGCAGGTCCTCCCTGAAGCCGCGAAAGAAGCAGGGCCGGGTCCGGTCATGGCCGGCGTGTTCCAGGGCGCGGGCAGTTGGCGCCTGGATTTCATCGACGGCGGCGTCCTGGTGAACTGCAACGTCCTCGCGCCCAATCAGGAGAATTACAAAATCGAATTCAAGAGCGGCCACGCCCTCGTCATTGTTGAGACCACTCCCAAGCCCCTGGTTCTTACTCTCACCACCGACGGAACGCTTGTGGCCCCCGGACCGGTCGTGATTGATGGCGTCATTGCTACTGGATACAAGGAAGGGACCAGCAAGACCTACCACAACGACACCGCGGTCAGCCAAGACAGTGCCGGGAACAGATACGATGTTTACGGCAACCGCGTCATCGATCACGACGTTACTGTTACCACCCCCGGATACTCAACCTTCTCGCCAAAAAGAGTCACCTGTCCAGCCCTAAACCTTTCCTCGAAAGGTGCGGGCGTCGGGGTACAAACCATGCAGACGGATCTCCTGAAAACTATGTTCGGCGGCGAAAAAGGTCCCCCAACGCCGCCCGGAATTCGCATGCACGGAATCTTTGCCGCCCCCACGGGCTTCAGCGTCCAGTTTTTCCCGGAGTCGGCAATTCTTGGCTGCGGCCCTGACGCTGCCCGCGCCTATCCTTATTCCGTCGTGGCCGAGGGAACAGGCGCGGCAATCAAAATTAACGCGCCCGATCACCCGCTCACGCTCGCGTTTAAACCCGACGGCGCGCTCGATCCCGGCGGCGGCGGATCGTATCAGGTCCACGGCCGCTACATCACCGGCCAAAACAACGACGACGACTTCACGTTCGGCCCGCTCGAACAAACCTGCAACCTCGCCGTTCTCGCTCCTAGTCAGACGATTCCCGGAGGCGGCGGCACCGCCGCAAGCGTAACGGCCTCCGCGGGAAATCCCGGCACGAGTCCAAGCAATGGAAACGGTGGCGGAACACTCTCTACTCCCGCTGCACCCCTGGGCAACTCCACTTTGGCGATCGTCTCCGGATTCCCACCGGAAGCGGGCTCTCCAAACCCCCTCGCGGGGCGTCCCTACGTTCTCCTGCGCGACGCTTACGGAGACATCCTCGCCAAAGCCGGTATCACCGTCCCGGCGGGAACCTCGCCCTACAAATATGTAGGGTCGATATGCGCCAATCGCACGCCGGAATGCCAAAAGGCCATGGACGCGATCAAGGCAAACGCCGCTTCGGCCGTTCGCGCCGACGCCAACGGCAGCGGAACCTTTCCCGGTGTGGCCCCCGGCCGCTACTTCCTGATGATCTCCACGCGGCACAAGAACCAGGCTCTCGTCTGGGGCCAGGCCGTGCAACTCAAAGCCGGCCAAAACTCCGTGACGCTCGACGAAACCAACGCGATTTCGATCAACTAAACCGAATCTCACGGAGCCGACGCCGTCCGGCCAAAATCCGTGGTATATTCATCGAAGCGGCCCCGATCTTCGGATCGGGGCCTTTTTTCTTTTCCACTTCAATTTTTTTCTGGAGAGAGGTCCCGATGGAACTCTACCTCGGAACTGCGCCCATGAGCGACGATGCCGTTCTACAGGCTTTTGAAGCGTGCCAACTGGATCCCGCCAAATTTCATCACGCCGACCACATCCGCCTGGCGTGGCTTTGCGTCAATCGCTACGGGGCGGGCAGAGCGGAAGCGAGATTGTTAGACGGAATCCGCAAATTTGCCCAGCGCGCCGGCGTCCCTCGGAAGTTTCACTTCACAATCACCATCGCCTGGGCCAGGCTCGTAGCCGCGGCGCAAAACAACAGCCCCGCTCCAAACAATTTTTCTGATTGGATCCAATTGCACCCGGAACTCCTCGACCGCAATTTGCTCGCAAACTACTACTCTCCCGACAGCCTTCAAACAGAAGAGGCGCGGTCCGGTTGGGTGGAACCGGATCTCGCGCCTCTCTGAGTTTAATTTTCTTCCGTTGTTAGTCGTTGCCCGCGGCTGATGCGTGCTGCGGCCGGGGCGCTGGCGGCGGCAGCGGGAGTTCGTGAAACTGCTCCGCTTCCGTCGATCCCGCAAGCGCCGTGGTCGAAGCCGTACCGCTGCTGATCACGTTTTGCACCGCGTCGAAATATCCCGTGCCCACAAACCGCTGGTGCTTCACGGCGGAATACTGGTGTTCCCGCTCGCTCGCAAACTCCGCTTCCTGCAGTTCCGAATAGGCGCTCATGCCAAGCGTTTTGTATTCGCGCGCCAGCTCGAACATGGTGTGATTCAGCGCATGGAATCCCGCCAACGTGATGAACTGGAACTTGTAGCCCATCGCGCCAAGCTCCCGTTGGAACCGCGCAATGTCTTCGTTGCTGAGGTGCTTTCTCCAGTTGAACGAAGGCGAACAATTGTAAGAAAGCATCTTGCCCGGATAAACGGCGTGAATCCCTTCCGCAAATTCCCGCGCCTCTTCCAGATTCGGCTTCGACGTCTCGCACCACAACATGTCCACATAAGGCGCATAGGCGAGACCGCGCGCAATCGCCGCGTCAATGCCGCTTCGCACTTCGAAGAATCCTTCCGAGGTGCGCTTGCCGGTGCAGAATTCCCGATCGCGAGGATCAATGTCCGTGGTCAGCAACCCCGCGCTGTCGGCGTCGGTCCGCGCCATGATCAGTGTCGGAACGCCCATCACGTCCGCCGCCAGCCGCGCCGCCACCAATTTCTGAATTGCCTCGGTTGTAGACACCAGAACTTTTCCGCCCAGGTGCCCGCACTTTTTCGCCGAAGAAAGCTGATCCTCAAAATGCACGCAAGCCGCGCCGGCCTCGATCATCGCCTTCATCAGCTCAAACGCGTTCAGGTTTCCGCCAAATCCCGCTTCCGCGTCCGCCACCATCGGCGCGAACCAGTATTTTCCGTTCTTGCCTTCCGCGTGATGGATCTGGTCGGCCCGCATGAGCGCCTGATTGATCTTGCGCACCAGGTTTGGCACGCTGTCCGCGGGATACAAACTCTGGTCTGGGTACATTTGCCCCGAATTGTTGGCGTCCGCCGCCACCTGCCAGCCGCTCACGTAGATGGCCTGCAAACCAGCCTCAACCTGTTGGATCGCCTGGTTCCCCGTCATCGCGCCCAGCGCGGCCACATACGGCTCCTGCTGCAGCAGGTCCCACAATCTCTCCGCGCCCAGCCGCGCCAGGGTGTGCTCAATCTGTACGGTGCCGCGAAGCCGGATGACGTCCTCGGCTTTGTAGGGCCGCTTGATCCCCTGCCAGCGGGGATTCGACCGCCACTGATTCTCAAGTGCCGCAACGCTGTTGGCCTGGTTGGTGGACATCGGAATGTCTCGCTTTCTAGATACGCAAAGGCCGGTTAACCCGGCCCCGCGCAATTCAGGTTCAAGGTGCTGCAAGTTTGCGGAAAGGGAGGTGGTCAGTCAAACGGATTGTAATTATCACACCGATAGACATTTTCTATCAGTACGTCTAGGATAGAAGTAACGGAGGCCCGGCAGCCATGGAAATTCTCCAACTCGAAACTTTTCTTGCAGTTGCGACTTATGGCGGCTTCCACCGCGCCGCCGAAGCCCTGCGCATCAGCCAACCGGCGGTAAGCGCCCGAATTAGTACTTTGGAGGATTCGCTTGGTACCCGGCTGTTCGAGCGCGAACATGGCAAATTTTCTCTCTCGCTGTCTGGCAAAGCTCTGCGCCCTCACGCGGAACAGGTCCTGCGGCAGGTGGCCATCGCACGCCAGGCCGTCCACGAACTGCATCCCATCGCCGGAGGCGCCCTTCCCATCGCCGCTTCGCTTTCGATCTGTACCTACCTGCTTCCCGAAGTTCTCAAGAAATATCAGGAGAGCCATCCAAACGTCGTCGTCAGCGTGCGCAGCGGAAACTCGGCCCAAGTGCTGAAAATGGTCCTCGACGGCGAAGTGGATCTGGGCCTCGCGCGCTCCCTGAATCATCCTGAAGTCGAAACCATTCAACTCCGCGATGACCCGCTGATTCTCGTCGGCCATCCCGGGCATCCCGCGCTGGCCCGGCGAAAAGTGCGGCTCGAAGAACTGGAGTCTATGCCCATCATTTCCTACGACCGCGGCTCCAGCGATTGGACGCTAATGAACGGCCTTTTCCGGCGCAGCGGTTTGTTGCCCAACATCGTTCTTGAAGTCGAAACCATCGAAGCCTGCAAACGAATGGTCCTGCGCAAACTCGGCCTGGCGTTTCTTCCGCAGATCGCGTTGGTTGAAGAACTCCGCCGCGGCCGGCTCCGTCCGCTCGAAATCACCGATTCCGAGCCGTTGCGGCGGAGCCTAGACGTGATTCTTCCTCGGCGGCGTCCTCTTTCCAAGAGCGCAAAAGAACTCGTCGCCGGATTGCGCGAGGCCACGCAAACGATCGTCAAGATTGCGCCCAGTCGCAAGAAACCTCACAACGACTGATTTTTTAAGCAATCCGGCTGGCTTCCCGGCATCCCGGTGCGTAAAATGGGCCTCTCGAAAGAGGAGAATCATGGGCGAGGCGCAACAAACGGTTTTGATTACCGGCGCAACGGATGGGCTCGGCCGCGCGGCGGCGTTGCTTTTGGCGGAAAAAGGTTATCGCGTATTTGCGGCGGGGCGCTCCGCGGAAAAGCGCGCCGAACTGGACCGGCTTGCGGCTACAAAAAAACTTCCGTTGCAAACTTTGGAACTCGACGTCTGCGACGACACCTCCGTAAATCGCGCCGTCCAGCAAATCCTGCAAAAAGTCGCCGACATCGACGTGCTCATCAACAACGCCGGCATTGGATTAATGGCCGTCGCCGAAGAACTCAAGCTCGACGACCTGCGCCGCTTGTACGAAACGAATATCTTCGGACTGCTCCGCGTCACGCAAGCCGTTCTGCCGCACATGCGCCAGCGCAAGTCCGGCCGCATCCTGATGCTTAGCAGCGTCGCAGGCATTCTTACGCCGCCTACATATGGCGCGTACAGCAGCAGCAAACATGCGGTCGAAGCGCTTTCGAACGCGCTCCGCCTGGAGCTTTACCCCTTTAACGTTGAAGTGATTCTCATCGAGCCGGGCTACATCATGACGAATTTCCAGCAGACCGCGAAGGGCCAAGCGCAATCTTACATAGAAGGTTCCAACAACAGCCCGTACGCAAAAATTTACGCCGGGGCGATCGCCGGAGCCACCAACAGCCGCCGAGAATCCAAAACCACGCCGGAAGATTGCGCCCGGGTTATTCTTGACGCCGTCGAAGCCAGCCATCCCAAAGCGCGCTACACCGTCACTCCCCTGGCGAAATGGGCAGCCTTCGGAAAGCGTATGCTTCCCGATACCCTGATGGATTCCTTTCTCCGCCGCAAATTCGGAATTGAACGCGAAGAAACCGAGTAGTCTCCCAGTCGACGGTCTTTCCGAAGAGCGTTTGTGAGGGCCAGCCAAATTGGGAAAAGGGCCTCCCCCCGCATGATTTTTTCAGAGTTCTAGCTGGACTACACTGTCTGCATCGCTGTCCGAATGCGAGGTTATGTTTCATGAAAATGGAAACTATGGCCGTTCATGCCGGGTTCGCACCCGACCCGGTCACGGGAAGTGTCGCGCCGCCGATTCATCTCTCCACAAATTTTATCCATGGTCCGGCGAGCGAAGAAATTCACGGATACATGTATGTGCGGGACAAAAATCCAACGCAGGATCGCCTGGAATCCGCGATGAGCGCTCTCGAAGGGGGCGCGGATGCCCTGGTTTTTTCCTCGGGTATGGGCGCCACGACGGCTTTCTTTCAAACCCTGGAGCCTCACTCTCACGTTATCATTCCGGAAGATGTATACGTGCACGTCCGGGTCCTCGCCGCCACCTACTTCGCGAATTGGCAGCTCAACTTCACAAGCGTGGACACGCAATCTCTCGCCGCGGTTTCCGCTGCGGTTTGCCCGAACACCAAAGTCATTTGGACAGAGACTCCTTCCAATCCCCTGATGAAGATTATGGATATCGCGGCGGTTGCAAAAATCGCACGCGACGCCGGAGCTTATCTGGTGGTGGACAACACGTTTGCCACGCCGGCCCTGCAACAACCACTGGATCTTGGCGCGGATGTGGTGATGCATTCCACAACGAAGTATTGCGGCGGCCATGGCGACGTGCAGGGCGGCTGCCTGGTGCTCAAGAAGCGCGCGCCGCTCCACGACAAACTCTTTCACATCCGGATGGTTCAGGGTGCGGTATGCTCGCCTTTTAATTCCTGGTTGATTTTGCGTGGTCTGCGCACGCTGCCGTGCCGCATGGAGCGCCACTCTGCGAACGCTATGGCTGTGGCCAAGGCTCTTACGCAGGCGAAAGAAGTGGAGCGTGTGTTTTATCCCGGACTACCCTCGCATCCGGGCCATGAAATTGCCGCCGCGCAGATGAAGCAATTTGGAGGAATGATGTCGATACTGGTTAAAGGGGGCTGGGACGCGGCGGTGCGCGTTGTGTCCCGCGTGAAGGTGTTTCAAGCGGCCACGAGCCTCGGCGGCGTGGAAAGTCTCATCGAGCATCGTGCCTCCGAGGAAGGGGAGGGCTCCACATCACCGCCGAACCTGTTGCGGCTTTCCATCGGCCTGGAACATCCGGACGACCTGATCGCAGATCTTTTGCAAGCTCTGGCCTGAGCAGGGGGAAGTTGGCTCGGCCACCGGAGTGGCTTAGTTGGAAATCTGAAACGACACGCTTGTTTCCCGCAGCGCTTCCCACTTCTTGCGCCACGTTTCGTGCAACGGGCTTTCCGCATAGTCGGCCGCCGCTTCCGCGCTGGTGAATTCGATCACGTAGACTCCGCTCCAATCCCGCATCTGGTTCCGCTCCGTCTTCAGCCAGATGTTCTTGATCCCGGGGATTTTCCCCGCCATGTCGCGGATACCGTTGATGGCCTGTTCCTGATCGTTCTGGGAGGTGGCGTCGCGGAATTTGTAAGCGACCACGTGAACCACGGTCTTCGGCTGGCCAAAGCGGTTCACAGCAGAAACCTTCTGCGTCAGCGCGCTTCCGGCGACGCTTCCCGCCAGAAACAGCCCGATACCCATCCCGATTTCCATCCAGCGGCGCTTTTGTGCGTCCATAAATCCTCCCCAAGGCAAACAACTCTGCCAGTCTATTCGACTCCGCGTTGCATCGGCAACCTGCCTCCAATTTGACGGAGCAAGGGATTTGCCGTTAGGCTGAATCCTTCATTTACAGGGCATTTACAAGGAGAAGCGAATGACCCGAGGTCTCGGCTTGGCGGCGGTTTTGTGTGGTGTTGCGATCTTCCCGGTAACGCTAAGAGCCCAGAACGACCCGGCGATCAACTCGGAAGCCCGCGCGATCTTTCAGCAATTGATCGAGACCAACACGAGCGATTCCGTTGGCAATGTCACGAAAGCCTCCGAAGCAATGGCCCAGCGGCTGCTCGCCGCCGGCTTCTCCGAAAAAGATGTCATTGTCGCAGGCCCGAACGATCGCAAGAAAAACCTCGTCGTTCGTTACCACGGCTCTGGCCAGAAAAAACCCATCCTCTTCATCGGCCACCTGGACGTGGTCGAAGCACGCCGCGAAGACTGGTCCGTGGATCCCTTCCAATTCATCGAAAAAGACGGATTTTTCTACGGGCGCGGCACCCAGGACATGAAGGAAGGCGACGCCATCCTGGTCGAAAGTTTTCTGCGCCTGAAACGCGAGGGCTTTGTCCCCGACCGCGACCTGATCCTCGCGCTCACCGCCGACGAAGAAGGCGGCAATTACAACGGCATCGACTGGCTGCTGAAGGAGCATCGCAACTGGATCGACGCCGAATTTTGCATCAATCTCGATGGCGGCGAATTTGAAAAGCTGAAAGGGAAGCGCGTGCTCGCCGGCATGCAGGCCAGCGAAAAGGTCTACGCGGACTTTCAGTTTGAGGCCAAGAACCCCGGCGGCCACAGTTCGGTTCCCGGCGCGGAAAATGCCATTTACGAACTCGCCGCGGCGCTGCTGAAAGTGCAGTCCTTTTCGTTCCCCGTCGAGATCAACGAAATCACGCGTAACTATTTTGCCCACGCCGCCACGCTCACCACCGGCCAGTTGGCCGCGGATCTTCGTGGCGCCGCAAAGGATCCTTCCGATCCCGAGTCCATCAAGCGGCTGTCGAACAATCCTTATTACAATTCGCTCCTTCACACCACCTGCGTCGCGACCATGCTCTCCGGCGGCCACGCGCCAAACGCGCTTCCGCAAATGGCGCGCGCCAACGTCAACTGCCGCATCTTCCCCGGCGAAGACCCAGAACATGTCCACAAATCTCTCGAGCACGTCGTAGCGGATCCAAAAGTGAGCATCACCGTCGTCGCGCAGAAAACGATGGACGGACAAATCGTCCCCATCGTCACGGTCCCACCCTCGCCGCTCCTCCCGGAAGTGACCAGCGCCCTCGATCGCACACTCGCAACAATGTGGCCCGGAGTCCCCATCGTTCCGACCATGTCCACCGGCGCCACCGACGGCAAATATCTCCGCATCGCCGGCATCCCCACGTACGGCATCGCCTGCATGTTTTTCGATATGGAAGACCACCGCTCCCACGGCAAAGACGAACGTGTAGCCGTCCAGGATTTCTACGACGGCGTCGAGTTCGGCTACCGTTTCCTGAAAACACTTTCAACGGGGGAATGACGCGCGATTCCTGGGAAGTCACACGCCGCGGCCACCGCTCGAAACCGACGGGAATGGAGTACAGACGGACTGTGCTGCGATAGCGCTTGAGCCTGCCAAGCTGCCTTCACATTCTGAGTAACTTCTTCTGAATTCAAAAACGTTCCGAAACGTCTCTGCTTTTCGAAAATGGTTCCAACTTGAACCGCAGCCCCTCGTGGAGCGATGAAGCATGGGCGGACCCTCCTGAAACCACGCTCAAAGTTAAAATGCTCTGATAGTTGAGGTTATGTGCGATTAGGTACAGTAAAGAATCAGCCTACTATGCTGAAATGCTGTCCTGAGGCTCGCTGAGACATACAATGTCTATACGTATCTCGTCGCCCAAAATTCTTCTGATTCAGGATGATCCGGACGCCGCAAAAAACATTTGTGGCGAGCTCTCCTCGGCCAGCGGCGGTTCGTTCGAAGTCGAATGGGTGCGCCAACTCTCCGCTGGCCTTGAGCGCCTGATCAAAAATGGAATCGATGCCATCTTGCTGGAACTGTCCCTGCCCGATAGTAGCGGTCTCAAGACTTTCGACAGGTTGCATGCGGCCGCTGCCGACGTCCCAATTCTTATTCTCGGCGGCAACTATAACGAAGCCCAGGCAAAAGAAGCCGTAGCGCGTGGTGCGCAGGATTATCTCCTGCCGGGCCACCTCGATGGCTATTCGCTGACGCGCGCCGTGCGCAACGCGATCGAACGCAAGGCCGTGGAAGACGCCTTGTTCCTGGAGAGAGAACGCGCGGTGGTTACCCTCAACTCGATCGGTGATGCGGTTCTCTGCACGGACATTTCCGGCAAGGTCACCTATCTGAATCTCGTCGCGGAGACAATGACCGGTTGGGGCCGCGAGGAAGCCATTGGCAAACCCATCGCCGAAGTCTTCCAAATCATTGACGGCGCTACGCGGAAGACCTCCCGGGACCCGCTGGCGATGGCCGTCAAGCAAAACAGGACGGTGGGACTCACGGTGAATTGCGTCCTGGTGCGCCGCGACGGATTCGAATCCGCCATCGAAGATTCCGCCGCGCCGATCCACGACCGGGCAGGCGGGGTGATCGGAGCGGTGATCGTTTTCCATGATGTGAGCGCGGCGCGGGCCATGTCCATGAAGATGACGCACTCCGCGCAGCACGATGTTCTCACCAGTCTGCCGAATCGCCTGCTGCTCAACGACCGGATTACTCAATCGATTGCCGCGGCTCGTCGGCAAAAAAGGCATCTTGCTTTAATTTTTCTGGATCTGGATCGCTTCAAATACATCAACGATTCGCTGGGACATGCCATCGGCGACGAGCTTTTGCAGTCCGTTTCAAAACGATTACTGGCAAGCGTCCGTGGCTCGGACACGGTCAGCCGACAGGGCGGTGATGAATTCGTGATTCTGCTTTCGGATCTTGGGCGTTCCGAAGACGCGGCCACCAGCGCCAAAAAACTGCTTCTTTCGCTTGGCGCGCCCCACACCCTCGGGGGACAAGAATTGCATATCGGCGGCAGCATCGGCATCAGTGTTTACCCGGCGGACGGAAACGATGCCGAAATGCTCATCAAGAACGCGGATACGGCGATGTACCACGCCAAGGAATGCGGGCGCAACAATTTCCAGTTCTTCACGGCGGCCATGAACCTGAAGTCCGTCGAGCGGCAGTCTCTCGAGGCCAGCCTGCGGTTCGCCCTGGAGCGAGAAGAGTTCCTGTTGGACTATCAGCCGAAAGTAAATCTGGAGACAGGTGAGATCACCGGAGTGGAGGCGCTGATCCGCTGGCAGCCGCCCAATCGCGGGCTCGTCCCTCCAGCGCAATTCGTGCCCATCGCTGAAGATTGCGGTCTCATAATCCCGATTGGCCGTTGGGTGATGCGCGAAGCGTGTCGGCAAGCGCGCGCGTGGCAGGACGCGGGACTCCCGCCATTGCCGATTGCCGTCAACGTTTCCGCCGTTGAGTTCCGGGATAGGGGTTTTGTCGAAGGTGTCCGGAAGATACTCTCGGAAACCGGCTTGCCGGCCCAATATCTCGAACTCGAGCTCACCGAGGGCGTTCTGATGAAGGATGCCGAATCCGCGACCTCCGTGCTGCTGGAACTCAAGGCGATGGGTATACACCTTGCCGTCGATGATTTCGGTACCGGTTATTCCAGCCTGAGCTATCTTAGAAAATTTCCGATTGATGCGCTCAAGATCGACCAGTCGTTCATCCACCAGAACACTACCACCTCCGACGAGGCCACCATCGTGAGTGCGGTAATCGCCATGGCCCGAAGCCTTAGGCTGCGGGTCGTTGCCGAGGGCGTGGAAACGCTGGAACAGTTGATGTTTCTTCGCGCCCTCCAGTGTGACGAAGCTCAAGGTTTTTACTCCGGGCGGCCCGTGCCCGCCGCACAATTTGCTGAATCACTTCAGAAGAGAGCGGCAGCAGGATTCGTCCACTGAGAGGGCTGACGGTTGTCTCAACGATGGGCGGTTAGGTTGGCTCTGCGCATCGTTCTCAGCGTGTGGCTGAGCGGTAGTAGGGAAAGAAAAAACCCCCGAAACTCGGGGGCTTTTTTCTTTCAGGAATTGGAGAAAATTCTTACGGCTTGGTCGGGTCTGGCGCTTCGCCCGGCTTTACGTCCTGTTGCGGCGTTGTGCTTGCCGCCACCGGCTTGGAAGCGTCGGCGCCGTAGCGCATCAAGTAGGGCATGAACGGCGTCACCTCGAACGGCATCTTCTCGCGTTCCGCTACCGTCCCAATGGGTTTGCTCTTGATCAGTTCCAGCTTGTCGTTCCACGGATCGATTTTCACGCGGCCGCCGATGGGCAGCGCCGCAATCTTCTGCGGATTCTGTTTCGGATCCACGGCCATCGTGGATTTCAGGTCGTTGATCTGCGGCACGCGATTTCCCAGGTGTCCGCTGATCAGGTTTGGAATTTCCTTCTGGCGGCTGTCGAGAGCCTGCAGGAAGAGTCCCGCGTTGCCCAGCTGATTCTTGTAGGGCGAATTGTTCAGGATCTGGATGGCTTTAGCATTGGCCTGGTTTTCCTCATCCTGTGTACGCTGGAAACCAAAGTGCCGGAAAGTATCCTTGTCTTCCACCAGCAACTGGTCGAAGAAGGCGTACTGCGAATCCAGGCGGTGGCCCAGCACTACGTGGCTGAGTTCGTGCGCCAGCATGGTTGCCAGGCTGGCTTCGTCGGGCAGCACGTCAATCAAGCCGCGGCTCAGCACAATCGTGTGGCCCAGCGTGAACGATTCCAGCGTGGAGGTCATCAGCACGCGGCAGCGCACTTCGGGATCCACGTCAATGTTGTTAGTCACTTCCAGGTTGTTGACGACGGTCTCGAGCACTTTGTCCACTTCACCCTTCGGCGCCATCAATCCAATGCGCTCCAGGCGATCGGAGATGTTGTCTTCCGCCTGGCGATCCCAGGAACGTTGCGCCTGAATCGGTGTCAGGTCGTTGGCAGTCTTGGTGTCGTCCTGCATCGGGGTTTCGACCAGGATCTTGCTCAACTCCTGCTCCTGCGAAGCGCCGCCGAGGTTATAGCCCCACAAGCGGGTCTGGGCCTTGAAGTCGAGCTTCTTCGAAATGGCGTAGTGCAAATCTTTTTCTTCGCTGTAGACAAACGTTGGCATCCATAGCCCCGGCTGCACGTTGGTGCGCCAGCTGTCAAAGTGGAAATACCAGCTGGAATGCCCGTTGCCGCTGTACGCGCCGTTGAAGCGCACGATGTGATAGTCCTGATCCTCCACCCAGATGCGTCCGAGGAACCGCCCGCCGTTTTTCTCTTCGAGCGGGGTCACGTCAAACACCAGGCAGCGCACTTCGCCCAGGAACTCGCGGCGCACGTAGTCGAACTTGTAGTGCTGCCGGTCAAACCCGTTGGTGTCGATGAAAATCATCTGCAGGAAGCCGTCGGGCAGGAACTGCATCGCGAAGCTGAAGAAGTTGCCGATGGACGCGAACGCCCTTTTCCCCCTGTTCGAGGTTTCGGTCAGGGGCACCAGGCTCACACCCTTCGCGAAGTTCGCGCGGCCGAGGAAATACTTGTCCCCGGCGGGCACCTGGCCCAAATCCTTGTCCGGTTTCAAATTCTGGATGTACGTCTCTACCAGCGGAGAGTAGTTGCGGATCTGGCCGTAGAGCTTCTGCTCATTGCTCGTGATCCGATCCACCACCTGCTCCATAGTGCGTGGTTGATCCCCATCGGGAGCGGGCGCGGCGGAGGCAATCGTGCCGGCGTATGCGCCAAGAGCCAGCACCAGGATGTAATTCGACAGCGTTCGCATGTTCATCTCCCCTTCACCCCAATCAATAAGCCAAACGAAATTCGATACGTACCCGGGCCGGAAAATCCACCGACTCGCCTGCGCGCTTCGCCGGCTTGAATTTGATTTGTTGCGCGGACCGCACGGCCGCTTCATCTAGGCCGTGGCCCAGGCCGCTGATCACGCGGTTGATTTGAACGGTGCCATTCGCCAGGAACACCATGTCCACGACCACGTCGCCCTCAATTTTCATGGAACGCCCTTCGGCGGTGTACTCCGGCCGCGGCTTCTCGAGAATCGTCGGAGCGTTATCCGCGGGGCCATTGTTCTGCTGCTTTTTCTTCGGCGCTTCCGCCGTCGTATCCGCCGCGTTCGCAAAGCCGGTGGCGACGACCGAGCCCTTCTTGCCGCCTGTAGGAGGAATCGCCGTGCCGTTGCCGAAACCCGTGCTTGGAACGATTCCGCGGATTCCTTCTTTGCCGCCCGTGCCGTTGCCGTAGCCTTCGCCGCCAGGCAATGCCGGCGAACCCAACCTCGCCACGTTCGTCGCGTGTTTTGGATCGCCCTTGCCGGCTACTCCGTTCGGATCGCCGAACCCGCCGGTCTGCACTTTTTCCACGGGAGCGACCACCGTTGCCGGCGCCGCGCTTCCCGAACCCAGGTTGTTCACCTTCACGTCTTCTTTTGGACGCTTCGGCCCGTTCTCTTTCACATCAATCTTCACCGCTTCGAACTTCGGCGACATGTCCGGATCTTTGATTTCGACCTTTTCCGTCTTAGGCTTCAGCGCCTTGGGCGCCACCAGGTTGGCAAAAATGTGCGGTTGCTGCGGATTCAGCTTCGGCGGCTCAATGGGCGCGGGCTTCGGCGCAATCTTAGGCGCCACCGCTTTCACCTTCGGAGGAGGTGGCGGCGGAGGGGCAACAGGAATCATGGTGACTGGCTGGGCGATGGCGGTGTACGAATATTGTATGGCGGTCTTCATCTGTTCCGGATAAAGCATGGGAACGATGAGGAAGAATCCCAAAATGGTAATTTGTACGGCCGCGCTGAACCCCACGCGGCGCCAATTGGGTTTCGCTTCGGGTAACAGAGCCAAGCGGGCGGGCACCTGCCTGGTTCCAATGTTTTGCTTCCAGGCTTCGGAATTCCCTGTGCCGCCGCGGTTAGAGCTAAATCCCACGCCCAGCGACCTGCTCGTTGGTGCATCTGCAATCATCGTGGCCATCCGCTTGCCGCCTCTAGCTAATGTTCGTCCTGAGACCCCGACCCAAAAGCATCGAAGTCTCGATTTCTCGAGATCAGAACGTGTGAGTTTCCAGTACGAGGGTACTGACGGGGCTCGGGCCCTCGAATAGGACTTTCGTACTAAAGACGCGAAGTCGCTAATGCTAAAGCGAGTGCATCTCCACACGGGGTTTCTGTATCTCGGACAAACCCGCCGAGGCGAAATTCGTTGCGGGGCAGGCAGCGCAACACTCCCTAGAATAACCCATACAGGGAGGACTGAACCGGGGATTTGCTGGGGGCACCCACCGGTCACTCCATTAGGGTACCCTTTAGGATGCATCTTCGCCAGAGGGCGTTGGTTATTTCTTCGGCATCCTAGGATGCTGAAAGAAAGAGTCTTAGACCCCCGGCAGGAGGATTGTGCCGCAGCCTCCGCAAGAAAAGAAACCGTCGCCTGGGCCGGCGTCGCTCGTCGCCGGTTGCGAGCTGCTGGTGGCGTCGCTCTACTCTCAGTCCTGCGCGGCACGCTGGGGACTCTCCCAATCTCAATTTGCCTGTGGTCTTGAGCGAAGCTTGCGCAAGCGCTTCCCGGAGGGGGCCACCTCCCCGGACCGCCTGGAAGAATATCTCCTTACGCTCCACCTGGAGGATTTGGCCTTGACCACGGCTTGCATCGAAGGTTCGGAAGCGGCGTGGGAATATTTTGTGCAGGAATACCGCGGCTACCTGCGCGCCGCCGCTGGAGCGATCAGCAAGGCCAGCCGCTATCTTGCGAATCCGCAGGAGCTTGCCGACTCGCTGTTCTCCGATCTTTTCGGTTTGATGGACGGAAAGCGTGGCGAACGCTCCCTCTTCCGCTATTTCCACGGGCGAAGTTCGTTGAAGACGTGGCTGCGAACTGTCCTTGCGCAGCGCAACGTGGATATCATTCGTTCGCAACGGCGAATGGAATCGCTCGACGCGGAAGACGGCGAAAAACGGGAACTGCCTGCGGAGCGTGTTCAACCACCCCTGCAGGATCCCCATCGCGCGCACTACCTTTCCTGCTTTACCTCTGCCTTGCCGTACTGCCTGAAACTTTTGCATCCCGCCGACCGCGAGCGATTAGAACTTTATTACGCCCGGCAGATGAAGCTGGCGGAAATCGGCCGGCAGCTCGGCGAGCATGAATCGAGCGTCTCCCGCAACCTGGAGCGCATCCGCCAGGAACTGCGCGCACTGGCGGAGCAACACCTGCGCGATGCCTTTTCCCTGAGCGACGCGGAAATTCAGCAGTGTTTTGAATACGCCGCGGAAGATGTGCCCATCGATTTCCGGCAGCTGTTTCCCGATGCGAAGCCCGGCGCTTCGCAGGCAAGTCGAAAGGAACCAACGTGATGCGCTGCAAGATATGCATTCGCCTCCGTTCTAAGGAAGGAGAGCGCCATGCCGTCTGACGATCGCGACCCAAAATTTGAACGCGCGCTCGCGCAACATTTGCGTGGCGGCTCGGAACACGCGAACTGCCCCGATGCGGAAACTCTCGCCGCTTATCACGAGCGGAATCTTTCTCTCGAAGAGATGGCCCGGTGGAAGGAGCACATCTCCGCGTGTGAAGCATGCCAGGAAGCGCTGGCACTCGTTGAGACAACCGAAAAACAGCTTGCCGAAGATTGGGAAGAGCGGGGAATTCCCGTGCTCGAAGCGGCAGCCACGTTGGGCGCTCCTGCAGGGAATGTTCCCAAGCCAAGCTTTAGAGCTGCCTCGTCTCCCGCCCCTCAGGCAGCCGCAACTCCCCTCGCAATCATTCGCCGTCGTCCCGCGCTTTTGCGATGGGCCATTCCGCTGGGCGCAGTTGCAGCCGGTGTCCTCGTCTTCATCGGACTCTACGAGCAGCGCGGTCCTAAGGCGCTCCACTCTGCGAACACCGAGATGGCTCGAAATCAGACGCCGGTAACACCAGGACCAATCGTCGATCAGCTAGAGTCCAAATTGGCGCAACAGCCGGAGCCAAGAGATGAGGGACAGCTGTCGGCCGGAATGTCCCGGCAGAAAAAGGAGCAGGAGCTTCCATCTGGCCAATCAGCGAAGCCCACGGCGAAAGCCAAAGACCTGGGCGACGAAGCGCGCGAATCCCGGGATCAGTTTGTTGGTGGGCGCGTGGTAAAGAAAATTCCCGCACCGTCGGCTCCTCCTCCGCAGCCTCCCGCGCAGGCCTCCACGGACGGCGCGGTCTCGGAAAATGCACCCGTCATTGGTTCCCTTCAGCATGCCGCGCCTCCTCCCGCACCCTCGGTTGGGGTCGGCAGTACGGCGGGCGCAGGTTACGTCAATCCTGCACCGGGTCGTGCCGACGCAAAGAGTGCTCCTCGCGCAGCCACAGAGACAGTCACCGTCGAATCAGCGGCCCCGGCGATTGACACAGCGACCAGCAGGATGATGATGAAGCAAGGCGTGGCCAGCCGGGTTGTGGAAGTCAACGGGGCCTACGCCGACCTGATTCTTACACCGGACAACAAAGTTTTCTGGAAGCTGCAGCCTCCGGGAACGCTGCGATTGACCACGGACGGCGGTAGGACATTTAAGCCGCTGGACACTGGCGCGAACGCGAATCTCATGGCCGGCTTCGCGCCTTCCTCTCGAGTTTGCTGGCTCGCCGGAAAGGCCGGAACGCTGCTGCTTACCACCGATCGCGGCGGCCATTGGACCAGGATCACCACTCCCATCACCGGCGATTTGGGCGGTGTTCACGCCGCCGACGCGAAACATGCTTCGATCTGGGACGCGGCCAATCAAATCAGCTATGAAACGTCCGATGGCGGCGCTACTTGGAAACAGACATCCGGCAAATAATTGGGTGCAAGAAATTTCGCCGGCGCCGTTCTAAGTTCGAAGGCAAATTCTCGACGAGGTGAAGCGAAGATGAATACTCCCCGATTCCCAAAGCCCGCGGCGTCCCGCTGGGTGGCAGCCACGGCCGCCATTGCGTTGGCCGGCGCGGCCGCGTTTGTCCCCGATTTTCACGCCGGCAAAAAGAACGCCCCGCAGGAAAAGGATTCTGGTCGCATCGCGGCTCCCGATCAATCCACGTCTTTGAGTGACCAGACGGATCTGGCGGTGACTATCTACAACTCCAACATCGCCCTGATCCGTGATGTCCGCGAACTGCAATTTGGCCGCGGTAATTTCCGCCTCAAGTTCATGGACATCGCCGCCACCGTTAACCCTGCCACCGTTCACTTCCGTTCGTTGACCGAACCGGACAAGGTCGGTGTGCTCGAACAGAACTACGAGTACGATTTGCTGGAACCCGCGAAGCTGCTCAACAAATACGTCGGCAAGGAAGTGACGCTGGTGCGCAGCTATATGGATAACGGCACCACCAAGCACGAAGAGATCAAGGCCACGCTGCTCGCCAACAACAACGGCCCGGTCTGGAAAATCGGCAACGACATCGTCACTGGAGGCTACAGCGAAAGCTATCGCTTTCCGGAAGTGCCTGCGAATCTTTATGAGCGCCCGACGTTGCTGATGTTCCTCCAAAATCTTGGCGCGCTTAAACAAAAAATCGAAACCTCGTATCTCGCGGGAAATCTTTCCTGGAACGCCGATTACGTTCTCACCGTCGGACGCGACGATAAAGCTGCCGACCTGGATGGATGGGTCACCGTCGTCAACAACAGCGGCACCGCCTTCCGCAACGCCCGGCTTCAGCTTGTTGCCGGGGACCTCAATCGCCTTCCGCAACGCGAACAATATCGCGCTATGGACGCAATCTCCACGGCTGGGGCGGGGAAAGTTGCGCCGCAGTTTCAGCAGGAGAATTTCAGCGAGTATCATCTTTATCTGCTCGGACGCCGCACTTCCGTCGAAGACAAGGAAACCAAGCAAATCAGCCTGCTCGAAGGCACGGGCGTTCCCGTGGAAAAACTTTTCGTCGTGAACGGGCAAAACTTCTACTACCACAATTCGCAGAATCCCGGTTCGCCGCTCAAGGATCCCGTCATGGTTTTCTACAAATTCAAGAATGAAGAGAAAGCCGGGTTGGGTGTTCCTCTTCCGGCAGGCAATGTGCGCGTCTACCAGAAGGATTCCAAGGGCGGCTTGCTCTTCATCGGCGAAGATCATATCGACCACACGCCGAAGGACGAATTCATCACCGTGAAAATCGGCAACGCGTTCGACGTGGTCAGCGAGCGCAAGCAGACGGACTACAAGAGCCTCGGCAGCCGCACTTGGGAAATGGAATTTGAGATCACCCTGCGCAATCACAAGGACACGCCCGTCACCGTCCAGGTGAATGAACCCATCGGCGGCGAGTGGGAGATGCTTAACTCGACCTACAAGGCGACGAAGACCGCTGCGTTCGCAGCCCAGTTCGACGTTCCCGTGAAAGCCAACGGCGAATCCGTCCTGAAATACCGCATCCGCGCCAAGTGGTAGATAACGCAATAAGCCCCAAAGTTGTCATCCTGAGACCCGCGTAGTTTGCGGGTCGAAGGATCTCAACTGTCTGTGCAAGCTAGGCGTTTGCGTTGAGATTTTTCGCGCATCCTCATCGGATGCGCTCAGAATGACAATGTTCGCGATTAGATGAGCCAAAGAGGGGCGCCCTCTTTTTATTGGCTGGGCGACCTGAAGGTCGCCGCTACATTGTTATTCCACGATCGCGTCGGCTTCAATCTCCAGCAAAATCTCCGGTGAAATCAACCGGCTCACTTCCACCATCGACGTCGCCGGGCGAATCTCTCCAAAAAACTCCCCATGCGCCTTTCCAATCTTTTCCCACTCATCGATATTCGTCACAAAAATCCGTGTCCGAATCACGTCTTTTAATCCCGCCCCGGCACGGCCCAGTGCTGACTCAAGATTCTTGATGATCTGCACGGTCTGCGCATAGACGTCGCCGATCCCGATGATCTTTCCGTCCGGTCCCGTGGCGGTCGTCCCGGAAACGCTGATGTGCTTGCCGATTCGCACGGCTCGTGAATATCCCACAATCGGCTCCCACGGCGTTCCGGTTGCAATGTTCTGGCGTGGCATTTTGGTCCTCTCTGGCAGGCGGGAACGCGAATCGCCGCTAGCCCGCGTGCTAAACTTAAAGGAAGTATGGCACAGGCTGGCCACGCTCGAGCCCGGTGCCGGAAAACCAATCTATGCGCTGCAATAATATTCTCGACGCGGTGGGACGCATTCCGCTGATCCGGCTGAACCGGATCAATCAGAGCTTGAAGCCGCAAATGTGGATCAAGGCGGAGATGCTGAATCCCGGCGGCTCCGTGAAAGACCGCATCGGCATCACCATGATTGATGAAGCCGAGAAAAAGGGCTTGCTGAAGCCCGGCGGCACGATTATTGAAGGAACTTCCGGGAATACGGGCATGGGGCTTGCTCTTGTCGCGGCGGTGCGCGGTTACAAGTGCGTCTTCACCACCACCGACAAGCAGTCCAAGGAAAAGGTGGATTTGCTGAAAGCTCTCGGTGCCGAAGTGATTGTTTGCCCCACCGCGGTCGAGCCGGAAGACCCGCGCAGCTACTACAGCGTGGCAAAAAAACTTGCACGCGAAATTCCCAACGCCTACTATCCGAATCAGTACGACAATCCGTGCAATCCCGATGCTCATTACAAAACCACCGGACCTGAAATCTGGGAAGACACCGAAGGCAAGATCACGCACTTCGTTTGCGGCATGGGAACCGGCGGCACCATCAGCGGCGTGGGCAAATTCCTGAAGGAAAAAAATCCCAACGTCAAGATTATCGGCGTCGATCCGGAAGGCTCGCTCTATTTCGACTTTCACAAAACCGGAAAAATCACCAAGGCGCGCACCTATGTAGTGGAAGGCATCGGCGAGGATTTCTTTCCCACGACGATGCACATGGACATTCTCGACGACGTGATTCAGGTGAACGACGAAGAATGCTTCGTCGTTGCGCGTCGCCTTGCCAAGCAGGAAGGCATTTTCACAGGCGGCTCAGGCGGCGGCTGCCTGAGTGCTGCGTTGCGCCTGGCGAAAGATCTCGGACCGCACGATTTTGTTGTCGCGCTGCTTCCCGATACCGGCATGCGCTATCTCAGCAAGGTTTACAACGACGAGTGGATGCGCGAGCGCGGCTACGTGGAATCGAGCGTACCCATCACGGCCGCGGAAGTTGTCAACGCCAAGCGGCAGTCCGGCAAGGTCCGCGAACTGGTGATTGCGCGCCCCTATCAGACCGTTTTCCACGCGCTGAAAACCATGCAGGAGCAAGACATCTCGCAGATTCCGGTCTTCGAAGAAACGCTGCCCATCGGCACCATTTATGAAGACCAGATTCTTACCCTCGCTCTGCAGGGCAAGGACCTGCGCAAACTGGTGGTGCGCGAGGTGATGAGCAAGCCGCTTCCCCGCATCCCGGGTTCTTCGCCCGTCGAGCGTGTCACCTATATGCTCAGCCACGAAAATCCCGCCGTCTTCGTGGAAATGGACGAAGCGAAGTTCGAAATCCTCACCAAGTACGACCTGATGAGCACGGTAGCCGGTTTGATGGAACAAAAACGCTAGCCGCAATCCTCACGCGCGGCGCAGAGCACAGGAAAATCGAAAAGTGAAAATTCAGGACTTCAACGATCGGCTGAAGGATTCCATCCTTATCGCGGATGGCGCCATGGGCTCCATGCTCTATGAGGCGGTCGGATCGGTGCGGTGCTTCGATGAATTGAACGCCACCGAGCCGGAGGCGGTTTTCCGCGTCCATCAGGCTTACATCGAAGCCGGCGCGCAGATCATCGAGACCAATACATTTGGCGCGAATCGTTTCAAGCTCGCTCCCCTGGGACTTGGCGACGAAGTTCAGCGGCTCAACAGCCGCGGCGTGAAAGTTGCCCGCGAAGCGCGGGAAGCGGCGTCGCGCGAAATTTTGATTGCAGGTTCGATCGGACCGCTTGGCATCGGCGTTCAGGCGCGCCACCCCGAGCCGGATCAGATTCGCGCCATTTTCCACGAACAGGCGATGGCCCTCGAAGAGCGCGGCGTGGATCTCTTCATCCTCGAGACGTTTTCTTACATCGAAGAAATCCTGCTGGCCATCGAAGCCATCCGCTCGTTTTCCAATTTGCCCATCGTGGCGCAACTAACATATTCGGAAGAAGGCACCACGTTTGGCGATGTCCGGCCTTTTCTTGCCGCCTCGCTGTTGAAAGACAAAAACGTCCAAGTAATTGGCGCGAACTGCACACTCGGTCCGCAATCGCTGCTGCCCATCTTGCAGGAGCTTTCGAACACGGGGAACTGCTGTATCAGCGGCATGCCCAACGCCGGATTTCCCAAGCGCGAAGGCGACCGTATCGTCTATCCGAAATCCTCGCCGCAATACTTCGCCGAATTTGCCCGCGAAGCCGCCGGCCTCGGCGTGCGCATTCTTGGCGGTTGCTGCGGCACCACGCCGGCGCACATTCGCGCCATGGCCGAAGCGGTGAAATCTCTACGCCCCGCAAAACAGCATTCCGTCGCCACGGTTGTGGCGACCGCGCAGCCCTCTCCAGCGGCGCAGGAGCGGGATCCCGAAAGCAAGTTCTGGAAGCGGCTGCAGAAAAAAGAATTCACCGTGTGCGTGGAAATCGATCCGCCGAAGGGCATCGCGCTCGATCGCATCTACGAGCAGGTGGATCGCGTGATGGCTTCAAAGAAAGTGGACGCCATTGATATCAACAGCGGCGCTATGGCGCGCGTCGGCATGGATGCGCTGATCGTCGCCGGGGCTCTGGAAGCCCGCGGCATTGAAACGGTGCCTCACCTGACCACACGCGACCAAAATATCATCGGCCTTCAGGCGATGCTTCTCGGTGCATGGACCGTCGGCGGCGTTCGCAATATTCTTGGCATCACGGGTGATCCCCCGTCGGTCGGCGACTATCCGGAAACCAGCGGCGTCTACGAAGTGGATTCCGTGGGCCTGGTGAAAATTCTCCATCGCCTCAATCAGGGCACGGACTGGGCGGGAAAAACGCTCGGCGGGCAGACCAATTTCACAATCGGCGTTGCCGTGAATCCTGTTGCCGACGATCTGGACGTGGAAATCGCTCGCTTTCACGCCAAGGTCGAGGCCGGCGCGCACTTCGCCATGACGCAGCCGCTCTTCGATCCCGAGCACTGGCACGCGTTCCTGAAAAAACTCGGAGGCAAGGTCCCCATTCCCGTGCTCATCGGCGTTTGGCCGCTCAACAGTTACAAGCAGGCCCTGCGCCTCAACAACGAAGTTCCCGGCATCGTGATTCCAGAGCCGCTCTTGAAATCCATGGAAGCGGCGGGCGCCTCCGCGCGCGATCGCGGCTTCGACGTCGCACGCGAAATGCTCGCGTGGGCGCGGACGGAGTTAGCCGGCGCGTACCTGATTCCGCCCTTTAAGCGCTATGAAGAAATTCTCGAAATTTTGTAAGAACTGCCCGAAGTTACCTTGATGACCGTCAGGCGACACCCGCGTGGGGTTCAGGTGACACAGCTGTTGCCCGGCGAGCCACGCGGCGGAAGATGGGCAAGAACACGAAGTAAATTAAGCCTATCGCGAATGGGGCCAGCAGCGCCCAGACGACAACCGCGTGCCACGTGGTGTTCCAGAGGAGCTTGATCGCATTCCAGAAATTCGCGTGCGCCATCGAAACAATCTGCGATACCGAGAGCGGCAAATGCGGCGCGCGGAACAGTTTTTCGCCCAAGCGGAAAAAAGGCAACAGCAGCGCAACCTGCGCCGGATATAAAAAGTAGTTTACCGCTTGCATCGCGGGAAGATTCAGCCCCAACGCCAGGCCAGCCAGCCCGCACAACCATACGCTCCAGCCGAACGCCGGGATCACCGCCAGCGTGGCGCTTAAGGCGAGGCTCAACGCAAGCTTTTCTGGTGTCACGCCTTGCCGCAGCAATTTCACCAAAGGCTTTATCAACCGGCGCTGTAGAAAATTCTCTTTCATGCGACTTTTCTAGGAACCAGTACTCCCAATTGCTCTCTTGGCGCAAACGCAAAGAGTTGCAACGGCATGGAGAACCCAATCACGATGTTCCTGGTAGCCATGTCCGACAGATAGCGAGCACTTTAATTGCCAGACACGTCTTCAAATAACCCACTCCGCAACAAAATGCGATAAATCCTAAATTAAATTATTGTTTTGTTTCGGGTGGACTCTGCGTTGTGTGGTCGTGAACGATGCGCCAGCCCTCGGGGAATTTCTGAAAAACCAGTGTGAAGATCCCTCCGACGTCTCCGACTTGCCGCTGCAAGTGCCATTTTCCGAGCACCAGCGCTGCTTCCGGCCCAAGTTGCCGGATTTCCAATTCTGAAAAGTCCAGTGTGCCCATGGCTGCCTTGTCGGCGTAGTTCTTCTCATAGCGCGCCAGCACCGGTTGCCAGCCCCGCGTAAATCCACGCGTCCCCGCGAAGGTCAGCCTGGAGGAGTTCCAGTAGCCGTCCATGAACCCGCGGATGTTGCCCTTATTCCAGTCGCTCTGCTGGGCGGTCAGCACCGCCAGGATCGCAGCGCGGTCCGTATCGCCAGCTTTCTCAGGCGCAGGTTGCGGCCTCGCCGAGGCCGCAACCAGGAGCGCGCCCAGACAGGAGGCCAAAATGAGGCTGAAAATCATCAATTTGTTGGTCATGAGCCATCCTCTAACTGCTTGTCTAAGAATAAGATAGGAACACTTTTCGGGCAAGTCCCGGTTCCCGGCCTGGGGGCTATCCCCGGAAGTGCTATCGCGGTAGTACTTGGGAGCTATTGGGGTAACAGGGCGGAGAAGGAATAATTGTGGCTGAGGGAAATGATGTTCTCCGCTGCTCTACTTTCGATCGCGGTCGTGGCCATGGGACAGTTCGCCGTGTATTACTGGCGCGCTGTGTTCACGGGTATGGCCAGCCTGCCGATTTCCAGCCGCGTGCTGGAAGCGGCGCAGGTGCGGGAAGAGTCCCTGTGCGGGAACGACTTTGAGAAATTTGCCAGCCTGCTGAACCTCACTCCGGAGTTGAAAGAAGCCAAGGGCGGGCTGGGTATGGTGCGCGCTTATTACGCCGTGGTGCAGCGCGTCGAAACGATATTCGCCAGCTTCTCTCCGATGATGGCCGGCTGGGCCGAAAAAGAACGCACGCTCTGCGCGCGCATCGCCGCGGTGCACATTGACCGGCGCCTGGAAGCGAATCTGATGCAGGCCGCCTCCATCCGGTCCATCTAATTTTCACTAATCGCTATTTCCAATATCCAGACTTGCAAGCCAGGGATAATTCAACAAGAATGTCCCTGGCATTTGCTGTTTCTTGCGGAGTTCCTCGCGAGCATGACCGCTGCACAGAAGTCCCTTCAGATCACTCGGCTAGTTCACATTGCTCTCCTCACAGCCATGCTTGGCTATTTGCTAGTGCCGCTCTTCGCATTTCCCATTGGGACACAAAAATCGCCTCTGTTCCTGGCTCCGATCTGGGGCTTTCTTGCGCTGTCGGCATTGGGAGCGGCCATGATTTTCCGCAACCGTCTAATTCAGCCAGCGGGTGAAACTCTTCGCAGCAATCCTGAGGACAAATCCGCAGCGGCGCAATGGCAGAAAGGTGTCATCCTTTCCCTTGTTTTCTGTGAGACGGTCCCAATGCTCGGATTCGCACTGCGATTGACGGGCGGCCCATGGAATATTTGCGGGATTTTCTACGCTGTCGGAATGTTTTTCATGCTGGCGTGGTGGCCGCGGTTGGAACTTCCTCCCAATTAAACGCGACCCTTCCCACTTCCTTTTTATTTTAGCGGATTAGTACGCCCAGCGGACCAACGTTGCGCCGGAGGTGAAGCCCGCCCCGACGGCGGCGAGGAGGACAAGGTCGCCCTTCTTGAGCTTCTTTTCGTCGAGGGCGGTCTGCATCGCGAGGGGAATCGTGCCGGCGGTGGTGTTGCCGTACTGCTCGATGTTGATGATCACCTTATCGAGCGGCATGCCCAGGCGTTCGGCGGTGGCGGTGATGATGCGCCGGTTGGCCTGGTGGGCGATGAAACAGTCGACATCCTTGCCGGTCAAACCGTTTTTCTCGAGAACGCGCTCGGTCATTTCCGCCATTTTCTTTACCGCGTATTTGAAAACGTTTTTGCCGTCCTGGTGGATGTAGTGCATTTTCTTGTCCACGGTTTCATGCGAAGCGGGGTTCAGGCTGCCGCCGCCCGGCATGTAGAGGAACTGGCCGCCCACGCCTTCGATTTGCGCGACGTGGTCGATGATGCCCGCTTCGCCTTCCGCGGCGGGCTCCAGCAGAACGGCTCCTGCTCCGTCACCAAAGATGATGCAGACGGAGCGATCGGTGAAGTCGGTCATCGAAGAGTTGACGTCGGAGCCGATCACCAGAACTTTTTTATATTGCCCGGATTCGATGAACTTCGTGCCGACGTTGAGCGAATAGAGAAAGCCGGAGCAGCCCGCGGAAACGTCGAACCCCCAGGTGTTGGTCATGCCCAGCTTGTGCTGCACCAGGCAGGCGGTCGAGGGATACATCATGTCCGGCGTGACCGTGCCGACGACAATCAGATCCACCGACTGCAGATCGAAGGGATGCTTGCACTGCAGCTTTTTCACGGCTTCGACGGCGAGGTCGCTGGCGGCCACGCCTTTATCGGCCAGGTGGCGTTCGCGGATGCCGACGCGCTCCATGATCCACTCGTTGGTGGTGTTCACCATTTTTTCCAGATCGGCGTTGGTCAGGAGGCGCGGGGGAACGTAACCGGCTACACCCGTGATTTTTGCGGATTTGCAGCGAGCCATGTTTCTCCTTGCAGAAAACTAACAGCGAGCGGGAAAGATTGATTGTAAAGGATGGGGTTTGCCGGAAACAAGCGCGCGCGGTTGTTTTGGCCAATTTGGCTCATTTCGGTCAGTTCGCTCATTGCGCTTATTTCGCCGCCGCGGGGGGAAGAATTTCGTAGCGCCAGGTGAAGGCGGCCGTTTTTTTCAGCATCGCGGCGACGGAGCAGTATTTTTCCTCGGTAAGAGACATGGCGTGCTGGACGGCGGCTTCGTCGACCGCGCCGCGCAGGCGGAAAAGGACTTCGAGCTTCGTCCAGACGGTGGGCGGCTCGGCGGCGCGCTCGCCGGAGCAGAGCACTTCGAGCGATTCGACCTTCTGGCGCTTTTTTTCGAGGATCAGGACCATGTCCGTGGCGGTGCAGGCGCCCAGCGCCATCAGCACCATCTCCATCGCCCCGGGAGCCTTGTTCGATTCGCGGTCCGAATCAAACGGCACCGAGTGGCCAGAGGGGCTGACGGCGAGGAATTTCTGTTCGCCGGTCCATTGAATGGAGGCTGTTTGCATGGAGACCTTCCTATGGCGGAGGAGTGCAGTGTAGTTCGATGCGGCTACGTGAGTAATGTAACAGAAGTGGCGAGTGGGTTCGCGTTTCCTCTTTCTTTGTAGAGGCTGGGCTTGCCTGCCCTGAGTCAGTCCGAAGGGCCCCGCCCGCTCTTCTCCGTCCCGTGGTAGCACAGGTCTCGCCAGCATCGGGTGTTTGTCGCGGGCTTAACCTTTCCGTATGCTGCTTCTCCAGCGCCGGAGGCGCGGCATAAATTAGCCCAGCGCGTAAGCGCTGGGTAGGTGGTGTATAAAGATGCCGAGCGCCGGAGGTGCGACACGTGTCTCACACATACACCCAAACCGTGATCCACGTCGTCTTCAGCACGAAAGACCGTCGCAAACTCATGTCGGGTGTATTTTCGCCCACGAATGCGGGCTTACGCAGTGGGTATTTGCAAGAAGCTCGACATTCTTGTTCTCGCCGTGGGAGGGATGGAAGATCACATTCATCTCCTCATTCAGATTCCTCCAACCTTTCCGTATGCCGCTTCTCCAGCGCCGGAGGCGCGGCATAAATTAGCGCAGCGCGTAAGCGCTGGGTAGTTGGTATATAAAGATGTCAAGCGCCGGAGGCGCGACACGTGTCCCACACATACGCGCAAAACGTAATCCATGTCGTATTCAGCACCAAAGATCGTCGCAAACTCATGTCGGGGGAATTTCGGCCACGGATGTGGGCGTACGCAACGGGTATTTGCAAAAAGTCGGACGTTCTTGTTCTCGCGGTGGGAGGGATGGAAGACCACATTCATCTCTTGCTTCAGGTTCCTCCGACTTTGGCGCTGGCGAAGGCGGTTCTGGCCATCAAAGCGAATTCTTCACGATGGGCGAGTGAAGAAGGTCTCAAATTCGCATGGCAGCAGGGATACGGCGCTTTTAGCGTGAGTAGTTCCGTTGTCTCCCTGGTTGTTCGTTACATACAGAATCAGGAGGCTCATCACAAAAGAATGAGTTTTGATGCGGAATTTCTAGCGTTGTTGAAAAAACATAGGATCGAATTTGATCCGAAATATGTTTTCGGCTAGGTGCCGCGCCTCCGGCGCTTGGGCTCGTTATGGCTTATGTACCCAGCCCTTACGGGCTGGGCTAACTTCTGGCACGCCTCCGGCGTTTCTGCAGATTAAGAAATAGTGACCTTGGCAACATTCCTCATCAGCAAGCCCGCCGGCACGTCCACCTATGGCGCACCCTCCGCGTTATTTTGATTTGTGAATAGGGGACAAGTTGACCCGTTCGATCGGGGAGGGTGATTAAGAAAGAATAGATGCTGGCCCGGGCCACCCACCGGATTGTCCGAACGATCAGACTTCATCGCTGTCTTTTGCCGGGAAAGAGGGGAATAAATCATCAGTCAGAGGATTGCCCGTCATTACGCAAAACCACCGGCGGCTCATATGCGCCCCCTCCTCCGCCATTGAACTTGCATACTCCTCCGGCCCGCCAGGATACCTGACTTTGAAATTGATCGTCGCCAATTCTGAAGCAAACGACTCTAAGTCGGCTGCAGTGAAATGTGTCTTTAGAACCTCTCCCTTGCGAATGCGGGTTGCTGTTATTTTTTCGGGCGCGGCCTTGGACCAATCCCACATTCCATGGACAAGGGCGTTTCTGAAATCATGATAATGCCTTATGCTTTTGGACTGCTCTTGTAAGATCTCTTTGTGTTTGCCTAAGGCATTGTTGACGACATGGATTTCCCACAGCGCTAACACTTCGGAAAACTTCAGGTTGTTCATTTCTTTGGGAATCTTGCTAGCTGACAAATCGCTGAAACACTTCAGCGTTTGGCAAAATATCTCGTATTCGAGAGAACCCCAAAGGGCAACGATTCTGCCTATAGACAAAAGTTCTCGTTCTGAGAGTTCAACATCAATCCCCCATTCCATTTCGTTTGCACCGTTTTCTGTGGTTTTCTCGCTCATGAAGTTGTCCCTAGACGGTTGCTCTTGGTTGGCCTATATATGAAGCAGTATGTATCAAGAACTGGAAGCCCGTATAGTTAACTCCTAGTTACGAATCATATGATCTCGATTAGGCGAGCCGGGTGCCGGATGCTCCGGGTTCCGGTTTATGGTACCCGGGCCCTGGGCTCGCTTTTCTCCGGACATTCAACTTTTGACCTTTGACTTTCAACTTCTGATCCCCGACCGTTACTTTTTCAGCGCAAAATCGTTCCAGTACTGCAAAATACTATTGACTAGTTGTTACTAGAACGAGAGAAAGGCCCATGCTTGCCCTGAGTGCTTTGTATGAAGGGTTCGCGCGGGGATTGGTCTCTCTACACACGCCGCCCCTTCTCGGTCGAAAACCCTCCTCAGTTAAGTCCCGTGTTTCCATCAGTTCAAAACTGATAGAAATCAAACGACTCCAACTCCAGCATTTCGGTCACTTACGAAAAACAGGGGGGGGGAGTTACTGGCTGGTATATGCCGCTTGGATGGTGGCTAGGAATTACCGAAAGACACGTCATCAAAACGCCTGTCGCCGCGCAAGATATCACTGTCTGCGGCGGTCCAGCCTTCATTACTCGAAATGGAAAAAGCGACCGTGACATCCTTGTCTGGGTGGTCGAGTTCGGTGAACTGAGTCCCGTCGTAGCGTACCTGCCCGGGAATCCATCGGGTTTGATCGATTAGCTCTTTGCCGTCCACGACCAATGTGAAACTCGCGATGAGCGCCGGTCCTCCGACCGGCACCTGCAAGTCGTAGCTTGCCTTGACACTCGCGCCGTCCTTTTCACAGCGAATCTGATAGCGGATAGGAGTGGCCATTGTCCCCCATTGAGTGTCACATCCAGGACTTGCGTCAACGAAAGCGAGCGATAACAAAATGTCGAGTACGTTCCATTAGCCACAACTAACGGAGAGCTGTCAATCTTCGACGTTACGAGTCGAGAGAAGGGAGGGGAAAGATTCGGGGAATGGTGTGCGCGTGTGTTGGCGTTTACGCGCTATGGGAGAAACCACTGCTTCGAATTACATCCACCGCTCGATGGCGGCTGTTGGCACGCAAATGTATCATGACCCGGCGAATGTGGTTCTTGACCGTAAATTGAGACAAGTGCAAGGTGTTGGCAATTTCTTTGTTGGTCATCCCTTCGGCCACGAGCGCCATCAACTGACGTTGCCGGTAGGTCAGATCGCTCACCGTGTGGCAATCTTGTTCCACTTTGCCTGAGTTCAGGAGGAATCCCTTCGCGACATGTTCGAAAAGCGATTTGCAGAGCTTGGGAGGGCAGATCGCCTCCCCTTGCATAACACTTTTCACGGCCGCAATCATCTGCGCCGAAGACGCATCGTTAGGAAGGTAACCGGAAATTCCCAAACGCACTGCTTCGAGGAAGTGTTCCGGATCTTCTTCCATCCCGAATAGCACTATTTTGGCACTGCCGAGGTTGTCAGCCACGTTGACCCTTGCCCCGATGGTTCGAAATGCATCGAGTGAATCGATCAACAGCACGTCGCAGAGGATCCCGGTCAATTCCTCGATCGCCTCTGTTACGTCGTGATTGGCGCCGACCACGGTGAAGTCTGTCCGCTTCCGAAACATCCTCACAAGCACTTCCCGTACCAGCCGGTTCTGTGCGAGAAGATAAATCCTGATTGGAGATTCACTCGTGCTGTTTGTGTTCACAATGCACCCACTTAGATTCTTAGCGGCACATCTGTCTGTCGCTTTTGGTTGACCGAATTGAGTTGGGTAGCCCCGAAATTCTTGATATCAGTCGAAGGAAGCCAACAACGACAACACCACGAAACTCAAAAGAAGGCTCCGAATGGGAAAGCCTCCTGTCGCTTTTCTTCGTAGGTCGTGCGCCGAGGCCGATTCGCCGGCTGAGATCGCCGTGATTTGGCCGAACCCCTGGTAAGCACTACGGGGGGCGAACATGCAAGCGCGTAGCGCGGCTGGTTGCACTTTGGATTTCCCGCTGACAACAGTCAAGGCACTTGGAGGCGATTCGCGTGTTCCCAACCAAGCAGATGAATTTAAGCAACTTATTGGGGCGATGTAACACTTTCGGGGAAGTGACAAGACCGGTTACAAGTGTTAGACTTCCGCTAATTGAGGAGATTGCCTTGGCAACTCCCGCCCCAGCCAGGTCGAAACCGGTCTACCGTTTCGCATCGTTCGAGCTGAAAACGGATTCGGGAGAGCTGCGCAAGCACGGCTACCGAATCCCGCTGCAGGACCAACCCTTCCGGATATTGTGTCTTCTGCTTAGCCACCCAACAGAAGTGATCATGCGGGAACAAATCCGCGACGCGTTGTGGACCCCGGACACTTTTGTCGACTTTGACCGCAGCTTGAACAAGGCGATGGTCAAGCTGCGTCAAGCATTGGACGACGACGCCGACCAGCCGCGATTCATTGAGACGCTACCGAAGCGAGGCTACCGGTTTTTGGCACCCGTCGAAGTGGTCCTTGGCGAAGCCAGTGACAATAGCAACTCGAGCGAAGAGGCAGCGGTAGGGTTCGAGATTGGCAGCCAGCCACAGAACGGAAATGTTCGGAATGGGAATGAAAGCGGATTCGGAAGTGTTCGCGAAACGGTGGAAAAGAATGTGCAGCGAGAGGGCAAGCCTTCCAAGCGGATCGGGACATGGGTCGCGCGCACGGTGGCGGCAATGGCTTTTGCCGGAATTGTCTTCTGGTTGTTGCCAGTCACGTGGCGCGATGGTTTGATGCAACGGTTCTTGCAACCACGGATTCGATCCCTGGTAGTTCTTCCCCTGGAAAATCTGTCGGGAGATCCAGCCCAAGATTATTTCGCCGACGGCATGACCGAAGAGCTCACCACCGAGCTGTCGCAGGTGGCGGCACTCAAAGTGATCTCTCGCACCTCCGCAATGCGCTACAAAAACGCGGGCAAATCGCTGCCGCAGATTGCGCATGAACTGGGCGTAGATGCCGTGGTCGAAGGGACGGTGCTGCGTTCTGGAGATAGGGTGCGAATTACGGCCAAGTTGATTCAAGGCAATACAGATGCACATCTGTGGGCAAAGAGTTACGAACGAGAGATCGGCGACGTTCTATCGCTCCAGGAAAATATCGCACGGGAAGTCACCGAGGAAATCCGTGTCAACGTAACGCCGGAAGAGAAGTTACGAATGGCGCGCCCACGGTCGGTGAACCTCGCCGCGATGGATGCCTATCTCCAAGGGGAATATCACTACCAAAAGGCGAGAAACATCGGTTTGCACCGAGGCGAGAAAAAGGAACACGAGACAGAGCTCGACACGGCCGCCAATTACTTCCAGAACTCCATCGCCGCAGATCCCAACTACGCGCCGGCCTACGTTCGGCTAGCACAACTCTGGGCTGTCACGAACACGTTTCCATACCCGCCGCGATCAATGGAGGGGCCGGCGAAAGAAGCCATCCGAAAGGCATTGACGATAGACCCCGGACTGGCCGAGGCACATTTGGCGCTGGCAAAAATTGAGTTCCGCGAGTGGAACTGGCTAGTGACGGAACGGGAGATAAAACGCGCGACTGCACTGAATCCGAATCTTGCGAGTGCTCACAGGTTTTACTCGGATTATTTCAACTCCCAAGGACGGCTGGACGAGTCCATGGAGCAGGCTGAATGGGCGAAATCGCTCGATCCGAACGACGATGGAGTCGCGTGGGTGTATTACGTCCGGCGCGATTTTGGGAAATTCATCGAGATGAAGAAAAGTGATGTCGCTCGCCAGGCGTTCGGACCCATGGCTCATTACGATCTTGGATATGGCTATGAAAGAGCGGGCAAATATGGGGACGCGGTAGAGGAGTGGGCAATTGCGATGCAGGGATTTGGGTATGACGAGGAAGCGGAGGCCCTTCGAAAGGCATACACGAGCGGGGGGTTTCGAAGCGCCGTGCGAGCATGGGTAGCGCTGCTCGAGAATCGGGCTCGGAACGGCGAACCGATCATCCCTCAGCTGCCCGCGTATCTGTATGCGATTACCGGTGATAAAGATCGGGCATTTGAGTGGCTGGAGAAAGATCTCGAACAACATACGAACAATCCGCCATTTCTCAAGATCGATCCAACCTGGGATGACCTTCGTTCCGATCCTCGATTTGAACAACTGCTGAAGCGCGTGAATATCCCATAAAAGACAGAACCACTTTCCCAGGATATGAGGGCATACCGAATACCTTCGAAAATCTTTGTGCCGCGTTTGATTGGGGTTTGAGAAGCGACGATGTGTTGCGCCTCCGGCGCTCTGCTGGGAGATGGCGCGTTTTTGAGTTGTATGTAGGTGACTAGGTGTAGAATGCGCGTACCCAGCTCAGGGAGGTAACGTGATGACCTTTCGGGGAATGGTGTGCGCGAATGTTGGCCGGCTGGTGGGTTTGGCGTTGGCGCTGACGTTGGGCACGAGCGCGTCTGGGCAGACACAAGCGGGGACGAAGGCGAAGACGGGGCCGGTGGATCCGGGAGTGCGTGGTGGGGCGGCGGGGGCCGGGGGGCCGCTGAAGGGGCTTGTGGCGGACGAGACGGTGTTTTTTCAAGATGGGCAGGCGAGGTTCGCGGAAGTGGAAAGCGTGACGAAGGGCGCGAACAATGGGCTGGGGCCGCGATTCAATTCCAACCAATGTATGTCTTGCCACGCGCAGCCGGAGGAGGGCGGATCAAGCCCGGCGCAAAATCCGATGATCGCGGTGGCTACCTTGAATGGGGCGAAGAATACCGTCCCGTGGTTCATCACGGTGAAGGGGCCGGTGCGGGAGGCGCGGTTTGTACACAGCCCGGATGGAACGGGCGACGGGGAGGTACACGACCTGTTTGTGATCACGGGCCGAGCCGATGCGGTGGGTTGCAACATTGCGCAGCCGGACTTTTTGCCGGCGGGAAATCCGATTACGGGCCGGGGCGGGAATCCGAACATCATTTTCCGGATACCGACGCCGGTGTTTGGGGCGGGGCTGATTGAGGCGATTCCGGACTCGGCCATTCTTGCGAATATGAAATCGAATGTTACCGAGAAATCGACGATGGGAATTCACGGGCACGCGAACGCGCACTTGAGCGGGAACGTGAACCGCAACGCGAATGACGGGACGATTTCGCGGTTCGGGTGGAAAGCGCAGAACAAGTCGCTGCTGCTGTTTGCGAGCGAGGCGTACAACGTGGAGATGGGAGTGACGAACCAGCTGTTCACGCAGGAGCGCGATGAAACGCCGGGGTGCCTGTTCAACGCGACGCCGGAGGACACGCTGAATTTCACGCCTACTACGCCGAGCGGCGGAAATCCGAACACGGCCGTGATTTCGGATATTGAGGCATTTGCGAACTTTATGCGGATGCTGGCGCCGCCGATGCCTGCGCCTGCGACACCGACGACCGAGAAAGGGCGCGCTACGTTTACGAAGATTGGGTGCGCGCATTGCCATACGGTGTCACTGACGACGGGTGCGAAGATTGCAAGCGGCTCGTCGACACGGGCTAGCGCGGCGCTATCGAATCAGACGGCGAACCTTTATTCTGACTTGCTGGTGCACCACATGGGCAAGGGACTGGCGGACGGGATTACGCAGGGAGGAGCGGGGCCGGATGAGTTTCGGACGGCGCCGCTGTGGGGCGTGGGGCAACGGCTGTTTTTTTTGCATGATGGGCGGACCAGCAATCTGGTGGAGGCGATTCGAGAGCACCGGGGCAAGGGGAGCGAGGCGAATCGGGTGATCGAGCATTTTAATCGGTTGAGTATGAAGGAGCAGCAGGAGGTAATTGATTTTTTGAGATCGCTGTGAGGAGGCGAGTGGAAGATCGACGACCACCCCTACAATGCGCCGGACGGATTGCGGTGAGTTTTGATGGGTGCGCGGGGATTACGTTGTAAAAGCGGAAGCTGCGCTTCCGCACTCAAAAGGGGGAACGCCATTCGGGAGAATGGCGTTCCCAGGTGGAGTTATTTGGATTTGTAGGCGAAGGAGAGTTTAGTTTCTTCGTTGAGGACCAGGGGACGAAGGAAACGGTAGGACGCGACGGCGCGGGGAATGTCGACGGCGACGGGGAGGACGCCGGCTACGCGCTGGTGGAGGTTGTAGACGTTGGCGGAAGAGGGCGGGTGCGCAGGGCGGTGAGAAGTGATTCGTAATCAGTGAATAGCGATCGGAAAAAAGAAGAAGAGCGCCCGCTTCCCTCCTGCGGCGGGCAGGCAGAAGGCGGGCTGGCATAAAAGCGAGCACTAGATTGAGGCGTGCAAAGATAGAAAACCGAACAGGTGGAGCACCCGCGTGACAACATCTGATTCTGAGAGACCGAGCCCGATTGAACACTACCAGGACTCGACAACTCCGACCCAATATTATTTAACTGGCCGCAACGGCGATTCCGCTAGTCCATTCTCGCAAGGTAGCCACACTGCGAAAGGTCTTGGATTCGGTCAGGCCCCGAGCACTTGTCCAATAAACGGTTGCGCTTCTTGTCATACTGTCCAGGCACAGGCGCTGATGCGTGCCCGTAGACGCATCCGGTGTCACTCTTCTAAACCATAGGACCGTGGCGTCCCTGGATTCTTCGACCGCGATGAAGCCGCTTTCACGAGCGGCAGTCTGAAATGCTTGAAGGTCTTCCATAAGGTTTCCCGTCCATGCTCGTTACCGCGTGAAGGCGGGCCGCCGAGCATATTTATGAATAAGAATGATGAATCACCGACTACGTTCTGACCCTAAAATCGTCGCGAATTCTCCCGGAAGAAGTCCCCGCGCTCACGGCTTGGGCACATTACCGGATGGGAAGCAGGGGCAATAGAAATTCCTGGAGCCTCTCGCTCTCCGTAACGGAGAGCTGGTCCAACTGAATGCCCATTGCATTTCCATCCAGAACGCGGACAACCGAGCCAGCAGAGACGACCGGCCTCATTTGCGGGGCCAGCTCCATACTGATGCGCACAGGCGTACCCAGCGGGAGGGTACGGCCCGCCTTGACGAGGAGGCCGCACAAACTGACGTCAATTGTTTCGCCTTCCACTATTTCCCCGCCGGAGTTGAGTTTCACCTTGGACTGCAGGGCAACGCGGCGGGTGCGGCGGCGTCCGTAGTCGATCGTCCCCTGGGTGCACCGGATGAGCTTCAACAAGCGCTCTTTGTCGATTGGTTTATAGAGGAAGAAGTTTGCCCCAGCTTCAAAGCCTACCGACATTGCGCTGGGACGCTGATCGTCGCTGATGAGGATAATGGGTGTGGTCCGGTTCCATCGGGAAAGACGCAGATGGCGCGAAAGCTCCATCCCGTCGGGAGCGGGCATATGCAAGTCGAAGAATACCATATCAAATTTTTCCTGGTTGAGAAGATCGAGAGCCTGCGAACTGCTGGTAAGCGTCAGTGGTTCCATGCCCGCGGCCGTCAAAACCTTGCCAACCATTTGGCAAACCGCTTCCTCATCATCCACGATCAAGACTTGTTTCTGCATGTCGCCATTCTCCGTTCGTCTTTGTTGACATGGCCTGGTGGCCGAACCTGTAAATCATGCAAACGCCCAATTCACCCGTCACTTCGACCAGATATTCAGCGCACTCAAAAGCGATGGCTTCGATTCGCCGGCTTGCTGAATGGCTTGAAAAGGATCAAGCAGCGAGTCCAGGGGTCACTTCGTAGCAGTCAAACTGAACGCTGACGGCGAGTTTTCCCCGCGGGGAATCAATTGGCTCGAGCCGCACTACGTGGCCGGAG
>Ga0210405_10000643_pt1 | contig 44798 bp, 43 predicted proteins | sample IncBWH11MmetaG_FD_155492 | JGI IMG/M metagenome (GOLD analysis project Ga0210405, IMG submission 155492) | Forest soil microbial communities from Barre Woods Harvard Forest LTER site, Petersham, Massachusetts, United States - Inc-BW-H-11-M | ecosystem: Environmental > Terrestrial > Soil >... | reverse complement strand
TGATCGAGCTGCAGCGAGGAGGTGAGCGCCTTCCCCAACTCCTGGAAGATGGCGACCTCGCCCGCTTCACGTTGTTCGGCGGACACCGCAGGATTGCGGCGGCGTTCCACGGCCGGAAACTGCTTTACTTCGTCCACGCTCGGTTAGTCCCCGCGCTAAAAATTTTAAAGGCCAGCCCGTAGCCGCCCCGGCAGACAACACCACGAGCGCGAATCGGCGCTGGACCCCGAATCTTTGCCAGTATAGGCGCCTCGCAAAAAGGGGTGCAAGAATCTCGTGGTACAGGCGTGGCCATCTTGCCATCGGCAGATACGGGGCGTACCGGCGGGCGTAATCGTCGTCAGATATTCAGCGAACAAATGGGTTCTGCGCGCCTTCGCGCAGGACCAGGCAGCCAGAGAGCCTGTCGTGGATGGCGCGTTTGCTCGGTGTCAGGCCGACGCACAGCCAATCGATCACAAAATAGTAGCCACCCACGACGGGCACCAGTGCCAGGAGCCGCCCGCCGCAGAAACGCAGGCTGGCGCGCCAGAAATCGATTGGCTTGCCCGCGCCGTCGGCTACATAGATCCCCAAGAAGTGCTTTCCCAGAGTTGCGTGCCAGTGGGAACTCTCCGAGAGCGCATAGTACAGCCAGCTCCCGACCGCAAAAAAACAAAGACAGACGAAAAGAAAAGTGGGTCCGGACTGAGTGAGCGTTTCGTTGAGAGGCGTTCCCGCGCGATGATTGAAGAAAGGATTCGAGATTCCCGTTGCGGCCGCGAAAAATGAGATGAACACGGCAAAAGGGACCACGAGAAGGATCAGGTCAATGATGGCAGCGATAGAGCGAATCCAGAAGCCTGCGTGTGGCAACGGGAGGGCTGCAGCAAGGTTGCCGTCCGGGCTTGCCCTTTGTTCTTCCAAGACGCGCTCCTCTATGCTTGAAATTGCCGACGCCTCTGGCAACTCGCACGCTTATCCAACGCAAGTGTATACACCATTCTGTGACTCAAAGTTCGGGAAGGGTGCGGAGCCTTGCCCGGTATACTCTCTCTCAGGAGTTCGTATCGAGTTGACGCCATGGTATTGAACCAATCACGCGATTGGTCCAAATATCTTGGGATGAACCTTCTACGCTGAAACCGGAAGATGTTGACATCGGACGGTCGTAATCGGAAAAGGATTTTCAGTTGTGACTGAGAGAATTACAAAGAAGCGTGAGCGAATCGTGCCCTTGGGTACTCAGATTGTGACACGCGCCGACATCCACACACCTGAGGGCAACTTGCTACAGATGTCGGGCGCAGTTGCGGTGATTCTACAGATGCCATCGGTCGTTCGCGGGGAATATCGCGTTCGATTTCCCGACGGTGCGGAATCATCGCTAAAGCGCTCCGAGTTTCAAGTCCGCAAAGAGTTGGCAAAGACCATCGGGACTGCTTTGGGGACCTCGCAGGCGGACCTGCACCAATTTGTGATCTATCGTTGTATTGTCGGATCTCGTGCGTATGGATTGGAAGAAGACAACTCAGACGTGGATCGCCGCGGAATTTATTTGCCTCCAGCAGAATTGCAGTGGTCGTTACTCGGTGTGCCGGAGCAGCTTGAACGGCAGGAGACGCAAGAGTGTTATTGGGAGTTCGAAAAATTCCTGCGCCTTGCACTCCGGGCAAATCCCAACGTCCTGGAATGCCTCTACACTCCGCTAGTAGAGGAGGCTTCACCGTTAGCCGAGGAGCTTCTCGCGATGCGCGATTGTTTCATCACAAAGCAGGTCTACCAAACCTACAACGGGTACGTGATGTCGCAGTTTAAGAAGCTTGGCCAAGACTTGCGGAATAAGGGCGCGATCCGATGGAAGCACGCCATGCACCTCGTGCGGCTTTTGCTTTCTGGTATCACAATTCTAAAGGAAGCGGCAGTTCCAGTCCGAGTCGGTCAACATCGAGAGCATCTGCTCGCCATACGGCGTGGACAAGAATCGTGGCAGGAGATAAATGCGTGGCGCAAAGAACTTCATCGAGAGTTCGATGCGGCTTGGGCAAAGACCAAGTTGCCCGAACACCCGGATTATGACCGCGTAAATGCATTGCTTGTGAAGGCGCGCCGCAGCAAGATCTAAACTTTCACCATTATCGAGAGAAGATGGAACTGGATTACAAATTAATTAAAGCTGTGAAAGAACAGAAGTATCCCATGGTCTTCGTGACCATCAGCGGGGCGCACCTTTACGGTTTCCCGTCCCCGGATTCCGATTACGACCTTCGTGGAGTACACGTGTTGCCCGCAAAAGAAGTCGTAGGTTTAGATATCGGCACGGAAACAATTGAAGTCTCTGAGGACCGAGATGGGGTGCAGCTCGATTTGGTGACGCACGACATCAAAAAGTTCTTCGGATTGCTCCTGAAAAAGAATGGGTACGTCCTTGAACAGTTGTATTCGCCTCTCATAGTGCATTCGACGCCCGAACATGCAGAGTTGAAGGACATTGCCAAGGGATGCATCACTCGCTACCACAACCACCATTACCTTGGTTTTGCGGAGACCGAATGGAAACTGCTGAACAAAGAGAATCCAAAGAGAATTAAGCCGCTCCTTTATCTCTATCGCGTCCTGCTGACAGGAATTCACTTAATGCGGACCGGAGAAGTTGAAGCGAACCTGCTTCATCTGAATGCCGTCTTCAAATTGCCCTATCTACCCGAGCTTATTTCACGCAAGCTGACCGGCGCTGAAAAGAGCAATCTTGAGGATGCCGACATGTTATTTCACGAAAAAGAATATGTGCGCTTGCGAGCTGCACTGGAAGAAGCAGGCCGCGACTCCAAACTCCGTGAGCTGCCTACGGGCAAAGAGGCGCTGAACGACTTACTTATCCGCGTTCGATTGCATTCAGTCTCGAACAGGGCCTGATAACTTCCACTTATTTCTCTTGTTTGACACTGCTGCGCGACACCGCCTATAGTTTCGGCGACGGGATTTTTGCGCCTTGCACGGACCGGATTGGGGCCGCGCGTATGTGAACCGCCGTTTGGTCACGTCTCAACTGCCTGAGTAGCGTTCATCCAACGAAAAAGGGCAGAGAAAAGGCGCCCACCGCCGCTGGTTCTTTGGCGATCGCCAGCGAGTTTAATCGCTCCGCTGCTCCGCGTGTATCGGTAAGGACAGGTTTCGATTCATGGCCACGGGAACGTTTGGCGAACGGCTGAAGCGCGAGCGCGAGATGCGCGAAGTTTCGCTGAAGGAAGTGACTTCGGCCACGCGCATCGGTCCGCGCTTTCTCGAAGCTCTCGAAAACGAAGAGTGGGACAAACTCCCCGGCGGCATTTTTAACCGCGGATTTGTGCGTTCCATCGCGCGTTTTTTGGGCCTCGACGAAGAAAATCTGCTTGCCGAATATGACCTCGCGCGCGGCGACCAGAGCATGCCGGCTCCGCACCCTTACGAGAACAAGCTCCCTCGGCCTCCCATCTGGCTTCCGATACTTGCGGTGCTGGCATTGCTTGCCGTACTCGGCGGGCTTGTTGCCGGCGGAATTTACGGCTGGCGATGGTATTCCGCGCGGCGCGCCGCGAAACAATCTTCCTCCTCGGCGCTTTTGGCTGCGCCAACGCAGACCGGAACAGCGAACGCGACACCGTCCGCGGCTGGAACTCCGTCTTCTGACTCTGCAATTGCCACGGCCGCTGTCCCCTTGGATCTTGCCATCTCCACATCCGCAGCCACGCGCGTGCGCATTCTTGCCGACGGCACGGTGCTGCTGGACGCCGAGATTCCCGCCGGAGAAACGCATCATTTTTCCGCCACCCAGCAATTTGAAGTGACTGTCGCGGACTCTTCTGCGGTGTTGCTGGAATTGAACGGGCGCGCCATGCCGCCGGTTGGAACTCCCGGAGCCTCCGGTACAATAGTCTTGTCCCAGAAAGACTTGAGGCAAGCATCCGGTGGAACCCCTCAGCCCTGAAGTGCTCGATGATCTTCGCGCAGGCCGCGCTCAGCGCGAGCGGAAGATAGCGGTTTGCGCTGGCGGAGCGCATCTCTCGCCCGCGGACCGGGCGGAAATTCTCGCGGTGCTCGCCGGCGATGCCGATGAGATGGTCTCCGAACGAGCGCAGCAAGCTATCCTGTCGCAACCTACCGAAACGTTTGTGGAAGCCTTGAAACGAGAAAAGGCCATCCCCGCGCTTTTTGCTTACGCCGGAAAACACCTCGCGGATAAACCCGGCATCTGCGAAGCGATGGTGCAAAACAAAAATTGTTCGGCGGAATATTTGGTTCCCATCGCGCGCCATCTCTCTTCGCTCGGCATCACGGCGCTCATGGAAGATTTGGGGCGCGTCAGCGAGTCCCCTGCACTCGCGGCTGCGCTCGAACATTCTTCTTCCATCACTGCGGACCAGAAGCATCTTCTCCACGAACTGCTCGGTTCTGCGATGGACGAAGCCGCCCTTGCGGAAGCGGCAGCTGAAGCGGAGCCCGACGTGGCCAAACGTCAGACGCTTCTTATGCGTCTCGCAAAGATGAGCGTTTCCGAGCGCGTACAGTTCGCGATCAAAGGTGGATCCGAAGCCCGGCGCACGCTGATTCGGGATTCCAACAAAGTTGTTCAGCGCGCCGTGCTGCAATCGCCGCGCCTCACCGACCAGGAAGTGGAAGGCTTCGCGACTATGACCAGCCTTACGGACGAAATTCTTCGGCTGATCGCCAGCAACCGCAAATTCCGAAAAAACTACGCTGTCGTGCGCAATCTTTTGAACAACCCGAAAACGCCGCTGGACGTCTCTCTGCACATGCTCCCCATGTGCAATGTCATGGACCTCAAAAAATTGACCAGCAACAAGAACGTGCCCGAGACGCTGCGCACAACCGCCACAAAGCTGCAAAAGACCCGAGCGGAACTGAAGAAATAATTCCTGGCAAGCCACGACGACTTTGGCGGCCGTGGTCCCGATGGAAATGCATCGCCGATGCCGCGATTTGCTCTACAATCTTGCGCGGAGGCTTACGGCCATGGTCTTGCAATCCAAAGCTCGTGGAGTAGCCGCGCTATTTGTGCTGGGCATCTTCGCGGCGATGCCTCTTGCGCCTGTTCTACGATCGAACCAGAGTGGCGCGGCCGCTCAAGAAAAGCCATCGGATCCATGGACCGAGGCACAAGTTCTGCACGCTGTTGACCTCGCTCCTGAAGTTGTCGGCGCGAAGAGTGCGAACTCACCGACCATCATTTATGTAGGCTTCCGCACGCTCTTTGAGGGTGGCCACATTCCGCAGGCGTCGTTTCACGGCACGGCTTCCAAGGAAGAAGGCCTCGCGGAATTGAAAAAGTGGCTTGCTACCTTGCCCCGCTCAACAAATCTCGTCATCTATTGCGGTTGCTGCCCGTTCGATCGATGCCCCAATATCAGGCCGGCGTACGCGACTTTGCACGAAATGGGCTTTACCCACGTGCGTGTGCTTGTACTTCCGACAAGTTTTGCAGCGGATTGGGTCGAGAAGGGCTATCCCATGCAACGAGGGCTCTGATCGTCTGACCGGCTGAAAGATAGCTGCGGCAACTCCAAGTCTCTGCGCTGCATCTGGCAAAAGAACGGCTCGACCTTAAGTGAGCCTGATGACGGAGGGCACCATGGCGCTCTGGTCCAGCATCCGGTTCTCGCTGCGCATTCTAGGGAAGCATTGGAAACTCACTTCGATTGCAATCTTTTCCCTGGCCATAGCAATGGCGGCCGGTGCAGTGGGATTCAGCGTCTTCAACGCGCTGTTGCTTCGCCCGCCTGCCGTCCCTTCACCAGAGCAGTTGGTCTCAGTTTATGCGTCCACACCCACCGAAGAGTTCAGTGGGAGCAACTATGACGACTACAAGTATTATCGCGACAACAACCACGTCTTCTCGGGCCTTCTTGCGTTTCCGTACTCCGTCTCTGTGCGCCCCATTGCGTATGAAGGGCACATCAAATCAGGGCTGACCAATGCGGTCTCGGATAATTATTTCTCTGTTCTTGGAGTTCAGCCAATACTAGGCAGGCTGTTCACGCGCGGCGAAGACAACAAGCCGTCCGCGCTCGCCGTTCTAAGTTATTCCTACTGGACGCGGCTTGGATCGGACCCCCACATTGCGGGAAAAACTGTAACGATCGGCCGGGTGCAACTCGCCATTATCGGCGTCGCGCCAAAAAGCTTTGTCGGCACAATCTTCAGTGACCTCCCGGATATCTGGTACCCGTTGTCCATCGACTCGGCGGTCAATCAACTGCCGCAAGATTGGCGCGTAGACCGCACCGTCCACAATCTCGGCCTGATTGGGCGGTTGAAGCCCGGAGTGACGCGTCCGCAAGCGCTGGCGGAAATGCAAACGTTGTCGAAGCAACTCGCCGCGGCGAATCCACAAACAGACAAAGACCGAGCGGCTCATCTGACGGAAACGACGATGCTGCCGGTGGACTCGGTATCTTCCGCAAAAATCATTTCGGCGATCCTTTTCGCAATCGTCGCTCTGGTCTTGTTCGCAGCGTGTTCCAACGTTGCTAACCTGCTCCTTGCGCTGGCAAGTGCCCGCCGTCATGAACTGCTGGTTCGTGCGGCGATGGGAGCTACTCGCGTCCGCCTGATTCGCGAGGCTTTGCTCGACAGCACGGTCATCGCGGCCGGCGGTGGAACGCTCGGCTTCTTGCTGGCCTGGCTTGGTCTTCGGCAGCTTATGCAATTCAAGCCGTACGTTCCCGGCATCGGCGTGGTTCCTGTGACGATCGATTTTCGGCCGGACATTCGGGTTGCTCTTGCGACTGTCGCGCTCGTTTTTCTGGCGGGTCTCGCGACCGGCCTCGTGCCGGGGCTCTACTCTTCTACCCCCAATCTCGCGGGGGCGCTCAGCGGGGAAATCGCTGTCGGCGGAACGCGTAAGGGAAGGATCCGAAGCGCTCTTGTAGTCATTCAGGTAGCGGTTTGCACCGTTGTACTCATCGGCGTGGGTTTGTGTTTTCGCAGTATGAGCAATCTGCAGCACGTCAACCTGGGATTTTCCGCTCGCAACATTGCGATTTTGACGATCGATCTGCAATCCAGCGGATACTCCGAAGAGCAAGGCCGAACCGTGTACGCCAAAGTACGCGATTCCGCTTCAAAGATATTCGGAGTGGAAGCGCTTACCCTGGCCAGTAACCTGCCCTTGAGCCAGGACGGCGGGAACGACGAACAGGTTCACGTGGAAGGTTCGCAATCTGCAAGCCAGCAGACGGCCAGCATATCCTCTTTGGCCGTTGACGAGAATTATTTCTCCACGCTCGGAATTCCGCTCTTGGCAGGGCGTGCAATTACTGCGGCGGACGCGGCAAAAGCTCCTGCCGTGATTGTAATCAATCACTTTATGGCAGAAAAATATTGGCCTGGCCAGAATCCTATGGGCAAAACGGTTCGAAGCGAAGACGGCACTCAGGTTGCCACCGTCGTGGGCGTGGTTGGCGACGGCAAATACATCGATATCGATGAGCCTGCTCGCCCGTTCATGTATTACGCCTTAAATCAGCGCTATCAGTCCGTTGTCTATCTCATGGCGCGCACGAACGGCAAACCGAATCAGTGGCTCACCCCAATGTCCGAAGCCCTTCAGAAAATAGAGCCTCAGCTCTCCTTCCAAACCCTCACGATGGACAACTGGAAGGATCTCTCGCTGTACATCCCACGAGTTACACTAGTCTGCACCAGCGTGTTCGGCGGCCTCGCGTTCATTCTTGCTGCGGTAGGCCTCTATGGTGCCGTTTTCTACTTTGTCAGCGAAAGAAAAAAGGAACTGGGCATTCGTGTCGCTCTTGGGGCTGCGCCCCGCGACCTATGGAAAATGATCTTGCGCCAGACGAGCATCGTAACTGCCGCAGGCGTCTGCTTGGGAATCCTTTGCGGAATCGTTGTCAGCACGCTGGTACGTTCGCAGCTGTACGGAATTCATCCTGTGGAATGGAGAGTGTTTCTCGCGGTCGCACTCACCATGGGAGGGATGACCGTGCTCACCGCGTATTCTGCCGCGCGGCCGTGGCTGCGCGCCGATCCCATGGAATCCGTCCGTCACGCCTGAGCAGACGCGATTCCCTCAAGCCGGGCCCCGACACGCCATCCATAAAATGGCTCTAAACTCTACGAACGAAGCACCAGACAGCTTGCGATCATGTCGTGAATTGCCTGTTTTTTTTCTGTGAAGCCCGCGAGGATGTAGCCGATCGCAAGAGGGATCAGGTTAGTGATGAATTTGGAGAAGTAACGTCCCGACGCCCGGCCAAACGAAATCGGCTGCCCGTTCAAGTCCGTCACCGTTAGATTGAGCAGCTTTTTCCCCAGGGTGCCCTGCCAGGACGAACTCTCTGAGAGCGCGTAGTACAGCCACGTTACCCCAACCGTCATAACAAGAAATCCCAGGACGAAACCGATTCCCACGAATGTAGCTACATCGTCACTTATATCCTCGCCCTGACCGATTCGGCTGAGGGCGCTCCCCGCGCCTGTCAATATGAAGAGAGGAATCAGAAGGATCAGAAACAAGAAGAAGGAAATGGCTCCATCAATGAGGAAAGCAACGAGCCGCAGCCAGAAACCGGCATAAGCCACGCCAGAATACTGGACGCCGCCGTAACTGGGAGGCACGATCGGTGCATACCGATTTGGATCAACCGGGGATAGAGAAGGAAGGGCAGGCACCACGCCGGAGATGGCCTGGCCGCACGTGGAGCAAAACGCCGTTGTCGCAGAAATCTCGCTACCACATTTTGAGCAGTACACAGAGTCTCCTTTTCGCGCGATCCACCAACCATGGCGTAAGTTGCGGGAATCCTACTTCCCCCTGTGGCGACGGTCAATCACCCGCAGCACGAATGGTCCCTACACTCGCGCGGCTCACTCTGCAACGTGGAAGGGATTTTCGACCGGCACGTCAAGCTGCGCAAAGTCCCTCTCATTCCGCGTTGCGACAACGAGTTCGTGGATCCGCGCCGTGGCCGCGATCATCGCATCCTCGAGGAGATGATCTTGCTTGCCCTCCATTAGCCGAGCCCATTCGCGAAAGCAAGCTGCGTCCATGGACAAGATCTGTGCGGAAGCCGCGAGCCGTTCCACCCAAGATTCGATCTCCTGAGCTCTTATACGATCTCGAACTCTAGTTCGTTCAATTCCTCGTTGCAATTCGCCAAATGTCACCGCGGAGAGGAATATTTGCTCATCCCGGAGATCTCTAAGCCAAGTGAGCACAGCACCGTGAGGCTTGGACTTCCTCAATTCGGAGACGACATTGGTGTCGAGCAGGTACTTTTTCAATCGAACTCCACGAGTTCGCGGCGCTTTAGGGTCCGGCGTTCTGGCACAAGTTCGTCTCCAATTGGGGTGTTTTCGAGAAGCAGTTCCTTCAAGCCAGGCCGTGCTGCGTGCTGGATACGTCGCCAATCTTCGATCGGAACGAGGACGGCGGTTTCCACTCCTCGCCGAGTCACAATTTGCGGTCCCTTCTGCAAGGCCGCGTTGAGAAATTCACTGAACCGAGCTTTCGCGTCTTGAAGCTGCCACTTGGCCATGGGGTACCTCAGGAGGAATGAAGTTTATGACTAGTCTTATGACTAGTCAATAGGCAAAAGCTAGAGACATCTGTCTTCCCGTGGAGGGGACGACCTGCGAATGGAGCCGTGGCTGCCCAGTCCCCTTAATCCAAAAAAACGAAAGGCAGCGCCTTATGCTGAAAACTGCGAGGCGCTGCCTCAAAAAACTTCGCGTTGCTGTTGTGTGCTACCTGTCGTACTTCAAGCAGATTTCGAGCTGTCGGATCGCATCATCTGTAGCCCGAAGCGCCTCTGCTCTGTGACCGCCGAAATCGTGCGCGGCGTGTTCCAGATGCTCTCTCGCATGTCGTAGCGAATTGAGTGCATCGTGGATTTCCGGATGGTCCGCCGGGGTCGCCTTTGCTGGCTCTGGTGCAGGTGCCGGGGCAGGTACGGCGGTTGCATTGGCGGTATTCGGTGCGGCCGGGGCAGAGGCGCTGAACGCCACCGCCATAACCAAGGTTGCGAGAATCACTACACCTAGGATTTTTACTTTCATGAACCACTCCTCCTCGTCCGATTTATTGGCTCGGACTGCCAGATGTTCCTCAATCCACCGTTTGCACCTTTGCCGCGATGACCCTACCGACCTGATCGCGGCAAATGCACCAAAGAGGCCCGTTCGGCTCGATAGAGCCGCTACTCCTCTTTAATTTTGGGGTCATCTTCACGGACTTTGACAGCAGAATTTTTGGATAAGCGCACAATCAGAAACTGCCCCCGAGGACAGCGTATCGGTCATTCCTCGCAATTGCCATCAACAGGCGAAGGCAATTCCGCCCCGCGACTTAAGCGCATCTCATCCCAGGAAAATCAATCAGATTTCTTCAACTACTTGTCTTTGTACGATAAAATGCACATTACCGTAGCACTTGGGCCCACGACTTCCCTTGCAGGAGAAAATCCATGGCGCGTCAATCTTCTTTAAGAATCTGGGTCGGCACTCGAAAAGGCGCGTTTGCATTCACCTCAAAGGATCGCAAGAAGTGGGATTGTGATGGCCCATTTTTCGCTGGCCAGGAAGTGCATCATGTCGCACAAGATCCTCGGGATCCCAAGCGTCACTATGCTGCGGTAGGAAACGCCTGGTTCGGCCCGCATCTTCATGTCAGCACGGATAACGGCAAATCGTGGCAAATCTCCGAAAAGGGGCTCGAGGTGAAAGGCATCACGGGCAAATCCTGGCAAGTCACGGAAAAAGGAATGGAGTTGAAAGAAACTCCAGATGCCACCCTCAAGCGTATCTGGCATGTCGCACCCGGCGCGGATGACGAACCCGGCGTCGTATATCTTGGCGCCGATCCCGGCGTGCTTTTCCGCAGCGGTGACAATGGCGCGAATTGGGAAATGGTCGCTGGCTTGTGCAATCATCCGACACGCGAGAAGTGGAACCCGGGCGCCGGTGGCATGATGGTGCACTCGATTCAGTGCCTCGGCAAAGGCCGCCTCATCGTGGGAATTTCCGCCGCGGGCGCGTTTCGTTCGAACGACAGTGGAAAAACGTGGGCGCCGTTCAATGGAAATGTCCTTGTCGAATTTGGTCCTGAGAAATTCCCCGAAGTCGGTCAGTGCGTCCACAAATTGAAATCGCATCCCCGCAACCCGGAATCGCTCTATCAGCAAAATCATTGCGGCGTTTACCGCGCAGGTTTTTCGGACGAGAAATGGACCGATATTTCGAAGGGTCTACCTTCGCGGTTTGGATTTGGTTTGGCTGTCCCCGCGGCCGAAAAAAACACTCTTTTCACGATTCCCATCGTTTCACCCGAGGAACGGTATGTTCCCAAAGGCAAACTACGCGTGGCGCGCAGCCGAAATGGCGGCAAAACGTGGAAGTTTCTGAGCAAAGGCTTGCCTCAGTCCGATGCCTACGACCTCGTCCTGCGCGAGGCGATGTCCTCTGATGACCGCGATCCAGCAGGCGTCTACTTTGGCACAACAGGTGGAACACTGTTTCACACGCGGGATGCGGGCGATTCCTGGCACGTTATGTCGGCGCATCTACCGCCGATCTATTCAGTTACGGCTGCGTTGCGATGAGGGTCATGAGCGGCCCGCGAAGTATTGTCAGCATCTCCACCATCACACGGAGCGAAAATGACGCGCCCTGATTTCACTTCGGAAGCGCGAAAGCGACGTACACTCCACCGGAGGGCGATTTGGGATCCTTCCCTCCGCCCGCCGCGATCACCACGTATTGGCGCCCATTCACCGCGTAAGTTGCCGGCGTGGCATTGCCGGAAAAAGGCAGCGTTGCTTCCCACAGTAATTCGCCCGTCGCTTTGTCATACGCGTGGAATTTCTTATCAAAATCACTGGCCCCGATGAATACTAGTCCTCCCGCCGTCACCACTGGGCCTCCATAATTCTCCGTGCCGGTGTTCTTCAGGCCCTTCGCGGCAAGCTCCGGGTACTCGCCCAGATTTATTTTCCAGACGTATTCGCCGGTGTTCAGATTGATTGCGTTGAGCGTGCCCCACGGTGGCGCGAAGGCAGGATAGCCCTCCGGATCCAGGAATTTGTGGTAGCCGGTAAACCGATATTTCATAGTTGGCGGCGGAGCCTCTGAACTGGGCAATTCTTTGGATTTCCCGCTCACGAGAAAATCAATCAGCGCGTAAAGCTGACCGTCATCAAAATTGGCGAACGCCGGCATTCTTCCTTTGCCATTCTTGATGGTCGCCCCAATTTGCTGCGGCGACAATCGATCTCCCACGCCGACGAGCGAAGGCATGGCTGGAGGTGAGCCGGTCATCTTCTCGCCGTGACAAACGCTGCACTGGCTCATGTACAGCGCCTTGGGACTGTTTTCTTCTGTTTCCGGCGCTAGCGCCCCTGTCCACACCATTTCGTTTGCATTCACATAAAGGATTGCGGTTTGCGTATCGACGGCAGAGCCTCCCCACTCCGCTCCGCCATCGAATCCAGGAAAGATCACCGTGTCTTTTCCTACGCTGAACGGAATGAACTGCCCTTCGCTGCGGAACGCTCGAAATTTTTCAAGTGCCCACGCGTGCGCCTCGGGAGTGCGATTTGTCAGCATGTCTTCGCTCAAAAATTGCCGGGCGAACGGCGCCGGTTTGGTCGGCAGGGGCTGTTCGGCAGCCGCTACCTCGCCAGGAACAGCGCTTGACGGATATTTCCGGTATTCAATTGGAAAGAGCGGCGTCCCGCTGACGCGGTCAAACAAATAAACAAATCCCTGCTTCGTCGTTTGCGCAACGGCATCGATGTCTTTGCCGTCGCGTTTCACTGTCACTAGCGTAGGCGGCGACGGAAAATCTCGGTCCCAAAGATCGTGCCGCACTCCTTGAAAATGCCAGATTCTGTCGCCAGACTCCGCGTTTAAAGCGATCAGGCAGTTGGCAAACAGATCGTCGCCCAACCGGTTCGCGCCGTAAAAATCAAACGCCGCCGAGCCCGTTGGCACATAAACAATTCCGCGCTTCGCATCGACAGCCATGCCTGCCCAGTTATTCGCCGCTCCGCTGTACTTCCACGCATCTTTCGGCCAGGTCTCGTAACCAAATTCACCGGGGTGTGGAATCGTGTGAAACGACCACCGCAATTTCCCCGTTCGAACGTCGTACGCACGCACATATCCGGGCGCCGCTGGCAACGTTTCCGGATTCCGCCCGCCAACAATGATCACGTCTTTGTAAACGATGCCAGGACTCGTTAAAGCAACGGACTGTCTCTCGGGATTGCGTCCTAGATCGCCGCGCAGATCAATTCGCCCATCTTTCCCAAACGACTCAATAGGCTTGCCAGTCATAGCATCAAGCGCATAGAGAAAATTCATCACGCCAACGAGGATGCGCTTGTCTTTCTCGCTCGACCAATACGCAAGCCCGCGGTCAGGTTGCGTGCCTTTGATCCCGGAATCAAATTTCCACAAAAGTTTGCCGCTCGCAGCGTCCAGCGCGAACACCTTCTGCGTCGGCGTGATCCCGTACAACACCCCGTCGACAACGATCGGGCTCGTTTGTAGCCCGCCCTGCTCACCGGTGTCGAAACTCCAGGCGGCCGCCAGCTGTTTCACGTTGCTGCGATTAATTTGCGCAAGGTCGGAATAATGCGTGTTCGCTGCCGAGCCGCCATATGCTGGCCAATCGCGTCTTTCGCCGCTGGGGCTAGCGGTATCTTGTGAGGCAGCGACGCGGACCGAAAACGGCGCCAAAAAAGCCCCAATTGAAATCACGAGTGCGCCACAGACCGCAGCCAGCTTCGTATCGAATAGTTTCATGCCATGACTCCGCGATGCGCGTCAGGGTACCACGCAATCGCTGTGACAGAATGAGTTCGGCAAATTTCGCCTCTTCGCGAAGATCTCTATCTGTCATAAAAAACGGGGTCCCGATAATTTGGGGCGCCGGTCCGTTTGCTAAGGGAGGAGAGAGGAGAGACTATGTCGCAAACTTTAATGTCCGCGTGCTTGTCGGCTCGGAGTTCGATTCGTATGACCAGTGCTCGGCGGTGAAACGGCCTTCATCATTTCTTTCGCTTGATCCAGGTGCTGCTGAATGATCGGAACGGTCTCCGAGGCAAAACCCCTAATTACATCGTCATTGCCATGGTTTGCCTCTCGCTGAAAGTCCCGCAAATCCTGCTGATGATCTTTCACCATAGCTTGCACATAGGCCTGGTCAAAATCAGTGCCGCTTAGCTTGGAAAGTCTGTCGTAAGTGGCTTGGTCCTTGAAAGAAAGATCCGTGGGCAGCGCGATGCGCTCTTCTTTCGCCGCTTCCTTCAATTCGTCGCCGGCTTTTGTATGCTCGGCTACCATATGCGTTCCGAAAGCTTTCACGGCTTCGTTTGATCCCTGATCCATTGCGAGTTTGCCCAATTTGATCTCTGCAAGGCCTCCATGGGCGGCCACCCTCACAAACGCTTCGTCCTTCATTACAGCCTCGGTTGTCGAGGACACGGGCGAGCTTTCCTGGTGGCCCAACACCACCCAGCACCCGAGCGACGTCAGAAAAAGTGTCAATCCCGCCACATATGAAACCTTGGCAGCTGTCGTCTCCAGAAGCATGTTTTTCTCGCTTACCCCAGGCTGGGTCTTACGCCACGCAGATTAGGAGGGACGAGCAACATAGCCCATCCAGTGATTCCATTATCCCGAAGTCAAACAACCCTGATCTATACCGGATAGCACTGGTATAATCCGCGGGGATTTGTTCCAATTCCTCGGGCAAAACACCCAAACGAGGCAAACAATGTCCGCAACCTTATCGTGGTTGATCGCTTCTTTGATGTTCCTGGCTCTGGCAACTGGAGGCGGGCGCATCTCCGCTCCCGCCGCCCATGGAATGCTGGTTGTGGCCAACCAGCACGAGCACACCGCTCTGCTCATCGATCCGGAGACACGCCAGGAGCTTGCGAAGGTCGTCGTCGGAGTCAACGGCCACGAAGTCGCCGTCTCGCCCGACTCGCGCTTCGCTTACGTTCCTATCTACGGCAATTCCGGCGTTGGCAAGCCCGGCACGGACGGGACGACCATCGACATCGTAGATTTACGCGAACACAAACTGGCCGCCACGATCGACCTCGGCAAGCCGCTTCGTCCTCATCGCGCCGAATTCGGCCCCGATGGCCTGTTGTATGTCACCGCGGAACTCGACCATGCCGTCGATGTAATCGATCCCGCTACGCGCAAAGTCATCGCGGAAATCCCTACAGGGGCGATCGAATCCCACATGGTCGTGATTTCTCCCGACGGCAGCCGTGCCTACACCGCCAACGTAGCCGCAGGCAGCGTGAGCGTTCTGGACCTCAAACAACGCACGCTCGTCACCGTCATTCCTGTTGCAAAAATCGTTCAGCGCATTTCAATTTCCGCCGACGGCAAGCGCGTCTTCACTCACGATCAAGATGCTCCACGCATCGCCGTCATCGACACAGCGACAAACAAAGTCGCTAGTTGGATTCCAGTCCCGGCAACGGTCTATTCCTCTTCACCGACCGCCGACGGCCGCAAGCTGTTGGCTTCCTCTCCTTCCGGAAAAATCTTCGTCATCGATCTGGCCAGCGCAAAGGTGGAAGAATCGTTCGACATCCCGCCCGCCTTGGGCGAACTCTTACTTACGCCCGACGGCAAGTTTGCCTTCGTAAGCTGCCCGGCGGCTGGAACAATCGAAGTGCTGGACGTGCCCGGCCGTAAGCTGCTGCAACCGATCAAACTTACTCCTGGCGTGGATGGCCTCGCCTGGGCCACATCCATTCCGTAATTTTCGCCAGCGTTGTACGAGAATCGCCCATGGACATCGACTGGATTCGCGATCTCTGTCTCTCGTTTCCCCGCACAACCGAACAGATTCAATGGGGAGACGACCTTGTCTTCAAGGTGGCCGGCAAGATTCACGCCATCACGGTCCTGCACCCCGCCAAAATATGGCTCTGTTTTAAAGTTTCTCCGGAAAAATTCGCGGAATTGACTGAGCGTGAAGGGATTATTCCCGCGCCCTATTTGGCGCGCGCAAAGTGGGTTGCGCTGGAAAACAAGGACGCGCTCTCGTCCGACGAACTTGCCCTCTTGTTGCGCGAGTCGTATGACCTGGTGGTTGCCAAACTGCCTAAGAAAACCCGCGAGGCTATGGCCAGCGGCAAACTACCCGGGCGACGAAAACCCGCCAAAAAGCACGCGGCGAGGCTAAACTCTCGGAAGCAGCTTCACAAAAAGAAAAAGCCCTCTCGCTAAGAGAGGGCTTCCATTTCCGTTAATCTTTAATTCTTATGAAAACTTGTCGGCGCGCCCGTCCTAAGCGGTGGCCTTCGAATCCGCAGTGCGGCGTAGCGGTCGCGCGCCAGGCAGCGGGAAACTCATGTGCCAAAAATTCGAATCCGCCGAAATAAACTCCACGCCTACGAACGTCTTGCTTTCGCGGTCGCGCCGGACGGAAACCACTCTGGATTCCACGGTGCGATCGCTATTCTCATTCACTAGAATCAGCATCTGCCCCACGACGACGCTCTGATCAATCTGCAGCAGCGCTCCGTGGCGGTTCACCGATTGCGACTTCGCCTTCACACGGAACTTGTCACCGTTCTCGTCCTGCCCGTGCACAGTGATCGGCACCGTGATGCTGACTCGCAATGTCCGGCGCCGTTCTTTACAGCGAAAATGAAGTATGGCCATGAGAGACACTTACCTCTCGATTGATCTTAAGAGACTCGGGGACCTAAGCCTGCCCATACAGGACTGGCTTCAGCATTATCACTTTCGTGTACATAATGCTGAAGTGAACGGTCGACACGAGCGAGGAAACTAGCACGAACGTCGTCCACATTGTTCGTATTGTGGGCTTTGGAACGCTACCCTGCAATAGAGGGTAGGTACCAAATTGACCACGTTTGTTCCGGTACTCTAGTACTTTACTCATCCGAGTTCAACACCATTTTGGGAAAACATTGAACTGGGGTAGTGCACGCCAGCGCCCGAACGTTTCGCCTCTCTCGATAGTGAACCCAAATCGTTAACCTGAGGCCGTGACTCTAGGAATACAGTCCCAAGCAAAACCCCTCGAATCCATCTAACTTATTTATTTTGTGCACCTTAGAAAGATTGACAAACCTTCGGCCGACTATGTGCCTTCGAGGTCGATGAATTCGACTTTCCAGGGCCGGACTTCCAAATTCAGCCGGGCCACAGTAACCGGTAGGTAAAAACGTCTTGGACCTGCGCTCCCCGGGTTTATGTAAAGAACGCCGTCTTTCTCGGTCTGTCCCGGTTTATGCGAATGTCCACTTACCACAATCTGAAATCCGCTGGCGGCTGGACTCATGTCTAAGTCTTGTAGAATGTGCAGCATATATATCATCGCGGAGCCCGCTTGAATGACTTCTGCCAGGGGCAGAGTTTGCCCCCATCTGTCTGTATCCACGTTTCCGCGCACCGTAAACACAGGAGCAATCGTTTTTAGGGTGTCAAGAATTTGAGGGGCTCCCACATCCCCAGCATGAAGGATCAGATCAGAGCCGCGCAGCGCGCGCACAGCCTCTTCCCGCAACAATCCATGCGTATCCGATATTAACCCTAAGATTTTCACCTGATCAGCCAAGGAGTTTGCTCACTTTAGCCAAGCTTTTCCACACGTAGCTGTGTCTCGGTCCGTGTATTTTCTCTGCTGGTTGAACACACCCGGTCGATCTATGGGTACTTTAAAGGTTGGTTAAATGCCGGGGCCACTCGGACCCATCAATAAGAAGACCATGTCAGTCGGCCCAGCCTCCGCTAGCTCATAACCGCCGAACGGCTTCCGAGTATTTTCACCGCACCTTTAGGATCTCGATTGCGTTCACTCGCGTGTGCCCCACCTGCAGGCCCCAATGCAGATGAGGACCTGTGACGCGACCCGTCGCACCAACCTTTCCCAAGAGTGTTCCCGCCACCACCTCATCTCCAACTTTCGAGTCAATCTCGGAGAAATGACAATAGAACGTGTAAATCCCCAGACCGTGATCGACGATGACGGTGTTCCCTGAAAAATATAATTCTTCCGCCAGCACGACGCGTCCTTTTTGCGCCGCGTGTACCGGCGTCCCTGTTGGCGCTGGAAAGTCCACACCGCTGTGCGGTGAACCAGGGTGTCCATTCAAAACGCGCCGCTTACCAAAGTTGCTGCCTTTGAAGTCGCCATCCAGCGGCGCGCGAAATGGCCCGTTCCACAATCGGTCCGGCGTCACGCGATCATAAATTTCTCGCAGCCGTTTCGTTTCCGCCTCCGCTCGAGCTTCTTGCTCCGGGTTCGGTTCGACAAACTGTTTTTTCACCGTCAGGTTTTCCGTGGCAAAGTGCCCTTCTTTCACTTCCACCGGCGCGCGGCAGCTCACGCGTTCGCCGCCTTGCAGCTGGCCCGTTACCGTGAACTCGTACTTCCCTGCTGCTTTTTCCAGATCCACTCCGAGGAGTGCCTTCCGTAGATCCGCGGTCGAAGCTCCCTGTACCTGCTTCGTCTCTCGCCAGAAAGGAACATCCCGATCGTTCCATTTGCCGCTGACTTCGCTAAGCGGCTTCGGACTTCGTAGCTCCGCAATAAGCAGCGTCCCTTGAGCCGTATCCGGTGCGCTCAGCCTTAACTCCACACCACTGCCGCAATCCTCTGCCCGAGCAGTGGCGCTTAGTAAAAGCGCCCCGCCCAAAACGCTCGCTGCGCCAAGCCTGTAGGCAAGCCCTGGCAATATGGCCTCGGCAAACCTCATTATTTCGGCCGCATCGCTTGAACGCGCGGCTCCATCTTTGCGAAGTACGTCCGCGCCAGTTTCGATCCCTGAATGGCTTTTTCAAAAGCGAGCAGAAACTCGGGATTCTTCGTCTTTTCTCTCAGATCCTTCAGAAGTGGCCGGACCTTCGCAAATATGAAATACAGCTCACCGCAGAACGCCGGTTCAAAAAACAGTTTCTCGCTCAAGACCCCGTTGGCCACAAAAGACAGTGCAATGCCCCAATAACTCAGAACCTGTCTCATCCAGTTGTTCTCGTCCGTGCCCATGGTCATTCCCAATTTCACATAATCATCGGCGTCCTTGGGCCAAAACTGCGTCATCCACCATTGCCGCGCTTTCCGCATTTCCGGCTCGCGCCTCAAGTTGTACAGTTCCAAGATTAAGCGCGCTTCTTCTACAGTCGGTTTCTTCGCCATCCAGTTCCTCCAGAATACTGCCTTGGATGATTCTACCTGCTGGGTCCAGCCTCTTGCTCCCGGTTTTTTGATGATTGTCTCCGGTGTAAAATCCCAGCCGCCCCGAAAATTGGTATCGGAGGCTTCTCTCTTACAGATCAGAAGAATTCTCGCTATTTACTCAAGCAGCTGGGTCGGGGATGATGCAGGGTCGAAATTCGAGCTATGCTCCAATCCAGGAGGCAATTCATGCGCAGAAAAACTGCCATTGCAACCGCAGGCGCCGTCTTTACACTCTTCGGTTGCGCCGCGCTCCAAGCGCAACAAACATCAGCGCCATCGACAGCCGCTCCCTCTGCGACAAAGCAAACCGAAACCGATGAGTACACGCGTTATGAACTTCTTACGCCGGAAAGCGCGAGTTTCAAGATCTATTACGAAGTCACCGCGACCACGCCTGGGGCAAAGTTCTTCTACAACCCCATCCGCAAGGGCAGCTCAGCAAGCGACGAAGCCGTCTTCGATTCCATGACCGGCGCGCCGCTTCCGTTCGAAGTGGTCAGCGGGGCAGAAGCGCGCAAAGCCCCGCTCATGTCCGACGCGGACGCCGATACAAACTACATTAAAATTTCTCTAGCGCGCCCTGTGCCGCAGGATGGCCAGGGCCGAGTCCTCATCCTGAAAACTTATAAGGATGCAAAGAGCTACTACCGCGACGGGGACGCCATCGTTTTCAGCCGGCCGCTCAGCATCAAGCGAAACAAAGTTGTCCTGCCGGCGGGCTATGAATTAGTCGGATGCAATGTACCGTCGCAAGTTTTGCCGGAGCCGGACGGCCGGATCGCCATCAGCTTCTTGAACGCTGGCGCCGGCGAAGCGCCGCTTATTCTGCGCGCCAAACTCGGCGCACAAACGGGAACCGCCGCCGCGCCGCACGCCACCACACAAGCACGCAGTTGGGAATCGCCATTCGAGGGAGAATCCGAGCGAGCGCGTCTCTCCGAGCGAGCCCACCAGGATCGCGATATCGTTTACTTTCTGCAACAGCCCGAAACGCACGCCTTTGCTCTTTATCACGACTACACCGAATCCCACGAAGGCGCCGACAAGTATCTGAATGTCGTCCGCGAAGGCAGCACCGTTTCTGGCCCTTCGGCCTATATTCTGGATACTGGCGAAAAGCTGGCCACGAAAATGATGACAGGCGCTGAGGTCACCGCGGCAAAAATTGATGCCGGAGATCCGGTCACTCCCACAACGCAGGTTGTTCTGATCCCCTTTCCGCCGGTGAAAAAAGGCCAGTCCATCCGCCTGCGCATCTCCGAAACGTACACCGCCCCGACCAGCTATAAGCTAGAGGGAGACGAATTGGTTTTCGATCGTAGTTTAGGCCGACCGCGCAACGCAGTAGTCCTGCCCGCAGGTTGGTATCTCACGACCAGCGCCATCCCGGCCACCATCACGCAACTTCCCGACGGCCGCATCCGCCTCGATTTTTGGAATGGCCGCCCCGACTCCGTCGACGTCCTGGTCAGAGCAAGACGCCGCGCCAGCGCCCCCGTCCCCCAGTGAAGCAACTGTAGGGGAGGGGCCTGCCCCTCCCAGCCCCCACGATCTAAGTGAGGCATTTCGAGAAGACGAGACAACTCGTTCGCGTTAACTCTTTGCGGCTCCCCCTGCCCTCTTGCCTCCGCATTCGATCAGCACTTCACAGGCATCCAAGCATGCGTTCTTGAACTCCTTCTCGATTGCAGCGTCCACCCGCTCTCCCAGAAGCAAAATCGCAGTGCCATGCACCGTCGCGACTAATGCGAGCGCAAGTTTCGCATGGTCTGTCGGAACTCCGCCGAGATCACCCGCCAGTCTTTCCTGGACGTACTCGTACGACGGCAATCGTTCTCTGCGCGCAAAGCGCTCGGCCCAATCGGAAGTCAGAAGCGCATACTCATTTCCATTGGCAATCGCGAAATCAAGCCCGAGCCGGCAAGCTGCCACCGAAGACTTTGCGGGCTGCAGAGCCGCGAACATCCTCTCCCTCGCTCGGACGCGCATGAAGACGATCAGGTCGTGCTTGTCCTGGAACCTCTCATAGAGCGTTGGCGTCGTCGTCTTCGCTGCCAGCGCCACGGCCCGCATCGTCACGGCGTGTTCCCCGCCTTTGCTCCACAACTGGTAAGCAGCATCGACGATCCGCCCTTCCAGCTGTTTGTCGGCTTTCCTCGGCATGCACCAATCCTCCTCGCCCTGTAACTCAAACTATAGCCTTGACAGCGTTAAAGAAACAACGTATAAATAACGCTCGTCACCGCCCCTGCGGCTGGCCCGGCCCAAAGCAAAAAACCTAGTAAGGGGAATTCAGAAACGAGTTATGTCTAGATTCGAATACTCTGTCACCACAAAAGCCAGTGCTGCGCTCGCCTGGCTCGTTTTTTCCGACACGCACCGGTGGAACACGTTCGCCAATGTCTACGGTGAGCTGCGTTGGCGCGACGGCAATCCTTGGGAGCCCGGCAGCCGTCTCCAGATTGAACTTCTTCGGCCCGTAAATGCCGTCGTCGACCACGTAATTACCACATGCGTGCCAGGAAAGAAAGTGGGCTGGATCGACCACGCTATCGGCGTCGCTATGGCGCAATGGGTTACTTTCGAAGAACGCGAAGAGGGCACCCACATTCACACCTGGGGGGAAGTGATTCACTCCGGGATCAATATTGGCGGGCGCACCGTGGAAGAGCTTCTCGGCAGCTTTACGCGTACTTGGTACGATTCCTTTCGCGCCGCATGCAACCAGCTTGTCCTTCCCGGGGGAGCTGGCGGACCGGATGACGCAGCTTTTGCGACGCAGTAATGCGCCGCTGGCTTAAGATGGCTCAGGCCTGACTCTGCAATGCGAGCGCAGGCCTAAGCCGAGCTCCCAAGAATTAAGCCCGAATCCTGTATTGACGGCGCTTTGCTGAACGGTTGCACAGATCGCCGGTTAAGTGACCGGCCACTCCGTGCGCGGAGGCAAACTCCGGTGCGAGGCTTGTGGCGTGGTCCACTCGCCAACGCTCACAAACAGTTCCAAACCAATCGCAAACGAATCTTTCCCCAGCGGTTGGCAATAAACAACCCGAGCTCTTGACCTAAGATTACCCAAAAGCGATCTCACGGTTACATGATCGTTGGGATGCCACGGCTTGCTAGTCACCACGCGCGCACCTCGTGCGCTCACGTTTTCCGTGACTCCCTGTGAGGCGATGGTGTGGACATCCAAACCAGACAAATCTACGGTGACGTGCACCGGAGAGCGGTCTTGCAATCGGCGCGCCTCGCTGTCCATGGGGCACCGCGCTGCTTTCTGGGCCGAGTTCTGGGAGTGGACGTTGTGGTGGGTTCAACGACTGGGGAAGCATACGCTTCCAGCCCCCAAGATGGTCAAGAGTTTTCATTCCTAATGAATGATCCTAGTTAACTGTCCGGCAACGCGACAATCGCATCCCACGAGCGAACGTTGGCAAGGTGTCCGGCGAAACCCTCGCCAAGCTAACACCTTATTTATCTGTTTGTTACACTGAATCACAAATCGGTTATTCGATTGCCCTATGTTTCAGGCTTGTCCTGAGAAATCTCTCTCGCATTTACCGAGGAGGCCGCTATGAAAAAACACGAACGCATCCGAGAAAAAGTCACCATTTTGCCGACGTCCATGTACCTCTCGAAAATGCACGATGCAGGCTGGACTCTCGTCGCCCTCGAATGGGAGCGGGAAGTGGAATCCTCCTCGGCGCCGGAGCCGCCCGAAGAAGTTGCAGGCACCGAAGAGATCCCTTTTGGCCTGCGCATAGCCGCAGACTGCCATCATCTCGAAGACGACCCGCTCGAAACGCAAACTCTCAAATTTCTGGCTGAACTGATTGTCCAGGACGTCTCTTTCTCGAGCATGGCCGATGCGCTGAACGTCCGCGACTACCGCACGCGCGATGGCCGCCCGTGGAACGCCGCCGCCATCTTTCGCCTGATTCCCCGTCTTATAGACGTCGCCCCGCGGATACTCTCAGGCTCCGAATGGGAAACGCGCAAGCAGCAACTTTCGCGCGTCGCCTGGAATTCTTAGCCAGTCAATAAGCGATATCAGTCCGCCGCGTGCCTGTTTGAGAATGGAGCGTGCGGAGTTAGATCCTCTGCCGGTAGACCCGTGCCAAACCAAATCCAACCGTCTCCTTGACATTCTACCTATCCGTGCCTAATATAGGTAGAATGTCTAGGAGAGATAATGCCCACTGAGAAATCCGACTTGCTCCAAGGCACGCTGGACATGCTCATTCTGAAAATCGTGGCCCTCAGCCCGGTCCACGGCTACGGTATCTCGCTTCGTATCCGCCAAATTTCCAAAGAAGTTCTGCAGGTTCAACAAGGCTCGCTCTATCCCGCCCTTCATCGGCTCGAAAAGCGCGGATGGCTTGACGCGGAGTGGGGCGAGTCCGACAAAGGCAGACAAGCTAAGTTCTATAAATTGTCCATCAAAGGACGCAAGCAACTGGAGAGCGAAGAATCGAACTGGAATCGTCTGGCCGGTGCGGTGGCCAGCATCATGCAAACCGCGCAGTAGGAGCTTTTCATGTCCTGGTGGAAGTCCATCCTGCCAAAGCGCGCTTCCGACGCGCAAATGAACTCCGAACTTCGCTTCCACATTGAGGAACTCACCGATGAAAACATCGCCGCGGGCATGTCCCCCGAGGAAGCTCGCCGCCGAGCCACGATGGAATTCGGCGGCCAGGAAAAATTCAAGGAAGAAGTCCGCGACGTCTACCGCATCCGCTTCCTCGACGCCAGCCTTGCCAATCTCAAATCCGCCGTCCGGTTCATCCGCAAATCGCCAACTTTCTCCGTCGCCGTCATCCTCACGCTTGCTCTCGCCATTGGTGCAAACAGCGCCGTCTTTTCCGCTATCGACGCTATCCTCCTTAAGCCGCTTCCCTTTCCTCAAAGCGATCAGCTCATGCGCCTCCAGCAGCGCCATTCCAAACTTTCGATCCCAAACCCTTTTGTAGCTCCAGTCCGCCTCGAGGACTGGAATCGCCTTAATTCCACTTTTCAAGCCCTCACTGGCTACTACACAGAGGACATTTCGGAAACATCAGGAACGCTTCCTGAAGAATTCACAGAGGCCTTTGTCGCTCCGCGCTTCCTTCAAGTTTGGGGCGTTGCGCCCGCTCTCGGCCGCGACTTCACCTTCGAGGAAGGACGCGCCGGCGGCCCGGATGCAGTTATCATTAGCGACCGCTTCTGGCGCCGCCGCTTCGCCGCCGATCCCAGTGCGCTCGGTAAAGAGCTTCGCGTCGGAAATTCCGCCTACTCCATTGTCGGTATTATGCCCGCTTCCTTCCTATTCCCAGACCGTGATGTGGATCTCTGGTCTCCCATCCCGATAGACGCCCCCTACGCCCAGAGTCGCGAATCCACGTGGTACAACGTGATTGGTCGCCTCAAGCCAGGCGTGTCTATCGATCAGGCTCGCGCCAACCTCGCCACCGTCCAAGACCAACTCGCTCAGCAATTCCCCAAAACAGATGCGGAACTCTCGGTGGGCATCGACCAACTCAAAGAAACCACCATCGCAAGTTCCCGGCGCTCTCTCTGGCTACTCTTCGGCTCCGTTTCTCTGCTCCTCCTGATCGCCTGCACCAACATCATCGCGCTGCTGCTGGCTCGCGCCACGCAGCGACAGCACGAAATTTCGGTCCGCTTTTCCATGGGCGCTCCGCGCGGCGCACTTATCGTGCAGCTCCTCACTGAAACCTTCCTCCTCGCGCTCCTCGGCTCCCTCCTCGGGTTGCTGGCAGCGAACGCCGCTTCCGGCGTCTTCCGCTCCCTGGCCGCAAGCCTGCCGCGCGTCGAAGAAATTCATCTCGACGCACGAATCGTCCTTTACTCGCTCGCTTGTTCCGTCATCGTCACGCTTCTCTGCGGCTTGTTCCCCGCCATTCGCGGCACGCGTCGCAACCTCTACGGCTCCCTCAATCAGGCAGGCCGTACGCAAGTTTCCGGTCGAAACTCGCTCCAATGGCTGCTCGTCGGGATTCAAGTCGCACTCGCCGTCACTCTTCTCTCCGGCGCCGGCCTGCTTCTCCGCAGCTTTCAGGAATTGGGACGCGTTTCCCCGGGCTTCGATTCAAGCCATATTCTTACCTTTCAGATCAGCGTCAGCTGGGGCGAAACCGCTGACTTGAAGAAACTGGGCCAGAAAACCGACCGAATCCTGGGAGCTCTCCGCTCGACACCTGGCGTGGAAGCCGCCGCGATATCCGTTGGCGCTCCAGGGGTTCCGTTCAAGTACCAAACCGAACTAAAGCTCGTCGAAGGGCGCGCTGAAAGCGAACCGAAACTTCTCGCCGACAACCATCTCGTTTCCGCCAGCTATTTCGCCACCATGAAGATCCCGATGCAGGAAGGTGCGCTCTGCCGTGAAACGGATGGCCCGCCATCCGTCGTCGTCAATCGCTCCTTCGCGAATGCTTATTTCACCGGTTCCCCGGCCATTGGCCATCATCTGGAGGCTTCCAATCTCGGCTATACCGGCTCGGCTGAAATTGTCGGCATCTCTGGCGACGCTCGCGACGCCGGCCTCGATCAGCCGCCCGTTCCAACCGTCTATTGGTGCGCGCCCGTGGCCGAGCCCGGCACTTACTTCCTCGTCAGAACTCACAACGCCCCCATGACCATGGCTGAAACCATCCGTCAGCAAATTCATGACTTCGAGCCCGAGCGCTCCGTCTACAATTTCGCTCCCCTCGAACAGCATTTCTCCGACGCCCTCGCCGAAGGCCGCCTCCGCACGATCCTCCTGACCTTCTTCGCCGGCACCGCGCTTTCGCTTGCCTGTATCGGCCTCTATGGCACGCTGAGCTATTCCGTCAACATCCGCCAGCGCGAAGTCGGCCTGCGCCTGGCCCTGGGTGCGTTGCGCGGCCAAATCGTCCAACAATTCCTTTGGCAAGGACTTGCCGTGTGCCTCCTCGGCTGCGCGGCCGGGTTCGCCTTGGCCGCTGCCTCGTCCCGCGTTCTCGCTGGCCTCCTTTACGGCGTCTCGCCCACCGACTTCCCCACACTGTCCGGAGTAATTCTGCTGGTTTTGGTCGTCGCTGCAGCGGCATCGCTCATACCCGCCGTGCGCGCTTCCCGCGTCGAACCCATGCAAGTCCTGCGCAATGAGTGAATCAAAACCCTGTTGTAACGGGACTGCGAAAACCTTACTCTAAGTTTACCCTGACAAATGTCACTTCTACGGTGCACCTAAACATCGTACCGAAAGCGAGCGAAAACGTGAGTTCCGATCTCATTCAGAAGCAAACTACACGCCGCGAAATGCTGCGTGGCTCCGCTGCACTTGCAGGCAGCGCGTTCCTGGCGCAACTATTTCCTGGCAGCCTTCTCCGCGCCGCAACGGGCCGCGGACTACAAACAGCGTCGCCAGCTGACCGTACCACCGCATTTCGCACACAAATGGGTGCCACTCCCATCAAATCCGAGAAACTCACGGACAATCTCACATTGCTCTCAGGGCCTGGTGGCAACGTCGTTGTGCTCACCGGCCCTGACGGTAAGTTCGTCGTCGATAATTTCGTTGCCCCCGCCTGGCCCAAACTCAAAGAGATTCTCACTAGTATTAGCAATGTTCCCGTGAAGTACGTCATCGACACCCACTGGCACTTTGACCACACCGACAACAACGCCGCTCTCCACGCCGCCGGTGCCACCGTTCTCGCGCACGAAAACACCAAAAAGCGCATGTCGAAAGCAAATGACATTCCCATACTCGACATTCACTTCGATCCTTCGCCGGCCGACGCTTTGCCCCAACAGACTTTTGCCTCCAGCTACAAGCTGCAAGCCAACGGGGAGACCCTCGACCTCCAGTACCTCGCTCCCGCTCACACCGACTCCGACATCTACGTTCATTTCGAAAAAGCTAATGTCATCCATATGGGGGACACGTTCTTCAACCGCGCGTATCCTTTTGTCGACCCGGGATCGAGCGGCAAAGTTAAAGGCATGATCGCCGCTGCCGACAAAATTCTCGCCATCGCCAACAACGACACCAAAATTGTCCCTGGCCACGGCCCTCTCGGCAACAAAGCGGACCTCACCAGCACGCGCGACATGCTCCTCACCGCGGTCGACCGCGTCGAAAAATTCAAGGCCGCGGGCAAACCCTACCAGGAAGCCGTCATAGCCAAGCCCCTGGCCGATCTCGACGCCACTTGGGTTAAAGGCTTCGTTACCGGCGAACTCTTCGTCCAGATCATCTATCTGACTTTGTAAATCCAGGATTCTCTGGCACGTAAGCAACTAAAATTCTATGACGCGCGGCAACAAATGTACGCGCGCACGACGCGCGCAGTGAACCGCGGCCAAGCAATCAAATTGATGCGCAGATTTAGTACGCTTCCTGAGCTTAGTTCACGAAACGAGTTGTCTATCGGGGAAGTTGGGCTTCAATACTTGTGGAGACGCCATCCCCAGCGCGGAGTATGCGCACTTCCGTAGAATCGAGTTTATAGTGTCGATCCGATCTGATGACCTCAATCTCGACAGAGTGGTCCACGGCGGGGCAAAGCGAGGTCTTCCCAAGTCCCTGTTCATCGAGGGTGACTTCACCCGCAGGAGCGCCAGCCACGCAGGTAATGACGTGTATGCGGCCTGAAAACATTTTCGGCACATGTACCGTCAGCTGATCGGGATGCAAACTTGCGCCGCAGGACAGCATCCAGAATAGCGTTCCCAGAACTGCTGCTGATAGATAAAACAGGTTGGAACGGATCGACAAGTGTGTTTCTCCAGAAAAACTAAGCATCTTGTGTATAGCACCGCTGGGCGCTGAAAGCCACACGTCGCGCAACGAGTCGTACCTCGACAATGTAACGGCGTTTTTCAGGCTGGCGTGAATAAGCTAAGATAACCCGCTACTTCAAAGACTAGAATTGGTTCATCGGAGCTGAGTATTGCCATCGCGACCCAATCCTCGACTTATCTTTGCGTCAGCAATCTTCCTGCTGATAGCTTGCGGCATTGCTTCGGTCTGGACGTTATACCGAGTCTATTCGGGCGAGACATGGGTCCGGCACACGTATGCCGTGCAAGTTCTGGTGGGAGAGATCGAATCCGACCTTGCCAGGATGGGACACGCGCGGCAAACCTATCTGCAAATCACGGATAAACAATATCTTCAGGATATCGAAGAAACGCGCAAGGAATTATTCGACAAAATCAGCCAATTAAAAGCGTTGGTGCAGGACAATGCCGACCAAGAAAGCGCGGGCGAAAAACTGGAACAAGCCGCGTATGGCCGTTGCCGAACGCTGGATGAATCGCTGCAACTGGTTGAATCCGGAAAGTCGACCCACGAGGCGCAGGACAATTACTCGCTACAGTTGGTGAACTGGTCGCGACAAACCTCGGCGATTGCAGAGGGCATGCGGGACGAGGAATCGAGGCTGCTGGACCGCAGGTTGTTGCTGACAAATTCACTCTTCCTTTGGATTGTCGCGATTTTCGCCGTCACCTTCATTCTTTCCCTTTACATGCTCTGGGAACACTATCGCGTGCTGACTCGCGAGCTGGGGCAGCGCAAACTCGCCGAGCACAATGCCCGAAATCTGAGTGTGCAGCTCTTGAGTGCCCAAGATCAGGAACGGCGGAAAATCGCGCGAGACTTGCATGACGGGTTGGGCCAAACTTTGGTGGCGGCCAAGATGATTGCGGACACAATTGTGAATCGTCTACCGGAAAGACAGAATTTGCTGGACCTCAGGGAGCTTTTGGGAGAGGCGGTAGCCTCGACGCGTTCCATGTCGCATCTGCTTCATCCGCCGCTGGTCGACGAACTTGGATTTACGTCCGCCGCGCGAACTTACCTGGAAGGCTTTTCGCGCAGGACCGGTGTAAAGGTCAGTTTTGATCTTCCCGACAGTGAAGAGCGATTGCCGCGTGATCTTGAGCTCACGTTGTTCCGCGTATTGCAAGAGGCGCTCACCAATATTCAGCGGCATTCGAAAACAACAATGGCGGAAGTCCAGCTCAGAGTGAATGGCAAAACGGCAACGCTTAAAGTTCAGGACCACGGAGTTGGCTTGCCCGCTGAGATGATCCAGAGCTTCCACGAAAATGGCACGCATGTGGGTGTTGGCTTGGCTGGGATGAAAGAGCGAGTACGCGAGCGCAATGGGGAGTTTGAAATTCACTCCGATTCCACGGGAACATTGATTTCTATCGCATTTCCCGTTGTGCCGGATTCTTCCGTCCTGACCGATTAATTCCATTTCCGATCATCGCGCTCCATCAGTCACGAATCTCAGCTTCTGCTATCCTATTTCTTCGCTGCAAAGGAGTGCCATGCAGTCGCTGCGGCTGAATCCGATACTCAACACCGACTCCTACAAGCTCACCCACTGGTGGCAATACCCGCCGGATACGCGGCACATCTATTCCTACGTCGAATCGCGCGGCGGCATGTTCGACGAGACCATGCTGGCCATGCTTCAGTACATCGTGAAATCCAACTTTGCCGGACAGGTATTCACACTCGAGGACGTCGAGGAAGCGCGACGCGTCGCGCACGCTCACTTCAGCGGCCACCCCAAGTCTTTCAACTACGAGGGGTTCAAATCGCTCTACGCAAAACATGGCGGACGGCTTCCGCTTCGCATCCGCGCCGTCAAGGAAGGCACGGTCGTTAAGAGTCTAAATGCGCTGATCACTATCGAGAACACCGATCCCGAATTCTATTGGCTTACCAACTGGGCCGAAACCGTTCTCCTGCAGGTCTGGTATCCCATCACTGTCGCGACGCTGTCGCGAGCGATCAAGCAAGTGATCGGTAGGGCTCTCGTCCGCACCGGCGATCCTTCTCTCCTCCCATTTAAGCTGCACGACTTTGGCTTTCGAGGAGTTTCCTCGAAAGAATCCGCGGCTATCGGCGGCGCCGCTCATTTGCTGAATTTCTTCGGGACAGATACGCTCGCCGCCATCCAACTTCTCAATCAGTTTTATTCTGCCGACCTTACGGCGAAAGACCCGCTCAACTGCGCTGGTTACGCTATCCCCGCCTCCGAACACTCCACCATCACCGCGTGGGGCGAAGCCAACGAGGGCCAGGCTTACGCCAACATGCTGGAGAACTGCCCAGAAGGTGTCGTAGCCTGCGTTAGCGATTCGTATGACATTTACAACGCGGTGCGTAATCTTTGGGGAGGCGCGCTTCGCGACAAAATTCTTCAGCGCAAAGGAACTCTTGTCATTCGGCCGGACTCCGGGGATGCAGTGGCCGTGCTCGAAGAACTCTTCAAGATCGTCGCGGAAGTCTTCGGCTACGAAGTGAACAAAAAAGGCTGGAAAACTACTGTTCCCAACGTTCGTTTCATTCAGGGCGACGGCGTAAATTTCTACACCATTCAAAACATCACTGGCCAGCTTACGCGCAAAGGATGGTCGCAGGATATCTGGAGCTACGGCATGGGTGGAGCGTTGCTCCAACAGGTGAATCGCGACACGCTGAAGTTTGCTTTAAAGTGTTCGGCCATCGATCGTGGCGGAAAGTGGCATAACGTGTACAAGAATCCCAAAACCGATCCGTCGAAGGCCAGCAAAGGCGGCCGCTTCAATCTGATTCACGTTGGGAAGGAATTCGCCACCGTCGAAGTCGACAACAACGCTCCCAATCCCGATAGCTCCCGGCTCGGCGTCAATGCTCTCGAAACCATTCTCGAAGACGGCAAAATCCTTCGCGACATGACCCTCCAGGAAGTCCGCGACATCGCCGTCAAGTACGACACCTACAACGAATCCGCATAGGGCTCACTTTGTTGCGCCTTGCCATTCACGCGCGGGTGCGGGGCTTTGAACCCTCTCTTTCTTCCCCCCGAGCACAATTTCAAAGCGTCTGCGTTTCATTTTTTGACGAACAAAACGCAATAATCCATTGTTGGCCAATCATCCACGATTTTTTCAAGCTGAAATCCTGCCTTGGTCAGTTCATCGATGAGGATTTTCTGCTGGATGCCGTGATCTTCGCGATCCTTAGGCACGCCTTTCACCTTGCCGTATTCGGGATGAGGGGGAAAATCGATAATGGCGAGCTTCCCTCCGGGCTTCAGGGAACGAAGCAGACTGGCATCGAACTCCGCGGGCTTCGTCAAATGATGATAAACGCGCCGCAGAAAAATCGCGTCGCAGCAAGAAACGGGCAAATTTGTTTCCGCGTCTCCGCTCTCTACAACTGAAACGTTCTGCAAATCTCGTTTTTTGACGTCAGCTCTCAGCACCCCTAGTTTTTCGGCGTCGATCTCTGTCGCAAACACCTTTCCAGTTGCACCAACGTGTTCCACTGCGGCGAATGCGTAACTTCCATCTCCCGCACCAATATCAGCAACAACAGTCCCCGCCTTCCAGTCCATGAGCGCGGCAAGCTTTGGAACTTCATCTGACGCCGAGGCCGCTGTTCGCAGAGCTAGCGCAAGAGTCGCAGTTGCCACACAGCTCAACGCAAGCAGAAGCCATTTCTTTCTTGTGATTTTACGGGCCATGGACAGTCACTCTTTCGATGTGCGGGCGCCGTGCTTCAGAAAAGCAGAGCTCAGTCTTCGCCAATGTCTTCGTGCCACAACGCGGGATTTTCCGCGATGAACTTGGCGAGCATCTGCACACATTCTTTAGACGCAAGATCAATCACTTTGATTCCGTTTTCTTGCAGCCAGTCGATGCCTCCACGAAAATTCGAGGATTCGCCGACGACGACGGTCCCAATTCCAAATTGGCGGATCAACCCGCTGCAATACCAGCAGGGCGCAAGCGTCGTTACTATAACCTTGTCGCGATAACTCTTGTGTCGCCCCGCTTTGCGAAACGCGTCGGTCTCTCCGTGAACAGAAGGATCGCCATCTTGCACTCTGCGGTTATGTCCACTCCCCAATAGTTTCCCAGTGTTATCGAACAAAGCCGCACCGATAGGAATTCCGCCCTCGGCGAGCCCCCGCTGGGCCTCCTCGATCGCCGTCTCGAGCAACTTTAAATAGTCGGCGCGATTCATTCACGCTTCCTCGCGGCGCTGGCTTCGCCCGTAGCGCGGCGCGACGGCGTAGTAGAGCTGCATTAGAACGATGAACCCGATGCTCCAATACGGATGGAACACACAAAGCAGCGCGCCAAACGCATAGAACGATTGAGCAGTCCAGATGCGGCGGCGAATGGCTGCCACAATTTTCGGCGAAGTATCACTCTTGATGAGCCCTACCCGCGTTGCACGCCACCAGCTGAAGTACAGCATGGCGCCGAGAAGAAAAATGTTGGCCCAATAGGCGAGCAGCGCTGTGCGATAGTCGATGAACTCGATCAAAAGCCTCGTGGAAAACGGCATGATCGTGACTATAAAAAGAAACGCCAATTGAATCCAGGTGAAGTGGCGCTCGGAACGCGCAAGGTGGTTGAGCTGAGTCTGCTGGCCGACCCAAAAAATGCCCAGCGTTAGAAAGCTCATTAAATAAACGAGGAGTTGGGGAGCGAGCGCGGCGAGCGCATGTCGCAGATCGCCTTCGCTCATACCAATCACTTTTACGGGGACGTGAAGTTCCAGCAAGAGCAACGTCATGGCAACGCCAAAGATGCCGTCGCTCAGTGCAGCAAGCCGCTCCACGCTCTGGCCGGCAACCTGGTTGTAGGAGGTGTCCATCGCAGCGTCACTTCAGAGACGCTTCGACTTTCTTGCCGTATTCTCGGGCTTTGGCAAGAATTTCAGGTTCATTCAACGTCAGGAGTTTTTTATTGCGCATGACGATGCGGCCGCCGATCACGACCGTTTCGACGTCGCTGCCCTTTAGCGCGTAGGCGAGCTGCGCATAAATGTCGTATATGGGAACGGCATTCGGCTTGTCGAGTGAAATCAGAATGATGTCAGCTTTTTTTCCGACTTCGACTGAGCCGATTTCCTTATCCATGTGAAGCGCTCTAGCACCTTCGATGGTGGCCATCTCGACGACGGACTTTGCGCCAAGCGCGCGCGGGTCCATTTTGGTGATTTTTTGCAGCTTCGCCGCAAGGTCCATCTCTTCCATCAAGTCGAGGTCGTTGTTGCTGCCAGCAGGGCCGTCTGTCCCGAGGCCGACCGCGATACCAGCCGCACGTTCTTCGATCACAGGAGCAACCCCACTCGCGAGCATCATGTTGCTCGAAGGGTTGTGTACGCAACCGACCTGGCGATCGGCAAGGATTTTTCTATCTTTTTCGTCGACAAAAATACAGTGCGCGGCGACCACATCTGGTCCAAGGACGCCGAGCTTCTCGACATACTGGACAGGCGTCAGGCCATTTTGTTTCAAACTGTCGTCCGACTCTTTTTTCATCTCGGCGAGGTGGATGAGAATTGGTGCGTGGTATTTGCGCGCAAGAGCGGCCGAATCCTGAAGAGTTTTTTGCGAGCACGTGTAAATGGAATGCGGAGCGGCTGCGGCATGGATCAGCGGATCGTTCTGCCAGCGTTTCAGGAATTTTTCCGTGTACTCAAGCATCGCGGCGTTAGTTTTATTGTCAGGCGCTGGAAAATCGAGAAACGTTTCGCCGAGAACGCCGCGCATTCCGGCGGCTTTCGTTTCTTCGGCCACCGCATCTTCGAAGTAATACATGTCCGCAAAAGTGGTGATACCTGAGCGGATTTGCTCGGCGGCTGCGAGGCGCGTACCCCACCGAACGAAATCTTCGGTCACATTCTTGGCTTCGGCGGGGAAAATATATTTTCGCAGCCAATCGTCGAGAGTGACGTCATCGTGAAGGCCGCGCAGGAGAGTCATGGAAACATGCGTGTGGCCATTTATGAAACCAGGTAACACCAGCGCACCTTTGGCGTCGATGGTCTCTTTACCCATGAAGCCTTTCATGGCCTGCGTACGGAGTTCCGCCCCTGTTCCTACAAAAGCGATGGTATCCCCACGAACGGCGATGATGCCGTCTTCGATAATCCGGCGAGCGGGATCCATTGTGACGATGGTGGCGTTGGTAATGAGCAAGTCGAAGCCTGTGGCTTGTTTGGACGGAAATTGATTCGCCGGAACTTGGTTTGCCGAAGTCTGGCCTATCGTAGGCCCTGCGCCAAGCAGGACAAGGACGAGGAAAACAAAAAATTTGTTAGGAGCGTAAGACATTTTCATGAGCCTCATGTGAGTAAAGAGCGCAGCCTTAATACGACGGCTATAAATTCGACGAATCAAACGGTTTCGGAAAGAGATCGCGCATCTGGATTGTTTCCGTTTTGCCTTTCAAATTTGCAAGAATTACGGGAACATCTCCGCAAAACTCCCAGATCAGCTGCCGGCACGCGCCGCATGGCGGTGTGAGCGTGTCCGTATCCGTGACAACGGCGATGGCGTCAAAGTTGCGCTCGCCTTCGCTCATGGCTTTAAAAATCGCGACGCGCTCGGCACAAACCGTCAAGCCATACGTGGCGTTTTCCACGTTGCAGCCGCCGAACGTTCTGCCGGAGGTGGCATGCAACGCTGCACCAACACGGAAATTCGAAAATGGCGCGTGCGCGTTTTCGCGCGCTTGCTGCGCGGCTTCCACAAGTGCGTCATGTTCTGTCACGTTGCGGCCTCCAGAGAATTCGTCGCATCAAGCTAGTTCCGCTGCTATCCGAGGAATTACGATTTTCAGAAGAGCGATGAACTGGCTTTTAACGCGCTCCGCCGTCTCCAAAACTTCTCTGTGATCGAGAGGCTGATCGAGAATGCCCGCCGCGGCATTTGTCACGCAAGAGATTCCGAGCACGCGGATGCCGCTGTGGCGCGCTGCAATCACTTCCGGGACGGTAGACATGCCGACAAGATCAGCGCCGATGGTGCGCAGATATCGTATCTCGGCGGGGGTTTCGTAGCTTGGCCCAGGCAGCGCGGCATAGACGCCTTCGTAGAGGCCGATGCGGTTGCGGTTTCCTTCGCCGACGGTCATTTCACGAAATCTTCGGTCGTAGGCGACGGTCATGTCTGGAAAGCGTGGGCCAAAGCGCTCGTCATTGGGTCCGGTGAGCGGGTTCGCGCCCTGAAGGTTGATGTGATCTTTGATTACGACGAGCTGGCCTTGCACGAATTCGCGTTTGATGCCGCCGGCAGCGTTGGCGAGGATGACTGCTTTGATGCCCATGCGCGCAAAGACGCGGATGGGAAATGCGACGTCTTTGGCGGAATAGCCTTCATAGAGATGAACGCGTCCCTGCATTCCGGCTACAGGGATGTCGCCGACTTTACCGACAACCAATTGTCCTGCGTGGCCGATCGCGGTGGAACGAGGGAAATGCGGGATTTCCGCGTAGGGGATTTTGGTGGGGGTTTCGAATTCGTCGGCAAAGGCGCCCAAGCCAGAGCCCAGGACTAGCGCGATTTTTGGGCGGAGATCGGTTTTGGTGAAGATGGAATTTGCGGCGGATTCGGCGCGGTCGAATTCAGAGTCAGAATTTATTTTGGGAACGGATTTTTTTCGTGGGCTCATGCTGTCGTTGGGATTTTATCCTGAGTTTAGGCTAAAGGGCTAACAACAAGGCGGCGCCAGAATTCATCGAGACAAAACTGCGCGAGGGACAGAGGTGGCTGTGACACTTCGTGAGTACGCGGCTTGCAGGCAAAGAGTGGGCACGGCGTGCCGTGCTCCTGCGAGAGAAAATCATGAAAGGATGCCGACGATGGAGGCGGACATTAAGTTGGCCATCGTGCCGGCGAGCATGGCGCGGATGCCGAGCCGGGCGAGGTCGCCGCGGCGCGTGGGAGCCAGGGCGCCGATGCCGCCGATCTGGATGCCGATGGAGCTGAGGTTGGCGAAGCCGCAGAGCGCGAAGGTCGAGATAGTGAAGGTGCGCGGGTCGAGAGCGCCCTTCATGGTGCCGAGCTGGCTGAAGGCCACGAATTCGTTGGTCACCATGCGCAGGCCGAGAAGGTCGCCGATCTTTGTGGCGTCGTGCCAGGGAATCCCGATCAGCCAAGCGATGGGAGCAAAAATCCAACCGAGGACTTCTTGCAAGTTGTATGGGAACCAGTTGATGTGAATGTGCACCCATCCCATCATGGCGTTGAGCAAGGCGAGGAGGGCGAGGAAAACGATGAGCATAGCGCCGACATTGAGGGCAAGATGGAGGCCGTCAACGGTGCCGCGGGCAATGGCTCCGAGCACGTTGGATTCTTTTTCCATGGCGGGCATTTCTACGCGGCCGGCAGTGAGCGGCTGCTCGGTTTCCGGAACGAGCATTTTAGCCACGAGCAACGTGCCGGGCGCGGTCATGATAACGGCGGTGAGAAGATTCGTAGGGTCTGCCCCGCCGATATGGATGTAGGCGGCCATCATGCCGCCAGAGATGTGGGCCATGCCGCTGGTCATCACCGTCATGAGTTCAGACATGGTGAGAACCGCAAGAAAAGGGCGAATCGTGAGCGGCGCTTCGGTCTGGCCCATGAAAATGCTGGCGGCAACGTTGAGAGACTCGGCGCCACTGGCGCCCATGATTTTGGTCATAAGCCATGCGGCGACGCGGATAACGAGCTGCATGACGCCGATGTGGTAGAGGACGGCGAAAAAGGCTGCGATGAAAATGATGGTAGGAAGAACTTGAAACGCGAAAATGAGACCGAGATTGGAATCGGATTTGCCGAGTTCGCCGAAGACAAAGGTAGAGCCGACGTAGGAAAAATCGAGGAGATGCTTGGCGCCGTTGCCCAGAGTTTGAAAAATAATTCGGCCGGCCGGCACTTTCAAGACGAAGACGCCGAGAACGATCTGCAAGCCAAGACCCCAGAGCACGGTCTTGAGCTTGATGGCTTTGCGCGCGGTCGAAAAAAGATACGCCAAACCAAGCATCGTCAGCAGGCCGAGTACCCCGGTGAAACGTCCCATTCGTGGACCTCTTTCTGCCTAGCAAGCTTCTTCTGAACACATTATGACGAAATCTTTGGTCCGGGCACTAAGCCCCGAGAATACGCCGGATGAGCGGCAGCTTTTCGCGAGGCTCAACGTCGCCAATTCGATAACTGTTCGCGATGAGACTCCGCGCTTCGGCCAACTTTGTGCCGTTATTGTAATGAATTGTGACGAAACGTTCGCCTTTTTCTACGCGGTCGCCGATGCGTTTGTGAAATTCGAGGCCCACGGCGTGATCGATCGTATCTTCCTTTTTTTCGCGGCCGCCACCAAGCATGGCGAGGGCAGTGCCAAGTTGTTCGCATTCCGTTGCCGCGATGAATCCCGACGAGGGACTCGCGACATCGACACGAGAGTGCGCTTGCGGGAGAAGTTGCGGATCATCGACAACGCGTTCGTTGCCGCCCTGGAGGCGAATGCCCTGCTTGAATTTTTCCTTGGCCCGGCCGGTGACGATCATCTTTTCGGCCAGCTGGCGGCCTTCTTCAAGGGTCTCGGTCCGGTCGCCAAGAAAAAACATCCAGGCAGAGAGCTCGACGCTCAATTCACGGAGATCCGCGGGGCCGCCGCCGTTGAGAACGTCGACACACTCGGCAATTTCGTTAGAGTGGCCGGCCATGCGGCCGAGCGGCTGGTTCATATCAGTGATGAGCGCGACAACTCTCTTACCCATGCGCTGGCCGGTTTCGACCATCACTTCTGCGAGACGTATGGCATCTTCTTCGCGCTTCATGAAGGCACCAGAGCCGGTCTTGACGTCGAGAACGAGTGCGTCGATGCCTTCGGCCAGCTTCTTACTCATGATGGAAGCACAAATGAGGCCAATATTTTCTACCGTAGAAGTAACATCGCGGAGAGCGTAGATTTTTTTGTCTGCAGGAGCGATTTCGGCGGTTTGGCCGATGAGGCCCATGCCGCACTCGCTCAAAACGCCGATGAATTTTTCGAGCGACAGATTTACGTTGAAGCCGGGGATGGACTCGAGCTTATCGAGTGTCCCTCCAGTATGGCCGAGGCCACGTCCACTGATCATCGGGACGGTGAGGCCTCCCGCAGCAACAATCGGCGCTAGGATGAGAGAAGTCTTATCCCCAACGCCGCCGGTGGAATGCTTATCCACTTTTTTCCCCGGAATGCGAGCGAGATCGACGACCTCGCCGGAATAAAGCATGGCTTCCGTGAGCGCGGCAGTCTCAGCACGATTAAGGCCGCGAATCCACGTAGCCATAAGCCAAGCGGCCATCTGATAGTCAGGAATATCGCCGCGCGTGTAGCCAGAGACGAGAAAGTCGATCTCCTCGCGGGAGTGTTCACCGGAATCGCGTTTTTTGCGGATGAGGTCGACGGCGCGCATGCGTGATTGGATACTGCGGCGCGAGCGTAACATCGGCGGATAGAAGCGTCAACGAGAGGAACGAATGGCATGCGGAATATACACTGATGATAATGCAGAGGAGCGTTCGATGTTCTGGTTCAGCGGACGCCAGACGCGCTTTTTGACCACCTCAAGCGGTCGCCACCTACCAAGGCGAGCGACAGCACGCTCAAATCCCCAGGATCGAATCGGAGTTCGTGGTACGAGTTCATGAATTTTCGTTGAATCTTGAGAGATCCGAGCGAGTCTTTTGCCAACAAATCCTTTACGCGTGTTCCCCAGTCGATCAGTTTGGATTTGCCGTTCAACTCAACTCTGATCTGGGAAGTTACAGTCACAAGCCCGCTGAACTCTACGCAGGCAACTTCATTAGCTGCAGCAAAGTTCTTGCAACCACCAACTGGCCTCAACCGAAGTTCATGGTCGAATTCGTCCAACTGGCTGGCAGTGCTTGCTCCAACAATGGCCGCGGAGAGTTTCTGCTCTTTGGAAACCAATAACGTATAGAAAACTAGACGATAGTGAACTTCCGGCAGAATGCCTATCAACTCCAACTCCTGACTTTCGTCTTGAACCTGTCCTTTCAACGATGCTGGAGTGAATCGAACATCGCCAATCTGAAGGAAATGTATTTTCCCTTCGCCTCCCAACTCCACGTCGAAATTGACCGTGCTTAGACCCTCGAAATTCTGAGTCGCGTGAGCCTCTTCGGCGGACTTTGTGGCTCCGAAATAGGCACGCTCAATCTTCAGACGTATACCTGGCCTCAGATCCAGGCTGCTCCGGTCCGGGCGATATCCGTAATAACTGAATAGGCTTTCGGGCGGCTTCATGGGAAGGCTTTGCAAAATAAAATCACGAATGGAGTATCCGGGGCCACCGAAGCACCCGTCTTGCTGCAGTTGATCCACCTTGGCCAGGACAACATACAGCGCGTCAACCACGTCGCCGTCCGGGCTGGCAAGACCGTTGACGTCTCCAAGCCACCGTTCGATGGAAGGCAGCGTAATCTGAACAGATCCCGAGGTTTTCCTAGCAAGTTCCACACGAAATGGGCCCTCTTCGGCTAGACAATTCGTGCCCCCGGATGCATCGGGCGACAGAACATTCATCGCGACGTGAATTGGAGAATTGTTTGAATTGGAATCTGGGATTGAGGGCGAAAAAAGAACTGACTCGCCGTCCACTGACCCCAGGCGAAAAGGAGGGCCCGTGACTCCGATTGGGTGTCTCGCAGAGCAACTGACCGATGTAAGTGCAGTCAACAGAATTAGCGCTAGCAGGCTTAGATCTGACTTCAGGTTCACTTGCCATCCACTTTCCTGCTGCCTCCTTTATCTGAAGCACTAATTAGAGGAATCAAGGGAGTAGACCACCGTGATGGTGGTGTCGACTTCGATGGGCTCTCCGTTGAGCAGCGTGGGAGTGTAGCGCCACTGATTGACCGCTTCGACGGCGGAATGGGCGAGGTCGGGGTCGATCTGGCTGTTCATGACGCGCAGCGAAAGCGGCTTGCCGTCCATACCTATGACAGCCCGAAGAACGACAGTGCCGCTGATGCCGGCCGATCTGGCGGATTCAGGATAGACGGGCTGGACTCTCGTGATGATTTTGGCGGCCTGGACAGTTCCGCCGACACTGAGGCGGGAAGGCTTGCCCGAAGTCGTCTGAGCCGGAACGGACTTTGCGCCGTTTTCGGAAACAACCGTCACATGTTCGGTAATCGCTCCCACTTGCAAGACTCGCGCTACCGAGAAGTCGCGACCGACTTCGAGCGAGACCTGCGGTTCGCGATAAGGTTCGAAGCCCGGCTTCAAAACTTGCAGTTCGTAATTTCCAGCAGGCAATGGCTTGAAGACAAAATTACCTTCGCGGTTGGATGTCGTCATGTCAATGGTCTTAGCTTCCTGGTTGGTCATGATGATGGTGGCGTTGGCAACTCCGGCTCCGCTCGGATCGTGGATGGTGCCGGAGGTTTTTCCGGATAGATTTTGCGCGGACAGGTGAAGGGCCGCGAGAGGAAACAGAAGGCACAACGCAAAACCCGGAATAAGCAAGCTAGTTCTAAACGACAAACGGCTTCGATTGATAGACGGATTCAACATGGCGGCAAATCTCCTTTCAAGATTTGAAGGACGCGCGATGGCCAGAGCAGTGGACCAGGCACGGCCTGAGTTTTCTAGCGTCCTTGCGAGATCGAGTAGTTGGCTGGCGTAGTGGGCCGGGGCAATTCCGGCACGCAGAACCGCATCGTCGGACGCGCGTTCGCTTTCTTGGCGCAGGCGCGCAGCGGCCAGCCAGGCGAGCGGATGGAACCAGTAGATGGCGCGGGCAAATTCTGCACAAATCTGGAGAATCCAGTCATGGCGGGAGATGTGGGCGAGTTCGTGGGAAAGTACCATGCCGCGGCGGTCTTCGGGCCACTGCGCGGCACTGAATGGCAGGACGATGACGGGACGAAAGACGCCCCAAGTCAGCGGCATCGCGGTAGTGCTGTCACATTTCAAGAGACGGACAGGGCGCGCGATTTTGTGGAACTTCGAGAACTGCAAAACGCTGCAAATCCAATCCTCGTCGAAGAGGGGCTTCGCATGCGCGGAGACCCACGCGAGGCGAGCAATGCCTGTTGCAAGCCTTAGCAGAATGAACGAGAAGCCAACCGCCCAGACCAGAAGCGAGACGCCAGCGAGTTTGCTGAAACGTGGAAGAGCGGCTGTGACGCTGATGATGCTGGAAGGAATTGTGTGTGAGGCAGAGCCCCCTGTGTTCGCGTGGGCGGGACTCCATAAAGCCGCGGCTCCGCCGAGCGTGGCCGAATGCCACGCCGGAAGCAGCATCGCAAAGAAAGGCAAAGCGAGCGATGTGAGAATGGCGGCAGTCCAGATGTAATGACGTTGCGCGGCGGAAGAACGCCGGCGCAAAGCGATTACGCTCAGCCATGCACAGGCGAGAAGAATGGTGGCCTTGGCGGAGCACGCAAGGAAAAATGAGAGCCCGAGTTCATAATTGGCGAAGGTGCTCGTCATCATGATGGCCAACTCTCCTTTCGGCCTTTCGAGATGAGGCGGGCGAGACGATCGAGTTCTTCGGGAGAAATGCGGGCGACTTCGCCGCCGAGGAGTGCGGCCACGACTTTCTCCGTGGAGCCGTCGAAAAATGTTTCGACGAGGTGGCGCAGGGCCGAACGACGGGCGACATCGCGCGGCACGGCTGGAGCGTAGACATAGCGCAGGCCGTGCTCCTCGTGGCGGACGTGGCCCTTTTCTTCAAGGACGCGAAGCTGGGCGCGGACAGTGGAATAGTTGGGCTTTCCGGCGATTTCGGCGAGGACCTGGCCAACGGAGGCGCTTTCGAGCCTGTAGAGAATGTCCATAATCTGGCGCTCGCGGCGGGAGAGTGCGTTTGGCTTGGGTTTTTGTGTCATGTGCTATTTTTCTAGCAGCTATGCTAGGAAACTAGCAGGACGGACTTTCCGTGTCAAGAGTTTTCTTGAAACAATAGCCTCGCCTTCCCGGGAGCCTCAGGGACGCGAAGAGGCAGGCGGCTTCACGAAACGGCTGGTAACTCGAGGTGTGCGGAATGCGTAGTAACATCGAGGGACGATGATGACAACTGGTAATGGTATTGCTGTCCGCGCGGAGCAGGTTTCGCGGCACTACGAAATGGGATCCGCGGTCATTCGAGCCGTAGATGATGTGACACTACAGATCCGCTCGGGAGAGTTCGTGGCGTTGCTGGGAAGTTCGGGATCGGGAAAATCCACGCTGCTGAATCTGATGGCTGGGCTGGACCGCCCCACAGGTGGCGCGATTTTCGCAAACGGCAGAAATCTTTCAGAGTTGAGCTCGCTAGAATTGGCGCGATATCGAAGCCGGACGGTAGGAATGGTTTTTCAGTCGTTCAATTTGCTGCCACGCATGACGCTGGAAGAAAACGTGGATCTGCCGCTGCGTTTAGCGGAGGTGGATCGCTCGGAGCGCGGTGCGCGGGTGCAGGAAGCTCTGGAGCGCGTGCGATTGGAAAAGCGGCTTACGCATCGGCCCAGCGAACTGTCCGGTGGGGAGCAACAGCGGGCGGCTCTGGCGCGAGCGCTGGTGAATCGGCCAACACTTTTGTTTGCCGATGAGCCGACAGGTAATCTGGACAGCGCGACCGGAGAATCCATCATGCTGCTGCTGAAAGAAATTCAGCAAAAGCTGGGCATGACAATAGTGATGGTAACTCACGAGCGGCCCTTGGCGGAACGCTTCGCGGACCGCATCGCCGCGCTTGCGGATGGCAAATTGCTGACCGACGGGGTGAAATCATGAAGGCAGGGGACCTCGGCGAGCTAGCGTTGCGAAATCTGCGAGAAGCGGTGCTTCGCAGCACGCTGACGACACTTGGTGTCGCAGTAGGAGTGGCCTCTTTGGTGGCCTGGCTTTCATTAGGTATCGGGCTGCAGGCACTGGCAACGAAGCGGCTTTCGAATTCGGGATTGTTCGACACGGTGATCGTGACGCAGCGAAGAAATGTGCAATCGATGCGGCGTCCCCCAGCGGAAAGTTCTCCGGCAAAAAATGCGCGGCTGCTTGATGAAGATGCGAAGAAGGATTTGGAACGCCTGCCGAATGTTGTGGAAGTTTATTCGCAGGTCCGCTTCCCAACCGAGGTTCGGTACGAAGGAACTCCTTACTCGACAATCGTCGCGGGGATACCGGCGTCGGCACAGGGAAATGGATCGTTCGATGGAATCCAGGGCCACTTTTTTTCTGGCGCGAATGCGGACGAAGCGATTTTGCAGATTGAGTTTGCAAAAGATTTATCAACGCAGCCCTCCAGCTTGATCGGCAAAGACTTGGTCGTTCGCTACGCGGAGAGGCAGGCGTTGGCGCCTCAAGCTCCAGGCTCGCCAGGGAGCAAGATTGCCGACGCGGACACGGGTGGATTCTCGATTGTGCCCCGCGAGAAGAAGCTAAGCATCGTAGGGATCATAGAAACAGAACCGGCAGCAGGATTTGGAGGATTCGGAAGCGGACGATTGCTGATGCCGCTGGAGGTAGCCTCTTCGCTGCGCGCGGCTCAAGTGAATGACCTGCGCGACGCGGTCCGAGCGACGAATGGAAAGCCCGTCTACGCTAGCCTGACGGTGCGTGCCAAAAGCGCGTCACTGGTCCCGGGGATTGAGACCGGCATCAAAAATATGGGATTCGGAACGTTTTCCCTGCAGGATGCGACGAAGAGTTTGCAGGTGTTCTTCCGAATTTTCGACATGCTGCTCTTCATTTTCGGCAGCTTGGCGCTGGCGGTAGCAACACTGGGAATTATCAATACGCTGGTGATGGCAATACTCGAGCGGCGGCGCGAGATTGGAATTTTGAAAGCGTTGGGCGCTGCGGATCGCGACGTCAAGAACCTCTTTTTTGTGGAAGCCAGCGTCATGGGTTTTTTTGGAGGCGTGCTTGGCGTGGGATTTGGCTGGCTTGTAGGCAGAGCTGTGACGTTCGGAATAAACGTGTATTTGAAGCGGCAGAGTTTGCCGTCGACAGATGTTTTCTCCGTGCCGTGGTGGTTGGTGCTGCTGGCAATCGTGCTTGCGGTCCTCGTTAGTCTTGCAGCGGGACTCTATCCGGCTTCGCGTGCGGCCAAGCTGAACCCGGTCGAGGCCCTGCGGTATGAGTAGATTCCAGCGCGCTGGCCACGCAGCGCTGCTGATCGGTTGCGTGGGTTGCATTCTGTTGGCACCGGCGGCGCGGGCCACTGCACGCGCCGAATGCGTTTCTCTGCCAAGCAAAATTCTGGCGCGCGCGATACCGTACTGCGTGCTGCTTCCGCCCAGCTATGACACCGAAAAAACGCGCCGCTATCCCATCCTCTATTTGCTGCACGGTTTGGGCGACAACGACCAATTCCTCATTCATTCCGGCGGGATGAATCTTGTCCAGGATCTGTGGGAACGCAAGCAGCTGGGAGAATTTTTGATTGTGACGCCTGCCGCCGGCATGAGTTTCTACATCAACTCGCAAGACGGCAAACGGCGCTATGAGGATTTTTTCCTGCAGGAGTTCATGCCCGGTGTCGAGAAGCGCTACCGCGCACAAGCGGGACGCAGCTCGCGCGGAATCGCGGGAATCTCCATGGGTGGGTACGGCGCGCTGCACATCGCGTTCCGCCACCCGCAGCTGTTTGCAGCTGTGGGAGCTCACAGCGCGGCTCTGATCGAAAAGCTACCGAACGTCAGCGCACAAAATGCGCGACAGATGAGCCAGCTGCGGGTGCTTGGAGAAGCGTTTGGTTCCCCATTCGATGCTGCCTTCTGGAATCAAAACGATCCACTAACCATCG
>Ga0210405_10000642_pt1 | contig 44801 bp, 39 predicted proteins | sample IncBWH11MmetaG_FD_155492 | JGI IMG/M metagenome (GOLD analysis project Ga0210405, IMG submission 155492) | Forest soil microbial communities from Barre Woods Harvard Forest LTER site, Petersham, Massachusetts, United States - Inc-BW-H-11-M | ecosystem: Environmental > Terrestrial > Soil >... | reverse complement strand
TGGGATCCCCTGCCTCCTGGTACTGCTTGGTCGCTGTCCAGGAAAGCAGAGTCCCATGCGCAATGCAAGTCCTTCTTCCTCAGCTGCTTACACCCCCACGCCTACCCACACCAAGTCTCGGAGAGCCTAATTACTGGCACCCCGGCTTTCGCTACGGGTCAATTGAATTCTCGTTTTCATTTCCGGATCTCGTTGCGCATCATAACGCCTATTGGGTAGAGGACATCGCCTACAATACGCGCGCCTGCCGCATACTGCTTTCATTGGGCCGTGATCTTCAGACCAGAGCATCCCTCATTCTGTATGATTGTCGGCAACCGACTGGACCATGGTGGTTCGACGAAGCCACGGGACAGCACTACTGGAATGGTAATTATTGCTTAGAATTCATGTTCGAACATGATATCTCATTGTCGCAGCTCATTGATCTTGGCTTTGTCAAACATCACCCCTTAATGTGCTCCGTAGACCTTGGGGCCTGTGCCGAGGCTGGCGCAGATTGCTTCGACACTGACGCGCAGTTCTTGGCTAGACTGGCAAGCACGGATCTTCATCTACCACCGTCGCTCAGCACTGCGCGCGATCAGAGTAAATTTGACAGTCACTTTCGGACTGCCACCGAGAGGTTAGTAAGCAATCTGCGAAAGTCGGCGCAGCTTACCGTCGAAGCACCACAATACGAGCCCACGATCAATCTGCCTCTTGCGCGTGCAGTGCTCAACGCCTATGCAACGCCCTCTCTTCAGACTGAGATTGTACCTCTCGCCCGAGTCTTTGCAAATGAGAACGATCTCGTCGCGAGTTGCCAAGCCGTCATCGATTCATTGCTGGTCGGGGCGAGTCCCCTTTCACCGCCGTAGGCCGCGTCGTCTGCCCAACCACCAGGAGCTGCACCATCGAGCCCGTGGTCCGCAATTGGACAGGATAGTGAGCCCTTCCGCGATGCTAAGACGGGAGATTGAGCACAGAATTCGGTCTCGACTCAGAGGTCAGCCGCGACCAATAGTGCAGCGAGGCTTCACGGTGGGGCCTCAGTCATCTCTCGATACTTCTCCCGTCGCCGTTCTGCGCGGGTCCTCTGCCTTGCCGCGGATCCGCCGGGCCGTGACGAAGCCAACGAGGGAACCTTTCTTCGCCTGAGCGAGGAGAACGAGCCATGGGTGAAAAACCAACCGCCGACCAGAAGTCCATCGAAGATCTTCTGGACACAGCGAGCCTGGTGTTCAGCGGCACCGTCGCCAAGGTCGCCGCCTCGACCGTCGATCTCTTTGCCGCGCGCGCAAGCTTCGCCGTCGTACGCGTCGACAGGGGGTTGCAGGTCACCCCCGAGCTCGGCGAGCTGCGCGGCAGGCTGGTCACCGTGGACACCGCCGCGGTCAGGGCCCTGCGCCGCGGCGACGCCGCCGTCTTTTTCACCAGGAGCAGGGTGCATGGCGGCGGCATCCTGACGCGCGAGCTGGCGAGGCTCGGGATCGAGCGCGAGGACGACGTGGCGGCAGCGGTGGCTCGGCTCCACGAGCGCCGGCTCGCGGCGCGGCTGCGACAGGCGACGCTGGTCGTGTTGGGCGAGGTGGTCGCGATCCGCCAGCTTCCCTTGCAGGCCGGCACGGGTGAGGCCCCGCAATGGGCGGCCGCCTCTCTTCAAGTGGAGAGAACCTTCAAGGGCCACCCTCCGGACCGGCTCACGGTGCTGTTTCCGATCGACCCCCGGCAGGCCCCGGCCGATGCCCCTCGCCTGAGCCGCGAGCAGCGCGGGGTCTTCGTGCTCCACGACAAACCTGCGGCAGACCTGCCGCCGGGCGACCTGCCGCCGGGTACCGTGCCGCTGGCGGTGCTCCATGTTGCCGATTTCCAGGCCGCATGGCTGGCGTCCAGCATCGAGCAGCTGCTCGCCGCCGCACCGCCCAAGGTTTTGGTCGTCAACTGCATTCCCCAGGAAAGAAGTGACGAAAACAACGACGACACCGAACCGAGCTTGGCGGTCAATCCAGCCAATCCGGACCAGATCGTGGTGGTCGCGGCGACGCCGCCTGAAGGCGGGAAGGGGGACGGGCCGATCTACTATTCGAGCGACGGCGGCAATACCTGGAGGCTCGTCTTCGAAGTGCCTGAGGGAGGCGGCAGAGACGAAACTCTGGCGCTCACGCAGTCGCAAAGGCTTTACCTCTCGATCCTTCAGCGCGATACAACCTATCTTTCGGCGATGCGAGACAGTGTGCCGCCGGCCGGCAACACGCTACCAACGTTCGACTCTCGCATGGGTGGTATCGACCAGCCCTGGGTGGAAGCGGTGACCGCCGGCGGCAAGGACTATCTGTATGTCGGCTATTGCGACGTCAACTCACACCAATCGGCCAAGGTCGACATCTGCCTCGATGCGAGCGCCGACAAGCCGGTCTTCCAGCAGCTGTGTCTCGACCCTCGGCAGCCCGACCCACGCGACGGGGACGAGATCCGTCCGGTCGCCAACCCGGATGGGACCGTCTACGTGGCTTATACGAGCTGGCGCAGCCAACAGGGTGCCGATACCTGGGGCGACATCGTGGTGGCACGCGACGACAACTGTGGACACCATAGCTTCAGCGATCTCACGGACCCCAGGGACCATCTGGCCGGACGATTGGTGGCAACCAAGGTCCACCTCTCCATCGGCACCACGGTCGCCGGCAGGGTGCTCAGCGATCTGGCCATTGCGGTCCATCCGTCCAAGAGCTGCATCGTCTACCTGGCCTGGGGAGACATCGCCGACGGCGCCTACAGCCTGAGGGTGCGGCGCTCGTTCGACCGAGGACAGAACTGGTCCGGCGACCTGATCACCGCACCCAATTCCACTCTGGCCTGCCTGGCCATCAATGCCGCCGGCGCGGTCGGCTTCCTTTACCAGACGCTCGTCGGCAACCGATGGGAGACGCGCTTCCGCCGCTCGCCGGACGGGACAACCTGGGACGCTCCCTTCGTCCTGGCGCGCACCGCCCCCGCGGAGGCCGGCCAATTCGTCGGCGACTATGCTCGCGTCGTCGCCGTGGGCAATGACTTTTGCGGCGTCTTTCCGGCGATGAACGACCCTGATCCACAGTACTTTCCTTGCGGCGTCAAGTTCTGGCGCAACGTCAGCGGGCCGGATTCGTGGCTCCTGCTGAGCCGTGACCTGAAACGCGCGATTCACCCTTCGGTGGATCCTTTCTTTTTCAAAATTTTCGCGTGATCCTTAGCGCTGCCACTTCCGCCCTTGCCACCCACCGCGACGTCCGAATGGTATCCGACTCGCGCCGGAAAGCAGTCATGATCGCCTGCAACGTGGAAGCCCGGCGTGCGCGGAATGGGAAGATCGCCGCTGCCCAGCGCATCCTTGATCTTCCGCTTGATGCCTTCGTCCAATAGCTCGTAGTACCACTTGAAGTCACGATCACGGCGGGGATTTTGACTCGGTCCGAGCAGCTCCAGATCCTTGCAGGTGTTCTCGATGCGGAGCCTGTTGTTGCTCGCATCGAAGTCGAGCTGCTGCGTCTGCGGCCAACCGTCGAGGTTCACCTGCGAACCGTCGAGGCTCTTGAATCGCAAGCTTGCCTTGACGAGGTTGTTTACCGAGAAAATGACCTCGTGGGCGACCGTGGCGCCCGCCATGGGCTGGCCGCCGCCACCGACTACCGCGTCGATCGACCAGGGAGCGGCGGGACTGCGGTCAAATTTCCCTGCCGGCAGGATGACCTGAGTCATGACGAACGAGGGCCGCGGCGGCGACTTCCGTCTGAAAATGCCCGGGTCGAGAACGCAGTAGCTCCCAAAGAGCGCCTTCATGTCGATCGCCTCTTTGGGTAGGTCGGTTACGTCCGCTTTATGGGCGTGCTGCAGCTTGAAGGTAACTCGCTTGCCTTTGAGGGGAACCTGGTAGACGCCTTTGTACAGTTCCACCGGCGATCGCAGGTAGCAATCGTGAGGGCACAGCGGCTCGTCGTCGAGCGCGTTGCCGGCGCCTTCCAGGCCGGGCATGATGACGAAGGTACGCTTCTTGGGCGTGGGGTTGGCGATCGGCACGAAAGCGCAGATGCCGGAGAACGTGACGTACAGCGTGAACGTCGGGGGCGGTGCCATGGTTTCTCACTCCTTTGGTAAAGGGTCAGCGGATCTCACCCACCAGCTCGAAGGCCGCCCAGCGGGCCGGCGAGCGCAGCGACGGATCGCCGGCGTGCAACATGGCCAGTTGCGCGGCGCGGAGGGCCGAGGCCGCATCGAGCCCGGCGGTGAAGCGGCGATGGAACTCCGGCAGCAGCCGGGAGGCGGCCTCGTCGTCCGCGTCCCAGAGGGTGCCCAGGACGGCGCTGGCGCCGGCGTCGAGAAAGGCGCGGCTCAAGCCGGCGATGCCCGCCGTGCGCGAGCTCGCGGTGGCGGTGGTGTGGCAGGCCGAGAGGATGACCAGGCGGAGCCGCCCGAGCTTCAACGCCGCGATCTCACGGCCGCGGAGCGCTCCCGGCTCCGCCCCCGGATCCGACGTTGCCAGCACCAGGTAGGAGTCGGCGGGATCGCCGGGATTCTCGACGGCATGACCGGCAAACGAGAACACCTCGTGGCGGTCGAGCTCTGCCAGCAGCCGGGTACGCACCGCCGCCGGCCCGGCCAGCATGACCGCGCCAGGATAGAAGCGCCGCGCTGCCGCGGTCTCCGCGGCGGCCCGCGGCAGGCTGGCGAGGTCCGGGAAGAGCTGCCGGTCGAAGCTTGGATTCGCGACCAGCAGGGCGCCCCAGTCGCGTCGGTCGCCGCGCGCCCGGTCCGTGACCAGGGCCGTGAGGTAGAGAGCCGCGCTGGGCGCCACGCTCACGCAGCGGTCCTCGATCAGGAAGCGGCCGGTCAGCGGGTCCTCGAGCGCGGCGAAGGGGACGGCGTTGAGGATCTTGTCGGGCACGAAGACGACGCGCGCTCCAGCCGGCAAACGCTCGATCGAGCTTGGGATCAACAGCCTGTAAAGCAGGGCCGACGCCCTGATGGGCCGCTCCTCCCGCGCATCCCGGAGCGCGCCGAGCAGCGCGGCCGTGGCTTGCTCGATGCTGCCTCCCTCGACCTCCCGGTCGGCCATCGCGATCTCGCCCCGGCGAAGCACCCAGGTGAGCAGGCGATCTCCCATCAGGCTGTACTCCACGATGGTGACGCCGGTCGGAATCGTGGCGAGATAGGGTCTGGCGTGCCATCCCGCCCGAGGCAGCGGGGCGGATCGCAGAGCGGCCGGCGCCGCGCCACCGGGCGCCGGCCCTGGCGGCCGAGCGGGCGGGAGGATGCGCGCCGCCTCGGACCACTCGAACGATCGCAGCGGATCGTGCCGCCACCGGGCCTGCAGCAGGATCATCTCGTCGAAGAGCTCCTGGCCGGCCTCCGAATAGGCTTGTCGCAGCTGGGCGTCGGCGATGGTGGCGCGCTGAAGGAAGAAGCGATCGAGCGCCTCGCGCAGCTGCTCTTCCGCCGCATCGATCTCGCCGGCGGTGAGGAGCGCGCGCGAACGGCTCAGAGCCGCGCGGGCAAGCTCGATGTGACGCTGCTGATTCGCGAGCCGGCCAACCGCTTTGGCCAGCAAGGCCAGCGCCCGTTGCGGATCCCGCGCCCCAAGCAACCCGGCTTCGGCCAGATCGAGGTCGGGGACCATGCGCTCGCGAGTGATCCTGCTCTCGATCTCGGCGTTGCTGGTGCGCGCGGCTGCCAGGTCGGCGAGGGCCGGGCCGGCCCTCCCCAGGGCCGCATGCACCTGGCTGCGCTGCAGCAGGGCCACGGCCAGGCTGAGCGGTTCCCGCAGCCGCGCGGCGACCGCCACGTCCTCCGCGGCAAACGCCAGCGCCACCTCGGGCGCGCCGTCGTGGAGCAGGTAATCCGACCCCTCCCAAAGCGCGTTGTGCAACTGCCGGGAGGGGCGACAGGCGCTAAGCACGCCGAGCGCGGCAAGGCGATGGCGCCAGGCGAGCTCGGGTTGACCGAGCAACTTTCGATCCTCGGCGAGAAGGCTCTCGACGCTGGATAGGTTGAGGATCTCGCCTGCCTTGCGGAAGGTGGCCGCCGCACGCTGGTAGCGGTCGAGCGATTCCGCGTAGCGCCCCTGGCGCGCGCGGACCAAACCGACTCCCCAATTGGCACGGCCGCAGAGGGCGGGAAATGCCGACTCGTCGGCGCCCTTCAGCACGCTCAGGAAGCGCGCTACCGCCTCGTCGTGGCGGTCGGCGGCGATCGCCGCGCCGCCAAGCGCGACCGCCGCCCAAGCGGCCATCGGACTCTTCGCACCGAGCATCGCCGCGTGCGCCTGACGCAGCAGTGGCAGCGCACTTTCGATTGCCAGTGCGGTGGCGCGGCGGTTTCCCTCCGCATAGGCGACGTGCGCGGCGGCCAGCGCGCGCGCCTGGCCAGTATTGGCAGGTGCGGAGACCGCCAGGTGGATTGCTTGCACGGTTGCCGCGATCGTCTGGTCGCCGTGCAGGGCGTCTAGCGCCGCTCCGATCGACTCGGCAATCCGTAGCGGCGCCGCGGCCCCACTGTCGCCGCGCAGGAACCGGTCTCCCCACTCGGGCAACAGCGCGTTCATCGCCAGCTCGCGAGTTGCCTGGGGCGACAGCGATACGATGCGCTGCACTTCGCTCTGGCGGTCGAGCTGCACGGCGGCGCGCAGCGCCTGGCGCTCATCGGCCGTGAAGTCCAGGGTGTCGAGCCGTGTCAATTCGGCGATGGAGCGCGTCGCCTCGGCCGACCAGCCGGTGCCGGGCTCGACCGATCGCAACCTGTTCCAGCCGTCTATCGCCTGCCGGCGCAGTTGCAGACGAGCCAGGATCAGCGCCCGGTTGAAGAGCGCTTCGGGCAGGCGCGGGGCGATCTCGACGGCCCGGTCGACGTTCGCCAGTGCCCGGATCAGGTCGGCTGGATCCTGGCGCTGCTGGGCTCGCACGAAACACGCCGCAGCGAGATCGCTCAGGATCCTTGGGTCGTTCGGGCGCTCAGCCGCCGCGGCTTCGAGGTCACGGACCGCACGCTCGGCGCCCGACGAGCGATGGACGACGAGCGCCGCGACCGCCGACGCCGCGAGGGCAGCCGCATGCGGCTCACGGCTGCGCCAGCGCTGAATGCTCGCCGTGGCTCGGACCAGCGCGTTCCAAGCTGGCGTGCCGGCTGCGGGAAGCTCCGAGCAGCTGACGGTCACGAGACCGGCAACCGCCGTCGCCGCCGGCGGCAGTGGTGGCGAGCAGGGAGCGTAGGCGAAGCCACCGGTGAGCCGCGGCTCCACGGAGCGCCGAGAGCCCAGCGCCGCGACGAGATCCTGGAGCGGTGTCGCGGCGCGAGGTGGTCCCGTGCAGGCCACCATGGCGGCAGCCAGGACCCAACCAGCGGCAATGGTGGTCAGCCTGCCGAACACCCTGCATCTCCCCTGCAACCCGCTCTCGCCGCTTCGCGAACGCGGATTGCGGCCCACCTTTCGGTGACCAGCGACTAAGCTCGGAACTGATCTATTATATTCGACGATCTGTCGATTGCGTCTTGCCGGCGCCGGCCAAGGGAAAGCAGGCCGCCGATCGCAGCCGGCGCGCCCGGCTCAGGTGCGGCGGACCCGGTAGCGGCGCAGCCAGTGAGCCTGCACGGCGGCACCTACCGCCGCCAGCACCACCAGCGCGACCAGCCGGCCGTCGTGGCCGAGTTGCAGATGGACGTGCTCCACGATCAGCCCGGCGCCGGCGATCGCCGAATAGAGGATCAGGGCGAGGTCGAAGAGCGCCAGCGCGAGGAAGGCCGCCACCAAGCCGACGATCAGCAGCACCAGGAGCTGTCCGGGGCGCATGGGCGGGAGCGCCCAGCCAAGGAGGTGGGCGGCCAAATAGGCGCCGACGAAGAAGCCGGCGATCGCCACCGCCACCTTCTGCAGAAAGATCGCCAGCAGCACCCCCAACAGACCGGCGAACAGCGCCAGCAGCAGCCTGCCGCCGGCAGGTGCATGTTGCCAGCCGCCGAGGGCCAGGTACCACCCGGCCATGAAGCCGATCACACCCACGAACACCCAGAACAGGCGCCGGCCGAAGAACAGCAACACGAATCCGGCCAGGAGCGCGACGACCGGCGTCGCCGTGGTGGTCCAGGCCAGCGGATCGAAGGGGTGCGCCATCGCTTTCCTCCCTGGCCACGGCTCTCGGCCGAGCCGTGCGGCCCGATCCTACCGCCGCTCCCGGCGGCACACCAGGGGCGCTCACGCGCGCCCAGTGGGCCGGGCGCCGGGCGCCGGATCCTCCCCGGATCCTCCGCGGGACCGCGGTGGTCGGCGTAAGATAGGCCTGCATGGATCGTACCCACCGCACCCGCGACGCGCGCTCACCCCTCCTGCCTCCGGGGCACCGGACCCTGCTTCCCCCTCCGCCGGCGCGCCGAGCGCTGCCCTCCTGGCTCTCGCGGCCGGCACGGCGCCTGCGCTGCGGTGTCGGCACGCTGCTCGCGGCGGGGATCGGGTGCCTGCCGGCGGCAGGCGCCGCGCCGCCCCCGGCTCGCGCCGCGGCGGCGGCCCCGGCGCCGGCGGAGCCGAGCCCGCAGGTGCGGATGCTGGACGTCACTTTGGTCCCGGCGGGCGCCGCCCCGCGGCCGGTTGCCGTCCCGCCCACCACCCTGCCGGCGCCGCGCTCGGGTGCGCTTACCGGCGCCACGGGGTCATCCCCGACGGCATCTCCCGGCTGGCTTGGATGGAGCATCGTGGCGATCGCGGCCGGCGCGCTGGCCGGGCTGGCCTGGCGGCGGCGCCGGCGGCGGTGCCCCGGCTGCCGGGCGGCGATGCGGCGCCTGGACCGGGAGGCCGCCTTCGCCGAGTTGGACATGGCGGAGCGCACCGAGCACCTGGTCGGCGACGTGGTCTACCAGGTCTGGCACTGTGACGCCTGCGGCCGGATCGAAAAGGTGGGCACCGCCAACGAGCTGACCGGCTCCGCGGCCAGGTCCCTCGCCGCGCCGGTGGGCTCGGCAGCTTTCCTGCGCCGCCGCGCGCAGGCAGGCCTGTCGATCTGGTCCCCGCCGCCCCTGCTGCAGCAACCCTTGCCCCGGTCGACCGTGGTCGCCGCCGCCGTCGCGCGGCCGGGAGTCACCAGGCACGGCAACGAGCCGCCGCCGCCGCCGTCCGAGGGCCCCGACTCCGCTTCCTAGCGAAGCCTTCGCCTTCGCCCGGCACGGGAACGCGCCTCAGCGGACCGCGATCTCGAGCTCGGCGCTTTCGACCCGCCTCGGCTCCAAGCGTCAGCTCCAGGTCAACTCGACGCCCTCGATCTCGTCGGTCAGGCGATCGACGAGATCAGGGCCGTAGGCGGTGACGGGGGTCTGGAAGCCCACGCGGAGACGGCCGGCGAGGACGCGCTGGGCGACCCAGAGCGCGGTGTGGGCGGTGAACAGGTGGACCTCGGGTCCGCGCAGTCGGGCCGTGACGCGGCTGCCCGTCTGGTCCTCGGCCTCTGCCCAGATGCGGGTCGAGCCGGCGGCGAGAGCCGGCTCGTCCGGCCCCGGCGGCCGCAGTGCGATCAGCCGGCGCAGCACCGCCTGGCCGGCGCCGCCCGCAAGCAGGGCGCGCGCCGGCGCCGCGAGCCGCGAACGCAGCAGCCAGCGCAGCGCGGCGGGATGGACGGTGTAGACCTCGACGTCGGGATAGACCGAGCTCCACCAGACGCTGGCCAGGTCGCCGCGCCAGGGATCGCCGATCGCGACGCGCGGCCCGCCGCCAAGGTCCACGATCATCTGCTCCTCGCCCGGCCGGGCCGGCACCAGCTCGCCACCGCGGCGCCGCACGCCGCCGCCGCGGCGCAGGTCGCGGCAGATCGCCTCCATGCTGCCGCGCGAGACGCCGCCGACCGCCTCGACGGCCAGACGCAAGCGCACCGCCGCCGGCAGCCGCCGCCGCAGTCGCGCCGCCACCGCGTCGGTCGGCAGGATGGCGAAACCGACGCCCGGCATCAGCATCACGCCGGCTTCCCGGGCGCGGGCGTCGAGGCGGCGCATGGCCTCGAGCTCCGCCACCCCGCCGGCCAGGTCGAGGTAGTGGACGCCACCGCGCAGGCAGGCCTCGGCCAGCGGCGGACCGGTCTCGGCAAAGGGGCCGGCGGCGTTGAGCAACACCGCGGCATCCTCCAGCCCTCGCGCCACCTTTGCCGGATCGGTGAGCGAAAAGGTGCGGGTGGGCAGCAGCAACGGATCGGCGTGCGCCGCCACCGCCTCGAGGTCGCGACCGGCGGCGAGATGCGGCAGGCCGGCGGCCGCGGCCAGCCGCGAGATCAGGCCGCCGGTGTAGCCGGTGACGCCATAGATGAGCAGATTCGACCGCATGGATCGCGGGGATCGGAAGGACGCCATGGAGACAATACGCAAAAAGACCGGCGTTCATCCTGACCGGCCGGACCAGGGTCGCCGCGGCAGCTCCGGCCCGCGCGGGCCATCGCTGCCGCCACCCGCCGCGTCCTGCCGCTGGGAACCGCGCTTCCGAGCCTTTGCGGATGGTACCGCAGGCGCCAAGCCTGCCGCGGCACTCGCCGGCAGGCCGCCATGGCGCTCGCCAGCAGCCAGGCGCAGCAGCTCGCGGTGCACAGGATGGCCGTGCCCGCCGCCCGCTGCTGCGGTCGCTCGGTGCTGCGGTCGCCTGGTTCGGGTAGACTGCTTACCGCCGATGTCGCTCCCCCCGCTCAACCTCCACGGAGATCGCCGATGACGCGCGGACCGCTGGCACCCTGGGCCCTGGCACTCCTGCTGCCGCTTGCCGCCGGGACGCCGCGCCCGGCGCCGGCGGCCTTCCGGGAGCCGGCCGCCGCGCCGGCAACTGCGGCTGCCCAATCGCCGGCCACCCCACCGCCGCCCGCGGCTTCCCAGGCGCCTGCCCTCCCGCCGGCGCCGGTGAACCTCGACTTCGAGGCCGGCGACCTGGGACAGATGCCGGCCGGTTGGACGATGACCGCCGCCTCCGAGCGGGCGGGCTTCGGCGCCGACCTGACCGAAGAGCAGCCCTACCAGGGGAAGACCTGCGCCGTGGTGCGAGGGATCGCCTACAGCCGGACCCCGGGCACCGGCACCATGATGCAGACCTTCGCGGCCGCCGCCTATCGCGGCCAGCGCGTGCGCTTCCGCGCCGCGGTGCGCACCTACGACAGCCACGCCCAGCTGTGGCTGGCGGTCGACCGGCCGAACCAGGCACCCGGGTTCTTCGACAACATGGCCGACCGGCCGATCGCCTCGAACCGCTGGCAGGTCTACGAGATCGTCGGCGAGGTGGCCGCCGATGCCACCCGGATCGGGATCGGGATCACCATCAACGGCGACGGCAAGGCGTGGATCGACGCCGGCGCCTTCGAGGTCCTGGGACCGGTCCACGACGCGCCGCCGCGGCCTCTCGCCGCGGGCGCTCTGACCAACCTGATCGCCTTCGCGCGCCTGCTCGGCTACGTCCGCTACTTCCATCCCAGCGATCAGGCCGCGGCGGCGGACTGGGGCGGCATCGCGACCGCGGCGATCGCCGAGCTCGACCCCGAGTCCGCGCCGCCGCCCGCGGCGGCAGCCAATGGCGCCAACGACGCCGGCGACGCCGTGGCCAGCGCCACGACTCCTTCCCTCGTCGCGGTATTGAGCAGCCGATACCCCACCGCCGTGCCGCAACCGCCGCCGGCAGCGGACGGCGGCAAGAGCCTGGCCGCCACGTTGCAGCGCCTGTTCGCGCCGCTCGCGCCGACGCTGCGGGTCTTCCCGGCCGGCAGCAAGCCGCCGCCGCTCGATCTCGGGCCGCCGGCGGGCGTGAAACCCGCCGAGCTGCGGCTGGTCGGCTGGCGCCATACCGGCCTCGCGGTCGAGGGGCGCCCTTCGCCATTCCTGTCGCAGCGGGTCTTCCTCCGGACCGACGAGCCGGGGGCCGCCGACCTCGATCCGCGCCTGCCCTTCGCCGCGGACCTCGGCGGCGGCGCCGCCTGCCTGCTGCCGCTGGCGGTCTGGGCGGACGGCGCCGGCACCCTGCCGCATGCCGCCGCCGCCGGCGGCTTCCAAGCGGCGCTGGTGAAGCCCGGCGCGGCCGTCTTACCGGGCTCGGCGTCCCCGGCGGCGGCGCCGGCGTCACTCGCGGTATCCGCGGCACTCGCGGCAGTGCCGGTCACGCCGGCCACCGACCGCAGCTCGCGGCTCGCCATCGTGATCCTTGCCTGGAACGCCATGCAGCATTTCGATCCCGAGCTCGCCGCCGGCGGCGTCGCCCGCGCGGTCGCCTGGGAGAAGGCGCTGCCGGCCGCGCTGCACGAGGCGGCGGAGAGCACCGGCACGGACTCGCTGCTGGCTGTCCTGCGGCGCATGGTGGCGGCGACCGGCGACGGTCAGGCGACGATCGCCGCGGCCGCCAGCCGCCGGGTCTACGGCCTGCCGCTGCGCTGGGACTGGATCGAGGGGCAGCTGGTGGTGACCGAGGTGACCGCCGGCGCCGAGGGCCTGCGTCCGGGCGACGCGGTGACCCGGATCGAGGGGCGCGAGGTGAGCACGGAACTCGCGGCAGCGGAGGCGGAAACGGCGGCGGCGACGCCCCAATGGCGGCGCTGGCGGGCCATGGCGAGCCTCGCGCTGGGCGACCGCGGCGAGCCGTTGCGTCTCGACGTCGAATCTGCCGCGGCGGCCGCAAAGACCGCCGCCGCCGGCACCCCGAGCGGCACGGACGGCGCCGGCAGCGGGCGCCGGACCGCCGCGCCGGCGCCACACGCGGTGACCGTCGTCCACAGCGTCGCGCCCATCCAGATCGAGGACCCCGCCGACAAGCAGGGGCCGGTGCGCGAGGCGGCCCCGGGGGTGCTGGTGGTCGACGTCGGCCGTCTCGGCGACTTCGAGCTCGCCGCCGCGCTGCCCCGGCTGGCGGCGGCGGCCGGCATCGTCTTCGACCTGCGCGGCGGGGCGCGCTCGACCGACCTGCTGCTCGCCCACCTGATCGCGGCGCCGGTCGACGCGCGGCAGGAGCAGGCGCCGGTGTGGGACCGCCCGGACCGCGAGGGCGTGCGCTACGTGCCCGTGGCGGCGCCGGTGGCGCCGGCGGCACCTCGCCTGCAAGGCCGTCTGGCGTTCATCAGCAGCGCCCGCGACGTCGGCCTGGCCGAGAACCTCCTCGCCACCGTCGCCCAGCTGCATCTCGGCCCGATCGTCGGTTCGCCCACCGGCGGCGCCCGCGGCAGCGTCGCCAGCGAGCCGCTGCCGGCCGGCTTCTCGATCATCTGGACCGGCACGCGTCCCGCCGCCGGCGCCCTGCCGGCCGGCGCCCCGGTGCAGCCCACGGTCGCCGTCTCGCCCACCCGCCGCGGCCTCGCCGCCGGCCGTGACGAGGTGCTGGAGAAGGCGCTCTCGCTGGTGACGCCGCCGGCGGCGGCAAGCGCGAAGTAGCGGCCGCCGCTCCGGCGGCGGTCCCACCGCCGGGCTTCTGCCTGCTTATTACTTCCCGCTGCCGCGGTCGTAGGGGACGATGTTCTCCCACTCGCTGGCGTCCGAGCGGGCGACGACGGCGACCACCGGCTCGCTGTCGCTGAGATTGAAGACCTCGTGGGGAACGCCGGGCTCGATGAAGATGAAGTCGCCGGCCTGGTTCTCGATCGACAATCCGAGGCCGGGGCCGTATTCGTGGCGGACCCGGCCGGCGAGGATGTAGAGCATCACCTCGAAGTCGACGTGGACGTGAGCGTAGGCGACGCCGCCCGGCGGGATGGTCGCCACGTTCATCGACAGCCGGCGGGCGGTGACGTTCTTGGCCGACAATCCCGTCTTATAGCGAATGCCGTTCCAGTCGCGGTGGGTGCCGCTGCCGCGCACCACCAGGATGCCGTCACCGCCTTCGACCCGCCGCGCCAGGTCCTGCTCTTCGCGCACCTCGGGCTCTTCAGGCATGTTCACGCGTACGGCTCGAGCTCGGTCCAGGTGTCGGTCTCGAGCGTCTTCTTGAGGTCGTTCATGAAGCGGTCGGCGTCGGCGCCGTCGACCAGCCGGTGGTCATAGGTGATGCCGAAGTAGCACCGGGTGCGGATCGCCAGCATGTCGTTGCCGAGCTCGTCCTCGACCACCACCGGCCGCTTCTCGATCGCGCCGACGCCGAGGATCGCCACCTGCGGCTGATTGATGATCGGAGTGCCGAAGAGGCTGCCGAAGACGCCGGGATTGGTGATGGTGAAGGTGCCGCCCTGGGCCTCCTCGGGCTTGAGCTTCTTCGAGCGCGCGCGCTCCGCCAGGTCGTTGGCCGCCTTGGCCAGGCCGACCAGGTTGAGCAGGTCGGCATGCTTGATGACCGGCACGATCAGCCCGTGCCCGAGATCGACCGCCATGCCGAGGTTGATGTCGCGCTTGTAGACGATGTTGGTGCCGTCGATGGCGGCGTTGACCTTGCGATGCGCCTTGAGGGCGTTGACCACCGCCTTGAAGATGAACGGCATGAAGGTGAGCTTGGTGCCCTCCTTGCGCGCGAACCCTTCCTTGGCGCGGGCGCGGGCGCGGGCGACGCGCGACATGTCGAAGTCGAAGATGGTGGTGACGTGCGCCGAGGTGGCCTTGGAGTAGACCATATGGGCGGCGGTGATCTGCCGGATCTTCGACATCGGTTCGATCTCGACGTTCTCCCCCTCGAAGTAGGCCGGCACGTGGAAGCCGCCGGTCGGACGGCTCGCCGGAGCGGGCGCACCGGCGGCCGGTGGCTTCTGCGGTGGAGCGGGAGGCGGCGCGGTGGTCAGGGAGGGAGCGGCGGGCGGGGGAGGCACGGCGGCAGGCCGCGCGGGCGGCGGCGCCGTCCGCCGCTGTTCGAGGAAGCCCAGGATGTCGCCCTTGGTCACCCGGCCGTGCGCGCCGGTGCCCTCGACCAGCTGCAGGTCCACGCCTTCCTTGGCGGCGATGCTGCGCACCAGCGGGCTCGAGAACCGCCGCAGCCGCTCGTCCTCGGTGTCCTCGGCCAGCTCGCCATCCGCTCCCGCGGAGCCGGCAGCGACCGCGGCAGCGCCATCGGCACCGCCAGCCGGCGCCGGCACGCGGCGGGGGCCGATGGCGGCGGGAGCGGCGGCGCCGGAGGCGGCCCCGTTGGCGGTTTCCTCGCCGGCCGCGGCCTGGGTGGCCTCGGCAGCCGGCGCGGTTCCGGCCGGCGCCGCGGCCGCGCCGCCCGCAGCCTTCCCGGTCGCCGGCGCGGCCGGAGTCGGAGCGCCGCCGCCGTCAGGAGTGGCCGTGGCCGCAGGGGCCGCGGGAGCTTCAGGGGCCGCGGGGGGCTCAGGGGCTGCCGCCGCCCCGCCGCCGTCGCCTCCGGCGGCGCCAGCCGCTTCGCCCACCGCGCCGATGCTCGCCACCACCTGGTTGACCGGCACCGTCTCGCCTTCCTGGTTGCGGATCTCGATCAGCACCCCGGCGGCCGGGCTGGGGATCTCGGCGTCGACCTTATCGGTCGAGATCTCGAACAGCGGCTGGTCGCGCTCCACCTTGTCGCCCACCTTGACCAGCCATTTGGTGATCGTTCCCTCGGCGATCGACTCCCCCATCTGGGGCATCACGACTTCCGTAGCCATGGCAATCCGTCTCCGCTTGCGAGCGCTTTTCGATCAGTAACTGGCCAGCTCGCGCACCCGCGCCACGAGCTTGTCCACGTTGGGTAGATAGGCTTCTTCCAGGGTCGGGCTGTAGGGCACCGGCGTGTCGGGACAGCAGAGCCGGTGGACCGGCCCGTCGAGCCAGGCAAAGCCCCGCTCGGCGATCCGCGCCGCCACCTCGCCGGCCACCGATCCGCTCAGTTGCTCTTCGGTCAACACCAGCACCTTGTTGGTCTTGCGCACGGTCGCGAGGATCGCTGCCTCGTCGAGCGGCTTGACGGTGCGCAGATCGAGGACTTCGAGGTCGATGCCCGCTTCGGCGGCGAGACGCTCGGCCGCTTCCAGCGCCACGTGCAGCATAGCACCGTAGGTGATGATCGACAGGTCGCGGCCCGGCCGCGCCAGCCGCGCCCGCCCGAGCGCCGGCGGCGCTTCCGAGCCGCCGTCACCGCCGTTCGCGGCCGGCAGCTCCCCCTTGATCCGGCGATACAGGTACTTGTGCTCGAAGAACAGCACCGGGTTGGGGTCGCGGATCGCCGCCTTGAGCAGGCCGTAGGCGTCGGCCACCGTCGCCGGCGCCACGATCTTCAGGCCCGGCGTGTGCTGGAAGTAGGACTCCGGGTTCTGGCTGTGGAACGCCGAGCCGTGGACGTTGCCTCCCGACGGTCCGCGGATGACCAGCGGCACCCGCTGGCCCCAGCGGTAGTGGTTGGGGCCGGCGAAGTTGATGATCTGGTTGAAGGCGCAGGAGATGAAGTCGATGAACTGCATCTCCACCACCGGCCGCATGCCAAGCATGGCGGCGCCGATCGCCGCCCCGACCATCGCCGATTCGCTGATCGGGGTGTCGATCACCCGCTCCGGCCCGAAATGGTCGAGCAGCCCCGCGGTCACCCGGAAAGGTCCGCCGTAAATGCCGACGTCCTGGCCGAGCAGGAAGACCCGCGAATCGCTCTCCATCTCCTCCCACAGCGCCTGGCGGATGGCCTCGAGATAGGTGACCGCGGTCATGTCGCGTACACCCCTTCGAGCGCCCGCTCGGGCGGCGGCATCGGCGACGCCAGGGCGAAGTCCATCTCCGCCACCAGCTCGGCGTCGATCGCCGCGGCGATCGCCGCCAGCTCCGCCTCGCCGGCGAGCCCGCCGCCCAGCAGGTGGCGCTCGAAGCGCTCGATCGGGTCGCGACCCCGCCACTGCTCAAACAGCTCCGGCGGCACGTAGCCGGCGTCGTCGTGCTCGGCGTGGCCCTTCATGCGGAAGGTCTTGGCCTCGATCAGCGTCGGGCCGCCGCCGGCGCGGGCGCGCTCCACCGCCCGGCGGGTGACCGCGTGCACCGCCAGGACGTCGTTGCCGTCGACGATCTCGCCCGGGATGCCGTAGGCGGCGGCGCGCACGGCGATGTCCTGGATGCGCATCTGGCGCGAGGTCGGCGTCGAGTAGGCATAGCCGTTGTGCTCGGCGATCACCACCAGCGGCACCGCCAGCACCGCCGCCAGGTTGAGCCCTTCGTGGAAGTCGCCGGTCGAGGTGCCGCCGTCGCCGATGTAGGTCAGCGCCACCAGCCCGCGCCCCTGCATGCGGCCGGCCAGCGCCACCCCCGCCATCACCGGGATCAGCGCGCCCAGCATCGAGATCGGCGCCACCAGCCCGCGCTCGAGGTCGCCGAAGTGGGTGTTGCCGTCCTTGCCGCCGGTCGGGCTGCCGCCCTTGGCCATGTACTGCATCATGACCTCGCGCGGCTTGACCCCGCGCACCAGCATCGACCCGAGGTTGCGGATCAGCGGCCCCATGAAGTCCTGCGGCGCGAGGGCGTAGGCGCTGCCCACCGAGGTCGCCTCCTGGCCGCGGCTCGAGTAGAGCCCGCCCACCACCTTGCCCTGCCGGTAGAGGTTGCCCAGGCGTTCTTCGACCATGCGGTTGAGCTTCATGAAGCGGTAGAGGTCGAGCTGCTGCGCGGGCGTCAGCTCGGTGGCCGCCAGGCGGTCGGCGGCCGGTGGACGCGGCGGCTTGGCCTTGGCGTTGGCCTTGGTGTTGGCCTTGGCGGGGGCCGTGGCGGCGCGGCGCGGTTTCGCCGGTGCGGCGGGGCTGGTGGAGGTGGTCTTGGGCATGGGCGATCGTTGCACGGCTCAGAAGTGGATGGCGTGCCCGTGGGCGGCGTGCGCCGCCTCCCCCACCGCTTCCGACAGCGTCGGATGGGCGTGGATGGTGTGGATCAGCGCCTCGTCCGTCGCCTCGAGGTGCAGCGCGGCGCAGGCCTCGGCGATCAGGTCGGTGGCGCTGGCGCCGATGATGTGGACGCCCAGCAGCTCGTCGTAGCGGGTCTCGCGCACCACCTTGACGAAGCCGGTGGTGTGGCCGAGGATCGCCGCCTTGCCGAGCGCGGTGAAGGGGAACTTGCCCACCGCCACCTCGTAGCCGCGCTCACGCGCCTTCGCCTCGGAGAGGCCGACGCTCCCCACCTCCGGCTCGCAATAGGTGCATGACGGGATCTGGTCGTAATTGATCGGCTGCACCGCCTGGCCGGCCATGTGCTCGACTGCCAGGATGCCTTCCGCCGAGGCGACGTGGGCCAGCCAGGGGGTGTTGACCACGTCGCCGATGGCGTAGACGTGCGGCAGGTTGGTCTGCATCAGCGGGTTGACCTTGACGTAGCCGCGCTCGACCTCGATCCCCAGCGCTTCGAGACCGATGCCCTCGGTCACCGGGCGGCGGCCGACCGCCGACAGCAGCAGCTCGGTTTCGAGGGTGAGGGTCTCCGGCGCCTTGCCCTGGCGCTCGACGGTGAGCCGGACGCCGCCCTCGGTGCGCTCGGCGGCGGTCAGCCGGGCGCCGGTCAGCACCTTGAGCTTGCGCTTGCGCAGCGCCCGCTCGAGCTCGGCCGAGACCTCCTCGTCCTCGATCGGCAGGATGCGCGGCAGCATCTCGATCAGCGTCACCTCGCTGCCGAACGAGGCGTAGAGGGACGCGAACTCGGTGCCGACGGCGCCGGCCCCCAGCACCGCGATCGACTTCGGCACCCGCTCGAGCAGCAGGACGTGGTCCGAGTTGAGGATCCGCTCGCCGTCGGCGGGAGCGATCGGCACGTCGCGCGGCACCGAGCCGGTGGCGATCATCACGAAGCGGGCGGAGACGACGCGCTTGCCCTCCTTGCCGTCCACCTCGACCTGGTGCGGACCGACCAGGCGCCCGGTCCCCTGCAGGATGCCGTCGACCTTGTACTTCTTGAACAGCGACTCGATGCCGCGGGCGTTCTTGTCCACCACCTTGCGCTTGCGCTCGTGAGCGCGGGCGATGTCGAGGGTGGGCGCCGCCACCTGGATGCCGTGCTCGGCGACGCCGCGGATCTCGTCGAGCAGCGAGGCGGTGTGCAGCAGCGCCTTGGTGGGAATGCAGCCGCGGTGCAGGCAGGTGCCGCCGAACTTGGGGTCTTTCTCGACCACCGCCACCTTCAGGCCCAGCTGTCCGGCGCGGATGCCGGCGACGTAGCCGCCGGGACCGCTGCCGAGGATGATCAGATCGAATTCTTCTTGCGCCATCAGCTCTCCCAAGGTCCAACGGACCGCATCATGTGATCAGGGGGCCGGCGGGCCGGCCGAGCCTCTGCTGCCCGGTCAGGGCACCGGCGGGACCGCGGCGTCGGCCGGGTCCGTGTCGGCTGGTCGCGGCAGGCGCCGTGGATCCGCGGCGGTGCCCTCGCGGTCAGGCCCGGCGGCGACTTGGGCCAGTGGAGCCAGCGGCCCCAGCGGCACGGCCCGGAACCGGCCCGGCTTCTCCTCCACCACCCTCCCCAGGGGCATCTCGGCCTCGTGCTGGAAGATCGCCAGCCACTCCCCCGCCGCCGCCCACGGCAGCCAGGCCTTCTTGTTCTCGAGGGTGGTCATCGGGAACAGGTCGTAGCTCATGATCCAGGGGTAGGCGACATGGGCGACGGTGGGCACCAGGTCGGCGAAGAACACCGCCTTGCCGCCGAACTCCCCCGGCTCCCCGGCGCCGGCTCGGCCGCCGTCGAGCAGAACGATGCACATGTCCGCGTTATGCCCGGCGGCGCGCACGGCGCGCACTCCGGGGATCGGCTCGCAGCCGGGTTCGCCGTCGAACAGCCGCGCCACGCCGGCCGCGAACAGCGGCTCCCAGTTGCGCGGATCGTAGCTCGCGCGGTCCCGCTCGTTGGGCCGCCGGGCGTGCTCGACCTCGCTCCGTTCCAACCAGTAGACGGCATTGGGGAAGGTCGGCACCAGCTCGTCGCTCGGCGCCGCCGCGGTCTGGGGGCCCTGGCTCGCCCGCCGCGTGTTCCAGCCGCAATGGTCGAAGTGCAGGTGGGTGAGCACGACGTGCGTCACCTGCTCGATCGCGTAGCCGGCGCGGCGGATGGCGTCGGGCAGCCGCACCGCCGCCGGATCCATGCCGAAGGTGTCGCGAAAGCGCGGATCGTGCTTGTCGCCGATGCCGGTGTCGACGAGCACCAGCTCCTCGCCGCGGGCGACCAGGAGGCAGTTGGTCGCCATGCGGATGCGGTTGCGGTCGTCGGGCGGCTTGACCTTTTCCCATAGGGTCCGCGGCACCACCCCGAACATGGCGCCGCCGTCGAGGCGGAACTCGCCGTCCGAGACCAGCGTCAGATCGAGGTTCCCGAGCCGCATCGCGCCAGAGTCTATCCTTCCTGGCCAAGCCGCTCCAAGGGCGCCGGACGCGACGGCGGCGGCGATCGCGACGAGCGCGGCGGTCGCGCGGGGAGTGGGGTAAACCAACGAGCGCCGCCCAAGCGGCGGCTGGAAATTTCAGCTTAGTAGTTTATACTGACCACATGCCGCAAGCGGGGGCCGGGTATCAGGTCTTGGTCGTCGAGGACCATGCGCTCAACGTCGAGCTGGTCCGGGATCTCCTCGAACCGGAGGGCGTCGTCGTGGCGCACGCCGCCAGCGGCGAGGCGGCGCTGACGATGATCGCCCACGAGCCGCCCGACCTGGTGCTGATCGACCTGACGCTGCCCGGGATGGACGGCCTCGAAGCGATGCGGCGGCTGAAGGAGGGCCCGGCGACCCGCGGCCTCCGCGTCGTGGTGGTGACGGCGAGGGCGATGAAGAGCGACCGGGAAGCGGCGCTGGCGCACGGTGCCGACGCCTTCCTCACCAAGCCGCTGGACACTCGCACCTTCGCGCGGGAGATCCTGGCGCTGCTGCGCGCCGGCGGCGAGCCCGCAAGGGAACCGGGCAAGGTCCGCGGGCGATGAGCGCTGGCGGCGGCGCCAGCAGCCGGCGGCTGCGGCTCGGCAGGCTGGAGGCTTATGCCGCGCTGGCCGGCGGCGTCACCCACGAGATGAGCAACCTCGCCGCCTCGGTGACCATGTCGGTGCAACTGCTCGAGCCCGCCTGTGCCAAGGCCGCCGACCGCGAGATCCTGGCGTCGCTCGATGAGCTGGCGCGGCGGATCCAGCACGCCGGCAGGCAGCTCCACTGGCTGGCACGCGGCGTGACCGGCGAGGCCACCCTGTTCCAGCCGCAGTACCTGCTCGCCGACCTGCAGAAGCTGGGCCGCGTCGCCTTCCCGCCTCCGATCACGGTGGTGACGCGCTATCCGCCCGACCTCTGGCCGCTGGCCGGCGATCCGCTGACCGTCTTCCAGCTCCTGCTCGCCATGTTCCTGGAAGCTCGCGAGCACCTGCCCGCCGCCGGCGGCACCCTGGCGCTCGCCGCCCGCAACCAGGACCAAGAGCACCTGGACGGCCGCCGCGCTCTCGGCGCCCCCGGGGCGGGCGATCCCGCCCCATCCGGCGCGGCTGCCGCCGGCGCCGGCCGCTACGTCGTGCTGGAGGCCGCCGCCGAGGCGCCGGCCGGCTTCGCGGCGCCATCGCCGGCGGCAGCCGCGCGGCGGCGCCGCAGGGCCGCCGAGGCCAGCCGAGCCGCGGCCGCGGCCGGCGGCTTCACCACCCCGCTGCCCCGGAGCGCCGCCCATCGCGGCCGGCGGGCCTACCTGCCGGCGGGAGACCCGGAATCCGTCCCGTCCGCCGGCGCGCTCAGCTCTCCAGCCCCGCCCGGAAGGCGTAGTGCATGATGTCGGCGTTGGTCTTGAGGTTCATCTTCTGCAGCACGCGCGTGCGGTAGGTGCTCACCGTCTTGACGCTCAGGTGCAGCTCGGCGGCGATCTCGCCCGGCGTGCGGCCGGCGGCGATCTTGCGCATCACCTCGAACTCCCGGCTCGAAAGCAGCTCGTGCGGCGGCCGGTCGGCAGTCGAGGAGAGGTCGGCGGCGAGCCGCTCGGCGAGGTTGGCGCTGACGTACTTGCGGCCCGCGGCCACCTTGCGCACCGCCTCGAGCAGCACCTCGGGCGGCACGTCCTTGGTGACGTAGCCGTCGGCCCCCAGCTTGAGGCAGAGCACCGCGAACTGGTCCTCGGGATGCATGGTCAGCATCAGCACCCGTAGCCGCGGGTTGGCGCGCTTGAGCTCCTGCGCCGTCTCCACGCCCCCCCTGCCCGGCATCGAGACGTCGAGCAGCACGACGCCCGGATTGGCTTCCCGGGCCTTCACCACCGTCTCCTCGCCGGTCGCGGCCTCGGCCACCACCATCACGTCCGGCGCCGCCTCGAGCGCCCGCCTGAGCCCCAGGCGGAAGATGGCATGATCGTCGGCGATCAGGACGCGGATCATGACGCCTCCTCCGGCGGCGACGGCCGCTCCACGACGGCGGCCCGCCGCGCCTCCACCAGCAGTTGCCGGCGCACCTCGAAGACCTCGTCCAGCCGGTCCATGAAGAGGTCGAGCAACTGCGGATCGAACTGCCGGTCGCGACCCTGCCGCATCGCCGCCAGCGTCGCTTCCTGCGAATAAGCGGGGCGGTACGACCGCGCCATGGTCATGGCGTCGAACACGTCCACCACCGCGCAGATCCTGCCGGCGAGCGGGATCTCCTCGCCGCGCAGCCGCCGCGGATAGCCGGAGCCGTCCCAGCGCTCGTGGTGCGACAGCGCCACGACGTGCCCCTGCTGCATCAGCTCGGAGGGCGAGTCGGCGAGGATGCGGCTGCCGATCACGGTGTGCGTCTCCATCACCTGCCGCTCCTCGGCGTCGAGCGCGCCGCGCTTGCACAGGATGGCGTCGGGGATGCCGATCTTGCCGACGTCGTGCATGGTGACCGCATGACCGAGCACCTCGATCTCGGTCGGAGACATGCCCAGCGCCTTGGCCAGCACCGCACTGTAGCGGCTGATGCGCAGGATGTGGCGGGCGGTGTCGGGGTCCTTGAGCTCGGCCGCGAGCACCAGCCGCCGGATGGTGTCGAGGTGCGCCGCCTGGGTGCGGCGGTTGGCCTCGGCGGCCGCCTCGCAGGTGCGGCGCAGCTCGGCGGTGCGCTGCGCCACCTGCACCTCGAGCTCGGCCTGACCGCGTTTCAGCGCGTCCTGGGCCTCTTTCAGCTTGAGCTGCGAGGAGATCCGCACCAGCAGCTCGGTCTTGTCCACCGGTTTGGCGATGAAGTCGCTGGCGCCGGCCTGGATCGCCCTCACCCGATCCTCGCGGCTGTCGAGCACCGTCACCAGGATGACCGGCAGGTCGCGGGTCCGCGCCTCGGCGCGCACTCGCCGCGCCACCTCGTAGCCGTCCAGACCGGGCATCATGACGTCGAGCAGGACCAGGTCGATGCCGTCCTCCAGCTTGGCCAGCGCCTCGAGCCCGTCGCCGGCCGTATCCACGTCGTAGCCGAGCGACCGCACCAGGCCGCCGAGCAGCGCCCGGTTCTGCTCGATGTCGTCGACCACCAGGATCCTCGGCGTCGCGGTCATGACCCGGGCTCCCACTCGCTGCTCGCTCGCCGCACGGCGCCCGCCGGGGTCAGCACGACTGGCCGGGGACCTCGACGTGGAAAGTGCTGCCGAGCCCCTCGCCCGGGCTCTCCACCCAGGCCCGGCCGCCGTGCAGGTCGAGCAGGCGCGTCACCAGCGCCAGCCCCAGGCCGGTGCCGGACTGGCAGCGGGTGAGCGAAGGATCGACCTGCTCGAAAGTGCGGAAGATGCGCTGCTGGTCCTCCTGCCGGACGCCGATGCCGGAGTCCGCCACCGCCAGCCGCACCAGCGGCGCTCCCGCCGCCGACGCCGCCGGCCACACCTGCAATTTCACCCAGCCGCCGGCGGCGGTGTACTTCACCGCGTTGTCGAGCAGGTTGAGCGCTACCTGCTTGAGCCGCACCGGATCGCCGTCGACCGGCGGCAGGCCGCCGGCCACCTCGACCTCGAACGCCAGCCCCTTGCGGCGAGCGGTCTCGGCCACCGGCCCGGCCAGATCGGCCACCAGGGCGCCGAGATCGAACCGGGAGAGCTCGAGCTGTAGGCGCCCGGACTCGAGGCGGGCGAGGTCGAGCAGATCGCGGAGCAGCTGGCGCAGGTGCTCGCCGGCTTCGAGCACGTTGCCGATCGCCCGCTGCTGGGCCTCGTTGAGCGGCCCGAAATGGCCGTCGGCGAGCAGCTCCGGGAAGCCGATCAAGGAGTTGAGCGGCGTCATCAGCTCGTGGCTGATGCGCGACAGGAAGAGGCTCTTCGCCAGGCTCGAGCGCTCGGCCGCTTCCCGGCCCTGCCGGCGCGCGGTGACGTCGCGCCAGTTGGTGACGTAGTGGGTGACCAGCCCGGCGCGATCGCGGATCGGCGCCGCCCGCAGCTCCACCCACAGCTCCGAGCCATCCTTGCGGTAGACGATGATCTCGCCCGACACGGCCTGGCCGGCGATCAGCCGGGTGCGCAGGTCGACGACCATGGCGTGGTCGGTCGCCGGACCTTCGAGCCGGGACCAACCGCCGACCACCTCGTCGGCGGCGTACCCGGTCAGCTCGGTGAAGGCTGGATTCACAAACACCACCCGCGGCGCCGCGAGGGCGGCGACCGAGACCGACACCGCCTCGTTGGCGGCGACCATGGCGGCGGCGAGCAGCGCGCGCAGCTCCTCCGGCAGGTCCGCTGGCGGCGTTCCGGCGACAGCTGGCGGCGGCAAGTTGATCGCCGTGCCGGCGGCGCCCGGGCTCGGTTGGCGCTCCTTCGACATCGTCCCTGCCTGCCGCGTGGACCGGCTGCCCAGGCCGCGCAGGCACACTCCCTAACCCCTTTGGAGTCTCTATGTTGCCGTGCTGGCAAAGGAGTTACTTGCAGGATATATCGACCTGCTGTGTCGCGCAACTACTGCGGCGCTTCCGGAAACTCCACGCCGTGCTCGTGCAGGGCCATGAGCTGCTCGAGGCGGCCCAGGGCGTCGCCAAGCCGGTGCACCACCGCGGGCGCCGAGGCCGGCTTGGCCGGCGGCGGTTGTTGGATTGGGGAGCGCGGGGGTTGGAAGGCTTTGGGAGGCCGGTGGGCCGAGCCTGCCGTGCGCGGCAGACCCACCTGCTCCCAGAGGTCGCGCTCTTCGGCGAGCACGTCGCGGCGCAGGATGACGCCGTGGCGGGCCAGCACCGCCGAGAGCTCGTCGTAATGCGCCAGCAGGTAGCGGCGGGTGGAATGGTAGGCGTGGTCGCAGACCGCCCGGCGCTCGGAGAAGCCGAAGATGTTGGTGAAGGCCATCAGGTAGTCGTCGCGCTCGGGTTCGAGCAGCACGACGTCGGCGTTGCCGTAGCGCTTGGCGTAGGCGGCCATGCCGACCTCGAGCCGGGAGTGGACGATGGTGCGCAGGGTCTGCGACATCACCGCCGGCAGGCCGCGCTCGATCAGGTTGCCGAACTGCATATGGCCGCGCTCGACGGCGTGTGCGGTATCGACCGAGACGATGGGGTTGACGCAGATCACCAGGCTGGCGCCGGCTTCGAGCGCCACCGAGGCATGCAGCGTCTTGAGCAGGATGCCGTCGACGATGTAGTGGCCGTCGATCTCGACCGGCGGGTAGAGCCCCGGCAGCGCCGTCGTCGCCTGCACGGCGCGCGAGATCGGGACGTGATCGATGCCGCCGTCGCCGAAGCGCACCTCCTTGCCCGAGTCGAGGTCCGAGGCGACGATGACCAGCCGCTTGCCGAGTTGGCGGAAGTCGTCGGTGCGGGACTTGAGGCTGTAGATCTTCTCGAGATAGGCGCGGATCGGCTCGTTGTCGAAGACCGCTACCGGCAGGGCCTGCCCCAGGCGGGTCAACGAGTCGAGCAGGGTGAGATCGGCGCGGCGGCGGTAGTACTCCCGCAGCGCCTCGATCAGCAGCCGCGGTACCGCGCGCAGGCCGCGCCGCAGCTCGCGCACCGAGGGCGTGAGAAAGGTCTCCGGGACGAAGGGGTGCTCGCCCGGCTCGTGCGAGACGATGGCGCGGCACATCTGCGCCGTGGTCAGGTCGTTGGCCAGGCAGGCGGTGATGAACCCGCCCGAGCTGACCCCGACGTAGATGAACAGGTTGTTGAGGTCGAGGCCGTCGCAGGCCTCGTCGAGGGCGCGGAGGGCGCCGATCTCGTAGATGGCGCCCTCCGGACCTCCTCCCGCCAGCGCCAGGGCGACCCGCGGCGGCGCCGCGGTCTGGGCAGCGCTCGGCAGACCCGCCACGGGACCCGCGCCGGTTGCGGCCACTAGACCACCTTCGAGGCGCTCTTGGCCGCCGGCTTGGGGGCGGCGGCGGACTTCTCGTTACCGGCGGCGGACGCCGGGGCGGCATGGGTGACGCGCGGCCGCAGCAGCTCGACCTTGGCGTTGAGCTCCTCGACGCGCTGCGTCAGGGTGCGGATCTCGTCGCGGGTCGGCACGCCGAGGCGGTGCAGGGCCGAGGTGATGGTGTCGTCGACCTTGCTGCCGAGATCGTCCCAGGCGCCGCCGGCCTTGGACTTGGCCTTGTCCGCCGCCTTGCTGGCCTTGTCGACGACCTTGTCGACTTCGACCTTGCCGCGCGACTCGACGTCGCGGCCGCGATCGACCAGGCGGCTGAACAGCTTGGAGCCCTCTTCCTCGGCGGCGGCCAGGGCGCCCAGCCCGGCCAGCCAGATGCGGTGCGCGGTGTCCTTGACGTCGTCCTGCAGGTTGCGTTCGCTGCTCGTGCTCTTGGTAGGCATGGGATTCCTCGTTTTCTTCTGGCGGCCGGCACCCCGCGGGGCGTTGCGGCCACCTCGTTCGCATCGTTTACGTCGTGTGGATCCGGGGCGGACCGTCCGCCCGGGAGACATCGATTCATGGGACCGCCGGGTGCTGCCCTCCCGGCCCCTCGGGCCTCTCCCCGGGGGGCCTAGCCGGCCGAGGAGGACGAGCCCGCGTGAGGCTCCTCGGCCGCCGCCGCGGCGTCCGCGGTGTTTGCGGGGCTCGCGGCGTTCGCGGCCGCGGCGTTCGCGTGGTCGGCGGCGTTTGCGGCGTTCGCGGCAGTCGCAACGCTGGCGCGGTGGGCGGCAACGGGCCCGGCGCCGGGCGCTTCCGGCGCCGGCGGCTCGGCCAGTCCGACCATCACCTCCGAGTCGAGAGCGGCCAGCGATTCCTCCAGCTGCTCGAGGCGCGAGCGCAGGCCGGACATCTCCTCGCGTGCCCGGCGCACCGGCCCCAGCCGGTCGATCGACGCCTGCACCAGTCGATCGACACCGTGCTGGACCTGCTCGACCCCGTTGTGCACCGCGCGCTCGCCCAGCCGCACCAGCTCATGGAGCAGCTCGCTCGGCAGCGACGAGGTGCCGCGCCGGCCCTCGTCCAGGATGATCTGGGTCAGCGTCTGCGAGGTGACGTCGCCGGCGGTGGCGTTGTCGAGCACGCGCACCTCCTGTCCCTGGCGGACCCAGCCCGCGATCTCTTCGAGCGAGACGTAGCGGCTCTCCTCGGTGTCGTAGAGTTTGCGGCTTTCGTAGCGTTTGATGAGCCGGATCATGGCTCCTCCTTCATTCTTCATGGCGCTTCATGGCGGCCCGGCGTCGATGTCCCCGGGTGCCCGGTGCTCGGCGTCCGCAGGCGCCGTGAGGAGGGCACGCCCGTCCCCGTCACCCGCTGACGAATTGCAGATTACCGCAGTGCGGCATAGAAGTCAAGCCCAATTTGACGCGATGCGGCAAGGGGCTTTGGCGTCGTGTACCATAGGGGTCGTCCGGAGCGAGAGAGCACACGCCATGAGAGTCATGCTTTTCGGTGCGAGTGGCATGGTGGGGCAAGGCGTCCTACGCGAGTGCCTGCTCGACGCCGGCGTCGAGCAGGTCCTGGCGATCGGCCGAACCGCGAGCGGTAGCACCCATGCAAAGCTCGCGGAGATCGTGCTCACGGACCTTGGCCGGATCGAAGAGCTCAGCGGCGCCTTGGCAGGCTATGACGCCTGCTTCGACAGTCTCGGCGGGTCAGCGGCCGGAAGATCGGAGGCTGACTACACGCGGCAGACCTACGATCTCACCTTGACGATCGCGAAGGCGCTGGTGACGCGCAATCCCGGCATGACCTTCATCTACGTCTCGGGCGCCGGCACGGATGCGACCGAGCGCGGCCCCGTCATGTGGGCTCGGGTCTGAAGCGTGCCTGGCCCGGGTACGTCACGACGACCGAGCAAGTCGGGCGTGCCATGTTGAGAGTCGCCCGCGAGGGTGCGCCGAAGCGCGTGCTCGAGACGGCCGATATCAACGCGCTCTAGCCGCGCCGGCGGGCGGCCGTCACGGTCGATCCGAGATCGAAGGACGCGAGCATCGGGCACCCCTCTGCAAGTGGAGGAAAGTGAAAATGGACGTCAAGAGAAGCGGCTCGCAGCCCTCCGGCAAAGGGCCGGTCGATTACTTCACCGGCACCGTGCGCATCGACCCCCTGTTCCAGGCGCCCGCTCCGGCACGCGTGGTCGGGGCGAGCGTCACTTTCGAGCCCGGCGCGCGGACCGCATGGCACACGCACCCGCTGGGCCAGACCCTGGTGGTGACCGCCGGCTGCGGCCTCGCCCAGCGCTGGGCCGGACCGATCGAGGAGATCCGGCCCGGCGACGTGATCTGGTTCCCACCGGGTGAGAAACATTGGCACGGCGCCACTGCCAACACCGCCATGACGCACACCGCCATTCAGGAACAGCTCGATGGCAAGACCGTGGAATGGCTGGAGAAGGTCAGCGACGAGCAATACGAGGCCCGCTGAAGGGCGAACGAGGCACGGGGGCGAAGAGATTGGTGGCCGCTCTCGCCCCAAGGAGGAATCATGAGCCTGGAAAAGCGGCAGCTCGGACAGAGCGGCCTGGAAGTCTCGGCGCTGGGATTCGGCTGCATGGGCCTGAGCTTTGGCTACGGCCCGGCCACGGACAAGCAGGAGGCGATCTCGCTGATCCGGTCGGCCGTCGAGCGCGGTATCACCCTCTTTGACACCGCCGAAGTCTACGGCCCGTTCACCAACGAGGAGGTGGTGGGCGAAGCCCTGGCGCCCTTCCGGGACCAGGTGGTCATCGCCACCAAGTTCGGGTTCCACATCGACGCCGACGGCAAGCAGGCTGGCCTGAACAGCCGGCCCGAGCACATCAAGGCGGTCGCGGCAGCCTCGCTCGCGCGGCTGAACACCGATCGGATCGATCTCTTCTACCAGCACCGCGTCGATCCGGAGGTGCCGATCGAAGACGTGGCCGGGGCGGTACAGCAGCTGATCCAGGAGGGCAAGGTGAGGCATTTCGGCCTTTCGGAGGCGGGCGTGCAGACGATCCGTCGCGCGCACGCCGTCCAGCCGGTGACCGCGCTGCAGAACGAATACTCGCTCTGGTGGCGAGAACCAGAAGCGGAGATCCTGCCGGCCCTCGAGGAGCTCGGGATCGGCCTCGTCGCCTTCAGCCCGCTGGGCAGGGGCTTCCTCACCGGCAAGATCGACGAGAACACCACCTTCGACAGCACCGACTTCCGCAACACCGTCCCCCGCTTCACGCCGGAGGCCCGGAAGGCGAACCGGGCGCTGGTCGATCTGCTCGGGAGCATCGCTCAGCGCAAGCACGCGACGCCCGCCCAGATCGCCCTCGCTTGGCTCCTGGCCCAGAAGTCCTGGATCGTGCCGATCCCCGGCACCACGAAACCGCACCGATTGCAGGAGAACGTCGCGGCGGCCGCCGTCGAGCTCACCGAGGGCGACCTCCACGAGATCGACAGCGCCGCCTCCCGGATCACGGTGCAAGGAGCTCGCTACTCCGAGGGCGCGCAGCACCTGATCGACCGCTGAGCGGCAATAGACGGAGGCCCCCGGCGGCTCACTCGGCGCGCAGGGCCTGGATGGGATCGATCGCCGTGGTGCGGCGCGCAGGAACGACGGCGACGACGAAGGCGGCGCCGGCGAGCACCACGAGAGCCACCAGGAAAATGCGCGGCTCGTAAGGCTCGACGCCGAAGAGGCGGCTGGAGAGCGCCCGGCCGGCGGCGAGCGCGGCGGGGATGCCGATCGCCAGGCCGAGCGCGATCGGCGCCAGCGCGCCGCGCAGGACCATCAGCACGACGTTCAAGGGCGCGGCGCCCAGGGCGACCCGGATGCCGATCTCGGCAGTGCGGCGGGCGACCGTGTAGGCGGCGACGCCATACAGCCCGACCGACGTCAGGACGAGCGCCAGCAGGCCGTAGATCTCGGTCAGGCGAGCGATGAGCCGGTCGGCGTTGAAGGCCTGGCGCACCCGCTCGCCAAAGCTCACCGCGCCGAGCACGCTGGCGTCCGGATCGACCTCGGCGAGGGCGTGGCGCACCGCGACTTGCACGTCGAGCGGTCCGGCCAGGCGCAGCTGAATGCTGCGCACCAGGTTGGAGCGCGTCTGCATGTTGATCATCGCCGGCTCGTCGTAGGCCTGATCCTGCAGCAGGGGGAGGAATTCCGTGGCATAGGCCGGGACCCGCGGGTTGGTGTACTTGGCGTCTTCCACGATGCCGACGATCTCGTAGTCCATGGCGTGCCGGGGATCGCTACCCAGGCCCAGGTGCCGGCCGAGCGGCTCCCGGTTGGGGAAGTACCTGTGGGCGAAGGTCTCGTTGATCACTGCGACGTGGTGGGCGGCCGGCGTGTCGCGCTCGTCGATCGCCCGGCCGCGCAGCAGCCGGGTGCCGACGGTCTCGAAGTAGTGCGGGCTGACGCGATCGATCGACGGCGCCCGCTCGTCGTCACGCGCCGGGATGCGGCCGGGCACGCCCTCGATCCAGATCGCGTCGCTCCAGTTGATGCCCTCGAACGGGCTGTAGAGCGCCAGGCTGGCGCTGACCACGCCCGGGATCCGGGTCAGGCGCCGGGTGAGCGCCTGGTAGAGCGCCCGCTCCCGCTCCGGCCTGGCGCCGGCCAGGGCGAGGTCCACGTCGAGCATCAGGCGGTCCTCCGTCCTGAAGCCGAAGCGCTGGTTCTCGAGCCGGCCGAGGCTTTCGGTCAGCAGGCCCGCGCCGACCGCCAGCACCAGCGAAAGGGCGGCCTGCACGACCAGCAGCGAGCGCCGCGGTAGGGCGGAGCCATCCCGCGTCGAGCGCCCGGCGCCGCGCAACGGTTCGGCCGGATGGACGTGCGAGGCGAGCCAGGCGGGAGTGGCGCTGAACACCACGCCGGTGAGCAGCGCCAGGACGAAGCCGAAAGCCAGCGCCGGCAGCGAGGGGTTGGGGTCGATTGGGACGTAGCCGGCGCCGCGGAAGGCCAGCGACAGCATGAGGCGCGTGGCCGCGAGCGCGACCGCCAGCCCCGCCGCGCCGCCGAGCAATGCCAGCAGCACTCCTTCGGTCAGGGTCTGGCGGATGAGCCGGCCGCGCCCGGCTCCCAGGGCGACGCGCACGGCGGTCTGCTGGCGGGCGGCGGTGGCGCGCGCCAGCAGCAGGTTGGCCACGTTGGCGCAGCCGATGAGCAGCAGCAGGCCCGAGACGGCCATCAGCACGGCGAGCCCGGCGGCGTAGGTGTCCCGCAGGAGCCCGACGCCGCCGGCCGCCGGCTGTAGCTCGACGCCCATGCGGGCAATCTCGGCCCGCTCGCGGGCGGTGGGCGCGGCGTGGGCGAGCAGCCACTGCCGGACCTGCGTCGCGATGTGCGCCGCGACCGGCGCCGGCCGCATGCCGGGGCGCAGGCGGCCGACCACGTAGAGCCAGAACTCCTCGGGATGGCGGCGCAGCGAGGCCTCGCCGTGCAGTTGCAGCTCGGCGGCGGTGGGCAGCCAGAGGTCTGGCGGATCGGTGCGCAGCGTGTCGCCGAAGAACCCCGGCGGGGCGACGCCCACCACGGTGAGCGGCAGGCCCTCGAGCGCGAAGCTGCCGCCCACCACCGCCGGATCGCGGGCGTAGCGCTCGGCCCAGCAGCGGTAGCTCATCACCGCCGCCGGCGGCGCCCCGGCCCGGTCGTCGGCGGCGGCGAACAGGCGCCCGGCCGCCGGGCGCACGCCGAACATGGCGAAGTAGTTGCCGGAGACGAACTCGCCGCGCGCCGGCTCGGGAGCGGCGGCGGCGCCGCGGCGCCGGAAGGAATAGAGATTCTCCTGGCTCTCGAACGCGGCGAGCTCGGAGAACTCCGGCGTATGGTCGCGCAGCTGCTCATAGACGACGGACGAGACCAGGGTGAAGTCGTCCTGGATGCCGGTCGTGACGCAACAGTTGCGGTTGTCGCCCAAGCTGTAGAGCTCGCTTGGCCGGGAGACCGGCAGCGGGCTCAGCAGGACGCGGTTGATGAGGGTGAAGATCGCCGTGTTCGCACCCAGACCGAGGGCCAGGGTGACGATGGCCGCGACGGTGAATCCCGGGCTGCGGCGCAGCTGCCGCACGGCGAGGCGGAGGTCCTGCTGCAGGCGGTCGAGCCAGGTCCAGCCCCAGCTCTCGCGGACCCGCTCCTTGACCAGGACCGGGCTGCCCAGGGCGCGGAGAGCGGCCTGGCGGGCTGCTTCCGGGCTGGCTCCTGCCGCCTCCCGCTCCTCGGCTTCGAGGTCGAGATGGGCGCGCAGCTCGCGCTCGAGGTCCTCTTCCCGGTTCCGGCGCCGGGCGCGCCAGCCGCGCCAGCGGGCGAAGGCGGCGCGGAGGCTCATGACGCGGTCCCCATGACGCGCGCGATGGCGGCGGCGAGTTTCTGCCACTTCGACTCCTCCGCCACCAGCTGCTGGCGGCCGGCAGGAGTCAGCCGGTAGTACTTGAACTGGCGGTTGCGGTCTTTGGGCGTCTCCCAGCTCGCGGCGATCCATCCTTTGCGTTCGAGGCGGTGGAGCGCCGGGTAGAGCGAGCCGTGCTCGACCTGCAGCGCCTCGGCGCTGGTGTGCTGGATGTGCGCCGCCACCTGGTGGCCGTGCGCCGGGCCGAAGACGAGAGTGCGCAGGATGAGCATGTCGAGGGTGCCCTGCAGCAGCTCGACGCGGTCGGGGGAGGAGCTCGGGGACGAGGGCGGCTTGGCCATGATGGTAGACAGTCTACCACCGACCCGAGCATCGGGGGTAGACAAGCTACCCTAGGTAGCGCCTCTCGGATCATCAGGCCGGACTGGCTCGGCCCTGTCACCTGGCCGGACCCGGCCCGCAACCACGAAAAGCCGGAGAGTGGCGCGCACCCCTCGCGGTCAGCGCCGTGAATATGCTTTTATGGAATTTCAGGCCGCACGGTACGGCCTGACCGCGCCGCGGGTCATCGGGCACGCGCCGCCGCCGGGGATCTCCCGGGCGGCCATGACGTGGGCTGAGCCTCGGGCGGCGTCAGAAAGTCCCGAGGTCGATGAAGTTCTGATTGGTGTTGGGCGGGTTGGTATAGGTGTGGCTGGGACAGTTGTTGGACGCGCAGCTCCCGCCCTGGGTGTCGGTCACGGTGAGGCTGAGCCCGGTGTTGGTCATGCTGGCGACGAAGATCCACCAGTGATTGTTGACCGGAGTGCCGTCGACGATCTTGACCGTGAGCTCGACGTTGGTGGGGTCGAAGAAGGTGAAGTAGCCGCCGGAGTCGCTCAGCGCCACCGCCGCCGGGCTCGCTCCCCCCTGCTGGTCGGTGACCGTCACCAGGAAGCGGCCGGCGATCAGGCCGAGCTGCGCGGTCTGCGGCCTCACCGTGAGGCTCTGGGTGAGGATGGGCGCCGAGAGGGAACCCACCTCGATCGTGTACAAGCCGGCCGGCAGCGGCGGAATGGACCACTCGAGGTGCACCAGGGACGCCGGCGGTTCGGGCGAAACGATCGTGGTGCCGATATTGAGAATGATGTACGGGCCGGCGATCTGCACGGATCCAGCGGTGCCCAGGGTCACCAGGTCGGTTCCGATCTGGATCGCATCGCCTGCGGCGGGCAATGCCGGGCTCATGGTCAACGGCACCGCGCCCGGCGGCTGCGCCACGGCACTCGACGCGCTGCCGGTCAGCGCGATGGCCACCGCGAGCGCCAGGGCAATCGTCGTGATGCGACGGCTGGAACCGGTTCTCATGGCTCTCTCCCCCTTGGTTCTTTACCTCGTACCTCGGCTCGGCCAGCATAGCACAGGGATATGTCGCTGCAACATCAATCGGTTCCACCACCGGCCGCGTTGCAGGTCGCCTCTTGACATGTGATCTGGTGTTATGGTTGACTACATCACTAGAGAAAGCGCAGCGGTCGATCGGACGATCGCTCGTGGCTCTCTCGCAAGGACTATCAGGAACTCGGGATGGATCGTGAGTGGAACGACAGTCAACCGATCTACCGCCAGCTTCGTGACCGCGTCGTCGCCATGATGCTCGACGGCGTGCTCGGGGAGGGCGATCCGCTGCCCTCCGTGCGCCATGTCGCCGCCGACTGTCGGGTCAATCCGATCACGGTGCTGAAGGCCTATCAACAACTGGTCGACGAGCAGCTGGTCGAGAAAAAGCGAGGTCTCGGCATGTTCATCAAACCTGGTGCGCGCGAGCTGCTGCTGCAGGGCGAGCGCCAGAGGTTTCTCGCGGAAGAATGGCCCAGGGTCCACGCCACCATTCAACGGCTCGGTTTGACACCGGCGGAGCTGCTGGATGCCGCCGCCGCCGACCGGCCGTCATCGCACCCCGTGGCGGAGCCGCCGAAGCCATGACCGTCATCGCGGCACGCGGCCTCCGCAAGGCCTTCGCCAAGACCGTCGCGCTGGACGGCATCGATCTGCATGTCGAGGAGGGCCGCATTCTCGGCCTGATCGGCCCCAACGGCGCCGGCAAGAGCACCGCGCTCCACGCGATCCTCGGCCTCATCCCATTTCAGGGAGACCTGACGGTGCTGGGCCGCGACCCCTGGGTCGAGCGCGAGCAGCTCATGCGCGATGTCTGCTTCATTGCCGACGTCGCCGTGCTGCCGCGCTGGCTCCGCGTTTCCCAGGCGCTCGACTACGTCGCCGGCGTGCATCCGCGATTCGATCGTGCGAAGGCGGAAAGCCTGCTGGCCAAGACCGCCATCGGGCCCGCCAGCACGGTCAGGCAATTGTCGAAAGGCATGGTGACCCAGCTGCACCTCGCGCTGGTCATGGCCATCGACGCGAAATTGCTGGTGCTGGACGAGCCGACGCTCGGTCTCGACATCCTGTATCGCAAGCAGTTCTACGATTCGCTGCTCAACGACTACTTCGATGGCAGCCGCACCATCGTGGTGACGACGCATCAGGTCGAAGAGGTCCAGCACGTCCTCACCGACGTCATGTTCGTCGATCGCGGCCGCGTCGTGCTCGATTGCAGCATGGAGGAAGTCGAGGCGCGCTACCTGGAGTTGATGGTGCATCCCGAGCATGCCGCCGCGGCACGAGCGCTCCAGCCGATTCACGAGCGCCAGGTGTTCGGCCGCGGCATCCTGTTGTTCGACCATGTCAACCGGCAGCGACTCGCCGAGCTTGGCGACGTGCGCACGCCCAGCCTCGCCGACCTGTTCGTCGCCGTGATGGGCAACCAGGCCGGCGTGGCGCAGGGAGCGGCGAGATGAATACTCCATCGGTTACCGTGTCCGAGTTGCCGCTCGCCCCGCAGGCAGCCGCGCCGGCGCCGGCCGCGGCGACGCGGCCGCTGTACTGGTCGGTGCGGCGCGAACTGTGGGAGAACCGCTCGCTCTATCTCGCGCCGCTGGCGGTCGCCGCCGTGGTGCTCTTCGGTTTCTCGATCAGCACGCTGACCCTGCCGCGCCGGATGCGTGCCTTGCCGGCGCTCGACCCGGCGAAGCAGCACGCGGCGGTCGCCCTGCCGTACAGCGTCGTGGCGGCGCTGCTCCTCCTGACCGCCTTGCTCGTCGGGGTGTTCTACTGTCTCGACGCGCTGCACGGCGAACGTCGCGATCGCAGCATCCTGTTCTGGAAGTCGCTGCCGGTCTCGGATCTCACGACGGTGCTCGCGAAGGCCAGCATGCCCCTGGTGCTGCTGCCGGCGCTCACCTTTGCGATCATCGTTGCCGCCCAGCTGATGATGCTGGCGCTGAGCACCGCGGTGCTGCTGGGCAACGGTGCAAGCGTCGCCGCCCTGTGGGCCCAACTGCCCTTGTTCAAGATGTCGCTGGCGCTGCTCTACGCGCTGACGGCGATGGCGCTCTGGCACGCGCCCGTCTATGGCTGGCTGCTGCTGGTCTCCGGCTGGGCGCGGCGCGCGACCTTCATCTGGGCCGTGTTGCCGCCGCTGGCAGTCTGTGTGGTCGAAAAGCTCGCCTTCAGCACCACCCATGTCGCCAACCTGCTGGGGTACCGCCTGATTGGCTGTTTCACCCAAGGCTTCGACTTCAAGGCGCGACAAACGGGCGCGGTCGATCCGCTGGCACAGATCACACCGGGAAGACTCCTGAGCAGCCCGGGTCTGTGGCTGGGCCTGGTAGCGGCAACGGTTTTTCTCGCCGCGGCAATACGGCTGCGCCGCTATCGCGAGCCGATCTGACCCGCAGCGCGTTCGCAGACTCGGGTAGCGCGCCGCCCAAACCGTCTGCCACGTCCACCGTGCAGGACCATCGCTGTTTCAAAGGAGAAGAAAAATGCAAAGCACATCGAGCATCACCAGAGTCCAGACGCTGCTGCGAGCGCTGCTGATCTGCCTGCTGGCGCCGGCCGCGGTCGCCGCGGCCCAGGACAATCCGTACAGCGCCTGGAACAAGGTCGCGTACGGATACGTGAAGGCCATCCTGGTCCGTAGCGCCGAGAAGATGCCGGAGGAGAACTACGCCTTCCGGCCCACGGACGCGGTCCGCAGCTTCGGCGAGGTCGTCGGACACGTCGCCGACTCAGAATACATGTTTTGTTCCCTCGCGCTCGGCGAGAAGAACCCCGCCCCGAAGATCGAGCCCGCCAAAGCCTCGAAGGCCGAGTTGATCGCCGCGCTCAAGGGCGCCTTGGCCTACTGCGACAAGGCCTACGACGCCATGACCGACGCCTCCGGTACGCAGACGGTGAAGTTCCTCGGCCAAGACATGCCGAAGCTGAGCGCGCTGACTGCCAACAACATGCACGCTCTGGAGCACTACGGCAACCTGGTCACCTACATGCGGCTGAAGAACCTCGTTCCTCCGACCAGCGAGCCGGGGTTCCTGCCGCAATCGAAAAACTGAGGTGCAATTGGGCCGGCCGCCGGCCGGCCCAAACCCCCTGCGCCCCGCAAGCTCCGCCAATCGCAAGAATCGCCGCGTTAGTGATCCTGTGATGCGCTCACCGGCCCGGATGGCCCGACAGTGGCCATAGGAGGCATCGCCGTCGCCGAACGGCATTGAGCCCAGAACGAAAGGAGGTCTACGATGCGATTCTCGCGCATGCACGTTGGTTCTTCGCCGCCGTAGCAGCGTTGCCACTGGCAGCGCCGGCACCTGCTGCCAGCGCCACGCAGGAGCCCCAGGTCGCCGGCTTCTGGCCAGCCTGGATCAGGCCGGGACCTGCCCAGCCGAGTCCGTGACCGTGAAGCTCACGGATCGACACAACCGTGAAACGGAGGTAGATCATGCGTTCGAAGTCTCTGTTGCCCTTGATTTTGGTGGTCTCCGCGCTGGTCGCGGCGGCTCTGCCGGCCCAGGTTCCAGCCACCGCGCTGCCCGCGGCGGCGCCGGCAACCGCAAGCTCGATGGCGGCCCCGCCGGCGGACACTCCGCTGCTCGCCACGGCCGCCGGAACCCAGGTGCCGGCGCTCCTCTGCCTGGCGCCGGCCTCGCCTGCGGTGGCTGTCCAGGCAGCGGCCAGGCCCGCAGGCTGTCCTCTCTACCGGGCTTGCATGGAATTCGTCGGCGGCGGCTGCTCGTGCACGGGCTTCTACTGCAACGGCCGCTTCATCTGCGGCACGCCGCTGCCATAGCGACACACTGGTCTCCGCGGAGCGGCCGACCAGCTGATCATGTGCGGATCGCCGGCGCGGTGCTCTCCTTCGGGCCGCGCCGGCGCGTCGCGGCCCGGCCGATGGAGCCGAAGCTGCTGGGGTCGCCCTGGCGCCGACCCTATGCTACGATCAAAAGTGCAATGCGTCGGTTGACGACTTCGCTGCTATGCCTCTTGCTGGCTTGGGCTGGTATGCCGGCTGCCGGGGTTGCCGGTGCGTGCCGGCACGCATGCGGCATGGCCTGCTGCCCTGCGGCGCGGCCCACGATGCGGCAGAACCATTCGATGCCAGCCGCAGGGGCATCCGTCGTCGCCGCCCCTTGCGCTCAGAGGCCGTCAACCTGCTCCTGCAGCTGCGGCACCGCCCCAGCGCCGCAAGCTGGCGCCCCTGACGGACAGCCCTCGGTGCTTCCTGCGTCGCCACGGCTGCCCGCGCCCTCCCTCACGTTGCTGCCCGCGCGGCCGGGCAGCATGCTGCCCACCCTGCCAGCGCTCGAACGCCCCGAACACCCTCCTCGCAGCTGACCTTGAAGGCGGCTTAGTCCAGAGCGCCGCGGCGGGTGGCGCCTCGCCCCGGCCAGGGGTGCCGCATTCCCTGGCGTAGCGGCGCGGTGGTCGCCGGTACCACCACGGATTGCTCGGACCCATAGTCGATCGTCTACGCGCGTGACGCGCGCGAGCCTCGAGCTTTGCCTCGGGTGTTCACCGTCACCTACGCCACCGACGTAGTGGCCGCGCCATTCTCAAAGCTCAATCGCGGCGACAAGCCGCGCACCCGGGAGGGCGACTCACCTCCGGCCTCCCGGGTCTTTTTCCCAACTTTGACCTCAAACGAACGCGGCTGGCAGCTCCTACAAACCACCAATCATCACCGGGTCGCGGTCGCGGCGTCCTGCCGCAGCAGGCCGAGGACCGTCTCCGGCAACTCACGTTCCAAGCTGTGCACCCTTACCGCCGCGCGAGCTGGGCCGCCTCGATCAGCAGCCGACGCAGATGGCGATTGCCCGCCATCCTGCTCGCCTCCTGTCCAACGGGGGCGGCGGCGGCACAGCGTGGGACCGCGCATCGATCGACTGGCCGGCGACGACCGCCGGCACCCCTCCAGGTCTTCCGGGAGCGCTACGAACGGGCCACCACTTCGAGCGGATCGACTGGCTGGCAGTCGTCGCGTTCCGGGAGCTGCCGGGGGTCGCCTGGAAGCCGGCGGCCCGGCGGGGCTAGGCCCACCCGCCCACTGTCAGGATCCCACCCTCTCCTCAACCGAATTCAGCGCTGGCGCCACGGGCTGCTAGACTGGTTGGTGAAACCGTCGGCGACAGTTCTACAGGAGGAGACGATGAAGCCGCTAGGCTCTGCGCTCGCCATGCTCGTATTGCTCGGATCGCCCGTTCTCGCCCAGAACAGCACTTCCGTTGCCGACCTGCCTCCGATTGCCGTCAAGACGGTCCCGCAGAGCGGCGACCTTGCTGTGGACCCGACGCTCAAGGAGATCACCGTCACCTTCAGCAAGGACATGCTGACCAATGAGATGTGGTCCTGGGCCCAGATCGATGCGGCCTCCTTCCCGAAGCTCGCTGGGAAACCGCGCTTCCTGAGCGACAAACGCACCTGTGTGCTTCCGGTGCATCTGGAGCCGGGGAAGAGCTATGCGATCTGGGTCAATTCGGGGCGCTTCAACAACTTCCGTGACCTCGGAAACAGGCCGGCAGTGCCCTATCTGATCGCGTTCCAGACGAGACCCTGACGGCCGTTGGGACGCTGCGACGCCCATGTGAGCTCGCCGGTTCAAGCTCCGACTTCTCCTCACCGGTCACGTCAATCGGCCGGCTGAGCCACCGGACTCGGCCAGGCGGCTCGACGAGTGGCTCGACCTCGCGGACGACGTGACGTTGTGCGAGGCCAACCTCTGAGCTTGTGGCCCAGGTCCAGACGGACGAGAGGGAAACCAGCGCCAACAAGGCCACACTCATGGCGTGGTGGGTCGATCCCTGCGGGCGGCGGCGTGCGGCGCGGCCGGTCTGACCCGGCGCCGGTAGCGTGTCGGGGAGCTGCTCAAGGCGCCCCAGCAGGCGGTTGACAGAAGAAGGTTGATGTCTGCTACGCTAGCCTTCGAACATGCGCGTACATCGATGGAGGCTGCTGGCGGTCGCCCTGGCCGTCCTCTTGATCCTTCCGGTTGGCGCCTCCGCGCAGGTGCCGTCGGGTGTGGTGCGCACCACCGCCCGCTGGCTGCTCGAAATCCTGACCGGCTGGTCGGCCGGTAAGGAAATCGATCTGCTCGTCGATGCCGCGACGGTGCAGGACCACGAAGCCGAGCTTACGGCGATCCAGTTCAACCTCCAAAGGCTGTACAGGAAATCGATGGCCAAGCACGACGGTCCCGCAGCAGCCCGCGACGGGTCACCGGCGCGAACCGCAGAGATCAAGCTCGTGCTCGCCAAGACCAGCTCCGAGCTGGAGATCCTGCGGAGCCTGAGGCGCAAGGCGCCGACCGCCGAAGAGATCGGCCGGTACCGTGCAAAGCTTGAGACCGACATCGCAGAGCTGGACAAGATCCTTGCCGAGCACGAGAAGCTGCTCCAGCAACATGGCCAAGAGCTGCGGCAGCAGCGTGAGACGCAGCGCAAGCAAGGCGGTGAGATCGCCGAGTTGCAGCGGCGCCTCGACCAGCAGCAGGAGCCTCCTCCCGGGCCACCGCGCTCGCTGACCGTCATAGTAGAGGGCGCATCCGAAGTCATCCGCTTGCATCCGCAGCGGTGGTGCGAGGTATCCGGGAACGCACTCGCGAGCGGTGTCGTCCACGTGTCGGGACCGGAGATCGTGGTCGACTACTGCATCGCCCGCGGCACCGGTGCCGTGGTAGAGCTGGGCGCGCAAAGCGCCTGGGTCTCCATGCCGAGCAGCCTCAACGATCTGGTCGAGATCCACGACAATGGCTGGACATTTCAACGCTGGGTCTACCCGGATCCGTAGCCAGCGCGCACCGAGGATCACCCGCCGCCTGATCGAGAGCCTCGAGGCCCGGCGACGCCGGACGCGCTCCGCCCAGCATGGTGACACCGGCAGGAATCCGCACGCCGCGCGCGACGACGGAGAGGGATGCGAGCCTCGCGCGGCTCCGGTCAGCGGCGTCAGCCGCCGCCGCGGCCGGCGCCCCGGTGCGTGACGATTTCGAGCCGGCGATTCAAGGCCGTGACCATTCGCCGCGCAGGAAGGCGGTGGCGATGTTGACGAAACCTACCTTCAGCTCACCTGCGATCGGGCCATGTCCGGCGTTGGGCACGATCCACAGGTAGGACCGCGGAATGGCGGCGTACAGCGCCAGCGCCTGCGCGGACGGCACCAGCGGATCCCGGTCGCCATTGACGACGAGCGTCTGAGCGGTGATCGTGGAAAGCAGCGGTGGGGTAAAGCTCATGTCGTCGTAACTGTCCTTGAACCCGCGGGCCATCGTCCACAGCCAGCGGATCTGGTCGTCGCCACGATGGTGGCGCTGTCGCATCTCCTGCCACTGTTCCTCGGTTCGGCTCTCGATCGTGTACTGGCGCATGAAGTCCCGCGCCGACTCCGCATAGTAGCTGGCGGCGCTCACCAGCACCATCGCCCGGATGCGCGCCGGCTGCAACGTCGCCATGTGCAGCAGCGCGTTGCCGCCACCGCTCACCCCGATCGCCTTGCATTCCCTCACCCCCAGCTGGTCCAGCATCGCCAGCAAATCCAGCGCCGCCTGGCGATGCGTGTACTCGTTCGACGCGTTGGTCGACCTGCCGTGGCCGCGCAGGTCGGGAAGGATCAGCTCGAACTCGGACTTCCAGCGATCCGCAAAGCCGATCCAGTCGCTGCCGGCGCCGCCGAAGCCGTGGAGCAGCAAGAGCGGCTCGCCCTGCCCATGCCGCTCGCAATACATCTCCATGTCGTGGATGGAAAAGGTTTGTGAGCGCGCGCCTGGGGTGGCCATGGCGCGGGATTATGCAGGTAAGGGCCAAGGCGCACCAGTCTTGGTCGCGGCCGGTCAGGTCGGCTATAATTCCTCCTACAGCAAGGTCTCGCTCCTGCGTGCGGTTGTAACGGCGCGCCTTGCGGCGCTCGCCCGGCGGCCTGGAAACCGTGATCGCCACCTACATCGTCGTCGCCGTCGAGAGTACCGGCGAGTCCGACGACGTCTGGCAGCTCGCAGCGGATGCACTCACGCCGGCCGAGCCCGCGTCCTACCAGCGCCTCGTCGCCCGCGCCGCAGCGCAGGTCCGATCCGTCGAGCCGTGAGCCGCGCCGGCTGGAGCGCTGGCGCCCCGGTTTAGCCGCCGGCGCGCTTGGCGCGGCCTTCTCGCGGCGCACCCGCACCTCCTGTGTGGCCGCCGGCAGGCTGCGCCACGGTTCGCAACGGCAGGGGTCGGCGCCGCACAGCGTGCAGCCGCCCTCGGCCCGCGTCCTGCCGCCGGGGTTGCCAGCGGTCGAGTAGACCAGCCGGGAACGGCCGGTCTGGCGGCTAACCGCAGCCGATCGTGCAGATCGCCGTCGGGGCGCAGCCACAGGTCCGGTAGCAGGTGTTGCGGGGCGCCGTCGCTCCGCCCACCACCTCCTGGTAGTCCCTCCGCTCCAGGTTCCGTAGCGTCTCGCGGCTGAGCGTCACCTTCTTGGGTGTCTTGTGCATCGCTTCCTCCTCGGCCTGGCAAGCGAGCCTCGGCGCATTGCCGCGCGCTCGGCCCCCTGGGCGCGGGTGCTCGGCTGTCGATACGATGGACCAGGCTACCATGTACGTGTCGCCCGGCGGCGTTGCAGCTGGCCGGCCCCCCGGCCACAGATTTGTCACGCCTTCCAGTGTCCTCTTATGGCCTCCCGGCGGCCCTATAGAAATAGAGCAGGCTCGCGAAGCCTCGAAAAGGAAACCTGATGCCGCAATCGGAACGCAGAGGGAAAATCACCAGGGGCACCAGACAATGGCTGCCCCGGCCGGCTCGGCCTCTGAGGGTGCAGGCGCCGTGCCCAGCTTGGCGATTTGTCTTGCATTAGATATCGTAAAACATGGGGATGATCCCCGATCTGCCGGGCTGCATTCAGCAGCGCAAAAGGAGATTCGATGCGCAAGAACCAGAAGGCACTCAAGCTCAACCGCGACACCGTCCGCAACCTGGATCAGGGCACACTGGCCAGGATCGCGGGCGGTACGGACGGAGCCTGCTCCTACACGCTCTGCGGCACAAATGTCGTCTGTTACTATGGAAAATCTCACTGCCCCGGCGCGACATGCTTTTGCTGAACGGTAACGGCTGCTGATCGATGGACGCGGCGGGCTGTCTTGGCCGCGCCGCGTTCCCTCCCCCTACAGGGGGCGCTCGGGCGGCTGAACGGCGGCGGGCAGTGCATTGCGCTATCTCCAAGGAGCAGATGGGATGAGCCGCCGACTTGGAAGTCGCAACGTGCCCCACGTTCCATGTCCGCGGCTCTGCGCGGTTCTCGCTGGTTCCGCTCACTCGAGCGCGACGGAAAGAAGAGAAGCGGCCTGCAATCCGGCCGGCAACCTCACGGCGGCGACCTTGTGAGATCGCAACCGCTGAAGCAATACCCATGAAACAGCGAAAGGCGCGGCCCGCGGCACACGGCGACTACCGCGCCTAAGCTGGCAACTCCCATCCGCCGTCCGGGTCTGGCAGTGCAGGCCCGGACGGCTCTCACGCTCGCGGCGTCAGCAAGGCGCCTCGCCGCCAGTCGGTTCCTTCGGGATGGTTTTTGAGATCGGCCGGTAGGTGACGCTCAGGACTCCCTCGGTTACCTTTTCGGAGCCGCGATCTCGCCTACCACCCGGAGGCGGGATCAGGGTCGAAGCAGCTTCAGCCGCACTCCGGAGGGCAGCTCGCGACGGTGACCAGGCAGGTACAGAGCGTGTACTTGGTCACCATCCCAGCGGCCTGACGCTTCTCCTTCTCGGTCAGGGTGCGCAGGGTCTCACGGCTCAAACTGAGGCTCTTGATCTGCTTCTTCATGGCGTTCTCCTTGGGGTTCTCACGCGGGCGCCGTGCCCGCAGTGCTCGGTCGCTCGCGACCTTGCGTGAATAGGCGCTCGATCGCGGTCAATCGTTACCACGAGCATGCAGCCAGCCAGGAGGGTCTTACAATGGCACGCGCCGATCGAGAGCATACTGCATCGCCACCTCAGAGCGCCACAGACCGACCACCGGGGTCGTTGGAGTTCACTACCGATTCACCCCCGGCACAGCCTGTTGCGGGTGGCGCGGAGCGAAAATGACCCACGACCAAGCTTCGCGGGCGCGCCGTCGGTGCGTCAGGGGTTTAGCAGGCTGCGGAAATAGGGGGCGCTGGTGGCCGAACTCGACAACGGACCCGACTCGGCGTGAGCCGCAATCGCGCCCGCGCCCTGCGCGGCCGCGCGCTCTAGTGGTGGAAGTCGCAGATCCAGTTGGTCTCCCAGGTCTTACCCCCATCGGGCGAGAAGGCCTGCTCCCAATGGGCGCCGGCGGCAGTGATCCTCGACCAGATGAAGCGCGTGCGGATGGGTTTGCCGCGCCAGGTGTCGTTGTTGTAGAAGGTTCCGACCCCGTTGACGAAGCGGCCGATCACCGGTGGATCGATCGGGCCCAGGGGATTGCGGCCGTCGAACCACCAGATGGCCCATTGACCGGTCTTGGGGTCGTAGGCACGCACGGTGACGCCGCGGACGTCGCCCTTCGGCGCCTGGAAAAGGTTGTCGTCGGCGTTGCCGTAGCCGTTCAAGGTGATCCACCAGGTCTGGCTGCCGTCGAACTCTTCCCACTCATGGCTGCCGGTCAGGCGGTCTTTCAAGCGCCGATGATGGGACTTCCAGTTGCCCACCCGAAGGTCGAAGGCGTGCAAGCCGGACAGATCTTGGACGGCCGGTGCCTGCTGCTTGGCCGGCGATGAGCGTGCAGGAAGCGTGGCGCCAAAGGAGGCGGCGAGGACGATAGCGACCACGGCGTGCGAGCTTTTCATTCCGGCGGTCCCTTTCTATCAGTTTCCGGGCATTGGCAACGCCGCCATTCTCGCTGCGGCGATATCGCGCTGCAATAACCACTTTGAGCCGCGGGCGCCATGACCAATCCGCGCTGCCACCCTGGCGCCATCCCGAGGAGAGCGCCGGGCGGCGGCGCGGTGGGTGCGATGCCGGGGCGCGGCGGGCGCGGCGGCGGCTTTTTCCACCCGCGAAGACGGCACAC
>Ga0210405_10000640_pt1 | contig 44830 bp, 39 predicted proteins | sample IncBWH11MmetaG_FD_155492 | JGI IMG/M metagenome (GOLD analysis project Ga0210405, IMG submission 155492) | Forest soil microbial communities from Barre Woods Harvard Forest LTER site, Petersham, Massachusetts, United States - Inc-BW-H-11-M | ecosystem: Environmental > Terrestrial > Soil >... | reverse complement strand
TTGATCTGCGCAACATGGCGGCCGAGCGCTGATCGCAGAAAGATGTAAAGCTAATTTGCAGCGGCTACAGAAGCCTTGGGTTTAGTGGTGATCTCGATGGCCGCGCCCAATCCTGCCACTGCAGCTTCCAGCAGCCGCAGATCATCGCGTGTAAACGCGTCCTGACCCGCACGATACAACGCCAAAACGGCGACCACTTTCCCCTCCGCCTCGATCGGCACGGCCAGAGCCGAGCGCAGAGTGCTGTACTTGGTGGGATCGTTCAGGTATCCGGGCTCAACTGAGGGATTGCCGTTCAGGATGGTTTTATGATTCTCCGCGACCCAACCCGACAATCCTTCGCCCAAAGGTATCCTCAAAGAAGAAAACAGCCGAAAGTTTTCACCGCTCACAAACTTTGCGATCAAGTCGTCGCCAGACGGACAGTACGCGGCCAAGGAATCGTGCGGGACAAGATGCTTCAGGCGAACCGAGAGCATCGAAAAGATGTCTTCCAAACGCAGCGCGGAACCGGCCTGGCGGACCAGGTCCATGATCTCCTGCGAATGCCTCCGCGCCAGTGGAATGCGCCGATCGAAATCAGAAGACGACACCGAGGTCGCCACCGGATCCGGCGATTCGGCGAATCCTGCCGCGGGAGCCGACCCTCGCTGCACCTTGATGTCAGTCGATAATTTTGGCGGCGCCTGCAGTGGCTGCCCGTTCGCCAGTTTCTCCAGTTCAATGTAGCGGCGCTTCAAAATGGCAACGATCTGCGGGTCGAAGCTTGTTCCCGCTTCGGATGCGACCTTCGCCATGGCCTCATCGAGTGGCAGCGCTTTCCGGTACTGCCGATCAGAAGCGAGAGCGTCCAGGCAATCGACCGCCGCCAGAATTCGTGCCCCGACCGGAATTACATCGCCCGCCAGCCCAAACGGATAACCGGTGCCATCCCATTTCTCATGATGCGCGCGGACAATCGGCACCACCGGATACGGAAAGTGCACCTGCTCCAGAATCTCTGCCCCGACGATGGGGTGAATTTTCATCTTCTCGAATTCTTCCGGCGTAAGCTTTCCCGGTTTGGAGATGATGTGCTCCGGTACAGCGAGCTTTCCGATGTCGTGCAGCACGGACGCGGCCTGCAGCGCTTCCTTCTCGTCTGCGCTCAAGCCCAGGTCGTTAGCTAATTCCATGGCATAGACGCGAACCCGCTGCAGGTGTTCGCCGGTCGTTTCGTCCTTGGCTTCGATGGCGAGCGCCAGCGCTTCAATGGTTCGCAGGTGAAGTTGGGATACCTGCTGGGCATGAACTTTCTCAGTCTCGAGCTTGCCGAGATACAGGCGGTACGACCGGTACATCAGGTAAATCGGCGGCAGTACCAGCAACGAGGATTGCCACCCGATATGGCCGTTCAGGAAGTGCACCAGGCCGGACACAGCTGCGCCAACCATGTAGTAAGGAAGGAGCCACAAATGGCTCTCGCCCCACACTTTTCGGATGGATTTGCCTTCGGTCAGGCCGATGATCGTTGAAAGCGCCGTTGTGTTGCACGCGAAGTGCGTAATAGCGGCAACCACGAGAGCAAGGGGCCCCGGCGCGTGCAAGACTCTGGTCACCACGAGCTGATAAGCGCCGTAGGCGGCGGCACTAGAGACCGTAACCTGCGACACATTGAAGATCAGCTGGACCGGCTTGAGCTGCCGCGCGGGACGCCAATAGAACTGCCCCAGTGTTCCAGCCAGGCCAATCAGCAAGGTCTCGGGTAGGCTGAGTTCTAGAATTCCGAGTTGCGTGAAAATGAAATTAACCGAGAGCGTTCCTTCGATGCCGGGCAGCCCGACCTTCAATGACGACGCCAGCAACGCTGCGATCAGGTAGGCAACGAACCTAACCGGATCCTTCGTCTGCCAATGGGCGAAAGCGAAGGCAAAGACAACAAGTCCCGCCAGAGCTAAGCCAGCGATAAACGCGCGCGCACCAATGGATCGAACCCACGACATGAGAAGTGCTTAAATTTTCAACGAATTAGGGACATAAGTCCGCCCAAAAAACCTTCCCTTGGTTACCAACGTTTGGACCAGTGAAATCAACGATTTGCCCTCCACTCAGACGAAGGTTGCAGCTCTCATGGGCCGTCGAAACCGCGACAATTTGTCCCGCGCCCAAGCAGTGGGACAAATTGCCCGTAACGTTTCGCAACATCACTTTCCAAGTCGTTGATTCCTAGGACCCGCGCGGCTCTTCTTTGGACCGGCACCTGCACATATACAGGTCACTTGGGGTGAGGTTACTCGCACCATAGGGATTGAGTGGGGGATTTCATGAAGAAACTTGTGCTTCTATTTCTGATCGTCAGCGTTACTCTGGCCTACGCCGACGATTCAAAAATTTCGCCGGAACTTCGCAATCAGCCTGCCACCCAGCAGACACAGGTAATCGTCCAATACGCGCCGGGGACGCAGGTCAACTGCAGCGGCCTCCTCGGACTCGTGGGCTGCCTTGTCAATGACATTCTGAAGATTGGTGGCACGATCCTCAGCGAGGTGCCGATCATCAACGGCGTAGTCGCTCTGCTCGATGGCAATGGCATTCAGAGTCTCTCCAGCCAGTCGAACGTCGTATACATCAGTCCGGACCGCCCGTTGAAGCCAACACTCAACAATGCCGCCTCTGCAGTGAACGCAGAATTCGCCTGGCAGTCAAACTATACCGGTGCTGGCATCGGGATAGCGTTGATCGACAGCGGCGTGGCCAGCCATCCCGATCTGAATCTGGGGGCTGTGCCGCTCTCGCGAGTGGTTTATCAGCAATCTTTCGTGCCGGGAAATTCCAGCGCCAGTGACCAATACGGCCACGGTACGCACATCGCAGGCCTGATCGCCGGCGACGGCCTCAGCTCAACCGGCCCGCTCTATACCAAGACCTTCAAAGGAATCGCTCCCGGCGCAAACATCGTCAGCCTGCGAGTGCTTGATGCCAATGGCGCTTCCACCGACAGCGCGGTGATCGCCGCAATCGCGCGCGCCATCTCTCTGAAATCAACCTACAACATCCGGGTGATCAACCTTTCGCTCGGCCGCGCCGTATATGAAACGTACAAACTTGACCCACTCTGCCAGGCCGTCGAGCGCGCTTGGAAAAACGGCATCGTGGTGGTGGTGGCTGCCGGCAACAACGGACGCTATCAGGCCACGAACGGTTACGGCACCGTCACCTCGCCAGGTAACGACCCCTATGTGCTCACCGTCGGCGCAATGAAGACAATGGGCACGCCCCAGCGCACCGATGATCTCATCGCCAGCTACAGCTCCAAGGGTCCGACAGTCGTTGACGCGTTCGTGAAGCCCGATCTCGTCGCGCCCGGCAACCTGCTGGTATCGCTGGCCGCGCCCAACTCGACCCTCTACACGCAAAATCCCGCCAATCGCGTGCCCAACAACTATTACATCCACGGCGGAAATACTTCTTCCTCCACCACCTATTTCACGCTGAGCGGCACCAGTATGGCCACAGGCGTGGTCAGCGGAGTCGTCGCCGATCTATTGCAAAAATATCCGTCCCTCACGCCCGATCAAGTGAAGGCGCGCCTGATGAAGACAGCGTGGAAGTCTTTGCCGCTCTACAGCAGCACCACCGACCCAACCACCGGCATCACTTACACTGACCAATCTGACGTCTTCACCGTCGGTGCTGGCTACATCGATCTCGAAGCCGCTCTTATCAACACCGATGTCGCCAAAGGAACGGCGATGTCTCCATACGCTACTTTTAATTCGACCACGAAGCAGGTCACCTTGAAGGACAACAGCTCCGCCGTGTGGAACACATCTTCGACCTGGTCAAACGCCGCCGTCTGGGGCTCCTCGCAATTTGTGCCAACATCGTCGAGCGCCTACTCGTCGAGCAGCACACTCTACGGCAGCAACGTGCTCTGGGGTTCGCAAGAACCATGGGGCAGCAACGTCCTCTGGGGATCGAACGCGCCCGCAGGCAGCAACGTGCTCTGGGGCAGCAACGTCTTGTGGGGTAGCAATGTCTTGTGGGGCAGCAATGTCCTCTGGGGCAGCAACGTAACCGGCGGCGAGCAATAGAAATCCAGCACCTGCATGACTGGGGGCCGCGATCATCTCGCGGCCCTTCTTCATTTGCGCAACATGAAATCGTAATTGCGAATCTCGACGCGCGAGAATGCAAGGGTGAGGCGCACCGGCCTCTGTCCCGCAACGGATCCTTTCCCAAAACGGAACAGCCGCGGAAGCAACTGTAATTCTGAAGGGCCGTTTCGCGTAGCATGCGTTGGGACGGTGGCGTAAGGTCAGACTTGCGGCTCTTCTCGCAAGTTTCTTGATCTGGTTCGGGGTACGACCTCTTCATGAAGCAGATCCCCGCAAATTGTTTTGAGTGGCACATCTTTGAAAATCCCGGTCCGGTGACAGGGGCCAGCGTTCATCCGTCGATGCGCATGGGGCCCTTCGCAACCGAACAGGAGGGCCGTACTGTCCTGGAGACCCTGCGGGCGGTTCCCACGTTCCGTGACACCTCTCTCGAGATGCCAAAGGCAATTCGGTCACGTGAGAAACGGGTAAAGATCAGACTCGGAGTGCGCGTTTCGCCGCTGGCTCGTCCGGATGTCTGCTGGGATGCCAATACGGTGGATATATCGAGTCGGGGCGCGCGTCTCGCCGACTCCGGCGACCGCGTGAAGCTCGGAGAATTCCTCGACGTCCGTTACGGACCGCGAGAGGCCATCTTCCGTGTGGTATGGATCGGCCCCCCGAGTATGCCGACTGAGGGCAATCTCGGGCTCGAATGTTTGAGTCCCGAGACCAACGTCTGGGATTTCGATCTCTCTGCGCGCACTGATGACGAGCCTCTCATGCAGGAGATCGTCGGCGCCCACAATGTTCAGCGCCAGCTCTTCCCTCGACACAAGCCGCCACTGCAAACGCTCGACTATTCCGGCAAATGCGTTCAGGCGCGCACCTTGGGGGGAGGCTACTATGACTTTCTCGACCTGGGATTCGGCCGCGTGGGTTTCGTTCTAGCCGATGTTGCCGGGAAAGGCGTGGCAGCCGCGCTGCTGATGGCCAACCTTCAGGGCAGCCTTCACAACCGGGCTGAATGCCGAGCTAGCGAGCTTCCCGCTATCCTGGCGGCCGTCAATGGCCATCTTTACGAGCACACTGAAGCCAATCGCTATGCCGCGGTTTTCTTCGGATGCTACGACGACCATACTCGCCGCCTGGCGTATGTAAACTGCGGCCACAGCCCTGCGCTCCTGCTTCGCGAGTGTGGAGAGGTTGAGCGTCTCGAAGCGACTGCCACGGTTCTCGGCCTGTTCGGAAACTGGGATTGTTCGGTTCGGGAAACTCACCTGCAAACCGGGGATGTGCTCAGTATCTTCACCGATGGCGTTACGGAAGCTACTTCTTCCAACGGAGACGAGTTCGGTGAGTCAGGCGTTCTCTCTGTACTGCACGAGACGCGCGAACTCGAGACGGATAAGATCCTGCATAAAATCGAGCAGGCGGTGGAGGAATTCAGGTCAGCCGAGTATCCGCAGGACGATCTGATGATGGTGGTAGCTCGTGCAAGCTGAAGAGAGGGTAAGAGCAAACCCCCGAGCGACAGCCCGGAGACCCTTATTGCTGCTGGGCCGCCGCCGGCGCGAAGTATCCCTTGCGTGCCCGCACCTGCAGGTCTTTCTTCAGCGAGGAAATTTCGATGGTGCGGTAACGCCCGTCGGCGTCGAAATCGGCAGGTTTGTACGACACGATGTACTGGCTGCGCAACTCGTCTTCGATCGCCGCGAAGGAGTGTGTGATGTCTTTCATCTTGAAGGGGAAGAACGCCCGCCCGCCGGTAGCTTCCGCCAGCTGCTGAAGAACTTTGTCGCCGCGCATGACCAGGCCGCTGTCGTCCGTCGAAATTGCGTAGATGATGACTTCCGCCCGCTGCGCCATCTCGATCGCCTGCGCCTTGGTGACTTCACTCTGATTGTCTTCGCCGTCACTGACGATGATGATGGCTTTCCTGACGGGGCGGTCGGGATGATCTTTCAGAAGCTTGTCTTTGCAGGCGCGGTAGACGGCATCGTACAGTGCAGTGCCCCCGCCATTATGCAGGCTATGGATCCCTTTCGAGAGCAGGGCAGTGCTGTCGGTGAAGTCTTGTGTCAACTGCGAGTGACTGTTGAAGGCCATGACAAAGGCCTTGTCGAAATGCGCGCGTACCGTGTGCTCCAGAAAGCTGGTCGCCGCGCTCTGCTCAAAATCGAAACGGCTATCCACCGATCCGCTGACGTCAATCAACAATCCCATGTGAAGCGGAAGATCGATTTCGCGACGGAAATTCAGGATGGCCTGCGGTGGTTTGTGATCGTCAAGAATGCTGAAATCATTCTGATTCAAATCGCGGACGAACTTTCCATGCTTGTCGGTCGCGATAAACAGCACGTTGACCTCGTTCACGCGAGCGTGAAGCGTGATCATCGAGTTCTGCGGATCGTCCACACTCGCGCCAGCCGTCGCGTTCGAGGCATTCAGAGTAGGCAGGCCGGAGACATAGGCGGACTGGGCGCGTAACGGGGAGATTCCCGCGAGGGTTGCCAGGAAAAGGATAAAAAAACGCGAATTCCAATTCGTGTACTTCATGCCCGGGGAATCCAAATTTTTCACTGTAAAATACGTCCCAACACACTCCCAAGCTATAAGATGCACGCCATGGGCCGAAATCGGGACCTTACTGCACTTGTCTTCTGATTGAATTTAGGGGCGCTCCGGCAAAAGGCCAAGTTACAAAAGGAGCACACGTTTGGTCATGGCACAAAACATGCAATCCAAATGACTTGCACGATCTCGGTTCCCGTCATCGGCGTTGCGGTTGCGAAATGCGGGGGCTAACATAGTCGCACAATCGTCTGGTTTTTCCTTAAAATCTTTTTTTGCGGAGGGGCTCATGAAGAAACTTGTCGTGTGTTTCGTAGTTGTCCTTTTCTTGTCGATGGTGGCGTTTGCTGCCAACGACGAACGCGAAGAAGACCGCGTCAAGGATGCAGGGGAAGTGCTGAAAGAAATATTAAACATCCCGGACGACATTCCCCAGGACCTTCTCGACAAGGCCGAATGCGTGGTGGTCTTGCCGTCAGTGAAGAAGGGAGCCTTCGGAATCGGTGGCAGCTATGGACGAGGCGTGATGATCTGCCGCAGTGGCGAGCACTACAAAGGCAAGTGGGGAGCTCCGGCGCTGTATGCTCTCGAAGGTGTGAGCATAGGGTTTCAGTTGGGCGGGCAGGCCACAGACTTCGTGCTTTTGATAATGAATCCCAGAGGCGCTGAGTCGCTGTTGTACAGCAAAGTGAAGCTCGGCGCTGACGCTTCCGCGGCCGCGGGTCCCAAAGGGCGCACGGCAGAGGGCGCGACCGACATCGTGATGCGGGCCGAGATCCTGTCCTATTCGCGCAACAGGGGACTGTTCGCCGGTGTGTCCCTGGAAGGCTCAACGCTGCGCTCCGATGGCAGCGCAAACGAGAATTTGTACGGAAAGAAGCTGACGGCTAAGGAAATCATTCGCGGAGGCAAAGTCGGAACTCCCGCCTGCGCGCGCGAGCTTGTCGCCATCTTGGACAAGAAGTCTCCCGTGAACAAGTCAGACCCGAAGTCTCTGGAGTAGTTCCTCTGTGAACCTCGGTGCCCTCTGTGGTTGAGGGCTTGAAAGGCTGAATGTCGGGAACGAAGAAGTCCGCCCGCCGTGAGCTCATCCGTTGCAGTTGGGCCAAAGGCGAGCGCTATATCCAGTATCACGATGAAGAATGGGGCGTGCCGGTGCACGATGACCGCACGCTCTTTGAATTCCTCATCCTCGAGGGCGCACAAGCGGGCCTGAGTTGGAGCACGATTCTCAACAAGCGTGAGAATTACCGCCGAGCCTTCGACGGATTCGATCCCCGGCGTGTCGCGCGATACCAACCCGCGAAGATCAAGGCGCTGCTCGCTGACCCGGGAGTGGTTCGCAACAAGCTGAAGATCGCTTCCGCGATCGGGAACGCGAAGGCATTCCTGCGGGTGCAGGAAGAGTTCGGCACCTTTGACCGCTACATCTGGCAGTTCGTCGGAGGCGAGCCGCTCACCAATAAACGGAAATCCCTGCGAGAGGTTCCGGCGCGAACGCCTGAATCCGATGCGATGAGCAAAGATCTCCAGCGTCGTGGCTTCAAGTTTGTCGGATCAACCATCTGCTACGCGTTCATGCAGGCTGTGGGCATGGTGAACGATCACGTAGTGGACTGCTTCCGCTACAAGCTTGCGTAGGGGCGGACGCCTCGTCCGTCCCGCGGAGCGAAGCGACGCGCTCGTAAGAATAAAGCTTCGTCAGTGGCAGGCATTTGTTTTCGCAACCGGCATTCATGTTGCGCTTTGGCGCAACCCCGGACGAGGCGTCCGGGGCTACATGATCAGCGTGGGTGATAAAGGGCGCTCGCGGTGAGATAGATCACCACCAATCCCAACAACAGGACCGCGCTTTCCACCCGCGTCGACCAGACGTGGAGGGCATCGAATTGCACGCGCTGCGGATCACTGAGCGGGACCGTGGCGAAGTCTCCGACCGAAGCGCGCAGGGTGTCCATGCGCGGGATAATCCAGAACTGGGAGAACAACGTAAGGGCCAGCATCAGGCAAATCAGGATGTGCCGCATCGCGAAGACGTGTGCGGTTCCTTGCGTGAGATAGCTGTGGAGCAGAGAAGCAATCAAGAAGACGATACCAGCGATGATGGCAATCCAGTGCAGTTTGCCGAGCGCGCGTCCGACGACGTTGCCGGCCAGATGCGTGTTGGGCAGGACTTGAAAGGCCGTCGGCGCGAGCACGAACGCGAAGAAGATGAGACCGCCGATCCAGACAACAAGCGATAGAACCATCAAGAAACGGAGGAAGGACATGACGGGAGAATTATAGCGACACGTGAGATTCGGTGCGCAACAAGGACATTGAAGTCGGAAAGAAGATGGAAACAAGAAAGAATTTGTCATTCCGACCGAAGGGAGGAATCTGCTTCCTGCCGACATCTGATCCGCCGCACGCGACAGCAGATTCCTCGCAGCTTCGCCGCTCGGAATGAAAAGGCTAAACCGGTACCGCCACGTTCTCAACGATCTCTTTCAGCACCTGGTCCGACTGCTCGGACTTCTTCAGCGTCGAAGCGTAGAGATTATTGACGACCACGCGGTGGGCGAAGACTGGCACAACCAGCGGCTTGAAATCTTCCGGAATACAGAACGTGCGGCCTTCCAGGAAGGCCATCGCCTGAGCGGCGCGGTAGAGGGCTTGCGATCCCCGCGGGGAAACTCCAAGGGAAAGGAACTCTGACTCGCGCGTGCGTCGCACGATTTCGAGGGCGTAACTTACCAGGGAATCATCGACGCGGATGTTCTTCACCGCCTGCTGCATCTCGAGCACGTCCGCTCCGGTCAAAACCGGGCGCAGTTCTCCAAGGTGCGCCACGCCCGCTTCGGAGCGCAGGATCTGGCGTTCGGCCTGAGGATCGGGATATCCCATGCGCACACGCATCAGAAAGCGGTCGAGTTGTGACTCGGGCAGCGGATACGTACCGTGATGCTCCACCGGGTTTTGTGTCGCGATCACCAGAAACGGTTGCGGCAACTCGTGGGAATGCGCATCTACAGTGACTTGCCCTTCATTCATTGCTTCCAGTAGCGCGGATTGCGTTTTCGGCGTGGTGCGATTGATCTCATCCGCCAGCAGAACGTTGGTGAACACCGGGCCGCGTTTGAATTCGAATGCTTGCTCGGCGGCGGAGTACACCGAAATGCCCAGCACATCGGAGGGCAGCATGTCGCTAGTGAACTGCACCCGCTGAAAGGTGCAATCGATGGCGCGGGCCAGAGCCTGTCCAAGCGTGGTCTTGCCGACTCCCGGGACTCCTTCGATGAGCAGGTGTCCGCGGGCGAAGATGCTGACCAGCGCGAGCCGGACGACATCGTCCTTACCGCGAATCACGCGGCGCAGAGCCTTTTCCAGTTCAACAGCCTTCGTGGACACAGCGCTGGCGATCTCGGACGACATTCTTTCGATTCTACTATCGGCTGCAGACGGGGCAGGAGTTACCGACGTCATAGGCTAGCGATGAGCCATGAGCAGTGAGCAGTGAGCAACCAGGCCTTACCAGTCCTCGACATTGGGAACGCTTCCGGCTCTAAAACTTGCACAAGTCTTGTTGGCCCGTTGCTCATCGCTCATCGCTCACTGCTCGCTACTGCATATACTCCGCCGGCCTTCCCGTCAGCCTTTCAATTCGCTTCTCGATCGGCGGATGGGTAGAGAAAAGGTTCGCGAACATCCCGGCGTTCACGCCAAGGAATGGCTGAATGATGAACAGGTGCGCGGTCGAAGGGCTCGCTTGCAGCGGGATGCGCCGGGCATAGGCGTCGATTTTCCTCAAGGCGCTAGCCAACGCGTACGGATTTCCGGTCAAGTGCGCGCCGGTCGCATCGGCTTCATATTCCCGCGAACGCGAAACCGCAAGCTGAATCAGGGTTGCGGCAATCGGGGCGACGATCAGCATGAACAATGCCGCCAGGCCTCCGCCATCGCGGCGGTCGCGATCACCGCCGAATCCTCCGAAAATCATCGCCCAGCGGCCCATGCTGGCGATCATTGTGATTGCGCCTGCAATCGTTGCCGCAACCGAGCTAATCAAGATGTCGCGGTTGCTCACATGGCCGAGCTCGTGCGCGAGGACGCCTTCCAACTCCTCATCGTTCAGCAGTTGCAGGATGCCGCGCGTCGCGGCGACCGATGCGTGCTGCGGGTTTCGTCCAGTGGCGAAGGCATTGGGCGAGTCCGTCGGGATCACATAGATCTTCGGCATCGGAATGCCCATTTTCTGGGAGAGGCGCTCAACGACCGCGTAGACGCGCGGCAGTTCTTCCAGCGACGCGGGTTGCGCGCGATACATGGAGAGTGCAATTTTGTCGGAATAGAAATACGAGACGAAGTTCATGACGACGGCAAAAGCCAGCGCAATGAACATTCCATTCTGTCCGCCGAACGCGCGTCCGATGGCCATCAGCAGCAGCGTGAGGGCGGTCAGAAGGAATGCGGTCTTGAAAGTGTTTCCCATAAACTCCTCAATCTATGCTCATTGGATGTCACCGGCCAGGGTGCGATGCATGCGGCCCATTTCTGGCGAATTTCGGCTTTGGGAGGATACTCCCGTCCTGCTCCCGTCTATTTGAATCAGCAACTTAGCGTCGCGGACGCCGGCCTACGTTTCGCGCACGGGCATGGCGCATACCGCACCTTCGGTGAAATTCTCGCCTTCAATTCCGAAGGCGTGATCGAAGCGGGCCCGGTAGTTTTCCCAGGCGATGGCGGACGTCAGCTCCACCAGTTGTGACTCGCAGAACCGTTCCCGCAAACGCGCGAACATCGCATTCGGGACTTCCACCGGAGTTCGCGTCATCGCGTCCGCGTACTCGAGCGCCAGCCGCTCCAACTCAGAGAAGTTGAAATCTGTTCGATAACGATTCAGATTTGCGATTTGTTCGGCCGTGATCCCGCTCTCTCTGCCGACGGCAGAGCCGATGTCAATTCAAAACGGGCAACCGACGAGCGTTGCCACTCGCAGCTGGGCGAGCCCTTTGAGCTTGGCGTCCACCAACTTGCTGTTCATCTGAGATTGCTCCATCTGCAGATATCCCCAGAAGATCTTGCCGTGATGAGCAGTGACCTGCACAGGCATGATGACGCGGCCGAGACTGCGACTGGTCAACCAATAGACCAGGCCTACGAACAGGCGACGGATAGGACCGCCCTGATTGCTGGGCGCACCGTTGATGCGTGCCATACGCGCTCCTTACCCTATCGGATTCACTTCGGATTGGGAGGGTTCATGTCGTCGTGGAGCTTTTGGAGAAGCTGGGCGCGTTGTTCAGTAGTCAGCTCGCGCTTCAACTCCTCGAGCGCCAGGGCCATGATGTGATAGTGGTGAGCGCCCGCGAATTTGGGGTCAGCGGTAATGTCGAGCCACAACTTATGCATCAGTTCGACATCTTGCGGCCGCATGCGGGGAGAATGTGGCCCCAGTGAATATTCGCGCACGGTACCATCGGGCGCACAGACTTCGAGCGTCAGGCGCGGACGCGGCTCGGGCAGCCGCTCCCACGCATCGCCGGTGAGTTTCGCCTGCTCATCGGAGGTGAGCTTGTTCGAAAGGCCGCAGACTACTCGGCTGGAGTCGAGACGCTGCGCGGTCACCATGATGGCTTCGAACACGTCGGTCGCCGGCACAACCAGCAGGTGGATCGGCTTCCCTTCCTTCTCGGCCACAGCCACCGCTGCCGTGAAGAGTTCCTGCTCGTAGTGATCAAATACCTGCGTCGCGTCAAAGACCGTGCTGCCACTGAAGCTATGCTCGCGATGGTAGAGACGGGCGCTCATTACCACCACGTCCTGTTTATTCGTATTCGTGTGGCTCAAGATGTGGCGCAGGTAGTACAGATTGCGTGGATCACGCACTGCGACCAGCACGTTTCCGGCGCGTACGCCCATCGCACCGCTGCCCAGTTCCTGGTTGCCATAGACGCGGAATTGATCGAGCTGCTCCGGCTTGCCGTGACGCTCTTTCGCGACATGGCGCTCGGAGACTGTGAAGATCGTGAAGAAGGCGGCGCTGAAGATCAGTCCGGCGATCGTCGCTTCATACTTCGTAAACAGGTTGACAACCGCGGTAATGAATAACACGGCAGAGATCGCCGCCAGGCCCACGGGAATCTCGGTCTTGCCGATATGAATATTCCCAGGCACCTTCCACTCCCGATTGCCTGGCTCGGTGAATCGCAATACCAGCACCGCCATCGACTTCATGGCGAAGCTCCAAATCACGCCGAAAGCGTAGAGAGCGGCCAAAACGTACACGTTGCCCAGGCTGAGGAAGATAGTGAGCAACTGCATCCCGACAATCAAGTTGATGATGCGATAGCTGGTGCCGTAACGGTTATGCGGCTTCTGGAACCAGCTCGTCAGTACGCCATCCTCGGCCACACGATTCAAGACGCCATTCGCGCCTACGATCGAAGTATTCTGTGCACCCGCCAGAATCAGCACGCCTACCAGGACCACGAAGCCATGAAACAGCAGCTTCACGCTAGTGGGCCCGACCAGGTACATCGCAATGCCACCGATCAGGTTGGCGAAGAAGTTGGGCCGGACACTGTCCGGAATGATCATCACCGCGAAGAAGGAAACGAGTGAGGTAAATAGCAGGCTGTAGAGAAAGATCACCAAGCCTGTTTTTTCCAGGTTCTTTAGCTTTGGGTGTTCGATTTCGCGGTTGACCTGGGCGAGAGTTTCTTCGCCGCTCATCGCCAGAACCGAGTGCCCGAAGCCAACGAAAAGAATGATCCACGTCAAATGGGCGAACCAGGTTCCGTTTAACCATCCCAGCGATTCTTTGTTGAGCGGAATGACACCGGGCTGCAGCGGGCTGGGCGGTAACTGAATCGGTGCTCGCAGTACCGTGATCGTGCACCAGATAATCAGGATCACCACCATCACCGTGGTGATGATCATGATCTGCAGCGCCTTCTGGCTGGACTCGTGAATACCCTGCGTGTTCTTCCACCAGAAATAAATCACGACAATGACCGCCAAGCCTGCGGCAAAATGGTCGTCGGAGAAGTTCAACGGCCGGTGCAGGTAGACCCCGATGTCTTTGATAAACCCCGCCAGGTATTGCCCCGCAGACACGGCGCTGATGGGACCGGTGAGAACGTAGTCAAACAGCAGGGCCGAAACCGAGAACTTCGCCAGCGTTCCGCCCATGGCCTCTTTGACGACCCGATAAACACCGCCACGGACAAACATGCTGCTCGACTCGATATACAGAGCGCGCACGGCATAGCTGAACAGCATGACCGCCAGAATGAACCAGGGAGCGCTTTTGCCGATGACCTTCTCGGCATCACCGCCGGCATAGTAGGCCGACGATGCCAGGTCGGAAAGCACGATGGCAGAAGCCCGCCAGAAGGAAATGAAGGTCAGCATCACCGTGGTGGCGACGAAGACCTTGACTGCCGGTTTAGTTCCTTCGGCGGATGTTGCCATGAGTTGAAAAGACTGGATCCAACCTTATGCGATTAAACCTAGAAGATAGCACAGGCAACCGTCTCGGCGGCTTGTGCCTTAAGTTCGAAAATCGGGCAGACGGTCTTATTTTCCCTTCTGTTCGGCGATCCACTTGTCAGTTCGGGCATCGAGGACATCGAGCGGTAACGTTCCCCCATTCAGCATTTCGTCATGGAACTTTCTAAGATCGAATTTCGGTCCCAGCTCCTTCTGAGCGCGCTCGCGTAATTCCCGGAATTTCAGCTGACCCAGTTTGTAACTGAGTGCCTGGGCCGGCCAAGAGATATACCGGTCTGTCTCACTCTGGATCGTGGGTTCATCGACCGCGCCGGACTTGCGGAAGAACTCCACGACCTGATCCCGGCTCCATCCCTTGGCGTGAATGCCGGTATCAACCACCAGTCGTACAGCGCGGAAGAGTTCCGAAGACAACCTGCCATAATCCGAAGCGGGGGCCTGGTAAAAGCCAACTTCCTTCCCCAGTTGCTCGGCATAGAGAGCCCAACCCTCCACATAGGCGTTGAAGCCCAGGCCGTGTTGACGGAACTTCGGAAGGTCGGTGAGTTGCTGTTGGACCGACAACTGCATGTGATGGCCGGGAACCCCTTCGTGATAGGCAATCGCCTCATCATCGATCAGCGAGCGATGGGCGAAATCAGAGGTTGCCACGACCACGCGCCCCGGTCGCTTGCCGTCGGGCGTTCCGGTCATGTAGTGAGTCGCCGCGGCCGCCTGGAAATCCGGAATGGCCTCCACCGTAACCGGTGACTTGGGAAGCAATGTGAACAATTGCGGCAGCTTCGCCTGCATCTGCGAGATGTAGTGACGGAAATCGTCGAGAATCTGTTCGGCCGAGGTCGGAATGTATTTGGGGTTGGTCTTTAGCGACGCGCGAAAGGAAGCCAGATCGGCAAAGCCTTCCTTTTTCGCGATGGCCGTCATCTCCGCCTCAATCCGGTCAATCTCGCGCAGGCCAAGCTGATGAATTTCGTCAGGCGACGTATGCGTCGTGGTCCGGGCATAAATGTCGTGCTCATAACGCTTCTGCCCGTCTGCCAGAGACGTGATGGAGAGCGTCGTGCGTCCTTGCGGTGCATACTCGGTGCGAATAAACTCGGCGAATTTCTTATATGCCGGAATGACGTCGGTATTGACGGCATCCGTGATCTGCTGGGTAAGTCGCTTCTGTTCCTCCGCAGGAATTTCGGCAGGATATTTCTTCGTGGGCTTCAGAAATGGATCGGCCGTGACGATGCCCTCGCATTGAGCCGGAATTTTCTCCGCCAGGAATCGAACCGGCATCAGCTTGTCCTTCATGCCGGCATGCAAGACTTCAGTCACCTGGCTCAGTGCGCGAGGTACCTGATGGATACGCGAGATGTAATCCTCATAATGCTTGACCGAGTCCAGCGGCACCGAGAGGGGCAGGTCCGCCAGGCTGGTGTGGATGCCGTTCTGCTGATTGATCGGCATCTCGTATTCCTTGAGATCGTAGTCAGCGACGCGGATTTCGAGCGAGCGCATCAGGAGATCGTGAGAAAGCTGGTCCTGATCCGAAAAACCGGCCGTAGGAATCGCTTGCAGCCGATTGAGGAAGTCCACATCCGTTTTATGCCGCTCCTCGATTGCGGCAAGCGAGTGGTCCGTCAGCTTGTCGTTGTATCGATAGTCCCCGAAAGCGGTGGCTCGCTCCGGAAAATTGCGAAGATCGGACTCGTACTGCTCATCGAAGAGGGCGTTCAGGGCGGTGAGGCGTTCGGCAACCGGCTTGATATCCTGGGCAAAGCTCGACGCGGCAATCAAAACAACAAGAATGCTGCAGAAGCGCATAGTGCACGTAAGAGTACCAGAGCCAGAATCAGCAAGCGCCAGTCCGATATCCGTCCTCGGCGTTCTCTGCGGTTTTTCTCGGCGAACTCCGCGACAAGAATCCGTGCAGCAAACCTTAACTCTTGCGGTCCTTAACTCTTGCGTTCCTTGATGGCGCCAAATACGTGTGAGTAATGCGGTCGTGCCAGCAGAGGTTATCTTCATCCAGGAAAATCCAGGCGTACCCCATGCCGAGCGATGCGGCGGAAAGGTACGATGCGAATACGCGCCAGCGGCGCAGAGATCGCCTGGTCGGCGTGCCATCAAAACAGCTCAACTGGAGGCGAGCAAGGCGGAGTCCGGGAGTGGAGCCTGCATAAACGATGAGCAGATATTGATAAGCAACCCAAAAGAGACACGGGACCGCGGCTGCGAGACTCAGCAATTGAATCTGCGGCGGCCGAACAATCGCGACCTTCCAAAAGACGAATCCGAACAGCGCCGATGCCACGCCGATGATCACTCCATCGATCCCCGCAGCCAGCAGCCGCCGTCCAAGCGGAGCGCTCTGCAGGGGAATTTCGATTCCGGCCCGCTTCTCCGGTTCCTCGACGCGAGCTGGCTCAATCGTGATCCCCCCGAGCGCAGGTGCTGGAGGAGCAACGTCTGGAACTTCCAGAATGCGGGGTAGATCGATCACTGAGTCGGCCAGCTGATCCAGCGGTGGAGGCGGCGGCCCCCACGCAAACCTTGGGAATTCGATAATCTTGGCACCCGATTGTGCGGCATGGGGCGTCGCCGGCAGGATTCGGGTTGGTAGTGCTGGTGGTTCCGGTTGAACTTCCTCGTTCTCGATTGCATCTACCACGAATTCAGGGTCTGGTACAGACTCGAACGCCTGAGCGGATAGCGACTCCTCCGGGGCCGGGGCTATAAGCGCCGCAGCCGCCGGACCGAATGGCAACCGAAGCGACGGATAGCGGGGCGGCGGCGCCTTGCGTCGTGAGCGATAACGGTTCAGCCGGGCGGAGAGCTCATCACGCCAGGCATCCGAGCCTGGGGATGGCCGAGGGTCCGGCAGAGACTCTGGTCCTGGAGCCGTCGGGGAATTGAGAACCGGCTGTTGCGTGGGAGGGGGCTCCATAGGGCATCGGCAGACTTCGCCGCACTTCTCACAACTCATGAAAATCTGTTTCTGCAAGTTACGACTCACGAGCAACCGGGAGGGAACCAACGGCAATCCTAGCCTTTGTCGCCACTTTGCGGCACGGGCGGTGCCGTGCTAAGTTCACGATGCCGCAACCAGCAAGCAAAAAAGCTCCAATAACCGGGCACCATGGTCTTCCGTTGATTTTCTTCCGATGACTCTGCGCACTAGATTCCTTATCACGGTGCTGTTCCTTTGTCATCAGCTTCCCGCCTTGTCGCTAGTAACCAGTCAGTTGCTGACCGGGACGGATCCTGAGAAGAGCTCGACTCGGCAGAATGGGCAAGAAAACGCCCCGGTTTCAACGAGCGCAACCTGCTCCGCTCAGGCTGCACTCCAGGATGCAGACTCCGCAACCATCTGCGCCGACAGTCAGGAAAAGATCGGAAATACTTACAAGCTGCATGGGAACGCCGAGATTCACTATCGCACCTACACCTTGCGAGCCGACGAACTGACTTACAACGCAGACACGGACCAGATCACAGCCACAGGACACTTCAGGATCGATGGCGGCCCGAATGATGACCATATCAAGGCAAGCCACGGAACCTACAACGTGACGACGGAGACGGGACGTTTCTACGACGTCACCGCAACCACGGGATTGCAGTTCAAAGGCAGCCGCATCATTCTCACCTCGACCGCTCCCTTCGCATTCACGGGTAAGGTCGTAGAGAAGACCGGTTCGGACCATTACGTCGTGTACGACGGCAGCATCACCACCTGTGAATTGCCGCATGCAAAGTGGAAGTTCCAGGCTCGTAAAGTCGTGGTGGACGTGGGTGGCAACGCCAGCATCTATCACAGCGACTTCCTGTTGCACGGCTTCCCCATTTTCTATTTCCCCTACGCCACCCATCCCGTAGCTCGCGAGGCGCGCCACTCCGGATTTCTTATCCCCACAGCCGGGCGCTCCTCGGCCAAGGGGAACGTCGTGGGCGATTCTTTCTATTGGGCCATCAATCGCAGCCTGGACGCCACGATCGGAGGGGAATACTTCTCAAAACGAGGATCGTCGCAGCGGGGAGAGTTCCGAGCGCGTCCGAGCGACGCCTCATATGTCGATCTGAATTACTTTAGCGTGATCGACCGCGGCTTTGAAACCGGCACCAGCACAGGACCGCAACTCTTACGCGAGGGCGGCCAGGAGGCACGCCTCACCGCCGAGGGGAACTTTTATGGTTTCCGCGCAGTCTCCGACGTCGACTACCTGAGTTCTTTTCTTTTCCGGTTGGCCTTCAACGAGAGTTTCACCCAGGCCATCAACTCCGAGGTAAAGTCGCAGCTTTTTCTCTCGAAAACCTACAAAGGATTTTCTTTTGGCGGCATGGTCGAGCGCTATCAGAATTTCTTCCAGACTGCCGAGAACGGAGTCTTGTCCAACCCACCGACGTTTGACTCGATCCGCATCCTTCACACTCCTAGTGTCGACGTGTCAAGCGTCGAACGCCCATTCGGCCATTGGCCCTTATTCTGGTCACTGGACGGTTCCCTGGCAGGCCTCTCGCGCAGCGAACCGGGGTTCAGCACGAGCAATCTGCTGGGACGGTTCGATTTCAATCCTGAGATTTCTCTCCCGTTGCACTGGAAGGGATGGGTATTGCGCCCCGCTCTTACCCTGCATGAGACCTTCTACTCCGAGCGTTATGTAAATGGGGTCGTGAACGACAACGCGACGAACCGTAAGGCGCTGGAGGCGGCCGTGGAGATACGTCCGCCCGCGCTCGAAAAGATTTTCGACCAGGAATTCCTGGGCAGAAAATGGAAGCATGTGATCGAACCGCGAATTCAATACCGCTACGTCACCGGAATCGATAACTTCGCGGATTTTCTGCACTTCGACGAACGGGACATCCTGAGCAACACCCACGAAGTCCAATACGGATTCGCAACGCGTCTGTACGCCAAACGGCATCCATCGTCCATGCAGGAATGCGAGACCCCCATGACGAGTCTGGCGGTAGGAGCCGCTGCCACGGAACAAACGGTACCATGGGAGCATCCCACCACCTTGCAAAGCCAGCTCTGCGTCGTGGCGCCCGATGTGAAGGAGGTCCTGACCTGGGAGATCTCACAAAAGTATTTTCTCGACCCCACTTTCGGCGGCGCCTTAGTCACAGGACAGCGCAACGTTCTAGCCACGACCGAGGACCTGACCGGCATCGCGTTTATCACCGAACCACGCCATCTGTCTCCGGTGGTGTCGCGGCTCCGAGTCGCAACTGGCAGCCACACCGACACCGAGTGGGACATGGATTACGATTTTCAACTGAGCCGAATTAATTCGAGCACCTTGCTACTGAACTACAACTCCGGGCCATTTACTCTTGGTGGCGGCGATGCGTTCCTGCAGATTCCGCAAACCAATGCCACACCCGCAGGATTGAGTGAAGGCAAATGCAGTCCGACGACGGGATCGAGCCAGATCACCTGCAAGTTCCAGCAGTTTCGTGTTGCCCTTGGCTATGGCGGACTGACGCGCCGCGGGTTCAGCGCCGCGAGCAGTTTCGGCTTCGACGCGGAGACCCGCCAACTTCAGTTTGCAACTGGCCAAACGACCTACAATTGGGACTGCTGCGGCATCACCCTGGAATACAGGCGCTACGCGATCGCCAACGTACGCAACGAGAATCTGTACCGCTTCACCTTCAGCCTGGCGAACATCGTCTCGTTCGGCAACCTTAGAAGACAGGAGCGGCTCTACTAAAACTCGTCACCGGCGCGTGAATAACATTGAAATACGCGCATTCCGGTGGCTGAGGGTTGAAGATTTTGTGGAGACAGCCGCCTTCGGCTGTCCGGCCGCGCGAGCGGCCGTGTTTTCCCCTAGCAGCGGGAGTTCCATCTGCAATGACATATTGAGCAGCAACGGCGACAGCATTCCCGTTGTGGGGCGCGCCCAAAAGTCGCCTTTGGGGCGACGGACAGTCGAAGGCGGCTGTCCCCACATAATTTCGTGCAGCCTCCAGGACTGGTACCATAGCGGTATGAATTCTCCGGACAGCGCGACCGCCAAAGCCTCTCAGCTGCAAGCGGATCTACGCGGATTGGGACGCGTGCTCGTCGCCTATTCCGGAGGAGTCGATTCCGCCTATCTTGCCTGGGCTGCGCATCGCGTCCTTGGATCGAACATGCTGGCGGTGATCGCTGATTCTCCCAGCCTCGCACGGACTCATCTGGCCGATGCCATTGCGTTCGCCGAAGAGCAAGGGATCCCCCTCGAGGTTATGTCCACCTCTGAACTCGAGCGTCCGGAGTATGCCCGCAACGACGGGCAACGTTGTTTCCAATGCAAAGACGAACTGTTCACCGTCATGGAAAACCTGCGCGCCGCCCAGGGCTTCGACACAATTGCCTATGGTGTAAACGTTGATGACCAGGGAGACTTCCGCCCCGGGCAGCAAGCCGCCAGGATGCATCACGTGGCTGCCCCCCTGCTGAAGGCGGGCATGACGAAGCAGGATATCCGCGAACTGGCGCGCGAGGCCGGGCTCCGCATCTGGGACAAGCCGGCATCGGCATGCCTGTCATCTCGTATCGAGTACGGCCGGCCGGTGACCCGCGAGGCTTTGGACGTAGTGGAGCGCGGCGAAGACGCCATCCGCGCCTTGGGATTTCGTCAATTTCGCGTGCGCCATCATGGAGACATCGTACGCATCGAGATCGCCCGCGAAGAACTGGAGCGCGCTCTAAGTCCCGCCATGGCCGCCCAGTTCACCACCATCTTCAAGCAGCTTGGCTTTAAGTTCGTCACCCTGGACCTGGAAGGCTTCCGCTCCGGGTCGATGAATGCCTTGCTCCCGGCCGAGCATCTCGTCAACCCCAAAGGACAGTGACGGCCCTCAGGGTGCCCTGCGCGCGCCTCGCAAATACTCGTGCAGGCCAGCTAACCCCGCGGAGGGCGCACTTCCACTATGAGATAATCGAATCGTAACGAATGCTCCTGAGGCGGCTCCTGGTGACTCTTTTGCGACGTTCCCTGTTCATTCTGCTGGTCATTTGTCTGGGCTGTGTTGCACAGTCTGCTCCTCCCGATTTAGTTCGTAAGATCGAGCACCAGGTACGCACGTTTTATAGCCTTCCGCCAGACGTGAAAGTGACGGTGGGGTCGGTTACTCCCTCGAGCGAAGTGCCGGGCTACGACAGCATCGCGGTGAAGCTCGATGACGGCGGCAAGCAGAAGGACTACACGTTCCTGCTCTCGAAAGACCGCGCGACCATGCTTCGCGTAACGAAATTCGACCTGAGCAAGGACGCCTACAGTGATTTGATGAGCAAAATCGATGTCACTGGACGTCCTTCGCGCGGCGCAAAAGGGGCCAAGGTCGTGGTGGTGAACTTCGACGATTTCGAATGCCCGTTCTGTTCGCGCATGCATGAGACTCTGTTCCCGGAAATTTTTAAGGAATATGGCGATCGGGTCACGTTCGTCTACAAGGACTACCCGCTAGCGGAAATTCATCCCTGGGCCATCCACGCTGCCGTTGACGCCGGCTGCCTGGCGGCCCAGAACGGCGACGCATTCTGGGATTTTGCCGACTACATCCACGCCAATAAGCAGGTCATCGACAGTGGAAGGACGGCTGACGCCCGCCTTGATGTTGTGGACAAGATGGCCCTCATGCAAGGGCAACGGCACAACGTGGATTCATCCAAGTTAGCGGCCTGTTTGAAGGCGCAGAACGAGGACCAGGTTCGGGCCTCCATGAAGGAGGCCGACTCACTTGGGGTAAACGCGACGCCTACTCTGTTCATCAATGGCCAGAAGATCGATGGCGCAGTCCCAATAAACGAGCTTCGCGCCGCGCTGGACACCGCCCTCCGCGACGCGGGGCAACCGGTGCCCGTGCATATCCCGTCGGCATCAGCGCCAGCATCCAAGTAAAATAGCCGGTCATAAGAGGGGACGACAGAGGGGAAGACCTCGATTCCGGATTTCATGTGTGCTTGCGGTTTGCAACGGGAGAAATCGTGTTAAAAAAGAACTCATGCATTGCCCACGCAACGGCTGGGCTCGCCGTTATCGTTCTGCTCGGGTTCCTGGCCGCTTGTACTTCCAAAGTGGGTGGCGACGTCATGGCCACCGTGGACGGCCGCAAAATCTTCCGCACCGACGTCGATAAGTACTACGAGAACACGCTCGCCTCTTCGCAGCAGTCTCCCGCCGGAGAACAGGCAACGGCCCTGCGCCTGAACATTTTGCGTCAAATGATCGACGACGAGATCCTGATGCGCCGCGCGGAAAAACTCGGTCTCCTCGCCACCGATGACCAGGTTGACGGTAAATTCAACGAGATCAAGGCGCCCTTCACCCAGGAAGAATTCGACAAGCGCATGCAGGACCGCAAGATCACCGTGGCTGATTTCAAGCGCGACATCCGCCGGTCCATCACGGTCGAGAAAGTCCTGAACAAGGAAGTTTCTTCCAAGATCAACATCACCGATCAGGACATCAACGACTACTACAACGCGCACAAGGCGGAATTCAACTTGATCGAGCCCCAGTATCACCTGGCTCAGATCATGGTGACACCGGCCCCCAACCCGCAGGCTCACAACCAGAATGACAAAGCACAAAACGAAGCCGAGGCGCGAAAGAAAATCCAGATGATCGCGAATCGGCTGGACAGTGGCGATGACTTCGCTACGCTGGCGATGAAGTACTCCGAAGATCCGGAAACGTCCGGCAATGGCGGAGACCTCGGCACGGTGCAGGAATCAGGCCTGAAAGGGACCGATCCTGCGACGCGCGAAACCGTGATGAGACTCAAGCCCGGCCAGTACAGCCCCATTGTGAGCGTGGTGAATCCGGCCACAAAACAGGCTGTTGGATTTCGCATTGTGAAACTCGTGGCCAAGGAACCGGCCGGTCAGCGCGATCTCTCTGACCCGCGCGTACAGCAGGCGATCCGCTCCCAACTCCATGATCGCCGCGAGCAACTGCTCAAAGCCGCCTACTATGAAGTTCTGCGGGACTCGGCCAAGGTGGAGAACTATTACGCCAAGAAGGTTCTCGACACTAACGGGATGGAGAAATAAGTCGCGGAACTATTCGACAATGGCGAGCACATCTCCAGCGTTGACGGCCGCGCCCTCGCTGACCATGATCCTCTGAATCGTTCCCTTCTTTGGCGACTTGACTTCGTTTTGCATCTTCATCGCTTCCACCACCAGCACGCCGGCCCCAGCCTCGACCTCGGCTCCCTGACTCAGCAGAATGCGCACCACTTTGCCCGGCATCGGTGCAGTCAGCTTCTTCGGGCCATGATCATCGACGGCGCGAGTGCGGCTGCGCAACGATCGCGGATCACGTACCTCAGCAGCAAAACGCTGGCTTCCCACCCATATGTGTACATCCCCGCCCACGCGCTCGCATTTCACCTCATACGCCTTATTGCCGAGACGAAGAGAAAGAACATTGGGACGTGCGAGGACAGCATCCACCTCAACTTCGCGCCCATCCACGCGACAAGACCAGCGGCCCTCCGCCTGACTGAGATCCAGTCGGTAGGTCTTGCCGTCAATGGCGATCTCGTAAGTCATGAATACGTCTTGAAAGAGCGCGGCTTCAGCCCCGCCGCACAGGCCTCATCATGGCCGGGTCTTTAGAGGCTGCGTGAGAACTACCATTGAAACGCAAGCGGTGGAGCAAGTTCCACCAAGACTCCAGCCGCGTAGCGGCGGGATGTGAAAGCCCGGCACGGAAGTGCCGGGTGAAGTGGAACAAATGCGCGAGTCCCGTAGGGACGACACGCGTTCTCACGCACACTCTTCAGCCCCTGCGGGTGCAACCTTTCCCTCCTTCTCTTCCTCTTCCTTTCTACCATTCGCCACATTTGACACTGGAAGTCGCGCCGGGCCTAGCGCAACGCCTCCCGTTGCGCCGCGGCCTTCCACCTGGACTCTGAGGTCGGCTTATCGACTGGTCCGTTGGAGACGCGTTCTCCGGCACCGGCAGCAGTCGATCCCAAGGCGGCAAACATCCCGGCAGCGATGACCGCCACCTCCGTCGTTTGCGCGTCGGCCTGGACGTCCCTGGACTGATCCTTCTCCTTCAGGAGACGGTCGAGAAAGCCGGTGTCGATCTTTGCCGCACGAAAATCGGAATTGCTCAAAATGCGGCGGAATAAGGAAATGTTCGTTTTGATCCCGCCAACGAAGTATTCACTCAAAGCGCGGGTCAACCGGCCAATCGCCTGATCGCGGTCCGTACCATAGCCGATCAGCTTGGCCAGCAGCGGGTCGTAATCCATCGGCACGGTCCAGCCTTCGTACATCCCACTGTCGCGGCGAATGCCCGGTCCGGACGGCAGCAGCAAGAGCGTAATCTTGCCGGGGCTCGGGAAGTAGTTATTGTCGGGATCCTCCGCGTAAATGCGGCACTCGATCGCATGGCCCCGAAGTTTCACGTCTTCCTGCGAGAAGGGCAACCGCTCACCGCTGGCAATGCGAATCTGCAGATGCACCAGGTCGAGCCCCGTAACCAACTCTGTCACCGGATGTTCCACCTGCAGTCGAGTGTTCATCTCAAGGAAATAGAAGTTCTTCTGCGGGTCCACAAGAAACTCTACCGTTCCCGCATTGGTGTATCGGGCCGCCTGGGCCACGCGCACCGCGACCTCGCCCATCCGGAGGCGCATGTCGGGATCCACAATCGGAGACGGGGCTTCCTCCACCACCTTCTGATGCCGGCGCTGCAGAGAGCACTCCCGCTCGCCCATGTACACGGTATTGCCATGCTCATCGGCCAGGATCTGCATTTCGATGTGGCGAGGGTTGACGATCGCCTTCTCGATATAGACCTCGCTGTCACCAAAGGAGCGTTCCGCCTCGCTGCGTGCCGCTTCCAGCGCCGACCTGAGCTCCGGGGGCGCTTGTACGAGGCGCATGCCCTTGCCGCCCCCGCCAGCCGAGGCTTTCAGCATGATCGGATACCCGATTCGTGCCGCTACCTCTTCGGCCTGTTCGTAAGACTCCAGTCCGCGCGAGGTGCCGGGCACAAAGGGAACTCCGGCACGCTCCATCGCCTGCCGCGCGCGGGTTTTCGACCCCATCGCCTCCATTGCAGCCGCCGTCGGGCCGATGAACTTCACTCTCGCGTCCGCACAAGCTCGCGCGAACTTTGCATTCTCGGAGAGGAATCCGTAGCCCGGATGGATGGCATCGGCACCCGAACGCTCTGCGACGTCGAGAATTTTCTGAATACTGAGGTACGATTCCCGGGCGGCGGCAGGACCGATCGGGTAAGCCTCATCGGCTTTGCGGACATGGAGCGAGGCGCGGTCGACGTCGGAGTAAACGGCGACGGCGGCGACCCCCATCTCGTGGCAGGCGCGAACCACGCGTACCGCGATCTCCCCCCGATTCGCGATGAGAATCTTCTTGAACATCAAAACCCTTCTGATACAAGCCGCATCGGCAGCAATCAAACCGAACATTGTACTGGACGATCATACCCAGCGGTGGGACTCCACGAAGAAAGGCATTCACCACAAAGGACACGAAGGCACACGAAGGATATCCCGCTCTTCCTTCGTGTAACTTCGTGTCCTTCGTGGTTAAGGATCTTTGCCGCCAATGTCGAAGAGCTTTCCGCGTAGTATCATCGACGGCGAACACCCGCCGGCATGCAGCCCACTGCTTTGAACGAAAGCACAGCCACCTCTCAATCGCAGTCCCGCGCGGCGGGTTGGTCGCACTGGGTGACCCTATTGGTCGTGCTAGGGACGGCCATGCTCGTGCGCTTCCGATGCCTCACCTGCAAACCGTTCTGGTTCGATGAGTGCTTCAGCGTGGAGGTCGCCCGGATCGGCTGGCGAAACTTCCTGCGCCTGATGTGGTGGCGCGAAGCCAACATGTCGTTGTATTACTTCCTGCTGAGAGTCTGGCTGCATTTTGGGCAGAGCCCATTTTTTGTCCGCAGTCTTTCGGCAATAATTTCCGCGGCCACGCTTCCGGCCCTCTACTGGGTCGCTAGACGGCTCTTTAATCATCGCGTCGCCCTCATCGCGACGGCACTGTTTGCCGTCAATGCTTACAGTGTTCGCTTCGCCCAGGAAGCCCGCAGCTATGCGCTTTTCATGCTGTTGGCAACGCTTTCTTCAGGATTTCTGATTGCCTGGCTTCGAGACGTGTCGCCGGACTTGAGGTCGCAATCTGCGACCTCAAATTCTCAGGCCCGGCGATGGGCTTGGTACATTCTCACGAGTGTGCTGGCGGTCTACGCCCATCTCTACGCGATTCTGCTCATTGCCTGTCACTGGATCGTCGTATCCCGTATCCCTCGGCCTGAAGGCGTCCAGGGGCGCTTGGCGAATATACGGCGAGCCTGGAAGATAATCGGTCTCGCGGTTTTACCGTTATTGATCTTTGTCGCCAAGACCGGAGCCGGACCCATCCATTGGATACTACGCCCTGGAGTCCATGACCTCTTCGAATTTTTCGAGCACTTGGCGGGCGGTAATTGGGCGATTGCTCTGATTTACGCCGCGGCACTCGTGGCAGCACTGATGCCGGCAGAAAAACGTCTCTGGCAGCGAGAGCCATCCTGGCAGGTATGGCGATGCCAGCTCCTTCTCATATGGCTGCTATTTCCGGTCGTGTTGACGGTTCTCTTGTCATTCGCGCGCCCCGTCTTCCTGGCCCGTTACATGATCTTCTGCCTTCCAGCTCTGCTAATCCTGGTAGCCGCGGGAATGGCGCGGCTCCACCGCTGGTTACTCCCGCCAGCACTTGCCGCAGTCCTGCTGCTGGGTTTGCAAGGGATCGCTTTCGTCTATGGCCACGATTTCGACAACGAGCGCGACGCGTCAGGAGCGGCGGCGAACTTCATTCTGGATCACACGCAGCCCGGCGATGCCATCATCTTCCATATCGCCGAGACCCGCGTGTCCTATGAATTCTTTCGCTCTCTGCGCGCGGGGGCGAATACCGCCAGCCCAGAGTTCAGGAGCCAGCTCGGCCCCGAGATTCTATTTCCTCACCACGGGGCAGGGCTCGACTACCGTGATTTCACCGGCAAGCCCACTCCGGAGTTTGTCCGCACCACGCTGCGAGACCACCCTCGGGTCTGGCTCATGCTGATGAACAACGGCCCGCCAGAAAGGCCTGATCCGACAACAGTCATGCTCACGCAGGTTCTGCCGGAGTCTTTCCCGAGAGTGGAGCGCTGGCAATTTCCTAAGGTCGAGCTACGCCTATACAGCCGGCGATGAAGGGTGCAGAAACAGAAAAGCCTCCCGCGCGAAAGCGGAAGGCTTGAACTTACGGTCGGACCGGGTTATTTCGGCTGGTCCATCGTGACCTGGCCACCCTGGGCTGCAGCGGCTTTCGCGGCTCGGGCCTGCTTGGCCTGCATCGCTTTATCCACCCAGCCGTCAGCGGTCTTAAGATCTGCCGCGCGGGCGGCCTCGTCGTCGCATTCCACGTCGGCGCGCTCGCGGTACATCAGGTTCATGTACGCCATGGCGTCGTCGTAGTCCTCACGAAGTTTGATGGCCTTATCCAGGCTGTCGATGCCTTCCTGAATCGCAGGACCGTTTTTTACTTTCAGCTCTTCGCAGAGCTTCTTCTGGTCTTTGTTCTTGGAGCTGAGGTGCTCGTCGGGCTTCATTCCCAGTTTGGCGCGCTCTTCCATGCGAGGCTGGTAGCATGCAGACCAGTCAATCACGCCCACCGAGTAATAAGGCTCGGCGTCATTCGGATCGAGGTCCGAAGCCATCCGGTAATATTTCTTAGCGTCGTCCCACTTTTTCTCGTTCAGGTACAGGTACGCGATGCCCTTCGCGCTGTTCACCTTCTGATCCCGTGAAGGATTCGCGTCGATTACTTTCTGGTACTCCTCGATCGCCTGCTGTGCGGTGCGCAAATTCTCCGGCGAATCGATTCCCGGAATGAACTGTGACACATACGCGGTGGCCAGATACATCCGCGCATTGATTAGAGCGGGATCCAGATTAACGGCATTCTGGAAATGAGTGATGGCCTGCTCGTAGTGATTGTCTTTGTAAGCCTTCACGCCTTTGTTCAGTTGGTCGCGAGCTTTCAGCTTGTCGCATCCCACAGAAGAGAAAAGCGCTAGCGCCACTGCCGCCAGCGTCAGCAGTTTGAGATATTTATTCATTGCGGTATAGGTCTCCCTCGCCACAGCATCCTAGGCCCAGAGACGTCGGTTTGACAAGCGGCCCCTGCTCAGCACGGAAGCGCAGGGCTTCCGTGCCGCGGGCCGAGTAAGAATCGTACAACTCCGGGCCGTACCCAGCAGCTAGTCTAGCCGCCTGCTTCAATCTTCGCGGTGATCAGGCCAACCTTGTCCACGCCGGACGCGTGAGCGATGTCAATCACATTGGCAACATTGGCAAAGGGAATAGCATCGTCTCCCTTCACGAACATGACCTTTTCCGCGCGAGCTTTGTAAATATCGGTGAGACGCCCCTGGAGGTTGTCCCAGGTCGCATCTTCGTTGTTAATCTTGACCCCGGGATCCTGTCCGGCGCCGCGATCGATCAATTGCACAACGATGGTGCGATCAGGCGTATTGTTCTTCGGCGCATTCGGCGGCGGGGGCTGCGGAACTAGCGCATCCAGCCCTTTCGGTGTCACCGGCGAGATCACCATGAAGATGATCAGCAACACCAGAAGCACGTCGATGAGAGGCGTGACGTTGATGTTCGCGCTCTGTCCGCCTTTCGAACCAAGACTCATTCCCATGGTCGTTCTCCTCTATTGCCCTTGCGCAGCCGGGGCTGGCGGGGCGCTTGGGGTTGTCTTCCTCTGATCCGTAAGCAAGCCCAGGTCGTCGACACCAGCGGCACGGACAGCGTCAACCACCTGCACGACTGAACCAAACCGCGCCCGCATATCGGCCTTGACGTACACTTGCTTATTTTGGGAGTTGGAGGCGAGGCGATCCTTGACCTTCGTGGTCAGGCCATCCACCGAAATCTGCTCGCTGCCGAAATAGACCTTGCCGTCGCGCGTAATCGAGACCAGTAATGCGTCCTCCCGATCCGCGTCCTGCATCGGTGCCGGGTTGTTCACTTTGGCCATGTCCACGCTGATGCCTTTCTGCAGCATGGGCGTGACCACCATGAAGATGATCAGTAGAACCAGCATCACGTCTACCATCGGCGTGACGTTGATCTCTGAACTGACTTTCGATCCTTCGTCCCTCTTTGCTAACGCCATAGCTTGAAATCTCCCGTGCTTCCGCGGCGGACCTTAAACCAGCCGGACCTAAGTTGGGAAGGCCCGGCGCCGGATCGCTCCAGCGCCGGACAAGCAACTTACGCGGAAAGCGGATCGAGTACTTTACCGGCGAACGTCGCCGCGCTTCTTCAGGAAGTAGTCGATCAGTTCGCTCGACGAGTTATCCATCTCGACGTCGAAGGCTTCGACGCGACCCGTCAGATAGTTGAACATCATGACGGCCGGAATGGCGACGAGCAGCCCGATGGCCGTCGTGACCAGTGCTTCGGCAATACCGCCGGCGACTGCCGCCAGACCGGTAGCCTTCGAGTTGTTGATGCCGATGAAGGCGTTCAGAATACCCATCACCGTTCCGAACAATCCCACGAACGGGGCGGTCGAGCCGATGGTGGCGAGGCCACCCAATCCGCGCTTCAATTCGGCGTGGACGATGGCTTCTGTGCGCTCCAGCGCGCGTTTCGAGGCTTCAATGGTTTCGCCAGGGATTGCGCCCGGGCTGTCCTGGTGAGCCTTGAATTCCATCAGGCCGGCGGTGACAACCTTGGCCAGGTGGCTCTTCTTGTTGCGCTCGGCAACCTTGATGGCTTCGTCGATGCGCCCATCGCGCAGTGCTCCTGCCACTGCAGGGGCAAATGCGCGAGACTGCTTGCGGGCGGCGCTATAGGCCATCCAGCGATCGATCATCACGCCGATAGACCAGCCGGACATGATGAAGAGGATAATGACAACGGTTTTAGCAACCCAACCCATTGCATGCCACAGGCCAAGGGGATCGGTCGCCATTGCGCCACCACCTTCCTGGACAATCCAGGCGGCAGCGGCAGGAACGTGATGAAGCATGGTTGCTACGTGAGTTGCTAGCATGAGTTGCTTTTCCTCCTCGGAAACTTCCTACTCTATTGGACTCTTTGATGCGCTTTACTGTTCCAACCGGTGGTTAGGATTTTGACCGGCAGGGCTCAAACCGCAAAGCTCGGAAGCCGCAGCAATGACGAACTGGGCGAAACCCGGGCTCTCGGAAAAGCCCTTCCCAGCCGCCATATTTCAGGCAGGAAGGGGAGGGCCAATGCACACACATCCACCAACAAATCTCCAACTGTTCAACCCCGGCGAGTCTAGCTGCCGGCCAGCGTGAAGTTCACCTGCACCTGCGTATCAACTTCAACCGGTTCGCCGTTCAGCAGGTAAGGCTTGTACTTCCACTGCTTCACCGCCTCGATCGCGGCCGGAGCCAGCATTGGGTGACCGCTGATCAACTGCAGGTTCTCGATGTCGCCGGTCTTGCTGATCTGCGCCTGCAGGACCACCGATCCCTGAATACGAGCCTGGCGCGCCAGCGGCGGATACGTCGGGTTCACCCGGCGGACCAACAAGCCCTGTGAAACGCCAGACGACACACGTACGCGCTGCGGGGTGGCAATCTTCGGCAAGGCAGCAACGGAACCGGCGCTGGCAATGCTGCCCAGCACGCCGTTCATCGACCCACCTGGTACTCCGCCCGGAACTCCGCCCACGACGCCCGACGCAGCCATGACCGGTGGCGGCGCCTCTTCTTCCTTAATCATCTGAACCTTTTGTGGAATCTTGGTCGGAGTGCGCAGCTGGCCGTTGACGATGTCGGTCTGGATCACCTTTACAATTTTGACCGGTGCAGCAGCTGGCGGCGGCGGTGGTGGAGGCGGCGGGGGTGCCACCAGGAATCCTAATTGTATGGACTTGGGCAGGGCTTCGGTAAAGATCAGCGGGATCAGTACCATGACGCCGATAATCATGAACTGGATCAGGAACGAGACGATCGACGTCCATCCCCGCGCCGTCTTCAGCTTGCCGCCCGACTCGATAAGGCTGTCTTCAAACATGGAATTCTCCCCAAACTTTCTCAGACCCCTACGGATGCTTAGACACCGACTGCTTCTCCTTTGCTCCCAGAATCTGGCAGTCGCACCCAGGAGGCCTGGATTCGACCGAAGCGCGCTGCCGAGCAAACCTTCAAATGCTTACTTAAGAAGGCGTAAACCAATGATTTCAAACATGCCATCAGGTAACTTACTTAGCCTTGGCAACCGGCATGCCCACAGCGCGCTTGCCCTTCTCAATCCGCCAGTCCTGGTAGGCCACCAGGATGGGTGCGGCAATCGCGATCGATGAATAGGTACCGATTAAAATGCCAATGACCAGAGCGAGGCTGAATCCACGGAGCACTTCGCCTCCGAATAAGAAGAGAGCAAGTACAGTAAGAAAGGTTAAGCCCGCTGTCAAGATGGTTCTGCTAAGGGTCTGATTGATGCTCCGGTTAACGATGTCCGACAGCTTCTCGCGCCGCATGAGTTTAATGTTTTCCCGTATGCGGTCAAATACCACGATCGTGTCGTTATTGGAGTAACCAATCAGCGTCAGGATGGCTGCGATGACCGTCAGGGAAATGTCCGTATTTGTGAGAGAAAATGCCCCTACCGTGATCAGGGTATCGTGAAAAACAGTCACCACCGCCGCGATGCCGTAGATCCATTCGAAGCGGAATCCCAGGTACACCAGCATGCCCAGCAGGGAGTACAAGGTCGCCAGTCCGGCCTGGGTCCGCAACTGGCCACCGACCTGGGGTCCGACGATCTCAACATTTCGCACACCGAAATCAGACAGGAAGAAGCCGTCCGGAATCGAAGCTGCTGCCGCCGGATCTACCGCCGCAGCGCTCTTTAACTGATCCAGGGAATTCAACACGCCCCCGTGCGCCTTGTCGCGAAAATCGACGATCGCTTGGGTTTGAGCCGTGTACTTCGCGTCGGCATCCGTGCCCAAGTGCATCGGATCCTTGTCCATTAAGTAATTCTTGATCCTTAGAGAACTGGCATTGTTCAGATCCTCTTTGCCCGTGGGAGCATTGGTTTCCAACGCGTTGATGATCTTCGTCCTGCCCAGACTCAGATCCTTCTCGCTGGTTTCGCGGATATCCAAATCAATGAGAACCTCGTTCAAGGAAGGCTGATCGTAGGGTTGAATCTTCGGATTATGCAGGCCGGCACGGTCCAGCAGAGTGCGGATCTGTCCCAAGTCCGGAGTATGCGAGAACCTCACATACACCAGAGTCCCGCCACGAAAATCCACGCCCCATGGAATGTGGTGCCAGAACAGCATGGAAAGCAAGCCCGCAACACTGAAGACCAGCGAGAAGGCAAGGAAGTACCACTTCTTCCCAAGAAAATCGATGTTGACGCTATGAAAGAACTCCACCGGTTCTAGCCCCTTATCTTGAGATTGAGTGATCGGGAGATTGTGTGATTAAGCGATTGAAACACCCACTGACCGCGGGGTATTCAATCCCTCCATGACCCGATGACTTAATCGCTCAATTCCTAAATGCTAAGCGCCTCTCCGCGCTGCTTGCGGGTGAGCACCCAATCGAAAATCACGCGCGACACGAAAACCGCGGTAAACAGATTCGCCAGCAGACCGAATGTGAGCGTGGTCGCAAACCCTTTCACTGGCCCTGTCCCGAAGATGAACAAAATAGCCGCCGAAACGATCGTCGTAACGTGCGTATCGACGATGGTGATCCAGGCATGACTGAACCCCTGATCCACAGCCGAGGGCGGTGTCTTGCCGTTCCGCAGTTCTTCGCGGATACGCTCGAAAATCAGCACATTCGAATCCACGCCCATGCCGACCGTCAGGATCACGCCCGCAATCCCCGGCAAGGTGAGCGCCACGTTGACTCCTGCGATCGTTGACCATCCCAGGAACCCAAGCAAGATGATCAGGTTCATGACCAGCGCGACATCGGCATTGACGCCGGCTCCACGGTAGTAGATGAGCATGAAGATCAGCACCGCGAGCATGCCGATCACCGCGGCTCGCACACCGGATCGAATCGAATCAGCGCCCAAGGAGGGGCCGACAGTCCGCTCTTCGAGATAGTGAATGCTAGCCGGCAGCGCGCCGGAATTCAGGATCATCGCCAGATCCTTCGCTGCCTGTGCATCCATGTGGCCGCTGATCTGCACCTGATCGCGGATCGGCTCGTTGATCGAGGCCACTTCCCTGACTTTGTTGTCGAGAACAACGCCCAGGCTGTCCTTCACATGCGCAGAAGTGAAGTTGAAGAACCGCTGCCCGCCATCACGAGTCAACTGGAAGTTCACATCCGGCTGGCCGTTCTGGTCGGTACTTGGATCCGCGCGCTTCAGGTCTTTACCGTTGATGGCAGAGACGCGCGATACCAGAAACCACTGCTCGCCTTCTGCGCGTCCGCCCAAGGTATTGCCCGGCAGCAGTAACTGGTCGGGAGGAATAACCCCGTTATTGGCTTGCAGGGCCGCCGCCTGACTTGAATAAGGTCCGCTCATTACCTGCTTAATCTCAAGCATGGCGGTGTTCTGCATGATCTCTTGCACGCGCGTCATGTCATCAACGCCCGGCAGTTGCACCAGAATCTGGTACTGGCCAAGCCCGTGCTCCTGGATGGTCGGCTCGCTCACCCCCAACGCGTCAACCCGGTTACGGATGGTCTCGATAGCCTGTTGGACCGCCCGGGTCTTCAAATCAGACAGGTTCGATGGCTTCATCGCCATATTCCAGGTGTCGCTTGCGCCGGGGGTTATGTCGTATTCCGGGAGGCGCTCCAGCACGATGCTGCGCAGATCGCTGCGCGCCGCCGGCGGCACTCCTTTGAGCACCAGGCGGTCAGGATTGTTCTGCGGATCTGATTGCGAGATATCGGTGTAATCGATCTTGTGGCTGCGCAGTTGATCCTTCAGCAGTTCCATAGCGTTTTGCGCATCAACATTGACCGCTTCGTTGACCTGCACTTGCAGGATCAGGTGCGTTCCGCCCTTCAGATCGAGCCCCAGGTGGATGTGATCCGTCAGGGCCGCCAGCAGCGCATCACCGGAAAAGCCCTTCGGAATCCCGAAGATTCCAAAAAGGAAGAACAGCATCGTGCCGACGATGAATAACAGTTGCCAGAGCAGTTTCTTGTTCATATGAACATCCAAGGGGTTAGTGGGCAGGGGTCAGTTTCAACTGACCCCTTGGCCCTAATCCCTGATCCCTATTTCGTTTTCACTTCTTCCTCAGTGGTGGTCACCTGCGTCACCGAAGCCTTGGTCACTTCCACCAAAATGTTGTTCGGGGGGACACGCAGATGGACGGCGTCATCTTTGAGCGCCATGATCGTGCCGCGCAATCCGCCGCTGGTGGTGATTTTGTCTCCGGTTTTCAGCTGATCCAGCATGCCCTGCCATTTCTTCTGGCGGCGCTGCTGGGAATAGAACATGTAGACGATCAGAAGCACCAGCGGCAGAAACAGCACCATGCCACCCAGTGCTCCTCCGCCTCCGGCTTGCAGCATCAAGGATAACGGCATAATTAAAGTTTGAAGCGCATGTACACGATACACCGCCAGCGCCCGTCAGCGCCGCGGAGTTATCATTTCACCACGGGGTTTGGATCAACTTCGGCCGGGTTCCTCGGCCTCAGGCTTGGATCCGGGGAGGTCTTTCCTTAGCGTTCAAGGTTCCGGCCGAGACCAGCACCAGAAAGAAAACGGTACTCTTCCCCAAGTGAAATAGAATGCCGTACGCGCTGCATAGTGTCAAGGTAGAAACTCAAGTTGTGAATCGTGTTCAGGACCTGCGCCAACACTTCGTTAGATGCGTAAAGATGCCGTAAATAGGCCCGGGAATAACGTTGACACACTCTGCAACCGCAGTTGGGATCGAGCGGCCCCTGATCCTGCGCATAGCGCGCCTGCTTGATCGAAACCTTTCCCTCTGAAGTGAACAAAAGCCCGTGCCGAGCGGCTCGCGTGGGCAGCACGCAATCCATCATGTCAATGCCAAGGTTCGCGTACTCGACAATCTCCTCGGGTGTACCCACTCCCATCAGGTAGCGCGGCTTGTCCTTGGGAAGATGGGCAAGCGTGGACTCGACAATTTCCCGCGTAAGCTCTCGCGGTTCCCCCACACTCAGTCCGCCGATGGCGTACCCGGGAAACCCAATCTCAATCGTCCGCTCGGCAGACTCCTTCCGCAGCGCCCGATCCATGCCGCCCTGCACAATCCCAAAGAGAGATTGCGTCTGATCTGTGAAAGTGGGGACAGCGTGCTCGGAAAATGTGGGGACAGCCGCCCCCGGCTGTCCGGCGGAGCGAAGCTGCGCAGCCCCTCCGCTGCCCTCTCCTTGTCCCGAACAGCCGATGGCGCCTGTGCCCACATGGCTCTTGCCGGGAACTGCACTCCAGGGAACTTCGCTCTTATGCTCCTCAAAATACCTCTTGCTCCGCGCCGCCCAGCGCGCCGTCAACTCCATAGAAGCCCGCGCGCGGCTCGCATCCGCCGGATACTCCGTGCATTCATCGAACGCCATGATGATGTCGGCGCCGAGCCCGATCTGAGCCTCCATGGCACTCTCCGGACTGAAGAAATGCGACGAGCCATCCAGGTGCGACCGGAATGTGACCCCGTCTTCGGTAAGTTTCCGCAACTCGCTCAAGCTGAAGACCTGGAATCCACCTGAATCCGTCAGGATCGCGCGATTCCACGACATAAAGCCATGCAGCCCACCCATCCGCCGCACAGTCTCGACACCCGGCCGCAGGTAAAGGTGATAGGTGTTCCCCAGGATGATCTGAGCCCCGAGTTCTTCCAGAGTCTCCTGCGGCACGCCTTTGACGGACGCGACTGTTCCAACCGGCATGAAGACGGGCGTTTCGATCGCGGCATGGGGCGTTTGCAGTCGCCCCCTGCGCCCCTTGCCGTTTGTCTTTTGAATCGAAAATTCGAGAGCCATGAACGGACAATTCTAACCTTGCGCAGGCCCGGGCAGTCGGGTTGGCAGTCTGAAGATCTCGAGATACCGGCCGAAGGAATGAACCTCCATTTGCGTGAACCCCGACACATGTTGCAATGCCTCACCGAGCCCGCTCGCCCATCCACCCTGGACAACCCAAATATGTCCCGGAGGCAGCTCGAGCCGAGCGTCCGGGTCGTGCCAGCGCGCGTCCACGCCCTGTGCCGTCAGTGCCCCAGCGTTAGGCCCGCTGAATACGAGGTGCAATCCTTCGCAGCGAAAACTCTCGAATCCGTCGGGCGAAACATCGACGCTGACAGGCTTCTGATTACACAGATAGTGCCGCAACTGGTAGCTCGTCGCCTGATCTGTATAGATGAGGTCGTTGGGCCCGATATTGCTACGAACAAATTCCATCAGCTTATCCATGTGCTCGTGGCGTTGCTCAGCAAGAGGAAGCATGTCGCGGCCTTGCAGCGTGCCAAACGCGTGACAACAGATCACCATCAGCAATGCCAATCCGCACGCCGGACCTATCGAATTACCGACAATCCTGGCTAGCGCGACGGCCACCCCCGGGAGCGCGAACAGCGCCAGAAACATACATTGTCGCGTTCGCCCGTAGGGATACAACCCTGCCACTACCGCGATCCAATTCAGCGCGAACGGCGTCGCCAACAGAAGTGCGACCAGCCCTGGCAACATCTGTTTCGAACTTCTCTGCTTTGAAAGCAGCAAGGTCAAGACTCCCGCCAGGAACAGGACCGCTGCGACTTGTCCGATGCCGGTCTGGCCGAAGATGAAACGGAATACCCCGAATGTCCCCCGATAGAGAAAAGGCAAGAGCCGATCGCGGCCCGCATGGAAATACCAGTCGGAAAGATAGAAGTCGCCGAACCGCTGCAGGGGCTCCGCCACCGGATAAACTGCACTCAGCTTCGAAATATGAGTCGAATAAAGTGCCCCTGCAATGCCCAGTCCGACAGCCTGCCCCACAACCCACGAACCGACCACCGTGATGCGGGGGCGCTGCGCCCACATGCGCGCGATGGCGTAAGTCCCCAGAGCTGCCGCGAACAAAAAGGCCGCATAGTGCGAAAGCATCGCGAGGTATAGGCTCGCGCATGAGAGACTCATTGCCTTCACCGAATTCTCCGCCACTGCAACCTCTAGAAAGTACGCCGCTGCGACCGCGAACATCAGCATCAAGCTGTATTGCCGCAACTCTGCCGACAGCACGATCATCGGAGGCAGAAAACATGCGAGGACGAGGCCCACCAGCGCGTTTGTGTGGCCGGCGACTCGCACGAGCCATTTGTAAAAGACCCAGCAGAAAACTAATCCCGCCAGCACGCCCGGAAGGCGAAGCATCAGGTTGGACGTGCCCACCGCTTTCCAGAAATAGAGAATGAAAACCATCAGCGGAGGATGTGCCAGGGTGAGACTGGCCCGATATGCCGCGCTGAGAGAACTCTGGTTCGACACGGCGAAATGCCAGGCCTCGTCGGTATTCAAGAACGTTGCCCGCGCCTGCCAGAGCCGCCACAGGAAGCCGATCAACACTAGCGATGCCGCCACCAGATCAGAATGTTTCCGGAAAGATGAGTTCAAGTCGCTGAGCCAGCCCTGGTTTGCCAGAATTGTGTGCGCAGAATCTTGAGTGGGAGGCGGGCTGGCCATCGGTTGCGATTGTAGCAACTGTAACGTCCCCGAAATTCACCGGTCAGCTGCACATCCGAAGCCTTCAGTCTGAAATGTTCGCAATTTCCGCGCGGACGGTTCCACCTTCCAGGGTGAGCCTCCCTACGGTGGCTGGCAGCTTGAATCGCCTTGGCCCGGCGCTGCCTGGATTGAAATACAGCACACCTCCACGCATCTCCTGCTTCGGAACGTGACTGTGCCCATAGATCACAACTCTGAATCCGGCCGCCTCCGGCTTTAGATCAAGCTGCGCCAGATCGTGCAGGACATAGATAGAAATACCGCCGACCTCTACGACTTCAGTCTCCCGCAATCTGCGTGCCCACGCTCCTTTGTCGATGTTTCCGCGGATCGCGGTGACTGGTGCTATTGCCCTGAGTTCGTCGAGAATTTCGGGGGCGCCTACATCGCCAGCGTGAATGATCTGCTTAGATCCACGCAGCGCTGCGAGAGCTTCCGGACGAAGCAGGCCGTGCGTGTCAGAGATGATGCCGATGAGGATGGCAGGCTTCAGAACTTGTCTCGCAAATCTGTTTGGGTCGAACACGAAATCGTCTTGGGTGAGGCACGAAAATCATTTTTGGGTAGGGCACGACTTCAGTCGTGCCGTCCAGAGCCAATAGATACGCTGGCTTTAGCCTCTGCGGGAGCGCGCGGTCTATCTATTCGGTATCCGCTTGCCGCTCATCAGCTTGTTCATTTCCGCATGCGACGGCGCACCTTCCATCAACTTGTACGTGCCGGAAGTCTTTACCTCTTGGGCAAGCCTGCGCAGGAATCGCAGCGACGCCCGCATCGGACCCGAACCTAGGCTGATTCGTTTCACTCCCAGCTTGACCAGCTCAGGTACGGATGGGGAACCGGGCACGCCGAGAATGTTCACGGGACATTTCAGATCGGTGACAAAACACCCGATCGTTTCCGCATCGCGAATTCCCGGAACGAAAACGCAATCCGCGCCAGAATCGCGAAATGCGGCAAGCCGTCGCACGGCCTCATCGTAGCGCGTGGCCGGATCCCCAATCTGGAGGAGATACACATCTGTGCGGGCATTGAGCACGAGAGGCACGCTCGAGTTCTTAGCGGCCTCACGGATTGCGTGGATTCTCTCCAGTTGCAGAGTCAACTCTGTCAAAGGATGATCGCCATCGCCAGTCGCATCCTCGAAATTCATGCCCACAGCGCCGGCATCCACCACGTTGCGCGCAGTCCGGGCGGCATCTTCCGGTCTCTGGCCATAGCCCGCCTCGACATCAGCGGTTACGGGCACCCGCACGGCCGCTACAATTTGCCCGATAGAAGTGATCATCTGCTCGGCGGGAATCTTCTGACCGTCAGGGAATCCCTGCGCAAACGCGATGCCCGCGCTTGTGGTCGCAATGGCTGGGAACCCGGCTTCTTCGATGATGCGGGCACTGGCAGCGTCCCAGACATTCGGCAGGAGCACAGCACCCGTGCCTGTGTGCATTGCCCGGAACGCTTCCGCCTTCTTCTTCTGTTCAGGATCCGCCATACGCGGGATTGGATGCTTTCACCGGCCGCTGCTCTTCATCTTTTCCAGAAACTTTCCGATGCTCACCACCGCGCGGCCCACCGTCCCGCGCCCAATCTCCTGCACATCGTCGCGGGCGGTAACGCGCAGCGTATAGAAGCGTCCATCGAATGATTCGAGCACCGCCTCGGCTTTGATCCGAGCGCCAACGCCGCTTGCAGCTCGATGCACGATATTGATCGACGTTCCAACCGTAATCTCATCGCCTTCGCAGTAAGGCTGCAGCGCGTGAAACGCCGCCGTCTCCATCAGCCGAATCATGTCCGGCGTGGAATAAACCGGCGGTAGTTCCGGACGGTGCGAAGTCAGAGTGTTCTCAAACACAACGGTTTCGGCAGCTTCTCCGCAAACCCCGAGCGGGATCTCTTTCGCCAATCGTTTCTCTCCCAAAAGAAATGAGCCAATGATTTTACAGAATCATTGGCCCGAACCCAGTTTCCCGCGCCGGCTATGCAACTGCTATCGCATTGCGCCGCGAGTCGATCCCGTCCAGCGCCTGCCACAACGCGCGAGCGGCATTTTCCGCCGCATCCAATGCTGCATCGGCAGCTTCCGGATGCGAAGCAATCCGCTTTTCGAGGAGCCCCCGCCATACGCGCGCATGATGCACGTCGGCCTCAGCGTGCAGCGTGAAATAGCCGCAGGTTTTATCGTCGGCACCATACTTCTCGCGCAACCGCTGTTCTTTTTCCGTCGCAATCCGGGGAACTTGCGACTCGTATGCGTAGAAAGCAGCCAGCGCCTCCTCGGGCAGGCCTTCGCTGGCGACCCGGTGGAAATACCGGATCAACTGCCGGATCTCCGGCACCGGGCTATGCCATTCCAGATTGCGGGACGAACCCATCCCCTCGGCGAAGTCCAGCCACAGATCAGCGTGCGGAATCCCACTTGATCTCTTCCGCTCTTCGACTCCCTTCTCGTCGTACATGTTTGCCAACACGGCGCGGCGGAGATCGCCATCCTCCAGCCGCATTCCCAGGGCCGCGAGGTAAGCAGGAAACGCTTCCACGTGGTGATAGTAATCCTGCGCATATTCGCGCAAATCCTCGCGAGTCAAATGCCCCGCCGACCACGCCTTGTAAAACGGATGGCAGAGCAGATCATACTTGGAAATACGAGAGTCCAGCTGCTGGAAAAATTCCGTGGTATTCATAATTCTCCTAAGGATGGTGGAACAGCCCAATATAAGCGTAGCAGGGTCGGTCGGCAAGTGATCCGGGTCACGCCGTTTGTTCAAGTTGCTAGAATGAAAGCAGGCTCACTGGGGTTTCTGCCCATACTCCTGAATGCAGTTCACCGAACAATTCGATGTAGTCGTGGTCGGCGCCGGCCATGCCGGATGTGAGGCCGCTATGGCCGCCGCGCGCATGGGCCTGAAGACCGCGCTGTACACGCTGAATCTCGACCTGATCGCCCAGATGTCGTGCAACCCGGCGGTCGGCGGAATCGCCAAGGGTCATCTCGTCCGCGAGGTCGACGCCCTCGGTGGCATCATGGGCGAAATCACCGACGCGGTTGGCATCCAGTTCCGCTTGCTGAATACCTCCCGCGGCCCCGCCGTATGGTCCCCCCGCGCACAGTGCGATAAGCAGGCCTACCGCCTGAAGATGCGTGAAGTGCTCGAGTCCCAGCCGAATCTAAAGATCAAGCAGGCCGAAGTAGCGGAGTTGATCATCGAGGACAGCTCTCAGCTTTCAGCGGTCGGCTCTCAGTTGGAAGCCGTCACTGCTCATGTGGGGACGGCCCCCATCGGCTGTCCGGTCGAGCGAAGCTCGACTGCCGCGGATGAGCGCCGCCGGATTCTCGGCGTGAAGCTCCGTGACGGCCGCACCGTCGGCGCACAAGCCGTCATCATCACGACCGGCACATTCCTCAACGGCCTCATTCACTGCGGAGAGCAACAGTATCCTGCGGGACGTTCGGGTGAACCCCCAGCGGTTTTATTAGGTGAAGCCCTCAAGAAGCTCGGACTCCGCGGATGCCGCCTCAAGACGGGCACTCCTCCACGACTTGACGGACGCACCATCGACTGGTCTCGTTTCGCCGCGCAACCTGGCGACGAAGATCCCACCCCGTTCAGCTTCCGCACCAAGCGCGTCGCGCACCACGACTCGCAGGTGCCTTGCTACATTGCGTGGACCACGGCTGAGACGCACCGCATCATCCGCGAGAACGTCCACCGCTCCCCCATGTACAGCGGGCAGATTCAATCGATCGGCCCCCGTTACTGCCCCTCGATCGAAGACAAGATTGTGAAGTTCCCCGACAAGGAAATGCACCAGCTCTTCCTTGAGCCGGAGGGCCTGAACACGTACGAGATTTACGTGAACGGCATGAGCACGTCGCTCCCGGTGGAAGTACAGCTCGCGATTCTCAAGTCGATCCCCGGACTGGAAAACGCTGAGATGCTGCGTCCAGGCTATGCCATCGAGTACGACTCGATCGATCCGACCGAACTCGAGCGCACCCTCGAGACGCGAAAGATTGCCGGATTATTTCTCGGCGGCCAGATCAACGGCACGTCCGGCTACGAAGAGGCGGCCTGCCAGGGCCTGATGGCCGGCATCAACGCAGCGCTGCACGTCAAGCAGCAGCAGCCACTGATTCTCGACCGCACGGAGGCCTACACTGCGATCCTGATCGACGACCTGATCTCGAAGGGCACCAATGAGCCCTATCGCATGTTCACCTCGCGCGCCGAGTTCCGCCTGCACCTGCGTATCGACAACGCAGATCGTCGCCTAACGCCACACGGCCGCCGGATAGGATTGATCTCCGATGAGGCGTGGGCCGAGTTCCAGGCAAAGCAAGAACGACTAACTCAGATGAAGAAGCTGCTGGAGGGAACGCGCCTAACTCCCGAGATGCTGGAATCGATAAAAAAGCAGAAGTCCAGCAATGTTCATGTAGGGACAGCCGCCCCCGGCTGTCCGGCCGAGCAAAGCTCGGCAGGCTTTTCTTCTGCCATAGGCCAAACGCTGGCACAACTATTGAAGCGGCCCGAAGTAACGGTTGAGCAGTTGGTTCCGATTCTGAGCGGGCTAGCAGGGGACTTCTTCGCCCGAACTTCCTCCGTGCCCTCTGTGGTGAAGCTCTCTTCCGAAGTCCGCAACGAACTCAAGTCGGTTGAAACCGAGATCAAGTACGAAGGCTACCTGCTGCAGCAGCAACGCGCCATGGAGCGCCTGAAGAAGTCCGAGCAGCACTCTATTCCAGAATGGTTCGACTATCGCTCAGTAAGCGGCTTATCACGCGAGATGCAGGAGAAACTGACGAAGATCCGCCCCCGCACCATCGGCCACGCGTCGCGGATTCCGGGCGTTACCCCGGCCGCTGTTTCACTGGTGAATGTCTACATCGAGATCCAGGCCCGTCGCCGCGAACAGGCAGCCGCGCTCTAGTTATTGCCCCGGCTCTGCAACTGCTCCGCCAGCTGAAGTTCACGCTCGGCCTCTTCTTTCCTTCCCATATCGCGGTAAGCCTGCCCTAGCAGATGATGCGTCGTCGGATTATTGGGGTCCATCGACGCGGCCCGTTGCAACGATCGAAGGGCGAGCTCGAACTCGCCTTTCTTCTCGAGCACTTTGCCCATAAGGATGAAGGGCCCGGTGGTCGTGGCATCGAGCCAGATCGAGCGCTGTAAGAGCCGCTCCGCCTCGTCGTATTTCTGCACCCGCGAATACGCGTCGGCCAGCTTGTAGTAGGTCGCTGCATTCGCCGGGCTGATGGCAAGTTCTTTCTGAAGTTCCGCGATCGCTTCAGGCATTCTGGATTTGTAGATGTAAAGTTCGCCGAGAAGAAAATGAACCAGCGGCAATCTCGGATCGAGTTCCGCCGCCTTCTTCGCATACTCTTCTGCGATAGGATCGTACTCCTGGCGAAACAGCATTCTGGCGGTAAAGAGGTACGCTGCCGCAGAATCGCCGGGGACGTCGAACATCTTGCCGAAAGACTTGCGCGCCTGATCGTAATTTTTCAGCTGGATATAAGAGACGCCCAGAATGTAGGCCGCGTCCACATTCGCGCGCGAATACCATCCCTGGACCCGCTCCAGGAGTGGAATGGCATCCGCAGGATGACCGTTGAGGTAATACGAAAGACCCAGAAGCTGCGTCGCTTCGTCGTTGCCCGGATCCGTCGCGATGGCTTTCTTCAGGTACTCGATCGCCTTCGAATAATCACTCTTCTTGTAATAGGCTGTGCCAATCTCCAACGAGACGCCCTTCGCGGACGGGTCGCGCGCCTCTATCGCCTGCAACTCCGCAATCCCCTCGTCAATCTTGCCCTGCTGCACCAGTTTCCGCGCATTCGAGAAATCAGGCGCGGTGGTGCTCGTCGAAGCCTTTGGCGCTTCGGTCGGAGACGATTGTTGCCCCTGAGCAATGCACCAAAACGTCAGGAGGATCGCGGCACAACACGCGAAACGACGCACCACAAACTGCGGCTTCATAGCCAGAATTAGAGCACAAATCGCAGACGCGGTCTCGAACTCGCGTCAACAGGACCTGACACCCAAGACCCAACACCGGCCTCACCCGCTACAATAACCGTGCCCATGATTGCCCACTTGCGCGGAAAACTCCTGGCCAAACATCCTAACCAGGCGATCGTCGAGGTCGCGGGCGTCGGCTATGACGTCACTATCAGCGTGGCCACATTTTCTGATTTGCCGGCGCCGGGCTCCGAGGTGGCTCTGCACATCCACACCCATGTCCGCGAAGATGCGCTCGCTCTTTACGGATTCCTTCGTCCCCCGGAAAAGGTGCTCTTCGAGAAACTGCTCACGGTCAGCGGGATCGGCCCCAAGCTCGCGATCACCATCCTCAGCGGCATGGCTGCCGACGAAATGGTAGGCGCAATCCGCGGCAACGACGTCGCCCGCCTCACGCGGATTCCCGGTATCGGCAAGAAGACCGCTGAGCGCATGGTGCTCGAGCTGCGCGACAAGTTGCCGCAAGCCGCACCAACAGCCATCACCACCGCAGCGCCGGTAAGTGCGATGGAAGAGGACGTTCTCTCCGCCCTGGTCAATCTTGGATATCAGCGTGCCGCCGCAGAAAAGGCGCTGGAACTCAGCGTGAAAGGTGGCAAGGGCGGCTCGTTCGACGCGCTGTTTCGCAGTGCACTTGCCGCGCTCTCAAAGTAGGAACAGGAAATTCACTTCTTCGGCTCGTCGACGGAATCCTTTGTGAGCTGCAGGTTGCCCAGCACCAGCTGCGAGATGGCGTGCGGCCAGGTCTCGAGCCCATTCTTTCCCGCTTTCACGGGCAGAATGCTCGTCTGAATCTCTCCTTTCTTTTTGGGAACGCTCATCTTCGCCTCCATGCTCAATCCGTGCTTCATCTTGTTCTCGATGGCGAGCGTCATGCCGACACCGCCCGGTAGCTCTGGGGGCTGCTCAAATTTGAACCACACGTCGGCCTTCGCACTATCGGGCTG
>Ga0210405_10000639_pt1 | contig 44865 bp, 41 predicted proteins | sample IncBWH11MmetaG_FD_155492 | JGI IMG/M metagenome (GOLD analysis project Ga0210405, IMG submission 155492) | Forest soil microbial communities from Barre Woods Harvard Forest LTER site, Petersham, Massachusetts, United States - Inc-BW-H-11-M | ecosystem: Environmental > Terrestrial > Soil >... | reverse complement strand
CCATCCTCGACCCTTCCCCAGACCCGGCAGAACTTCCAGAGCCTTCTCGCTCGCTGGGCCGGATGGTGCCCAGTCTGCCGCAGGATCTTTCAGAATGACTCCTCATGACTTAACGGAGTAATACTAGGAACCTGCCAGAGATATCAACGCTCGCCAGATCGGGAAGCCAATCTGATGGGTCACGACGGTGATTCCACTCATGGACGCGACCCGATTGCAACACCCGAATGGCTTCATCTCGGGGCATGTTCATGGGATAGCCAGGCGCCCGCGGCAGGTCCAGGGGTAGGTTGCTCGCCCGGCGGCACCGGGTCGGTCATGTGGGCGCTCGGTTGCGTATCAACGATAGCACGGCAGCCGGGGGTGTGGCGCGGGTCGCACCCGCGCCAAACCTGGTGTCTGACGGCGGATACCACCCCCGGATGGCTTCCTTGCCGCTGCGGGGCTTCCGCGGTATTGTTTCGCTCGCTCCCGTGAACGCTCGGAGGATCTATCCTTCAATGGCCATGTCGAACCGCCTTTCGCCCGGGGCCTTGCTGGTCACTTTTCTACTGCCAGGGATGGCCTTGGCCGCGCCGGTCCTGGGGCCGGAGATCCAGGTCAACGTCAGCACCATGGACGTCCAGATGAACCCCCAGGTCGCGGTGTTCCCCGACGGCGGGTTCATCGTGGCGTGGGTGGTGCAGCCGAAGGCGAGTCCGGGCGCCGCCCGCACGACCGGAGTGCACGCTCGCCTGTTTGCCGCGAACGGTGCGCCGGCGAGCGGCGAGTTCCTGCTCGTGTCGCCCGGCAACGTCATCGCGCTGGACGGTCTGGTGGCGACCTCCGACGACGGCTTCGCGGCGGTGTGGGACAGCTACGGCAAACCCGCGGGCGACGGTCCCGGGGTCGTCCAGCAGGTGGAGGTGCAGATGTTCGAGCGCAGCGGGTCGCCGTCGACCCGCGCCGCGCTCGCCCACCTGCCGAGCCGCTTCGATCGCTATTCCGGGGTGGTGACCGCAACCGCCGAGGGCCGGGTGGTCGTCGCCTGGGCCGCCGACGTCGGTTACCAGACGTCGATCGGCTACTACAACAATGCCGCGGCGCGGATCTTCTCTGCCCGGCTCGCGCCCTTGACCGGCGAATTGCTGCTGAGCATGGGTTCCGGCGTGGACGGCTCGGGTCCCTTCCCCGACGCCATCGCCTTGGCGCCCGACGGGTCGCTCACGGCGGCGCTGACCTACTACGGCGACAGCATCAACGTCTTTGCCGTGCGTGTGGCGCAGAGCGGCAAGGCCCTGCCTGTCGACCCGCTCTACCCCGACGCGGAGACCAGCTACGACGCGTCACTGGCCATGAAACCAGACGGCAGCTTCGCCGCCGTCTGGGATGAGCAGACCCCCGCTTTCCCCTGGTTGCTGCCGCTGAGGCCCGAGCCGCCCGGCCCCATCCACGGTCGCCTGTTCGACGCCGACGGCACCGCCGAGGGGCCGGATGCGTTTCAGGTCAACCGCCGCGCGCCCGGCCAACGCACGCTCCCCAAGATCGTTTGGCAACCTGCCGGCGGCTATATCACGATCTGGGAGGACGAATCGGGACAGGACGGCGACGGCACCGGCATCTTCGGTCGTTTCCTGAGTGCCAACGGCGCCCCTGCCGGCGGCGATTTTCGAGTCAACCTCACCACCGCCGGCAACCAGAGCTCCCCGGCCCTCGCCGCCGGCCCCAAGGCCACCGCCGTTGCCGTCTGGCTGAGCGGCACCGCCACCGCCGTTTACGCCCGCCTCATCACCCTACCCTGACCTGCCTCGTGCAGCCCGGGGACGATCACCCCCGCTGGGTTGCGATGGTACGATCGGTGCCGTGAACCTCGACGAGATCAGAGCTTTCGCCGGCCGGGAATGGGGGCCGCCCCGCCCAGCTGGCCGAGGATCGAGCATGAATCCCCTCAGCGTTGCCCACAGGCGGCTCTTCCGGGTCGCCGCCTGGATCTTGGTCGTGGCGCTGCATCCGCATGGCGGCGCGGCCGCCGAGAGCGGACCCGACCCCGAACACACCCTGGTGGTCGAAGGCGTTGGTCGCACCTACCGCGTGCACGTGCCGAGTGGCTACAAGGCGACCGTATCCGTGCCCCTGCTGCTCGCCTTTCACGGCGCCGGCAGCAACAGCGGGGATATGGACTACCTGACCGGTCTGGACAAAGTCGCCGACGGTGCCGGGTTCCTGGTCGTCTACCCGCAAGGCATCGACTACCGCTGGCACGCCGGCCGCGAAACCAGCAGCACCGGCGTCCAGGTGGACGACCTCGGCTTCGTGCACGCCCTCCTCACTCGCCTCGAGAGCGACTACGCGGTCGACAAGCAGCGCGTCTACGCCACCGGCTTTTCGAACGGCGCCTTCTTCAGCCAACGGCTGGCCTGTGTGATGGCGGCGGATTTCGCCGCCGTGGCCTCGGTCTCGGGTCAGATGTCGCGGGCTCTCTCGCTGGTTTGCAAGCCGACGCGGCCCATCTCGATGTTGCTGATGCACGGCACCGCCGACCCCATCGTGCCCTACGACGGGGGCAATATGGAGGGGTCGCGCGGCAACCCCCTCCTGTCGGTCGCCGCCACGGCCGCCTTCTGGGAGCACGCCGACGCCTGCCCCGGCGGCGGCGGCGCCAGCGTCAACCTGCCCGACGCCAGCCCGGGCGACGGCACCCACGTCCGTCGCGAAGCACACGCCGGCTGCGCCGCCGGCACCGAGGTGACCCTCTACACCATCAAGCATGGCGGCCACACCTGGCCCGACGGGCCGCAGTACGATCAGGTCTTCATCATCGGCAAGGTCAGCCGCGCCCTCGACGCCAGCGCCACGATCTGGGAGTTCCTGGCGCGCCATCCTCTGCCGGCGCAGCCGTAGCGCCCCCGGCGCGGGGGGTGGCCCGGCTACCCGCGAGGGGCGCGTTGTCGTAGCATCTCCGGCATGAGCCTGCGGCACCATCTCCAGGACGGCGAGCAGATCCTCTACGAGGCCCACCCCAGCCGCGTGCCGCTGCTGCCGCCGCTCACCCTGGCGGCGGTCGCGGCGCTGGCCGGCGTGGTCGGCTGGAACCTGACCGGCGGCCAGCGCTGGGTGCTGCTGCTGGCCGGCGCGGTGGTGGCGGCGGCGCTGATCGCGGCGCTGGTCCGCTACCTGGAGCTCGCCGCCAACCAATACGTGCTGACCGACCGGCGGCTGCTGCGGCTGCGCGGCATCCTGAGCCAGAGCTCGATGGACTCCTATCTCGACAAGATCAACAACGTCGAGCACCACCAGACGTTCTGGGGCCGCCTACTGGGCTATGGCGACGTCGAGATCGACACCGCCGCCGGGAGCGGCGCGGAGGTCTTCCCGCGCATCAGCCAGCCGCTCGCCTTCAAGCGCGCCGTCGACGCTGCCACCATCGCCTACCACAACGCTCCGGCCGGCCAGCCGGCGCCGGCCGCGGGTGCGGCGGTTTCGGGCGCCGACCGCATCCGCCAGCTCAAGCGCCTGATGGATGACGGCCTGATCTCGCCCGCCGAGTTCGAGGCCAAGCGCAAGCAGCTGCTCGACCAGATCTGACGCCCGGCGGCAGGGCGGGCCGGCCCAGGAAACGGGGACCGGCCGGACCGCGGGCCGGCCCCGGTGAACGGAACCTGCCGGGCAGGGCCGGCGCGCCTACTGGCAGGGGAAGTTGTTCATCACGTAGTAGGGCGTGATCGTTCCCCAGCCGCCGGAATTGCCAATGCAGTAGTAGCGGTAGCCAACCGCCGGTCCGGTGTGGCCGGCATTGCTGTAGTAGACGAAGTCGTGCCCCGTCTTGGTGGCGCCCGCCGCCGGCGCGGCGGCGAAGACGCCCACCAGCAGGAGCGCAAGGCTCCCGGCGAGCAGGAAGACGAGCAGCGTGCGGCGATAGGGGCGCAAGACCTGGAGCATCGGCAACCTCCGTTGGTGAGTGCGGGACGTTCTACCAGAGGTAGTGTCCGCCGGGGAGGGCGCGGAGACGTGGACGCCGCGGCCGCCGGTGCGAGGACCGGTTCAGGGAGACGGCGGCAGCAGGGCGGGGATCGTGCGGCGGCCGTGGATGCGGTAGATACGGAAGTCGCTGTCGAGGGTGAGCAGAGGGCTGCCCGTGTTGATCTCGGCGAGATGAATCAGGCAGGCGTCGGCCAGCGAGATGGGCAGCTGTGCGTAGCGCGCCAGGAGACGGTGGACGGCGGCGAGATGAGCTCCCAGCGAGAAACCGATGCGCACCAGGTCGCGCTCGACCAGCTCGAGGACCGCCGGCGGGCCTTCCGGCTGGTGGCGAAGGAGGAAGCAGGCCTCCGAGAGCACCGCCTCGCAGGTGAGCAGCGGCGGCTCGATCTCGCCCAGCCGTGCGACCGCCCAGGGATGGAAGCGATCGCGCCGGTTGAGGAAGGCGACCAGCGGGCCGGTGTCGAGGAGCGCGGGGGTCTTCAACCGCCGTAGCCGTCCAGGTGGGCGGGGTTGCCGGCAAGGTCCTCCGGCCCCTCGACGCGGCCGGCAAGATCGCGCGCCCGGTCGGCGAAGGAGCCGGCAGCAGGCTCGGCGGCATGCGGCAGGTAGGATGCCAGCGCTTCGCGGATGATGGCCGAACGGCTGACGCCCTTGCGCTCGGCCAGACGACGCAATTCGGCGAGCAGCGAGTCGGGGAGCTTCAGCGAGATGGGCATGTGCGCGGTCCGGGTGATACCTGTAGGGCAGAATGGTAGTGCGGAAAGGGGGGGAAGGCAACCTTGGCAGGGGGCGCGGTGTCGCGGAGGCCCGGCCTTCCCTCCTGTACAATGGCGTGAATGAGCCGTAACTCTGTTGCCGCCGCCGTCACCCTGAGCGGGCTCGTCGAGGAGCTGCGGGCCGACTCCCGGCTGGGGCCGCAGATCGTGCATTCGGCCTACCTGCCGGCGCAGGCGGCGCGCCACGCCGAGCTGGAGCCGCCGCTGCCGGCGGCGCTGGCGGCAGCGCTGGCACGGGGGGGCGTGGAGCGGCTGTGGAGCCACCAGGCGGCGGGGGTCGCGGCGGTGCGGCGGCGCCGCGACGTGCTGATCACCACGCCCACCGCTTCGGGCAAGTCGCTGGTGTTCCAGGTGCCCGCTCTCGCCGAGGCGGCCGCCGGCGGGCCGGGACGGGGGTTGTTCCTGTTCCCGCTCAAGGCGCTGGGACAGGACCAGCGCGGCAAGCTGCGGCGGCTGGCCGCGGACGCGGGCCTCGACGAGGAGCAGGCGGGCTGCGAGATCTACGACGGCGACACGCCGGCGGCGCGGCGGGCGGCGATCCGCAAGCGGCTGCCGCGGGTGCTGATCTCGAATCCCGACATGCTGCACCTGGGGATCCTGGGCCACTGGACCAGCTGGGGGCCGCTGCTCGCCGATCTGTCGTGGATCGTGCTCGACGAGCTGCACACCTACCGCGGCATCTTCGGCAGCCACTTCCACCACGTGCTGCAGCGGCTGCTGCGGCTCTGCCGGTCGGTGGGGGGCGACCCGGTGCTGATCGCCTCGTCGGCCACCGCGGCCAACGCCGGCCAGTTCGCGGCCGACCTGACCGGGCGTCCCTTCGAGTGGATCGCCGAGTCGGGGGCGCCGCGCGAGGGACGCCACCTGCTGCTGGTGCGCCCGGACGGGTCGCCCTACACCGCGGCGCTGCGGCTGTTCGTGCGCTGCCTCGACGCCGGCCTGAAGACGATCGTTTTCACCAAGGCGCGGCGGATCACCGAGCTGCTGTATTCGTGGCTGCGCCGCCAGGAGCCGGCGCTGGCCTCGCGCGTCGCCTCCTACCGCGCCGGCTTCCTGCCGGAGGAGCGCCGCGACGTCGAACGCGCCCTGTTCGCCGGCACCCTGGACGGCGTGATCTCGACCTCGGCGCTGGAGATGGGCATCGACGTCGGCGGCCTCGACGCCTGCATCCTGGTGGGCTACCCGGGAAGCATGATGGCCACCTGGCAGCGCTCCGGCCGGGTGGGGCGCGACGGGCGGGAATCGATCACCATGATGGTGGCGATGCCGGATGCCCTGGATCAGTATTTCCTCGATCACCCGCAGCAGTTCCTGGAGCGGCCCTGCGAGCGCCTGGTGGTCGATCCCGGCAACCAACCGGTCGCCCGCGGGCACCTGCTGTGCGCCGCCGCCGAGCTGCCGCTCGAGCCGCGCCAGGACGCCGCCTATCTCGAACGCCACCGGACGAGCCTCGACGAGCTGCTGCGGCAGGGGCAGCTGCTGCAGGCGGCGCCGGCGCCGCCTGAGCCGCCCGGTGCCGCGCCGCCCGCTGCCGAGTCGCGGCCGGAAGGCGAGATCTTCTGCCTGCGGCGCCACCCGCAGCGGCTGATCCAGCTGCGCGGCACCGGCAACACCTTCGCCATCCTGGCCGGTGCGGCGGGCGCCGGCAAGGCGGCGGCCGGCGGCGAACCCGGCCCTGGCGGCGCCGGCGGCCGCTTGATCGGCACCATCGATGCGGTGCGGGCGCTGCATGAGTGCCACCCGGGCGCGGTGTACCTGCACGCCGGCCGCCAGTACCTGGTCGAAGCGCTGGAGCGCGAGGAGCGGCGGGTGCGCGCCGTCGCCGCCGATCTCGACTACTTCACCACGCCGCTGACCGAGAAGCAGACCGAGATCCTGGAAGTGCTGCGGCAGCCGGAGAGCCCGGCGGCGGGTCCGCTGGTCGCCTGCCTCGGGCGGCTCAAGGTGACCGAGTGGGTGGTGGGCTTCGAGCGCAAGCGCGTGCACGGGCAGGAGACCATCGATCAGACGCCGCTCGAGCTGCCGCCGGTGGAGTTCGAGACCGTCGGGTTGTGGTGGCAGGCGCCACGCCATTTCGAGGAGACGCTGCGGCGGGCCGGCGAGCATTTCCTGGGGGCGCTGCACGCCAGCGAGCATGCGGCGATCTCGCTGTTCCCGCTGCTGGCGCTGTGCGACCGCGGCGACATCGGCGGCATCTCCTATCCCTTCCATCCGCAGGTGGGATGCGGGGCGGTGTTCGTCTACGACGGCCATCCCGGCGGGGTCGGCATCACCGCCCGCGGCTACGAAGACCTCGCCGGCCTGCTCGAACAGGTGCTGCAGCTGATCGCCGGCTGCCCCTGCGAGACCGGCTGCCCCTCCTGCATCCAGTCGCCGAAATGCGGCAACGGCAACCGCCCGCTGGACAAGCCCGGCGCGATGCGCATGCTGCGCCTGCTGCTGGGCCGCGAGCCGGCGGCGGTGCCGGCGGTGCCGCCCCTGCCGCCGGCGACCCCGCCGGCATTGCCGGCGCCGGCCGCGCTGCCGGCGGCGGCCGGGGGATCTGCGGCGGTCGGGGAGGAGGGAGGGGGCGCGGCCGAACCGGCGCCCGGCGGGGCAGCCACGCAGGCCGCCGGGACTGCCGGTATCCTCGGAGACGCGGCCTGGCGGCGGGCGCGGCTGCCCGGAACGGTCGCCGGCGGTCCGGACGCGAGCGGCGCCGTGCCGCCCCGCTGGCTGTCCCACGAGCAGGCGCGGCGCCATCGCGAGCTGCCCCGGACGGTGCTGTTCGACGTCGAGACCCTGCGCTCGGCGGCGGAGGTGGGAGGATTCGGCAACTGCCACCGGATGGGGGTGGCGATCGCCGTCGCCTGCTTCCTCGAAGAGGGGAGCTTCGCCAGCTTCGGGGAGCGCCAGGTGCACGAGCTGGCCGCGGCGCTGCGGCAGGCGACGCTGGTGGTGGGCTTCAACGTCAAGCGCTTCGATTTCGGCGTGCTGGCCGGCTACACCGGCGAGGACTACTGCCGCACCCTGCCGACCCTGGACCTGCTCGAGGAGATCCACCGCCGCCTGGGGTTCCGCGTCGGCATGGGCCGGCTGGCGCTGGACACCCTGGGCCTCGGCAAATCCGCCGACGGTTTGCAGTCCCTGGAGTGGGTCAAGCAGGGGCGCCTGGACCTGGTCGAGTCCTATTGCCGTCGCGACGTCGAGATCCTGCGCGACCTCTACCTCCACGGCCGGCGCGAGGGCTGCCTCTTCTACCAGGACAGCCGGCGCGAGGTGCGGCTGCGGTTGGCGGTCGATTGGTAGGTGCGACCTGGCCGGTGCGACGGCTTCAGGCCCGGGGGCCTTCGCGTAGCGCCTCGGCGGTGATGGGCAGCTCGCGGATACGCTTGCCGGTGGCGGCAAAGACGGCATTGGCGACCGCCGCGTAGACCGGCGGCACCGGCTGCTCGCCGACGCCAAAGGGCGGCAGGTCCGACGCCACGGTCCAGGTCTCGACGCGCGGCGCGTCGCACATGCGCATGACCGGGAAGTCGGCATAGGTGCTCTGCTCGACCCGGCCGCCGGCGAAGGTGATGCGGCCGTACAGGGTGGCGGAAAGGCCCCAGAGGACGGCGCTTTCGACCTGGCCTTCGAGGCCGCTCAGGTTCACCACCTGGCCGCAGTCGATGGCGCAGACGACGCGGTGGACGCGGACGTCGCCGTCGCCGCCGACCGAGACCTCCGCCACCTGCGCCACCATGGTTTGCCGGTGGTAGGCGTTGCAGGCGATGCCGCGGCCGCGGCGGCGGCCGTCGCCCGCGGGCGGCAGCGGGCCGCCCCAACCGGCCCTGTCCGCGGCGAGCCGCAGCACCCGCCGCAGCCGGTCGCCGTTGTGGAGCTCGAGCGTCCGCCGCTTGACGGTGCCGGGCGAGGCGATGAGGTCGAGCCGCAACGCCAGCGGATCGCGCCCCGCCGCGTGCGCCAGCTCGTCGACGAACGACTCGCGGGCGAAGACGGTGGCAGGATATTCGACCGAGCGCCATGCCCCGGTGGGGACCGGCGCCGCGAGCGGGGCGTAGTCGACGCGCAGCGCCGGGAACGCATACGGCGTGTCGGGGCCGCCCCAGGGGCTGCCGTCGTAGAGGTCGGGGTCGTCGGCCTTGAAGGCGCCGAACATGGACAGGTGGAAGGTGGCGGCGCGGTGGATGCAGGCCACCGGCTTGCCGGCGGCGTCGAGGCCCGCGCTCAGCCGCTGCAGCGCGGCGGGCTGGAAGGTCCCGTGCCGCATGTCGTCTTGCCGCGTCCAGACCACCTGCACCGGGAACGCCACGCGCCGCGCCAGCTCCACCGCCTCGATCACGTAATCGTAGGCCAGCCGCCGGCCGAAGCCGCCGCCGAGCAGCGCGACATGGATCCGCACGGCGGCGGGCGCGATGCCGAGGAGCTTCGCCACGTCCCGCTGCGCCTCGTTCGGCGCCTGGGTGCCGACCCAGATCTCGCAGCCGTCCGGCCGCACGCGCGCGGCGCAGTTCATCGGCTCGACCGGCGCATGGGCTTGAAAGGGATAGTGATACTCGGCGTGCAGCCGGCGCGCGGCGCCGGCGAGCGCGGCCTCGGCGTCGCCGTCCGCCCGGGTGGTCCTGCCGGCGGCGTCGAGCGCGGCCGCCAGCCGGCGCCGGTAGGTGTCGGTCGAGTCGTGCGCCCGCGGCCCTTCATCCCACTCCACGCGCAGGGCGTCGCGGCCCTTCATCGCGGTCCAGGTGTCGGCGGCGACGACGGCGATGCCGGTGGGGATCGCCACCACCTCGAGCACGCCGGGGATCGCCATGGCCGCCGCGGCGTCCCAGCGCCGCGCCTTGCCGCCGAAGACCGGACAGCGCGCCACCACCGCCCGGCGCAGTCCGGGGACCCGGGCGTCCAGGCCATAGATCGCCGCGCCACGAACGATCCGCGGGCCGTCGATGCGCGGCACCCTGGTGCCGACGAGGGTGTAGTCCTTTGCCGCCTTGAGCGGGGGATCCTTCGGCACCGGCAGCGCGGCGGCGGCGGCCGCCAACTCGCCGAAGCCGATGGCGCCGCCGCGCTCGCGCAGCACCCGGCCGCGTTCCACCCTGCAGGAAGCCGCCGGCACGCCCCACCGCGCCGCCGCCGCGGCGCGCAGCATCTCCCGCGCCGCGGCTCCCGCCTGCCGCAGGGGGTCCCACGAATCGATGACGCTGCTGCTGCCGCTGGTACGCATGTCCGGGAAGGTGGCGCCGGGGGAGGCGTGGCGGATCTCGATCGTCGACCAGTCGGCGCCGAGCTCCTCGGCCAGGATCATCGCCAGGGAGGTGTGGGCGCCCTGGCCCATCTCGGACTTGGCGACGGTGAGCGTGACCTTGCCGGCGGCGTCGATCGAGATCCAGGGACTTGGCGAGAAGGCGGCGGCGGCGGCGGTGGCGGCGGCAGCGGTCGTCTTGACCACCTCGCCGCCCTCGCCGGTGGCGGTGGCGCGGAACTGCAGGACCAGCGCGGCGGCGCCGCCCATGGCGCCCAGCTTCAGGAAGTCGCGGCGGGTGGCGGTCATCGGGAGGCCGCGAGGTGATCGCGGAGGACCCACAGCAGGGGTGTTTCGGGGTCGGCGGTGAAGGATCGCCGGCGGCCGTTGACGTTGATGTCGACGTTGACGGTGAGCTCGGTGGTCGTCATGGTTGCCGGTTTACACCCGGCGCCGCGCGGCCGTCCCGAGGGAACGGCGAGGTTCTTCCGAGGTCTCGCGGAGGCCGGCGGCGGGGCGGGCTGGGCTGGGCTGGGCTGTAGCTATGGGTTTTCGAGGCGCACGACGGTGCAGTCGTGGCTGCCGGCACGGGCGTAGAGGAGCGAGCGGCGATCGGGGGAGACGGCGAAGCCGGACCAGCGCCGGAGCGGCATGCGAGGTGATCGCCGCCGGCGATCCTGCCGCCAACCGCCCGGCGATGCGCAGCTCGCCCGCGGCGCCCGGAGCGCCGGCGGGCTGACGACGAGGTGTTACCGGGGGAGAGTCGACCGACATCCGTAAGACCTGTAACGCCTGCAAGCGGCAGGAGTATAGCGAAGGGTCGTGGTCGTCGGAGGGCGGGACGGTAGGGTCCGCGTGCCCGGCGGGGCCTCGCCGCTTGCGCCGCGTCGAGGATCGCCCACCGGGCGGCGCCAACCAGAAGCTAGAAACTGAACGAGTAGGTGATGCTGCCGGCTCCCTGGCGCAGGCTGGCGGTCTGGGCGGGGAGGCTGAAGGTCTTGAACACCGTGCCGCCCTCCAAGCGGATGGCGAGCACGAAGCCCGCCACGGTATAGGGGGTCGGCGCCCCATGCGTCGTTTGCGCGCTCATCTCGAACTGCAGGGTGTGGTTGCCGGGACCGATGGTGCCGGTCGCGCTCATCGGCACCGCCGCCACCGGCGGCGCCGTGCACTGAAAGCCCGAGATGTCGCCGTCGTCATTCTGCACGAGCGTCCGATCCGCCTGCGGACAGGAGTCCGCGACCACCGTGCCGTCGAGCTGGATGGTGGCTTCCAAGATGGTCGCCGCGCCGGCGGCGTTGCTGAGGTTGGTGCTCAAGGCGAAGGTGTGCGACGTGAACGTGGGAGCGGTGGGGCCGGTGGCGCCGCCATGGCTGCAACCTCCCAGGCCGAGGGCCCAGGCGGTCGCCACGCACAGCGCCGTCCGCTTGATCTGATGGAGCTGCTCGATCTGCATGATCCTGCCTCCCGGTAAACGGTGAAGCCTGGAACGGCCGCGCACGCTCGCGGCCTCTCGCCGGCCGCCGGCAACGGTTGCCGCCGACCGGCAGCCATGCCAACCCTACCGTTGCACGTGAATCGCGAAAAGAGCATGAACATGCGTCGCCGCGCCGCGGGCAAGCAGCTGAAGTGTACGATGGCTCCCGGGAGGACGACGGCGACATGCGGGTCTTGATCACCGGCGGCTCGGGACTGATCGGCAGGGCGGTCGCGGCGCCCCTGGCGGCCCAGGGCCACGAGGTGGTGGTGCTGTCGCGCGACCCGGAGCGGGTGCGGGGACTGCCCGCGGGAGTGCGCGCGGCGGCCTGGGACGGACGTACGGCGGCCGGCTGGGAGGGGCTGCTGACGGCAGGATCGGCGGTGCTCAACCTGGCCGGCGAGGGGATCGCCGCCGGACGGTGGACCGCCGAACGCAAGCGGCGCATCCGCGCCAGCCGGATGGACGCCGGCCTGGCGGTGACGGCGGCGGTCCGGCAGGCGACCGCGGACGGGCGCCGGCCGGCGGTGGTGCTGCAAGCCTCGGGGGTGGGCATCTACGGCGATGCCGGCGACCGGGAGGTGGACGAGGAGGCCCCTCCACCCCCGGCCGGCGCCGACTTCCTCGCCGAGGTGTCGGTCGCCTGGGAGGAGTCCACCGCGGCGGTCGAGGCGCTCGGGGTGCGGCGGGCGGTGCTGCGCACCGGCGTCGTGCTGGACCGCGGCGGCGGCGCGCTGCCGAAGCTGTTGCCGCCCTTCCGCCTCGGGATCGGCGGACCGCTCGGCGGCGGCCGCCAGTGGTTCCCCTGGATCCACATGGCCGACGAGGTGGGCGCCATCCACTTCCTGCTCGCGACCGCCGCGGCGCACGGTCCGTTCAATCTCTGCGCGCCGGAACCGGTGACCAACCGCGACTTCGGCAACGCCCTCGGGCGGCAGCTGCACCGGCCCAGCCTCCTGCCGGTCCCCGCGCCGGCGCTGCGCCTGGCGCTCGGCGAGATGGCGGCGGCACTGTTGCGCAGCCAGCGGGCCGTGCCCCGGCGGCTGCTCGCCGCCGGCTACCGCTTCCGCTTCCCCGATCTGCCCTCGGCGCTGGCCGACCTGCTGGGCTGAGGCGCGATCAGCCCCAGCGCTCGCGCAGCGCCGCGGCGACCGCCTCGCGCAGCGGCGCCGGCGTGTAGACCCGGTAGCGGTCGATGCGCGCCAGGTGGCGGATGAACTGGCTGGCGCTCTCCATCGGTTCGAGCGAGCCGTCGAAGCGCCGCACCAGCACGCGGCTGCGGCCCCGGCCCATGCCATGCGGGTCTTTCGCCGAGTTGGAGAGCAGCAGGTTGCCGCCGCCGAAGCGGTCGACCAGGTCCGGCAGCAGGGCCTCGAAACGATCCTTCTCGTCGCGGCTCAGATGCTCGCGGGTCTCGAACGCCAGCGGGAAATGCTCGCGCGCCACCACCGCCCGGGCATGCGCGCTGGGCGATTGACGCATGGTCGTCCAGGTCGCGACGTCGTCGTCGGCGAGGAAGCGCTCCGGATCGGCGGCCCAGCGCCGCCCGCCGGCTTCCAGCCAGGCGTTGAAATGCAGCTCGAGCGCCTTGCCGGTGACGTTGAAATAGACCTGGGTGAACATGTAGTAGCGCGCCATCACCAGCGCTTCGAGGGCGTGCACCCCGCCCTCTTCGACGCCGATCCCCCAGGCGCCGCTCTCCGGGTCTTCGAGCGGCAGCATGGTGTCGAGCAGCCGCTCGAGGTCGTAGCTGCCGTAGCGCACACCGCAGAACAGGCCGTCGCGCAGCAGGTAGTCCATCTTGTCGACGTCGAGCTCGCCCGAGACCACCTGCGCCAGCAGCTTGCGGCTGGGACTGGCGTGCGGGTCCCGCGAACCGGCGAGCAGGCGGATGACGTCGGCGGCGCCGAGGCCCTCGCCGTGGCGGGCGAAGATGCTTTCGAGCTCCGGGGTGGTGATCAGCCGCCGGGTCATCTCCTCGTGGTCGAGGCCCTGCTCGAACAGCTCTTCGGCGGAATGGCTGAACGGCGCGTGCCCGAGGTCGTGCAGCAGCGCGGCGGCGCGCGCCAGGCGGCGCTCGGGCGCCCGCGCGCCGGCCGGCAGCAGACCGTCGCCCTTGCCGCACAGCGCGTCGTAGACGCGGCCGGCCAGATGCATGGCGCCCAGGGCATGGCTGAAGCGGCTGTGCTCGGCGCCGGGGAAGACCAGGAAGGTGAAGCCGAGCTGGTGGATGAAGCGCAGCCGCTGGAACGGGCGGCTGGCGATGAGCGCCGCCTCCAGCGGGTCCGCCCGGATGAAGCCGTGCACCGGATCGCGGATCGAGAGCACGCGGGCGGGTCAGTTGAGCTGGTTGTTGGCGGCGAGATGGCGGAACGGCCGCAGCCGATCGATCACCAGCTGGCGGCTGCGCAGGATGGACAGCACCGACAGCCCGCGGTCGGGCAGCGCCTCCTGCAGCAGCTGCTGCTTGCGCACCGGCGGCACGTCGAGGTCCGCGGCGATGCGGTTGACCAGCTCCTCGAAGGCGGACCGCCCGGCCAGGTCGGCAAGCTCGGCCACCTGGTCGGCGTTGAACGGGAAGCGGTCGCCGAGCTCCGTCGCCAGGCCGCGCAGCAGCGCCATGATGCCGCTGCGCACGGTGACGATGCCGGCGTCGCGCTCGTTGAGCCACGGCTCCTCGACCGGTTCGACCAGCGCCTGGCGGTAGGGCTCCGCGGCCACCTCCCGGCAGAGCCGGAAGCGGAACTCGCCGTGCAGCAGGATGTTGGAGCAGCCGTCCGGCAGCAGCTCGGCATCCAGCAGCCGGCCGGCGGTGCCGCCGGGAAAGACCTCGGGGCGGCCGGTGGCGTCGAGCGTCGGGCCGGGCTTGAGCAGCACGATGCCGATCCAGCGGGCGTCCTCGTCCTGCTCGATGACGTCGCGCACCAGACGGCGGCAGGAGGGTTCCGCCACGTGCAGCTTGAGCTCGGTGCGCGGGAAATGCACCACGTCGGCGAGGGGGAAGAGCGGCAGCCTCGGGCTGTGAGGTCCGTTCGCCATGGCTCATGATACCGCGCCGGATACCGCGCCGGCTGTGCCAGAATCCTGCCGTGCGGCCGGCCGCGGCGGCGGGCGCGCCGCCGCGACCCGCAACCGCCGCGACCCGCCACCGGAGGCCAGACATGCCGCTGAAAGCGCTCGACGCGTCCGCTCGCCACGCCGCTGCCCGCTGCACCGCGGTGGTGGCGGCCGTGGCGCTCCTGCTGTTGCGCGCGCCGGCGCTGCCGGCGCGCCAGGATGCCGGCGAGGCCATCGCCAGGGGCGACGCCGCCTGGGAACGCCGCGCCGAGGGGCACACCGGCGCTCACGCCGCCGCGGGTCCGATCGGCGAGGCGATCGCCGCCTACGAGCAGGCGCTCAAGGCGCAGCCGGAGCGGCTGGAAACCTACTGGAAGCTGTTGCGCGCCGAGCACTACCGCGGCCAGTTCGTGGCCGTCACCCACGAACAGAAGCAGGCGGTCTTCGGCCCCGCCCGGACGGTGGCCGAGGCCGGGCTCGACCGGCTGGCGCGCAAGGCCGGCGGGCGCGAACGGCTCGACGCGATGGCGCCGCCGGCGGTCGCCAAGGCGCTCGCCGGCGTCGCGGAGACGGCGCCGCTGTATCTGTGGGCGGGGATCCACTGGGGGTTGTGGGGCGACAATTTCGGCCGGCTCGCCGCCGCCAGGCAGGGAGTGGGGGACCGGGTCCGTCGCTACTCCGAGGTGGTCATCGCCGTGGACGAGCGCTTCGAGGACGCCGGCGGCCACCGGCTGCTCGGACGCCTGCACACGCTGGCGCCGAAGGTGCCGTTCCTCACCGGCTGGGTCGATCGCGACCAGGCGGTAACGGAGCTGCGGCGGGCGGTGGCTCTCGCTCCGGACTATCCGCTGAACGCGGTGTTCCTGGCCGACGCCCTGTTGCAGCACCAACCTGCCAAGGCCGGCGAGGCGCGCCGGCTGCTGCACCGGGTGGTGGAGCGGCCGCCCGCGCCCGCGCTGGTGGTCGAGGACGAGGACGCGATCGCCCAGGCCCGCGCGCTGCTGGCGAAATACCCGGGGTAGGCGAGCTCGCGATCGGAGTGGGCGAGGGGGTGTCGTCTCAGCGGATGACCGGCAGCTCTTCGACGTCGATACCGGGGGCGAGGGCTTGCGACACCTGACCGGCGTGGCTGAGGGCCACCGCCGCCAGCAGCAGGCCCACGGCCAGCGCCAGCGGGCGCAGGACCCGGGGCAGCCAGCGGGCCGCCAGCAGCAGCAGCGCCGCGGCGAGGCAGGTCAGCTCGAGCCCCTGGTGCCAGAGCGCGCCGCGCAGCTCCGGCGGCAGCAGCGGCAGGTAGGCGAGCATGGCGACGCCGCCGGCGATCGCCCAGCGCGGGCGCCCGGGGGCCAGCAGCTCGCCGGCCGCCAGCATCAGCGCCAGCCGGCAGACGGCCAGCAGCAGGAACCACGGCTCCGGGCTGGTCGGCCCGTCGCCGGCGCGCAGCAGCTCGCCCGCCCAGGCGGCGACGGCGCCGGCCGCCAGCCCGAGCGTGCCCACCAGCCGGTCGCCGGCGCCGGCCAGCCGGCTGCCGGCCAGGCTGACGATCACCGCGGCGCCGATCAGCGCCGGGACGAGCACCGCCAGCAGCCCTCCGGGCGGCGAGGAGAGCAGCGGCACCAGCCGGGCGGCGATGGCGGCGTCGGGGTTGCGGCTGGCCAGCGCATAGGCCGCGACCGGCGCCGCCAGCGCCAGCGGCAGGCTGGCGAGGCGCCAGAGCCGGCGGCCGCGCGCCGTCTCCGCGGCTGCCGGCGCCGCGGTCTTTGCCGTCGCCGTCTGCGTCGCCGAGATCGCCGGCGCCGAGAGCTCCGGCGCCGAGAGCTCCGGCGCCGCTGCCGCCAGGCGCCAGGGCACCGTCGCGTGTGCGCCCCAGGCGACCAGCAGCAGCAAGAGGAGCAGGGAATCGACGATCATGACCGGGAGCCTTTGGGGGCCGGTTCGAGCGGGCGCGGCCGGCGCTCAGCCGCCAGCCGCCGGCGGCTGCCGCCGGGACGGCTCGGTTCCGAGTCGACAGCCGAGGCCGGCAGGCCCGGGCGGGCGGACGCCGCTCCAGCCCAGGCGCTCGACCGGCGGGGCGCTGGCCGGGAGTTGCCGCAGCAGCTCGCCGGGCGTGACGCCGAGCGGCGGGATCGGCAGCTCCGGGGCGATCTCGGCCAGCGGCGCCAGCACGAAGCGGCGCTCGGTCAGCCGGGGGTGGGGCAGGGTCAGCTCGGGGGCCGGCGAGCGCAGGCCGCCGTAGAGCAGCAGGTCGATGTCCAGCGGGCGCGGTCCGAACCGCCGCCCCATGCGGCGGCCGGCCGCCAGCTCGAGCGCCTTGGCGATCGCCAGCACCACCTCCGGCGCCAGGGCGGTGTTGCCGATCGCGGCGGTATTGAAGAAATCGGGTTGCGGCTGCGGGGAAACCGCCGCGCCGCGGTAGAGGGAGGCGACGCGCAGGCCGCCAAGGGTCTCGCCCAGCCGGTCGAGAGCCTCCCGCAGGGCCGCCTCGATCTCGCCGGGGCTGCCGAGGTTGCCGCCGAGCCCGAGCGCCACCAGCTCGGGCGCCGTCACCCTGGCCCCCGGGACCACCGGCGGGCGCGCCGGCTCGGCAGCCGGCGCCACGCCCCGCCGCCGTCGAGGGCAAGCCTGGCGCTACCGATTTGTCCGGTACGGGCCACTAGTCGTCGTCGTCGATGTCCTCTTCGACTTCCTCGGCCTCGGCGCCCACCAGCTCCGGAGCGTCCAACTCGTCGTCCGGGAGCGCCTCGATGACCTCTTCCTCCTCGACCTCGATCGGCTTGACGACCTCGGCCTTGCGCCGGCGGCGCGATGCCTGGGAGGCGGCTGGGGACTCGGCTTGCGTGGCGTTCTTCTGATTGGCGCCACACTTCGGGCAGATCAGCTCGGACTTGCCGAGATCGTAGAACTTGGTGCCGCAATTGAAGCACTCGTGCTTGACTCCCAGCTTCAGCTCAGGCATTGCAGACTCCCGCGCAGCGGTCCCGTTGGGGCCGGTCAGAGGGCGCGAAGCTAGCATCCGACCGGGGGGCTGTCAACCGCGACGGATGCGGCTTCCGGCAGCGGCGGCGAGCGGGCGCCGGGCGCCGATGCGGCGGCCTCCGACGCTTGCGCGACGCTTGCGCGGCCGGGGGGAGAAGGCTACGATGGCTGGGGACCGTCATGCGACCGCGCACACATCGCTTTGCCCTCGTGACGCTCGGGGCCGCCCTGGCGGTGCTGGCTCTGCTGGCGCTGATCACCGCCGAGCCCGCGGCGGCCCTGCATCGTCCCGCGCCCCCCGATCCGATGGCTCCCGGGCTGTCCGGCGCCGATCGCCTGAAGGCCCTGCTCGATCGGGTCAAGCTGCAACAACGGGACGTGCGCACCATCGAGGCGCGCTTCGTCCAGCACCGGGTGAGCGCGATGCTGGTGGCGCCCGAGGATTCGTCGGGCACCTTCTCGTATGCGGCTCCGGATCGCGTGCGGTGGGAGTACCAGGCCCCCACTCCGATCACGGTTGTCATCACTGGCAGCGAGATGACCACCTGGTACCGTGACCTCAAGCGCGCCGAGAGGCTCAAGATCGGCCGCTATTCCAGCCAGGTCTTCAAGTTCCTCGGCGCCTCCGGCAGCATGGACACGCTGCTCGAGTACTTCACCGTCGAGCTCACTCTGCCGAAGGAGAAGGGCGATCCGTACCGCCTCAAGCTGCTGCCGCGGTACGAACGCATCAAGAAGCGCATCCGGTCGATGAGGGTCGACATCGATTCCGAGCGCTTCTTCCCCAACCACCTCGAGTATCAAGAGGCGGACGGAGACGTCACGAGCTACGATTTCAAGGACTTCCTGTGGAATCCGACGCTCCCCGCCGACCGCTTCGCCCTGCAGCTCCCGCCTGGCGTCGAAACCCGGGTCGTCGACCTCGCCAAGGACGCCAAGCCGCAGAGCCGGCCCTGAAGCGAGCCTAGAGCAACGGCTCGGCGCCGGCGGACATTCGCGGACATTCGCGGACATTCGCGGACATCGGCGGACGTCCGCGCCCGCCATCTTCCCTCCCTGCGCGTGGCTCTTTCCTTCGAGGTCCTCGAGGCCGCCCCGGGCGCGGCTGGTCGCGGCGCCACGGGCGCGCGCCGCGGCCGGCTCACCACGCCGCACGGCGTGGTCGAGACCCCTGCCTTCATGCCGGTCGGCACGCTCGGCGCCGTCAAGGGCGTGACGGCGCAGGAGCTGACCGCCGCCGGCGCCTCGATCCTGCTCGCCAACCTCTACCACCTGGCGCTGCGCCCCGGCATCGACACCATCGAGCGCTTGGGCGGCCTGCACCGCTTCACCGGCTGGACCGGCCCGCTGCTGACCGACAGCGGCGGATTCCAGGTGTTCAGCCTGGGCCACCTGCGCACCGTCGACGACGACGGCGTCACCTTCCGCAGCCACCTCGACGGTTCGCCCTGGCGCTTCACCCCGGAAGCGGTGGTGGATTGGCAGGAGCGGCTCGGGGTCGACGTCGCGATGACGCTCGACGAGTGCCCGCCCTGGCCGATCGGCCGCGAGCAGGCCGCCGCGTCCTGGGAGCGCACCCTGGGCTGGGCGCGGCGGGCGCGGGCGGCCTGGCGCGGCGGCGCCGGCGGGAGCGGTGGCGGCCTCTTCGGCATCGTCCAGGGGAGCGTCTTCCCGGACCTGCGGCTGCGCGCCGCCGCCGAGCTGACGGCCCTGGATTTCGACGGCTACGCCATCGGCGGCGTCAGCGTCGGCGAGCCCGCCGACGCGCGCCGGGCGGTGGTCGCGGAGACCGCCGCCGCGCTGCCGCCCGGCAAGCCGCGCTACCTGATGGGCGTCGGCTACCCGGCGGACCTGTGGCACGCGGCGATGCATGGCATCGACCTGTTCGATTGCGTGCTGCCGGCGCGCAATGCGCGGCACGGCATGCTGTTCACCCGCGAGGGGGTGCTCAGGATCCGCCAGGCGCGCTTCCGCGACGACCCGCGGCCGCTCGACCCGGCCTGCTCCTGCCCCTGCTGCACCCGGCAGTCGCGCGCCTTCCTGCACCACCTGATGCGCGCCGGCGAGCTCACCGGCGCGGTGCTGGCGACGCTGCACAACCTCCGTTATTACCTTGACTTTACGGCGGAGCTCCGGCAAGCTATCGCCCTCGGTGCGACGGCGCTTCCCCACGATCCCCCAGAGCAAAGGAGCCCCTGACGCAGGCCACCGGGCACCACCGGCCTGCCGAGACGACGACCCATGACCTCCCAGAACCAATTGCTGCAGCTGGCGCCGCTGCTCCTGATCTTCGTGCTCTTCTACGTGCTGATGATCGTGCCGATGCGCAAGCGCCAGAAGGCCCTCCAGCAGATGATCGAGAACCTCAAGAAGGGGGACCGCGTGATCACCAGCGGCGGCCTCTACGGCGAGGTGGCGGCGATCGTCGGCGCCGCGGTGGTGCTCAAGATCGCCGACAACGTGAAGGTGAAGATCGCGAAATCGGCGATCACCGGCCTCGAGCCGGAGGCGGAGAAAGGCGGTAACCCATGAAGCGCAACCTGCTCTGGCGAGGCCTGCTGATCCTCGCCGTGACCCTGGCGGCTGGCGCCGCCGCCTATCCGCCGCACCAGAAGATCAACCTGGGGCTCGATCTGCGGGGCGGCATGCACCTGGTGCTGCAGGTCCACACCGAGGATGCGCTGCGGGCCGAGACCGACGGCGACATGGCGCGCCTGGCGCAGCAGGTCAAGGACGATTCGCAGGGCAAGCTCGACATCAAGCCGCAGCGCACCGGCGACACCCAGTTCGCGGTGCCCGGCCTCACCCCCGAAGCCAAGACCGCCGTGCTCGACGCCGGCAAGCGCGTCCTGCAGCGCTTCAACAGCAGCGAGCAGTCCGACGCCGTCAGCTTCGCCATGCTGCCGGGCGAGGTCTCGAAGCTGCGCGACCTGTCGGTCAACCAGGCGGTGCAGACGATCCGCAACCGCATCGACGCCTATGGCGTCGCCGAGCCGGTCATCCAGTCCGCCGGCGGCGATCGCATCGTCGTGCAGCTGCCGGGAGTCGACGACCCCGACCGGGTGCGCAAGCTGATCAAGAACACCGCCTTCCTCGAGTTCCGCCTGACCGCCTTTCCCAAGGACGGGTCGCACGCGGTGACCCGCGAGGAGATCCTGCAGAACTATCACGGCAGCGTGCCGCCCGACGTCGAGATCCTGCCCGCCGTGCGTTCCGTGCGCGACACCGGCAGCAACGAGCCGCGCTTCTACGCGGTCGAGAGGCACCGCACCGTGACCGGGCGGGACCTGCGCAACGCGCGGCCCGCGACCGGCAACATGAACCAGCCGATCGTCGAGTTCAGCCTCACCCCCGACGGCGCCAAGTCCTTCTCGACGATGACCGGCGAGCACGTGGGCACCGGGCTGGCGATCGTGCTCGACGGGCAGGTGGTGTCGGCGCCGAAGATCAACTCGCGGATCAGCGACTCCGGCATCATCGAGGGCAGCTTCACCCAGAAGGAGGTCGAGGACCTCTCGACGGTGCTGCGCTCCGGCGCGCTGCCGGCCAGCATCACCTATCTCGAGGAGCGCACGGTCGGGCCGTCGCTCGGCCGCGACTCGATCAACGAGGGGCTGCTCGCCGGCGTCGTCGGCAGCACGCTGGTGATCCTGGTCATGCTGCTCTACTACCACCTGAGCGGCGTCAACGCGATCAGCGCGCTGGTGCTCAACGTGCTGCTGCTGTTCGGCGGCATGGGGCTGCTGCATTCGACGCTCACCCTGCCCGGCATCGCCGGCGTCATCCTGACGGTCGGCATGGCGGTGGACGCCAACGTGCTGGTGTTCGAACGCATCCGCGAGGAGCTGCGCGCCGGGCGCACGGTGCGCTCGGCGATCGACCAGGGGTTCGACCGCGCCTTCACCTCGATCATCGACACCCACGTGACGACGCTGATCTCGGCCATGTTCCTGTTCGAGTTCGGCACCGGACCGATCAAGGGCTTCGCCATCACCCTGATCTTCGGTCTGGTGGCCTCGCTGTTCACCTCGGTGTTCGTCAGCCGCTGGATCTTCGATCTGGTGTTGTCGCGCCGCAAGGTGGCGACGCTGTCGATCTAGCTGTCGATCTAGCGGAAGCAATAAGGAGCGTGGCATGAGGCTGCTGGGCGACACCAACATCGATTTCATGAAGTACCGCAAGTTCTGGATCAGCATCTCGCTGGTCCTGATCGCGGTCTTCTTTTTCGCCGTCTTCTTCATCCACTTCAATCTCGGCATCGACTTCGCCGGCGGCACCCAGCTGACGATGCGCTTCCGCGACCGGCCGCAGGTCGACCAGCTGCGCTCGCTGCTGGCCGCGGGAGGCTTGAACAACGCCGAGATCCAGCGCTTCGACAAAGAGGCGGCCAACGAGGTCATCGTCAAGACCGCGGTCACCAAGGGCACCGAGGAGGGGAGCCGCGACCGCATCGTCGGCGCCCTGAACCGGCGCTACAACCAGGGCGAGAGCGGCAAGCTGGACCTCAACCAGGCGGGGGCCGACGCCATCGCGCCGCTGGTGGGCGGCGATGCCGGTCCGGCCGCCGGCCTGCCGGTCGCCGAGGCGCTGGTCGCCGCCCGCCGCAAGGACGGGATGCTGCGCGACTGGAACGTGGTCGCCGCCACGCCGGGCCTGCGGCCGGAGGCGCTGGCGAGGTTGCGCGACAGGGCGTTCCTGGGCGACTACGCGGTGCTGGGGGTGGAGAACGTCGGGCCGCAGATCGGCAGCGAGCTGCGCAAGAAGGGCTACCTGGCGGTGATCGCGTCGCTGATCGCCATGCTGATCTACATCGGCCTGCGCTTCGAGCTGCGCTTCGGCATCGGCGCGGTGATGGCCTCGATCCACGACGTGCTGGTGACCCTCGGGCTGTTCATCGTCATGCGCTTCGAGTTCAACCTCATCACCATCTCCGCGTTCCTGACCCTGATCGGCTACTCGACCAACGACACGGTGGTGATCTTCGACCGGGTGCGCGAGAACATGCGCAAGAGCCGCCGCAAGCCGCTGATCGAGGTGATGAACGAGAGCATCAACCAGACCCTGTCGCGGACCATCATGACCGGCGGCCTCACCATGCTGACGGTGGCGGCGCTGCTCGCGCTGGGCGGCGACGTGCTGCGCGGCTTCGCCTTCGTGATGACCGTCGGCATCATCGTCGGCACCTATTCCTCGGTCTACGTGGCGAGCCCGTTCGCGCTGCTGTGGGAGCAGATGTTCGGCTCGAAGTCGCGCATCCGCGGCGACGTGACCGGCGCTCCGCCCTCCAATGCCGTCGGGCGCCGCGCCGCGGCCGGCGGTGGGGAAGCGGCCCGCGGCGGCGTGCGGGGGGCCACGGTGACTCCGGCGACCGGGGCGACCGCGGTGACCGCCGGTCGTGCGGCGGGCAGGGCTCTGGGCTCGCTCGGCTCCGCCGCGAGCGGCGCCACCACGAAAGGCGCCGGCGGCGACGCTGCTCCTGCGTCTGTGCCGCAGGCCACGCCGCCGCCGGGCTCGCCGGCCGCGGCCGGTGCCAAGGCGCGGCCGTCGCGCACCTCGGCCGGCTCCAGTCGCCGCCGACGGTCCGGCCGGCGGTAAGCGCGGTAAGCGCGGTAAGCGGCCGCCGCGGCCACCGGCCCAGCGGCGGCCCAGGAGGCACGGTCTTGGCGATCGCATCCCGGCATCGCGGCAAGCTGGCGGCGCTCTCGCTGCTGGCCTGCGCCTGGGCGCCGGCCGCCCACGGTGCGCCGGCCGCGAGGGCGGCGGCCGCGGCGCCGGCGGGAATGGCGGTGACCGACGCGCCGGCTGGAACGGCGGCGGTTGCCGCGCGGGTGGGAACGGCGGTGGTTGGCGCCCCGGCGACAACCGCCGCGTCGCCGGCGACTGGTGCGCCGCCTGGAGCCGTGATTCCAGCAACGGCCCCGGCCCCCCGGCCCGCGGTCCCTGCCGCCGGCCGCCGGAGCCAGGCGGATTCGGACGACTACACGCGCTACGAGCTGTTGCCGCCCGGCAGCTCGCAGTTCCACATCCTGTATGAGGTGACGGCGACCAGCCCGGGTGCCACCGCCTACTTCAATCCGATCCGCAAGGGCAGCGAGGCGAGCGGCGAGGCGATCTACGATCGGGCGAGCGGCAAGGCGTTGAGCTTCGCGGTGGTCGGCGGATCATAAGCGCGCCGCGGCGGGCTGCCGGACGCGGAGCTCGACGCCAGCTACCTGCGCATCCAGCTGCCGCGGCCGGTGCCGGCGGTGGGCGGGGTGCGGCTGCTGATCGACAAGACCTATAAGGATCCCAAGAGCTATTACCAGAAGGGCGACGACCGGATCGTCTTCGCCCGGGGGCTGGGCATCCGGCGCAACGCCATCGTGCTGCCCGCCGGTTACGAGCTGGTGGCCTGCAACATGCCGGCGCAGGTGCTGCCCGAGGCCGACGGCCGCACGCGGGTGAGCTTCATGCACACCGGACCGGAAGCGGCGCCGCTGGAGCTCGAGGCCAGGAGGCTCCCGGGCACGGGCGCGGCAGCGGGCGCCGCCGCGGCAGCGGGCGCCGCGGCCGGTGGCGAGCGTGGCGGGCCGGCAGCCACACCGGCCGCACGGTCAGGCGAACCGGCCGGCACCGGTTCGGGTACCACCGTCGCGGCCATCGCGGCCGCCGCAGCACCGGTCGCGGCCGCGCCGGCGCCGGAGTCGGAGCGGCTGGTGGAGCGCGCTCATCAGGACCGCACGATCGTTTATTTCCTCCGCCAGCCGGAGAGCCACGCTTTCGATCTCTACCACGACTACACCGAAAGCCACGAGGGCACGGACAAGTACCTGAACGTGGTGCGCAAGGGCAGCGCCTCGTCGTCGCCTTCGGCCCTGGACCTCGACACCGGCGAGCCGCTGCGCGTCGAGACCCTGCGCGGCGACGCCCTGCGTCACGCCGGCCTCACCGCGGCCGAGCTGGCGGAGATCGCGGACGTAGGCTCGGGTACCGCCGCTACGGGCGGCGCCGATGCTGCCGGCAGGATCTCTCCCGACACCGAGGTGGTGATCGCCCGCTTCCCGCCGGTCCACCATGGCGAGAGCATCCGTCTGCGGATTGCGGAGACCTACACCGATCCGCGCAGTTACCGCCTCGAAGGCGAGCGCCTGGTGTTCGATCGCAGCTTCGGCCGGCCGCGTGATGCGGTGGTGCTGCCAGCCGGCTGGTACCTGACGGCAAGCGCGATCCCGGCCCTGATCTCGGAGACGGCAGATGGCCGGATCCGCCTTGATTTCGTCAACCCCCGCCCCGACGACATCGACGTCCTGATCGAAGCCCGCCGCCGCCCACACGGCTAAAGAAAAACCGGTTGGCAAAGAAGGGGGGTGAGGTGGCGAAAGAGGGGTAAGGGGGCGCGGCGCTACCGCGGTTTCGGCGACGGCGAGTTGCTGCCGCCGGCGTCCGGCACGGCATCATGTTCGAGCTGATAGTGCCAGGTCGAGAATCGCGCCGGCTGCCGGAGCAGGCGGAAGGTGTGGCCCAGCAGCGGCGAGAGCAGGTGGCCGCGGGCATCGGGTGCGACCTCTCGATAGGCCCCGCTCTCGAGGGTGTACATGGCGAGATCTGGTTGCTCGCCGCGGGCGTCCACCAGCCAGAGCTCACGGACGCCGGCCAGGGCGTAGAGGCGGGGCAGGAGCTCGGTGTCCTTGCGGACCGAGGAGTCGCTCAGGATCTCGACGACCAGGTCGGGGCCGCCCTCGATCTCTGCCGAGCGCGCCAAGCGCACCGGCCCGCCGCGAGCGCGGGGCACATAGCGCACGCGCCCGCTCTCCAGGGACTGCCAGAGCACGGCCAGCACGTCCGGCTCGACCGAGAGGTTGGCGGCCGCCGAGCTGACGCGGGCGCGGTCGATGAAGACCTGGCCCAGGTCCCGTTCCACGATCAGAGCATGGAGCACGGCGGCGATCGCGGCCTTGACCGGGCCATGGGTGTGCAGGTCCTCGGGGCTCAGCTCCGTCTCCACGCTGCCGGCCAGATAGTCGATCCGCCCGTGGTCCGGGAACTCCGCCGAGAAGGCCCAACGGCGGAAAGCCGCCAACCCGCCAGCCGCGGCCGGAAGGACCGGAACCTGCTCTGTATAGACGGAAGATCGCCTGCCCATGATGCGAGTCTACACCGGTCGTTGCCGGGCCGAGGCAACGTCGCAGAACCCCCGCTGGAACACCCGTTGGCCTATACTTGTTTGTCTGCTTGACAGCGCTCGCCAAGGACGGGGACCCCTGGTATGCCGCCGATCTCGACCAAGAACCTGCAGCCGCCGGTGCCTTCGCATGGCATGGTGCGCCTCGAGGAGATCGTCGCCAGCCTGGAGGGACATGGACGCAAGGCCGAACCCGAATTCCTGCGCTCGGTCTACGACTTCTCCTCCGCCATGCACCGCGACCAGGTGCGCCGCTCCGGCGAGCCCTACCTGATCCATCCGCTCAACGTCGCCTGGCTGCTGGCGGACCTCAAGTTCGACCAGACCTGCGTCGCGGTGGGCCTGCTCCATGACGTGCTCGAGGACACGCTGACCACCCGCGAGGTGCTCGAGGCCGAGTTCGGGCAGGAGATCGCCGAGCTGGTGGATGGCGTCACCAAGATCAGCCGCCACGAGTACGTGCGCCGCGACGAGGCGCAGGCCGAAACCTTTCGCAAGATGATCCTGGCCTCGGCCAAGGACATCCGGGTGATCCTGGTCAAGCTGGCCGATCGGCTGCACAACATGCAGACGCTCGAGCACCTGCCCGCCGAATCACGCCGCCGCATCTCGCGCGAGACGCTCGAGATCTATGCGCCGATCGCCCACCGGCTGGGCATGGCACGGGTCAAGGGCGACCTCGAGGACCTCGCCTTCTTCTATCTCTATCCGCACCAGTTCGCCGAGCTGCACTCCAAGATCGCCGAGAAGATGAAGCTTGCCGAAGCCGCCATCCAGCGCATCCACGAGCGCCTGGCGGAGATCCTGGAGGCGGCCGGGATCGATGCCGAGATCAGCTTCCGCGTCAAGCGCCTCTATTCGATCTACGAGAAGCTGCGCCGCCAGGGCATCGACATCTCGCAGCTGTACGACTACCTGGCGTTCCGCATCGTCACCCCGGAGCTCAAGGACACCTATGCCGCCTTCGGCGTCGTGCATCAGGCCTGGCGCCCCATCCCGGGCCGCTTCAAGGATTACATCGCGATGCCGAAGCGGAATTTCTACCAGTCGCTGCACACCACCATGGTGGGCGACGAGGGTCAGCCCTTCGAGGTGCAGATCCGCACCCGCGAGATGGATCTGATCGCCGAGGAAGGCATCGCCGCCCACTGGCGCTACAAGGAGGGCAAGGCCGAGCCGCGCCAGAGCGACCGCAGCATCCTGTGGCTGCGCCAGCTGCTCGAATGGCAGCAGGAGATCCAGGACCCGCGCACTTTCCTGACCGCGCTGAAGGTGGACCTGTACCCGGACGAGGTCTACGTCTTCACGCCGCGCGGCGAGGTGCTGTCGTTCCCGCGCGGCGCCACGCCGCTCGACTTCGCCTATCGCGTGCACACCGACCTCGGCCACCACTGCGCCGGCTCGCGGGTGAACGGCAAGCTGGTGCCGCTGCGCACGCCGCTGGTCAACGGCGACATGGTGGAGATCCTGACCAATCCCAACCGCAACCCGAGCCGCGACTGGCTGAACTTCGCCACCACTTCGCGCGCCAAGTCGAAGATCCGGCACTGGCTCAACACCCAGCAGACGGAGCGCGCCACCGAGATCGGGCGCCGCCTCCTCGACAAGGAGCTCCGCAAGTACGGCATCGCGAGCAAGAAGCTGCTCGACAGCCCGGCGCTGGCCGCTTACCTGCAGAACGAAGGGATGGCCAAGCTCGACGACCTCTACAGCCGCGTCGGCTTCGGCAAGATCGAGCCGCGCCAGGCGCTGTCGCGGGTGCTCGGCGACGAGCTGCCCGCCGAGCCGGCGGCGAAGCCGGGCCGCATCCGCCAGGCGGTGAGCAAGATCCTGCCCTTCGGACCCGGGCCGATCACGGTCAAGGGGCACGGCGACCTGCTGGCCTACCTGGCGAAGTGCTGCAATCCGCTGCCGGGCGAGGAGATCGTCGGCTACATCACTCGCGGCCGCGGCGTCTCGGTGCACTCGGTCGACTGCCCGAACGTCAAGAACCTGCTCTATCACCCGGAGCGCGAGATCGAGGTGCAGTGGGACCGGGAGCGCGACAGCCTCTACCAGGTGTCGCTGCTGCTCGCGACCGAGAATCAGCCGGGTCTGCTGGCCCGGCTGACCGAGGTGATCACCAAGGCCGACAGCAACATCACCCAGATCGAGGCCGAGACCCACGAGACCGGCCGCGCTTCGATCAGCATCATCTGCGAGCTGCGTCACCGCAAGCAGCTGGAAAAGCTGATGCGCGATCTGCGCGCCATCTCGGGGGTGCTGCGGGTCGATCGCCAGATGAACGTGGCGGGCGGCCGCAGCGAGGCCGAGGCGCTGCCCTGACCTGCTGCCACGAAAGCTGAAAGGTCGCCGCCATGGCCACGGAGACCTCGGTCACGCCGTCGTGAAGCCGGCTCAGGTAGACGGTCTCGTCGCTCGCGCGAGGCAAGAGCCCGGATAGGGCAATGGCCAAAAACCGTGATCGCAGAGACCGGTGGGTCGAGGCTTGGTCGCGCAACCGGCGACGACTTCCTGCGCGGCCCAAAGGAGGAAGCGCCGGAAACTCGCGACGCGGCGTGAACGGCCACCGCGGCAAGTGTGGCCGGCCCCGCCAAGAGGCGACGCATGTCCACCGGACCGTGCCGTGAATCCAACTCTTGCCGGCTCAGGGCCAGAAGTACCGGATCCCAGCGCCGATCAATCCGGCCAGCAGGATCCATCCGACGCGCCGGCCGATGGAGACGACGCGCCCATGCACATTGCGTGCTTCTGCGCTGAGAACGGGAAGCAGGCACAAGCCCCCAGAAGCGAAGGCCAGAGCCGTCCACAGCAACTCGGACACTCCTGCCGTCACGCCTGGTACATGCACCGAACGGCCCAGGAATAGGAATAGGGCGACGACGGCACCTGAGAGGACTACGCTTTCCAGCAGGAGCGCGTTGAATTCCCATCGCTTGAGAGTGTAGTTCATGGCGCTAAGGCGCAACCGACGCCGCTGCCCACCAGAACCCCGACGCACCACGCCCCAAAGCACGCGGGCCATGCGGGACCGCTTTCTATGCAGCCAATCGCGGCGGCCGTGCAACCCGCGACTACCGCGCCCCGCCAACACTTTGCCCATCCCATGAGGTCGGCAGGCCTGTACCCGGCCATTTCAGCGGCAGCATCGTAGGTCAGGTACCTGTATCCAGGTGCACGACCTCCGGCGGCAGTATTGTCGGTGAAGACAGCATGCAGGAATTGACCGGGAAGGGGAGGTGGCCCGCTGTGCATCGTCTGTTTAGGAAGTTGGTTTTGCCAGGTCATCTGATACCAGATCCAAGGGTACTGAGTGGTGGCGACGTTGATCTCCCCCTGCCAGGTGGACGCTGCACCATTGGCGTAGGTCTCGACATAGATCGTGCCCGACCACACCGAATTCGTGCCCGCGTCGGACGACCAGAGGATGATCTCGCCCTGGGCGTTCGACTCCGAGTAGCTGGCTGGTAGAGTGGTTATGACGTCACCAGGCTTGATGCCCTGGTCGGTGATCAGTGTGATGGTGCGCTCCACGTAGGCGGTCCTTGTTTCCTGCCAGCCCCGAGCCTGCCCAGCGCGTCGAGCCTCGGTGAACGCATCCGTTTGCCGAGACATGACGTTCTGGAGATGCGCGAACGCGGCGTCGCCGGTGATTTGTTCGACGGCCACGGTGTCGCTCACCTTGACAAACTGAACTTGGCTGCGGGTATCGGCGTGTCCTCGCGAGTCCGCCGGGCAGATACCCTGCGCCTGTGCGGTTGCTGGGGCCATTGACATGGCCCCAGGGAGGGCCAGGGCAAGAACGGAACGAGCTAGAAGACCACCGCTGATCATTCGCGTCTCCTTTTCTCGGCGCGGGCGCCAGCTGCTGTCGGTCGGGCACTCGCTCCGGCCGCAAGACCTGTCGTCAATCGCACCTTCACATTCGACGGTGTCGCTACGTATTGATTGCGGGACAACAAAAATAATGTAGAGTTCCAGCCAAGTAGCCATATGCGCCGAAGCCCCTGACTCGACCCATCGCCCTCATCTCGCTGGTGGCAAGCGGCGAGCTGGCGCCGGGGGCAGCCGCCGGCGGCCCGCGGTGGTATGCGCGTCGCTCTGGCCTGATCATGACGGGCTCGCCTGGTGACGCGGCGCCGTCCGGTCACGAAGGCGGGCGGCGCCACTGGCGGGCGGCACGAGCTCGGAGACGAGCGATGGCGCGGTACTCATCCACCGAACCGTGCCGCGAATTCGAGCGCTCCTCGTCGGCGATGCTCCTGCCAAGGCAGACCGCTGCGGCCAGTGCCCGCTGGATCAGGTCTTCCGCGTCCCAGCATGGGATGCACTGGCGGCGCAGGAAGACCGCCGCGGCCGGACGGGAGGCGCTCGGCCAGCGCCGGGAGTTCGGCACAGGGATCGAGCGGTGGGTTCTCTGGCGGAAGAGGCTTCGGGATGACGGACGGGGCCAGACCGGAACCGGCGGCTGCGGAGGGGCGCCCAACCTGGCGGAGATGCTGAAAGCGAGAACCCACCTACCAGCGATGTTCCCCGAGGAGGTGAATTCGTGACATCCCCGGACTCTTCGGTTGGAGGCCGAGCGCGGCGAGCGGCTGACGGCCGCGCTCGTCGCCGTGCTCGCCGCACGACTCGATGAGGCACGGCGGCCGACCAGACGTGCCCTCGCCCCAGGCTGGGACGCCAGCCGGCAAGGCCCACACGAAGCTCGGACTGAGGGAAAGTGCCCCGCTCGGGAATGGATCGCCGGCGGGGTGCCTGGTTACTCGGCGGCGGTCTTGGCGCTCTTGGCGCTGCTGCCGGCAGGCGCGGTCTCTTCGGGCTGCCAGGTGCGCGCCGGCGCCTTGACGATCTTGCCGCTGCGCAGGCAGCGGGTGCAGACCGCCACGCGGCGCACGCGGCCGTCGACCAGGGCGCGGACGCGCTGCAGGTTCGGCTCCCAAGTGCGCGAGGTCACGTTGTGCGCGTGACTCACGTTCTTGCCGAACACCGTGCCCTTGCCGCAGACGTCACATTGCTTGGCCATGAGATCCTCTTTTCGATCCGTCCCCGCCAGTCAGCAGGGCAGCGTATCCTAGCACATCCACCCGCCGCCGCAAGCCCGGTCGCGAGTAGCGCTCTACCGCCGAAAGCGCACTACCCGCGGGGGGGCCCAGGTACCCACGGCCTGCCCACCAGCGCAATGGGCGCTGATGGGAAGACCGCCACGGACGACTTGCCTCCCGACGGACGGGTCGACCGCCGGCTCAGGGGGGAGAGCCGACGATGCACTGGCACCAGAGGCCCAGACCCTGGCCGCAGGAGCCGTTGATCTCGCAGCGCCCGGTCTGGTTGATGCCGCGGGCGACGCAATTGGAGTTCACCGGGATCCCCACGCAGCTGCCGCTGCAGGAACCGCACAGCACGTAGGTGGCCTGCCGCGCCGGCGGCGCGAGCGGCAGGAGCTGCGGCGCGGGCACGTCGGCGGCGCAAAACGCCGGCGGCGCCGGCACGACGAGCGACAACGCCGGCGCACAATCCTGCCCGCCGGGAGCCGACGCGCCGGCCTGGGCCGCGGTGTCCGCTCTCGCCATGGCGGCGATCAGCAGCGGCACGGCAACGATCGACAAGAGGAATCGAAGTCTCATCCACCCTCCATTCTGAAGCGAAGGTCGGGCTGCGGGTTTCGCTCCAAAAGCACTGTGCCGGCCCGGCTCCGAAAGGCGCCCATCCACGGGTGCCTTGCTCTTGCCGAGACCAGGCGTTACGCCGTGATACCGCTGTCGAGCGTGACGTGCGTAACCATGCCGGCGCGAGCTCTGGCCGCGCGCGATAAGTCAAAGTTTCTCAAGAGCATAGGGGCTTGCAGGGGGGCGCCGGACTCGTGTAGAGTTCGTACACTGACCTATATAGCGATGGATGCATGAGTGCCTTGACACCGGTACTTTTTCCTGGTAGCTTCCAGCGAAGCTTTAACTAAGCACCGCTAAGTTGCGTTGATCGCAGGGCTTTACAAGGGAGGGGGACCCGGGACGTGGCCTTGTTCTCGCGCTCGAAGAAGGGGGTCGTGGGCCTCGACATCGGCAGCTCCGCCGTGAAGCTGGTGGAGCTGACGGAGCGCAAGGCCGGCGAGTATCACCTCCAACGCCTGGGGGTGGAGCTGCTGTCCCCGGAAGCGATCGTGGACGGCTCGATCATGGATTCGTCCCTGGTCGTCGACGCCATCCACAAGCTCAACGACCAGACGCGGGTCAAGAACGCCAACTTCGGCACCTCGCTGTCCGGCCACTCGGTGATCATCAAGAAGATCTCGCTGCCGGCGATGCCCCCCGAAGAGCTCGCGGAATCCATCCAGTGGGAGGCGGAGCAGTACATCCCCTTCGACATCAACGACGTGCGGCTGGACTACGAGATCCTGTCGGAGGGCGAGCCCGGCCGCGACAACATGGACGTGCTGCTGGTCGCCGTCAAACGCGACAAGGTCAACGACTACGTCTCGGTGATCAGCCAGACCGGCAAGACCGCCTCGCTGGTCGACGTCGACGCCTTCGCCGTGCAGAACGCCTACGAGGTCAACTACGACCTCGATCAGCGCAAGGTGGTGGCGCTGATCAACATGGGAGCGGGGGTCACCAACATCAACATCCTGGCGCGCGGCACGACGGTGTTCTGGCGCGACATCTCCTCCGGCGGCCAGCAGTTCACCGAGGCGTTGCAGCGCGAGTTCAACCTCGCCTTTGCCCAGGCCGAGACGCTCAAGCGCGGCGAGACGGTCGATCGCTACAGTCTCGCCGACGCCCGCCCGGTGCTCGACACGGTCTCGGCCGAGATGGCGTCGGAGATCCGCAAGACCTTCGACTTCTTCTCGGCGACCTCCTCCGAAGGCCCGGTCGACGAGCTGGTGCTGGCCGGCGGCTGCGCGCTGACCCCGAACCTGCAGCAGATCCTCCGCGAGCGCTTCGAGGTGCCGACCGAGCTGATGAACCCGCTGCGGCGGGTGCACTGGAAAGAAGGGGCCTTCGACCGCGCCTGGCTGGAATCGATCGCGCCGATGATGGCGGTGGCCGTCGGGCTCGCCATCCGGAAGGTCGGCGATTGATGCCCCCGATCGTCCGCCCGGTCTGACGAAGTGCGGGGGCTCGCGCCATGATCAAGATCAATCTGCTCTCCGAGGGCAAGCGGCCGGCCGCGGTGCGGAAGGCCCGCGCCCTGAGCGCCGGCGGCGGCGCCAAGGATCTCGCACTCTGGATGCTGCTGCTCGGCGCCTTCATCGGCGTGCTGGCCGCCGGCGCCTACTGGTGGTACGTCAACGGCAAGCTCAAGGAGAAGCAGGAAGAGGTGGCGCAGGCGCAGAAGGACGTCGATGCGCTGCAGGCGGTGATCAAGGAGGTCGAGGACTACAAGAAGAAGAAGAAGAACCTGGGCGACAAGATCGCGGTCATCAACGAGCTGAAGAGCAACCAGCGCGGACCGGTGCGGGTGATGGATTACATCTCGCGCGCCCTGCCGGAGCTGCTGTGGCTGGACCGCCTGAAGATGAATGCCAGCACGATCGAGATCGAGGGGCGGGCCTTCAACCCCAACGCCGTCGCCAACTTCATGGACAACCTCGACAAGGTGCCCGAGTTCAAGGAGCCGGTGCTGAAGGAGACCAGCGCCCAGGGCAACGTCTACAAGTTCTTCATCACCTTCGACTACTCGTTCGCGCCGCCGAAGAAGCCGGCAGAGGCGGGCGGCAAGCCCGGCGCCCCCGGCGCTCCCGGTGCTCCCGGCGCCCTGGGCACCCCCGGCACCCTGGGAACACCGCCGGCGGTCGGCAACGCGCCGGCGCCGGGTGCGGCTGGTTCGCCGCCGGCGGCGAGCGCGACCTCGCGGTAGCCATGGCTGGCAGGCGATAGCGGAAGACCCGGAGACCACCGATGGCGCTCAAGACCGGACTGGAAGGCAAGCCCTGGTATCAAGGCCTGGGGATCGGCTTGGGCCTCGGCGCGGTGCTGTTCGGCTTGGGCTACTGGCAGTACGTGGGGCCGATCAAGGACGAGATCGTGGGGCAGGAAAACCATCTCGAGGAGTTGCAGCACAAGAAGCAGGAAGGGATGATCGCCCAGCAGCAGCTGCCCAAGTTCCGCGAGGAGGTGCACCAGCTGGAGCTGGAGCTCGACAAGCTGCTGCGCATCCTGCCGGCGCGCCGCAACACCCCCGACCTGCTGCGCCGCATCCGTTCGCTCGCCGAGCAGGGCGACTTCAACCTCAAGGATTTCAAGCCGGGCGTGCTCTCGGACAAGGAGTTCTACAGCGAGTGGCCGATCAGCATCGACCTGGACGGCACCTATCACAACCTGGCGCTGCTGTTCGACCGGGTCGGCCGCTTCTCGCGGATCATCAACATCCAGGACCTGACGATCAACGCCATGACGCCGACCAAGGCCAACCCGCACACCATCGCGGCGACCTTCATCGCCAAGACCTTCGTCTACAAGGAGCCCGACCTCAACGCGCCGACGCCGGAGACCACCGCGAAGCCGGCCCATCCCGGGCTGCCGCTGCCGCCGCCCGGCGCGCCGACCGGCCTCGCCCCGAAGCCGTCGGCGGCAGGGGGAGATGGATGAGCAACCGTGCGAGGACCCTCGGGGCGACCACCGCCGCCCTGCTCTGCCTGATCGCGCTCGCCGCCGGCGGCGCCGGCGGACAGCAGTCGGGGACCTCCGGCGCCGGCGCCGACAACAAGGCCGCCGGCAAGGCGCCGGCCGGGCAGAAGGGCGCCCCGCCGGCGCGCGCCGGCGGCACCACCGGCGGAACCGCCGCCACGACCCCTGCGACCCCTGCGACCCCTGCGAACGCCAAGGGCGCGAAGGGCGCCGCGAGCCCGCCTGCCGGCGCGCCGCCCGCCGGCAGCACGCCGGCCGCTCCCGGCGGCGCGCCCGCGATCGGCGCCCCGGCACCCGACATGGGCAACATCGACCAGATCCTCGAAGGCGACGAGGAGGTCCTGTCCGGCAACGCGTTCACCTACGATCCCGGCAATCGCCGCGATCCCTTCAAGTCGCTGCTGATCGCGCCCGACCGCCCCGAGTTCCGCGGTCCCCGGCCGGAGGGCGTTCCCGGCCTGCTGATCGACGAGATCGACCTCAAGGGGATCTTCCGCACGGCGCGCGGCTACGTCGCGCAGGTGAACGCTTCCAACCAGAAGAAGAGCTTCCTGCTGAAGGAAGGCGACCAGCTCTACGACGGCGACGTGGTGAGCATCGGCAAGAACGAGGTGGTCTTCAAGCAGATCGTCCAGGATCCGACCGCCTTGAAACCTTTCCGCGAGGTGGTGAAGAGCTTGAACCCCGGGTAGCGGGGGATCCCGCAAGGGGGAAGCCATGGGAGATGTGGTCATGAGCAGACTTAGCGCCCGACGGCAGCGACGGATCGCCGCCGCGGTCCTGATCCTGGCGGCGGCGATTGGCTGTACGTCGTCCCAGCCGGCCCGCGTGGTCGAGTCCCGGCCCGCGCCGGATCAGGCGCCGGGGTCGGCTCAGCCGGCGCCATCGCCAGGCGCCGACGGCAAGGCAACCGCCGCGGCTCCGGCCGCGACCGAGATCCGCACGCTGGAGCTGAGGGAGGGTGCTCCCGAGGTCTTCGTGGACCTGGAGGCCAGCGCGCCCCTGGTCTGGACCAGCTTCCGCAATGGCGAGGGCAAGGTGGTGGTGGAGCTGCCCAACTCGGTGCCGGCGCCGCGCGTGCAGGACGTCACCCCGGAAGACGGGCTGGTGTCGTCGGTGAAGGTCCAGCGCGAGAGCGATGGCAGCCGCCCGATGACCCGCCTGGTCATCTCCACCCGTCACGAGGTCGAGCACTCGGTGACCGCCGACGGCCTGCACCTGCAAATCCGGCTGCTGCCGCTCGAAACGACCGCTGCCAAGGAACCGGCGAGGGAACCGGCCAAGCCGAAGCTGGCTTTCGAGCCGATGCCGCAGACCGCCCCCACATCACCCACCGCCGCGCCGGCTCCCGCGGCGTCGGCCCCCCCCGCCCCCCCCGCTACCATCGCCGGATCCTCGGCGGACGCCGCCGCCCCCCGCGCGCAGGTCGCGCCGGCGGTGCCGGCCGGGATGGGCACGCCCGACCTGCCGGCGGTGGCGCCGGCGCCCAGCGGCGCCGCGGCCAGCCGCCTGGAGGGGATCGAGGTGGTCTCGGCCGACAGCGGCGGCACGGTGGTCAGGATCGCCGGCGACGGCGAGTTCCCGTACTCGACGTTCGTGCTGTCCGATCCCAACCGCTTCGTCATCGATCTGCAGGGAGTCGTCAACCGCAGCCCGCGCTCGACGGTGACGGTTGCGAGCCCGGGAGCCCTGGTGCAGCGGGTGCGGGTCGCCCAGTTCCGGCCCGGCCCCAAGGGCGTGGCGCGCGTGGTGTTCGACCTCCGGCAGAGCGCCGTGCCGCACATCGAGCGCTCGCCGCAGGCCCTGGTGGTGAGCTTCCAGGAGCAGGCCGGCGCCGCGTCGCCGGCCGCCGCTTCCTTGTCCTCGGCCAGCGTCGCGGAGAACCAGCCGCCGCCGGCCGCCCCGACTCCCCCGACTCCGCCGGCGACCAGCCGCAAGGGCTCGCGACGGTCCCAGGCGCCGGCGCCGACCGCGCCGGCCGCGCCGCAGACGGCCGCCGCCTCGCCGCCGCCCGGCCCCTCGGGCCCCTCCGGGCCCCCGCCCTCGGACCTGGCGCTGCGCCAGTCGCCGCCACCCGCTGCCACCGGCCAGCCCATGCAGGTCGCCGCGGTCCACCGCCCGGCCGGCATCGAGGTGGAGGACGCGCCGCCGGTGCCGGCGGCCAGGGCCAAGGCCGGCGGCGGCTCGGGCCTGCCGCACGTCAGCCCGGGCGCCAACTCCTTGCAGCAGCCGTCGGCGGACCTCGGCCGCAAGGCGGACTCGACCTCGGAGAAGCTCGGCCGGGACGTCTCCGGCGAGCAGAAGGCGTACACCGGCGAGCCGATCGACCTCAAGGTCACCAACGCCGACGTCACCGAGGTGCTGCGCACTTTCGCCCAGATCAGCGGCCTCAACATCGTGGTCCAGCCCGGAGTCAGCGGCACGGTCACCGCCGAGCTCGAGAACGTGCCCTGGGACCAGGCCTTCGAAGAGGTGCTTAAGATCAACAACCTGGGCTACGAGCGCGAGGGCAACGTCATCCGCATCGCGCCCAACGACGTGCTGCGCCGCGAAGCCCAGGAGCGGCAGCAGCTGGCGCAGGCGCGGGCGCTGGTCATCCCGATGCGCACCGTGATGCGGCGCCTCTCCTACGCCCACGCCCAGGACGTCGCCAACCTGCTGCGCAACGGCACCTCCGGCCTGCTCACCCAGCGCGGCAGCGTCATCGTCGACGACCGCACCAACACCCTGATCATCAAGGAGCTGCCGGATTTCCTGGATGCGGTGCTGGCGGTGGTCTCGAACCTCGACACCCCCGAGCCGCAGGTGATGATCGAGGCGCGGATCATCGAGACCACCAAGGACTTCAGCCGCAGCCTGGGCATTCAATGGGGCTTCAACGCCGTCGCCGACGCCCTGCACGGCAACACCACCGGCCTGACCTTCCCGAACAACGTCAGCGTCGGTCCGCAGGGCGGCACCAGCGCTCCCGCCAACGTCAACCTGCTGACCGGCGGGCAGAACGGCTCGCTCAACATCGCCCTCGGCAACGTGCTGAACACCTTCACCCTCGACTTGCAGTTGCAGGCGGCCGAGCACGAGGGCCTGCTGAACATCCTGTCGGCGCCGAAGGTGGCGACGCTCAACAACCAGCAGGCCTCCATCCAGAGCGGTATCCAGCTGCCCATCCAGACCATCGCCAACAACACCGTGACCACCCAGTTCATCAACGCCACGCTGCGCCTGGAGGTCACGCCGCAGGTTACCGCGGAAGGCACGATCATCATGGACATCAACATCTCGGACAAGTCGCCGGTCACCAGCTTGATCATCGCCGGCGCCACCAACTCGCCGATCCAGACCAAGGACGCGAGGACGCGGCTGGTGGTCCGGGACGGCGGCACCGCGGTCATCGGCGGCATCTACAAGGTGACCACCAACATCAGCGAGGACCGGGTCCCCGGCCTGGCCAACCTGCCGATCGTCGGCCACCTGTTCAAGAACAAGTCGCGAGACGAGAACAACGACGAGCTGCTCATCTTCATCACGCCGCGGGTGATCAAAATCTGAGCCCGGCGGGGAGCACGATATGAGACCCGTGGAAACCGTGAGGACCTTGAAAGCCATGAACCCTTTCCAAGCCCATCGCCGGGCCAGGCAGATCCTGGGTCTCGTCGTCCTCGCCGCGGTCTGCCTGCTGGCCGGCAACTGCCGGTCGCGCACCGACAAGACCGCCGGGCCGGTGGTGATCACCTTCGGCACCATCAGCGACTTCCCGGTGTCGCCGATCTCGGTCACCGCGTCGGAAGGCGTGGGGGTGATCGTCGGGACCTTCACCCTGCAGAGCGTGCTGAAGGACCCCACCGCCACCACCACGTCGAGCCTCGAGGACGTGGAGATCACCTCCTATCAGGTGATCTACAAGCGCCTGGACACCGGCACGCGGGTGCCGCCGCCGCTGGTGGCGGGCCTGGCTCTCGAGGTGCCGGTCAACAGCACCGGCATCATCAACAACCTGCCGATCGTGCGCCAGGACCAGCTGCTGAGCCCGCCGCTCTCCGACCTGGCGAACTTCGGCCGTGACACCGAGACCGGTACCGCCATCATCGTCCTCAACGCTCAGGTCACCTTCTTCGGGCAGACTCTTTCCGGCGACGCGGTGCAGTCGGGCACGGCCAACTTCACGCTAGAGTTCGTTCATTGACGCGATCGAGGAGCCAGGGTATGAAACCGTTCCGGCATCACCACCGCATTCTGACCGCCACCCTGGCGGCCGCGCTCGCGCTCGCCGCCGCCTGCGGGACGCATTCGCCCACCGAGCCCACGTCGCAGCCGATCAGCCCGAAGGTGCCGCCGCCGGTGCCGACGTTCGTCGTCACCGTCACCGCCAGTCCCAACCACCTGACGATCGGCAGCAGCACCAACAGCAAGATCAACGTCAAGGTGGTCAACGCCCAGGACGGCACGCCGCCGCCGGACAGCACCGTGGTGGTGTTGACCTCGACGCTCGGCGAGTTCAACAGCATCGGCAGCGGCTTGCTGACCGTGAACCTGCAGACGGTCCACGGCAGCGCGCAGGCGGTGCTGTTCCCGGGCGCCAGCGCCGGCACCGCCGCGCTGGTCGCCACCCTCTCCGGCGCGGCGCCCTGCACGGGCTGCGCCGGCTCGGGGGCCACCAACGTGGTGATCGGCAGCGCCGGCACCTTCTTCCTGAGCGGCATATCGCCCAACACCGGCGACCCCGCCGGCGGCGCCCTGGTCACCATCACCGGGGGCGGCTTCGTGGCGCCGGTCTCGGTGACCTTCGGCAGCAGCAGCGCCAACGTGAAGTCGGTCTCGCCGAGCGCCATGCAGGTGATCGTCCCACCGTCGGCGACGCCGGTGCCGGTCGGCTCGACGCTACAGGTGAGCGTGACGGTGAACAACAACCTCGGCGGCACGCTGGCCGGGAGCGCGACGCTCGCCAACGCCTTCACCTACGTGCCGGGCGGCGGCGGCATCCAGCAGCCGCAGATCTTCTCGGTCTCGCCGGCCTCCGGCACCAACTCCGGCGGCACCCAGGTCACCATCCTGGGCCAGAACTTCGTCTCGCCGGTGCAGGTCTTCTTCGGCTCGGGCGCCAGCGCCACCAGTTTCAACGGCATCGAGGCCACCATCCAGTCGGTGACCGCCAGCCAGATCATCGTGGTCACGCCGCCGGCCCAGGGCTTCGGCCAGAACAACACCAACCAGCTGGTGAGCATCCTGGTCAAGAACGTCGGCTCCGGCTTCTCCACCATCGACACGGCGGCCTTCACCTACGGCTCGAAGGTGCTGGTCACCTCGGCGGGCCCGACGACCACGGTGTTCAACCAGCAGGTCAAGGTGACGATCTTCGGCCAGGGCTTCCAGGACCCGGTGGCCGTGTCGCTCGCCGGCATCGCCGCGCAGGTGCTGTCGACCAGCGGCACCGAGATCCAGGTGCTCTCCGGCATCCCGGCGATCAGCACCTGCGCCAACGTCGCCGGCCCGGTGACGGTCACCAACATCAACAACGGCGACAGCAACAGCGGCCCGACCTTCACCTACCTGGTGACCAAGCCGGCCATCTTCAACGTCAGCCCTCCCACCGGCAATCAGAACGGTGGCACCAAGCTGACCATCGGCGGCATCTTCATCGATCCCGGCCAGACGCAAGTCCAGATCGGCCAGCAGGCGGCCTTCGCGACCCCGGGCCTCACCTCGACGGTCAACGACCTGTTCGTCACCACGCCGCCGTTCTCCGGCACCTTCCCGACCCAGCCCTGCACCTCGGGCGGCCTCACCGGCACGATGAACGTCGGGCAGGTCGAGAGCGTCACGGTGACCGACGCCATCACCTCCTGCACCACCACGCTGGCCGGCGCCTTCACCTTCGAGCCCACCGACACGAGCTGCCAGGTGACGGTGGCGCCGCCCACGGCGTCGTTCGTCTTCTCCATCCCGAAGGGTAGCTTCACGGTCACCTTCACCGATACGTCGTCGGGCAACCCGACGGGTTGGAGCTGGGAGTTCGGCGACGGCGGGACGAGCGCGCAGCAGAACCCGACGCACACCTACGCCGTCGCCGGCACCTACACCGTGGTGCTGAGGGCCTCCAATTCCGGCGGCACCGGCGCCCCGACCACCCAGCAGGTGACGGTGCCGGGCTCGTAACCGACGCCTGCCGCAAGCGCGCATCACGGGGGCGGCTGCCTGGACGGGCGGCCGCCCCCGTTCGTATACTCCGGTTACCATGAACGGCCGCCTCGCCAAGACCCTCTCGTCCCTCCTCGCTCCCGGCACCCCTGGCACCATTGCGGCCCTGGGAAGGCGCGCGCTGCCGGCGCTCATGGCTCTCCTGGCACTGCTGGCTCCCGCCGCCCTGCTGCTGACGCCGCTGGCGATCGCCGCCGGCTGCGGCAAGGCGAGCCCGACGGCGCCGACCGGCTCGACGCTCACCCTCAACATCAATCCCACGACCGTCGTCTCGGCCAGGGGCACGGCGCTGGCGACCGCCACGCTGATCCGCCCCAACGGCACCCCGGACCCCGGCGCCCAGGTCACCTTCAACACCACGCTGGGCACCTTCAGCCCCACCGTCGTGGCCACCAAGAACAACGGCACCGCCACCTCGACGCTGACCGGCAGCGGCCTCGCCGGCACCGCCAAGGTGACCGCTTTCTCGGGCGCGGTGATGTCGACCGAGGTGGACGTGATGCTCGGCAGCCTGGGCGCCTCGATCACGTTGCAGGCCAGCCCGGCGACGCTGTCCGCCTCGCTGCCGCCCGGCGGTGCCAAGATCAACCTGGTCGCCGTGGTCCGCGACGCCACCGGCCTGCCGGAGCCCGGCGAAGAGGTCAACTTCACGACCACCGTGGGGACGCTGCGGTCCGGCGGCGGGCTGGTTCCGACCGATGCCACCGGCAAGGCGACTGACGTCCTGACGGTCAAGCCCACCGACATCAGCACCCAGACCACGATCGTGGTGGGCGCCGACACCGCCAACGGGTCGGGCGCCATCCAGAACGCCATGTTCACCATCAACATCCTGACCGTTTCCGCGGCCACGATCGTGGTCTCCGGCAATCCGACGACGTTGCCGGCGAGCGGCGGCAACGTGAACCTGTCCGCCCTGGTGCGCGACGCGATCGGCAACCCGGTGGCCAACGTCGGCGTCTCCTTCTCGACCACCATCGGCACCTTCAAGTCGAGCGGTACCTCCCAGGGGGCCATCCAGACCACGGGCACCGACGGCACCGTGACCGACACCCTGGTGGTGCAGCCGCAAACGGCGGCGACGTCAGGGGCGGTGACGGCCAGCGCACCCGGCGCCGGCGGCAGCCTGATCAGCAGCACCCCGCTCACCATCACGGTCCTCGCTCCCACCGGCAGGGCCCCGCGCTGACGGCGGACGGCCCGCGCGGCGGCGGGCCGGGCGGCCGCGACGTAACTCGCGGTCGCCATTGAGAGAAGGGGCCGGAGGACGGCCCCTTGCCTGCTATAATGCGCGCACTTTGGCCGTCGCTCAGGATGCACCCCGCCCCTGGCTCGAGCTCCGGCACCCGGAAAGCGCGCCCGCATGACCGACGGCTTCCCGGACCGCATCACGCAGCTGCGCGCGCGCTGGCAGGCCGATCCCTCGTCGCGGGTGTTCCTGCAGCTCGCCGAGGAGTACCGCCACAGCGGCCGCGTCCAGGACGCGCTGGCGGTGCTGGAGAGCGGCCTCAAGGAGCACCCCGGCTACCTCTCGGCGCTGGTGGCCCAGGGACGCTGCCTGCTCGAGCTGGGCGACGCCGGCAAGGCGCGCGGCGTGCTCGAGCGGGTCGTGCAGCAGGACGCGACGCAGATGGTGGCCAGCAAGCTGCTGGTCCGGGCCTACATCGAGACCAACGATCCCGAGCACGCCAGGCAGCGGCTGGATCTGTACCGCCTGCTCAACGACAGCGACCCGGAGATCGACGAGCTGCACCGGCGGGTCGTGGCGATGAGCCGTCCTCCCCAGGCACCGGATGGGCCGCGCCCGGAGGAGCCGGCAGAGAGGCCGCGCATGGATTCGACCGAGACGCCAGCGGCGGAGGTGTTCGACCTCGGACCGGCGAAGCCGGGCCACTCCCTGGCTGCCGAGGAGGACCTCTTCGGTCTCGGCAACCTGCCGGCGACGCTGTCCGAGGCGCCTGCTGGCGCGGCGGCGGCGCCCGCACCGGCCGATGCGGAGCTGCCCGCACCGGCCGCTGAGGTGCCGCCCGCACCGCCCGATGCGGCGCCGGCGCCCGCTGCCGTGGCGGCGACGGAACCGACCGCCACGGCGCCGCCCGCACCGGCCGCCGAGCTGCTGATTGCGGCGGGAGCAGCGAGAGGTGGAGCGGCAGGCTTCGCCAGCGCCACAAGCGCCGCCGGCACCCCCGAGATCCCCGGCACTCCCGAGATCGCTGGCACTCCCGTGGCCGCCGCCACGCCGAGAACCCACGGCTTCGCGTCTTATGGGGGGAAAAACGGGAGCGACCCCTTCCCGGATCCGACGCCGGAGGAGAGCCGCCGGCGGTACCTGGCGGGATTTGCCGCCGAGGGGATCTTCTCGTTCCCGGGGGGCGCGGGAGAGGAGGAGCCCGGGCCAGGGGCCGACTTCGCCGCCGCCGAACCTGGGGCCGAGCCCGGGGCCGCACTCGCCGCCATGGCCAGCCCGGTCGAAGCGCCGTCGGAATCGCCGGCACCGCCGGCCGCGGCCGGATCGAGAGCGACGCTGACCCTGGGCGAGCTGTACCTGCGGCAGGGGCACTTCGAGGAGGCGGAGCGGATCTTCGGCGAGGTCGCGCAGCGCGACCCCGGCAACGCCGCCGCCCGCGATGCGCTGGCCGAGATCGCGCGGCGGGCGCAGCCGGCTCGGGCCGAGCGGCCCCCCGTAACCGGCCAGCCGCCGGCGCCGGCTCTCGCCGAGGCGGCGGCCGCCACGGCAGAACAAGCTACGCCAGGTCAGGGCGAATCGTTGGCGGCGGCGACCCTGCCGGCGACTGTGGATCAGGCTGGATCGTTGGCCGCGGCGACCCGGCCGGCGGTGGCAGATCGAGCCGAGGTGGCGGCTGCCGCCGCCGCGACCGCGGCAGTGGCGGCAGCGGCGTTCCCGCTGCTCTCGTCAGCCGCGGCCCGGCCGCCGGCCGCCGGTGGCGAGCCCGAGCCGGCGGTTCGACCCGAGGCACCGGTCATGGCCAGCGCGCCGTCCGCATCAGCCCAGGCCGCGCCGGCTGCCACGGCGGCCCGGCAGGCGTCGTCATCTCCAGTCGAGTCGGAGGCCACGGCTGCCCGACCGGCGGCGTCGGCCGCGAGTGCGGCAGCCGCGGCGGTGGCCCAGCCGGCACCGGCTCAGCCCATGCCGGCAGTGGCGGCGTCCCAGCCGGCCGCGGCGGCTGCGAGTGCGGCGGCCGCGGCGGCGGGCCGGTCGGCCGGCGAGCCCGCCTCCGGCAGCCGGCCCCGACCGCTCGACGCCAGCCAGCTCGTCGCCGGCATGGCCGACCCGCAGGCGGCGCCGACCGCGCGCAAGGCGTACCTCTTGCAAAGCTACCTGACGCGACTGCGGCAGCCTAGGAGCCCCCATGTTCCTTGAAGAGCTGGGCCGGATCAGCGACCGCATCGGCGGGGTCATCGCCCTGTCGCTGGTGGCCAGGGACGGTATCCCGGTCGAATCGGTCAGCTCCGACCCCGACCTGGACCTCGAAGTGCTGGCCGCGGAGCTGATCTCGCAGGCACGCTCGATCACCGACAACCACCGCGACCTCGCCGTGGGCGACGTGCAGCAGCTCTCGGTGCTGACCGACCGGCTGACGCTGATCGTCAGCGCGGTGGCCCCCGAGTACTACCTGCTGCTGGTGCTGGGGCCCGAGGGCAACTACGGCCGCGCGCGCTTCGAGCTGCGGCGGGCACGGCTGGCGCTGGAACACGACCTGTCCTGAAGCGAAAGGGGAGGCCTTGCTGACATTCGAGCAGATGAAGGAGCTGGTCGAGCTCGTGGCCCGCCACCGGCTGCGCGGCATCGAGGTGGAGCGCGCCGGCTTCCGCTTCAAGGTCGACGGCTTCCAGGAGCCCACCCTGCAACCGGCCGGCGCGCCGCCGGCGCTGCCGTCGCATCCCGGCTCGCCGGGATCGCCGGCCCAGGCCTCGGCCGCCAGCCGCTCGCCGCTGGCCGGGCTCGACGGCCTGCCGCGGGAGACGGGCGCACCGCCCGCCCTGGCGCCGGCGGCAGCGCCGCCGCCCGGCCTGCCGGTGCATGCCGGCGAGCTCGGCGCACCGGGGGCGGCGGGCAGGGCGGCAGCGGCCGGCGGGCCGGCCGCGCACGTCCTGGCCTCGCCCATCGTCGGCACCTTCTACCGCGCCTCGTCGCCGGAGGCGCCGCCGTTCACCGAGATCGGGGCGCGCGTCCGCAAGGGCCAGGTGCTGTGCATCATCGAGGCGATGAAGCTGATGAACGAGATCGAGTGCGACGTCGACGGCACGATCGTCGAGATCTATCCCCAAAACGCCCAGGCGGTCGAGTTCGGAGAGCCGCTGTTCGCCATCCAGACCTGACCCGCCCCCCCCCCCCCCCCCCCCCCCCCCCCACCCCCCCCCCCCCCCCCCCCCCTCCCCCCCAACCCCCACCC